>Ga0209535_1000092_pt1 | contig 53507 bp, 49 predicted proteins | sample LinPmetageLP28_FD_184041 | JGI IMG/M metagenome (GOLD analysis project Ga0209535, IMG submission 184041) | Marine viral communities from the Pacific Ocean - LP-28 (SPAdes) (version 2) | ecosystem: Environmental > Aquatic > Marine > Oceanic | place: Pacific Ocean | collected 2009-08-22 | reverse complement strand
TCTTCTTTAGATAGAGGGAACCATGTATTTTTAGGTGGAACTACCTCATTAAGAAGATCTACTAATTTGATCATAATTAAGCATGTTTATTATACATATTGATAAAAACATCAAGTGGTGTTCTATGGCCCATACCCTCAATTTCATCATGTATTGCTTCATTACCCTTAACAGACCATAATTTCTTAGTTATTTCAGGATTAATAATATCATCTTCAGTACCTAAGACAATTGTACGTTCATATGGTTGAGAACCATAATCTTCATTAAATTCTCTTATAAGGGTTCTATTATGTAAAGCAGGGTTAAATAATAAAACATCAACTCCTAATTGAGAACCAATAATATCAGCAACATAACCACCCATACTAGATCCAATAATTAAATCGGGCATACCTAAAGTAAGGATAAATTCATGTAAATCTAATGTTTTATAATCCATAGTAGGAGCATAAACCATACCTTTTTCTGCTAAAAATGACACTTTAGGCCCTCCTGGGTCACTTTCTAAACCGTGTAAATATACTATTTTTTTCATAACCTTTATTTATTAATTGTTAATTGTTTAAATTCCAATTTCCTGTGTAGTGTAACACAATTGACTATATCATCTAATTCGTCTTTGGATAGATACTCTAGATCAAATAACTGATTTAACTTATTTACTAATAATAAATGATTGTTTAATGTTGGATTTACTGTCATAACCTTTATTTTAATGTTGATGCTTAACTGCTCAACATGGTAAATATACGAACCATATCCCGGGTAGCCAAATTTTTACGCAGAAATAGGTATAAAATATTCGGGACAAGGTAAATAAGAACACATTATACCATCTACTATAACTGAACCACTAGCATATGATCCACTGATCATTGAAGGTTCATAACAAGTTTCACAAGTAATATTATATTCCATATCTTCCTTTAAATGAATTATGTATTTGTTTAAAATCTGTGTCGTCTAATTGTGTTTTAAAAAACATCCAATTATTATATAAACCAGAATATTCTCCATAACCACTAGACCAACCACCCATTAAAACTTCTCTGCTACCATTAGGTAAATTATCACTAATAGAATAAGTACCCTGAGATACATTAACCCCATTTTTATAAATAGCAACTGTTAAAACATTAGTTGAAGATACATAAGCACTATACCCAACTGAACACCATTCATCAGTTAAAACTGGGTAAGTAGAGTTAGTTCTATGTGCTAAAGTACCTGATCCATCTTGTTTATAAACTAAAACACCAGGACCTCTTTGGCTTGTACCCCCACTAGCTAATGAAAATGAAACTCTTGATGTAAATCCTCCTAAATAAATATTATTATTATTTTGGTTATCTAAACCAATACCACCCTTAAGGAAAACCATTCCAGACATAGCTCCAGTAGTACTTGAAGAAAAAGCATCTTTGTTTACATTAAGTCGCCAATTAGTTTGATCAGTACCAGCTGCATATTTTCTATGAATATAACTTCTACTTAATTCATACTCTGTAGAAGTATAGTAGGTACTATTAAAACCATAAAAATATTCAGACCCATCTTGTTGGGCTAAATTATAAAGTTTAGTATCCGAAGAAATAGCTGTGCCATCCCAACAATCATTATTAGCTGTATCTACATAAGCGTACATATCAGCTAAATCAAAATCATTAAATACTCTTGGTCCTGTATACATTATATAAATTTATTTGTTATTACATTTGGTCCTGTTTCCATATAAATATATTTTTAATTATAGTAAAAGCACCAGTACTATTACAACTTCTTCCATGATGTATTCCAGCTAAGCTTGCTGTGTCAGCAATTCTAGTTCTTACCATTCTAAATTTTTTATAATCAGAGCTGTTAAATCTAAAGAAATTGTCAGCATTATTATCACAAGCATAAATCCTATTATGTGATTGATATGCGGGAACTTCCCAAGTAAGAACGGGGTTAATAATTGGATCATAGTATATAGAATCAAGAGGGCTCATATTACCATTAACAGTTCCAGTAGCAGACCCAAATCCTGAAGTGTGCATAAAGCTCCAACAAGCAGCTGTACCATTACCTTCCCAATCAAATGCCATCCTATTCCAAGAAAAATTATCTTTAAATAAAATAAGAATACCGGAATCTGGGTTACCACATCCCGCTAAATCATGTCTAAAAGTAATAGTATAACCTCCGTTTGGTCCTGTATCACCTTGAGATATTATAGTACCCCCAGTAGTTGTAACATCATCTACTAAATCATTAGTAACTAAAGTAGCATTTGGTCCTCCGAATGTTCCCATTATAATCCGAATCTTGGTTTTAATGCATAATAGTTTTGTAAAACTTCTGCATCGGTTAATCTTTTATTATATATTCTTGCTGTAAAATAAGTTCCTTGAAAATTCATAAGATTATCCGTTCCACCCCCAGCTGGATAGTACAATGGATCATCTCCATCATCGTCTGGTTGTATTGGGTCTCCTGCTAAATCAGTTTGACCTAAATTAACACCATTATTATAACCTATTACATTACCATCTCCGTTTGAATCATCAATAATAGTTAAAACAGTATGATAAACATTACCAGTTGAGAATGTAGTTGAAAAGTCAGTATATTTAAGAGCCTCATTAGGAGATCTATGACAAAAAGTTAATTGTGTGGAATTAAACTGCATTAAATAATTTAGTGTACTAAAATTACCTTTAGCAATTAAAACATTTTCTAAACCAAAATAAGTTGATGATGAAAAACCTGAAGGTTTCCAAACACATTCAAGAGAAAATGCAACATCACCAGCTGTAGCATCAAATGTTACAGGTGAACTATTATTAATGTTGTTTGTACTAGTTCTAGTATTTGAAGATGTTGAAGTTCTAGTAATACCTCCATTAAAATCAGTAGTATAACTATCTCCACTTATAGAACCAAAACTAGAAATATTACCATCAGCTACATTTTTAGTTATATCACTAACAGAAGTGCCACTACCTGGATAGGATCTAGGTGAAGCATAATCTATAGCCCAAACTAAACCACTTGTAATAAAAGGTCCTCTTGCAAATCCCATTTAATATATTTTATTATAAATATTAAACGGTTCTCTTTACAGTAGTTTTAAATGATGTTGTTGCAGGTTTATGTTTAGGGTTTTCAATATCAAATATACTTTTTACTGATTTGTAAATTTCTATATTTTCTTCTTGAGATCTTGGTGATTCAAAAATTTCCCAGTTTTTACCTTTTAAACGTTTACCTGAGTTGTCTACACCTCTAGATTTAGATTTTAACCATAGCACACCAACACGTGCTGCTTCTTTACCATAACATTCTTTATAACATTGGGCATATGCAGCACTTTGTAAATCATAAGTAGTCTGTAAATGGTTAGATGTTTTAAAATCTATAACCCATAACTCATTATCAATTTCACAAATTAAGTCACAAGTACCAGCTACTTTTAATTCTTCACTAAATAAGTGTACTTCTGTTTCAATTAATGTTGGTTTATGTGTTTCCCAAAAATCAACAAAGCGTAAAAACATTTGCCACACTAGGGGATTCATTTTAGGATAACCATCTTTATTAAGATAAGTTAATTCTTCACCTGTAAAATATTTTTCAATCATTTCATGAACCGCAGTACCTTCTTCACTTGCTTTTTTAACAATCCAATCAGCACTATGCCCTACTTTTTTAAGCCAGTCTTGAAAATATTTACCTTTTGGGTAACAATTTAAAACATAAGTAATAGATGGATAATATTCACCATTACGTCTGTAATACCTTGAATCAGGTAGTGTAATTTGTTTGTGATCGTCTGAGATCTCTAGTATTCTATTGTATGATTTTTTAATCATATAGATAATTTATGTTCCATTAAATTATAATAGGTTAATGGGACTGTTTTTTGTATCAGTTTTGTGAAATTTTCGAAACCCATCTCACTCGGGTCCTTATCTTGTAAATCTACAAGATAGACTTCTTTACCTTCTGCCATTAATTTTTCACAGAATTTTAAAGCTTGTTTAATTGCATCCCTATCTAATGCAATATAAATTTTATCTACTACAGAAGTAACTATTTTTTTCATTAAACTACTCTGTATATTTTTCCCTAATAGGGGGATTGCGTTTCTTTTTATAGCCATAGCATCAAATAACCCTTCACATAAAATAACTGGTACATTCCAATTTATTAAATGTTCATTTGGGATTATATCTCTACTTGCCGATGGGTTACGATATTTAACATATGGTTCTTTTTCAAATGAACGAGCAGTAAAGTAATTTAACCTACCATCTACATCATATGTTGGTATAATAATCATATTTTTATATAAACCTTCTTTACAATAACCTATATTATACTTGATTATATCGTATTTACTTATATGCCTATTTTTTAAATACGCTAACGCATGTCTAGCCATAATATCGCTAGTATCAACGTTATTTAGGCCAATATATTCATTAGGTAACACAACACTAGATACAACTTGTGTTTCTTTTATTGATTTTGAAGTTTTAACTAATGATTTAAGTTCTGTAAATTTACTTACATTTACTTTGAGTTGTTTAAATAAATTATATATAGTAGTACCTCTAGCATCGCATGCCCAACAATGCCAAGGATTTTTACCTTCACGATTTTCAGTTAAATTAACTTCTAATTTTGGTTTGTGATGATTACAAAAAGGACAATGGTAAGCATAATTGTTCCGAGCAGTTGCCTTGCCCGAACCTAATACAGAGTTCACTAATGTAACTAATAATTGATTTACCATTTATTTACATTTATCACAAAATTCATTATAGAAATTCACTAAAGGATTTCCAAATTTATGTGTTTTTTCTATTAATTTTGGATTAGTAATTGTTATTTCTTTTCCATATAAATTTCCCTTAAAACCTAATATATAAACTGTAGCTAGGGAATCATAATTATTTAAAACTCCTTTACCGTAATTTGTATTAACTGTATAAATACCACATCTTAAGTCTGGTTTATCTTTTAAATTAGCTGAAGGGAGACCTTGTGTTGAGTCAATTTGGGTTCCTTTTACTATAAGAGATGTAAATTTAAATGGTGATTTTAAAATAGGAAGGTTTGCATATTTTAAATAATGTCCATCAAATATATGATCTATTTTTAAATCTAAAGATATAATAATTCTTGATTTTGTACCTTTATGTTTTACGGCATGTAAATAATTACCACCGTCATGAAATGCAAGTAATTTACCTTCTTTCCAAGTTTGAGATTCTTTAATTTCTGGGGTATCAGGGTGAAATTTTGAAATAATACAATCTTTATCTTCTGTAATACAAATGTGGGCTCTAAGATAGTGTTCTGTCCATGATTTATGGGGATTAATAATACTTCCAGGAACAAGTTTTGATAAAAATGAATTAGAAATCCATCCTTCTTCTTCACCTTTTTTAATTATATTTCTATAAGTTGGAATTAATTTTTTTACTTTTTGAAATAAATTTTCAGCTTCTTCCTTTGCATATTTTTCTACACCATAAACCCCTTTAAAAGAACTTAATGGGATTACTTTCCAATCATTTTTATATAATGAACCACCATATTTAGGATGATATTCAGCTTCATATTTAGGAAAATCTTCCCATTTAATGGTTTTTACCATTTCTAGGATTTCTTTTTTTATTTGTTTAAAATTAGATTTTATTTCTTGTAAAATAGGAATATTATCTGTAGGATAAAAATAAGGCTCTGGCATATTAAATTTAACCTCTAAAACGTCTTCTCCCTCAAATTTTCCAGGAGTTGGATCAATTCCCAGAATTTTTTTCCAATAGCGAGCTGCTAATTTAGCTTTTATTTCTGCTTTTTCTCCATAACCTCTTAAACATATAATATTAATATGTTGATATTTATCACATATCCAATATCCTATAGCTACTTGGGTAGAATATAATCTATAAATATTAAATGAGTTTACTACATCTTCATATTGACCTTCTGCTAATTTAAAGTCAATATCTTGTCTAACTAATCCATCTTCTCCTTGGATAATTCTAATATCACCCTCGTACTTTAAATTATTATCATCATCCAAAAAAGAATATCTAATATTACCTTGTGGGATATTATTTTTAACTTTCATATGATTAGATACAACATCCCATTTAAAAGGAGGGTATGGGTTGTTAGCGGCAAATTTATGAGCTGCTTCTCTTTGTTTATAGACTAAATCTACGTTTTGCATTAAAAACTATTTTATTATAACAATGTACGAAATTACTTGCGTTCTTTCACGAGATCTTCAAATTCAATATCTTTTAAATCTTTTGTAAAAAATTTACCTAAAATATTATCATTAAAAAATTCATCAGGTTTTTCTAATACTTGATAAAGCATTTGATATTTAATTTCAAAATATGTCATTGATTTTTTATCAGGACACATTTTTAAAATGGTACGTTCAAATTCATCTTTTTTACCTTCTAAAAGTAATTGTTTAATGTCTTTTTGAGAACCATAATAATTCATCCAATCCGATTCTTTTACTTCTAATTTATAGGTAGGGCGACGTCCAACTATTCCAGTTAAAGCAGCAAGTTCTTTTTTACCAAGTCGCTTTTTTTTATTATGAAATAAAACTTTTTTCCCAATGTAAGATTTTCCAGTAGGTTTATGTGTAACTATATAAACGAAACCAAACGTGTTTTCTGGAAATTGAGTGATGTCCCCTATTATGTGTGTTTTATAGGTCCAACTCATATATTTGTTTTAAAGTTAATTATAAATATTGAAAATAATCGTAAAACCAGCGATAAGAATTAGCTATATCTTGTGATAATTCTTTACCTAATATTTCATTATATGATTCTTTTATGGGTTTTACTTCTTTTCGTATAGTATGATCTCCAAATACCCCATAAACATTATCATCTTCTTGGGTAATTTGTTTAATATTTTTAAAATCATGTTGGTAATTTTCAATTTGGAAAAAATCATATATTTTATTTAATTCATTTTGGGGGTTATTTGTTAAATCTTCAAAACGTATAAATAACATATTTTTATCAATACCTTCATCTATTATTTGTTTTAGTCTTTCTAAAGCTATACCAATAGGAGGAGAATTTGACCAAATATCTACTCTTTTTCTAGTAGTAGTACCCTTCATTTCAGCCCAATTTACTGTGCCATCATCTTTTTCTGGGGAATTTCTAAAATTTTTTTCCATAGAAGTATAAATAGATCTTGGATCTCTAACCATGCAAATTATTTTAGGATTTGAATAAAAAGAATTTAAAAAATTATAATTTATTCCCCACCCTCTAGATTTATCCAAAATATATTTTTTATATGTAATTCCTTTAAAATAACCTTCTAAACCATGGTTACAAAAACTAAGCCATGCTTTTTTCATTAATTGAGGATCTTGGGCTTTAAATGATACATCATTAGTATAATTACCTCGAGCAGCAAATAATAATTCTAATACACCTGATGTAGGGGTTACATAAAATTCAGGGTTTTGACCTATAATATTTTGTAATAAAGTACTACCAGATCTTGGTAAAGATGATTGAAAAAATATTTCTTCCATTATTTATTTAACGATATTAAAATTTTATTTACATCAAAAACATCATTTAAGTCTTTATATGGTATAATGTGGACATTTTCCGATAATCCATAGGGAGCATACATTGCACCTTCTAAAGATTTTTCATCATTATATGGTTCCGCTTTTATATTATCATGTAATTTATATCCAAAAATTTCTGGTTTTGTTCCAATCCAACAAACTGTAGATTTTACGTTTAAAGCTGCTGCCATATGTTGGGCAAAACTGTCTATTAATAATCTTTTATCTGCTAATTGAAGTAATATAGCTATACTTCTAAAACCATCTAAAGCCTGCATAGTATCAGGATAGATTTTTTGATCTTCTCTTTTTATGTGGATAATAGTATGAGATTCTTTAAATTCTTCTATTATTGACATTATTATTGGTTCTGGGATGTCTCTTGTCCATGCGTATTGGTAACCTAATCCTGCAGGTCCTCCATTTGGTTGTATAGCTAGTATAGGTTTTTCTGTTGTATAATACGGTTTAAAGTAATCTAACTCTGGTTGGGTAAGGTATACCTCGGGTTGTTCGTTATTATATCGTAAATCGTATATTTCACACCAAGTTTTAAATAAATGTGTGGGTTTTTCTAAAATAAAATCTCCATGTCTATAAGGATCAGCAACAAATATCTTACATTTTTGATCTTTAATATACTTTAAATAAAATCCATTTATATTATTATGGTTATATACTTCGTGTACATGCGGATTATTTAAAAATACATCTGGGTGCCCTGATACTACTATTAAATTAGAATTTTTATATCTTTTTTTAATAATTTTTACCATGGCAGTAGCCATAATTGTTTTTCCTAAACCCCCATCTATTTGAAAAATTATATTCATATTTATTTATTTATAACAAATACATTATTATTTAAATCTACTCCTCCATCTCCATATTTTTCAATATAACTTTGAACTATAGCCTGTTGTTTTAAACTTAAATCTGCATATATGTTGCTTAATTGATATTCATTTTGTTCAATTTCCATTTTCCTCATTCCTAGATTTCCAAGCCTAATAGCTAAATCCTCAAATTCAAAATTTATTTGATTAAAAATTTCTATATCTTCTTTTAATAGTGGGATTGTGTTTTCCATATTTTAATTTTGTGTTAAATAATTTTTTAAATTTTTGTAATTGAAACTATAAATTTGAGAACAATTATATGGTTCAAATACTCTTTTAAAAACTGTAATATCATAATCTGTTGTTAAATTTATTAATTCATAAGCTTTTTCTAATAAAATACGATATTTAACATTAACTACATGACCTTTATAGTGTTTATATAAATCTCTATATTGAGATGTACTAGTTTTAATTATTTCAATATTAGGTATTTTTTCTGTCATTTGCATATGTTTTATAATATATTTTCTATTATTATAAAAAGAATCTGTATTAATAAATACATAAACTTTATCAAATTGAGAAGCTAGTGTTTCATAATTTATTTTTCTTTCATGAAATATTATAGCACTTTTTGTTGTTGATTTTGTATTTATTAGCTTTTTAAAATGTTTTTGGGTTAATCCTACTTCATTTCCCTTTTCATCTAAATGTTTACAAAAAACAGTAGGTACCATTATAATTTTTTTACCTTGATCTCTAATTCTTTTACTAATGGTTATATCTGGTCCTTCTTTACTATTTAATTCTTTATCTGCTAAAGGTAAGACATTTTTTAGTAGATGAGAATAAGTTAACATACATCCATTTCCTACAAATCCTACCTCTTCTTGTCTAACATTAATAAAATCATCTAAAGTTGAAGTATGCCATTTATCTTTTTCTACACTGACTACTAATTTTCTAACTGATTCTTGTTCTCCCTTAATAATATCAGCAGGAATCCAACCTTTATCAAAATAAAACCCCGAAGTTATTCCATGACTATCATTAGGAGTTAATGTGTCCCATAAATCATTTAAAGTATTTAATGGAGGAATTGTATCATCATCTACTATATGTACTAAATCTACTTCAGAAACAACTTTTTTTATTCCCTTATGAAGATTATGTGCAGTTGATTCGTGTTTTTCGAATGGTGTTAATACTCTTGAAGATTTCTCCCAGTCATCCCAATTAAAATGATTATTAACTTTAGAGACTCCTTTTATAGTTTTAATTTTTTTAAATTTATTTTTAAGATTGTATTCTTTTATTTTTTTCTTAAATAAAGAATCAAACTCGGAGTTCCATCCTTTTACTATATATAAATTTAAATATTTAAATTCCGATGGAATTTTTACATCTCTAAAATACTGGAACATAGGGTCAATGCAAGCTTTTCTTCCAATCATAACTGTCATGATACCACAAGTTAATTTATTTTCCAAATTCATAACCAAATGCTTCTATATCTTTTTTATATTTTTCTTCTACCATTTCTTTTATTTCATCGTTGTAATATTCCCAATAAGGAGAATGTGTAGATGAATTTAAATAAGGAAGTTTTTTTCTAGGTATGTTTATTTTATCACAAATTATATTAAAATCGTTTTGTAAATTTTCAAATTTACCTATAAAAATATCTTTACTAATATTTCCATTTTTATCTTCAACCCATTCTAAACCAGGTGAATTCCAAAGATCATTATTTAAATGGTTATTATTTATATAAGTTATAAAATCAATATCAGGGCTAACTATTCCTTCTCTTTTTCCAAAGAAAAAATCTGATAATTTTCTATCCCAAGGATTTCTTATTATTATAAATTTAAAATAATGATCCCAATATTTTTTTAATAATTCATATCTATAATCGACTCTACATTTTTCAAGTCGTTTTTCTGTTTCTGGTGTATTATAATCTAAATTAAATAATTCTTTAACAGTAATATGTTCTCTAACATTCCCAAAAAGAGCCATAGATATACTTCTTCCTGCTGTTTTATTAACATGGATAAATACACATTTATGTTTTTCAGAGAAATTCATAGGAACAATATACAAAAATACTATTTATATTCCAAATAATTATATTCCATCCCAATATTTTCCCTCGGGTGATAAATGTAAACAATAAGTATCTAATGATACTTTTTTACCAAACATTTTTTGAAATACACCATCATCCGCTCCGGCATTATCTGATAAAGTTGGGTATATTTGGTATAAAGATTTATATAACCTTTGTAACCTAGGTAAATTAAATAGTTGGAAAAAACCATAACCATTAAATTTTTGTTTTATACTTCCTTTTAATTCAAAATATTTTTCAGGATTAAAATTAGTAAAATCTTCATCTATATCTACATTAACTCTCCCCATAGTATATAATGCATTAGCATAAAAATAACTATCTAAATAAGAATTAAATTCTTCTTCTCCCTTTTTTGTCCTAGTATATCCTTTTATATAAGGTCTTTTTTCTATAGGATGAGTTGGAAAAGTAGACATAAAGTCATCTTTAAGAAGAACATCAGCATCAATATGAAGATACCATGTTTTGTCTTTTCCTAGATAATCAAATCCTTCATTTATAGCACCACTTTTAAAAAATGTTCTATCATATAATACTTTAGAAAAAATATATTCTAAATTATTTTCTTTACAAAGTTGTATGGTATCAGTATCTTCTTCAGTAGTTACAATAACCCATCTTTTAAAAAACCTTTTATTAGGTATACAATGTTTAAATAAATGTGCGTAATTAACACACACTGTTACAGCATGTATTTCTATGTTCATAACAATTCAAATAAATTTTTAGTAACTATTCCATTTAGAATAATCTAAATCTGGATATGCATTTTGTAATTCTTCAACTGAATCTGCATAATATAATTTTAACATTTGTTTAGAATCTTCATCTAAAACTCTACTTCCATAATCTGCTACAAAAATATCTCTATATCCTGGGTTTACTCCATTCAAAGAATCTACTTCTAGAAAATCATGGATTTTAGCTAATTCTGTTACTTGGTTTGCTTTTAATTCCTCTTGAATAACTACATGAACATTATCTTTTCCAAATGCTGCTACATAAGCATTTATATAAGTTGTATATAATCCTCTTTTAAATAATCCTCTATTTGGAGAATTTTCTACAATAGTATTAAAATCAATATCTCTTATATTATCTCCCCATGATGCTTCTGGTTTTAATTGTACCATATTCCAATGACTAAAAGCTCTATCAATAGGGTCTCTTAATGTAATTATAATTTTCATATTAGGATACATACTTTTCATATTTGCTACAGTATCTTCTACATCACTAGGTTGTGAGTAATTAGGTGAAGATTCTCCTATTGCTCTTTTGTTCATAACAAAAAATTTCTCATAAAAATCTTTACCATGTGCAAAATTTACTGGGGAATTAAAGAAGTCTAATTCTTTAGTATTTTTATTTGCTAAGCCTCTATTATAATCACTTGTAGATAAGGAATAGTTCTCCAATACTTTATTTTTCCAATATTGGGATAAACAATATATTTGAGGGTGTTTGTTTAAATTAAATTGTAAAGCAGAAGTACCTGCTTTCATTGACCCCGCTATAACAAAATCAGGGGAATTAGATTTAAATTCAAAAGCCATAATTAATTATTTTATTATAAATATACGATTCTAATTTAGGGTTACCAAGTTATTTTAAAGAATTACTATCAACAATTTACTGAGAATCCTAAAACTCCACTACTGTTTGTTTGTCCTATTCTATTTACGGTTGTGGAAGGAACGTTAGTATTATCCCATCCAACATATACACTCGCAACTATATTTGAACTACCTCCACTTGAATTATCATAAATTATATCACCATTTTGAGGAACATTTCCTGATCCATCATGCCAAAGGAAGGTTAAAGTACTATCACCACAAATAGATGTGCTTGTTCCTGATTTTCCCATAAAAGCAGTTAATGAACCACCACCACTAACAAAAGTTTTACTATAAAATTCTGAGTATGCATGGGGTGCATTTTGATTAACTGGAGTTTTTGTAGCACTATCATATAATTTAACCATTGATCCTGCTGCAGGGGTAGATGTAGGGCCAGAAAGGAAAGCTACAGCATCAGCTGATTGTCCTGCTTCTACCATTATCATTGAAGCGCTTAATGGTGCATATGCATTTGGTAAAGCCATTATAATTTAGATTTAAGTTCGTCTATTTGTTTTTGTTGGTCTCTAATTGCTTCAATTAGTAAAGGAACTATTTTTTCATAATTAACAGCTTTATAACCATTATCTCTAGTTGTTACTGCTTCAGGCAATACTTTTTCTATTTCTTGAGCTATTACACCTACATCTTTTCCTTTATTACCATGGATAGTTTGTATTTCTTCTGGTGTTAATTCTTTCCATTCAAATGTACTACCTCTTACTCCAATTACTTTACATAAAGCATCTTCAATTGGTTTAATGTTACATTTTAATCTTCTATCTGATGTTGCAAATGCTACAATATCATTTGTTGCATCTATTCTACCTGTAGTTGTACACATTGTTGTAGTACCACCTACTTGTAAATGACACGCTACAACTGAGTTATTGCTATAAGTAGTATAATCACATTTAGTTGTTAAAGAAGAACCTACAATAAAAGCAAAATTATTACAAACTCTGTTTCCATATCCTCCTAAAATACCTGAACAGCCTTTATCTGCAACAATACAGTTTTGAATACCTCCTCCAATAATATTAGAGCATCTTCCAACAATGCAATTACTACTACCTCCTACAACAACATTACATTTACCAGTTGTAGAGATAATTCTATTTCCAGCACCTCCTCCTATAAAATTATAGGCAAAGGTAGTACCATAGCAAATTCTATTTGTAGCACCTCCTCCTATAAACGAACATCCTGAACAGCAAATTTCATTACCCTGTCCACCTCCTATAAATGCTCTAGTTGCTAGTGAAATTGAATTAGTACAACCTCCTCCAATAAATGATTCTGAGGAAGTGCAACCTATTTTATTTTGCACACCTGATACTATACCCATACTACAGTTACCGCTGTTTCCACATATACAATTACAGAAACCTCCTCCCATAAATGAATAACATCCACAATTTTGTTGACAGAAACCTCCTACAGTAACACCATGTAAACATTTAACACAATTACCACATCCACCTCCTATAAAACCACATGCTCCTTGATTACCAAGATTATTGCATTTTCCACTACCAACAAAACCTCCTCTACCTCCTAAATAGTTTCTACAACCACCACCTAAGAAAGCAAAACAAGCTGGTGAACACATGCAATTACTACAACCTCCAACAAGAGTTGACCAGTTAATTGATTGACACATAAGGTTACAATATCCACCGCCCATAAAATTACAACCACCTGTTCCAAGGTTAAAATTTGTTCTACCTCCTCCAATAAAATTTCCACATCCTCTTATTTTGTTACAATGTCCTCCTGCAATTGTAGCATCACTACTAAATTCACAAATAAGATTACAATGTCCACCACCTATTGTTTGATAACAACCTCTATCACTACTAGCTCCACATATTGTATTATGTTGACCTCCTGCTATGGTTGATCCTGTAAGTGCACATTGCGAACACTCACCTAAAATAATATTATCAAAACCTCCTCCTATTGTTGCATGTTGTGAAAAAGATGCTGAATTATGTTGTCCTCCTACTATAGATGCGTAAGATGAACAACAAACATAATTAGATCCTCCTCCTACTATAACAGAACAAGGGGAATTACATATAATTTTATTACAAAAACCACCTCCTACAAAAACTCTTACAGCTGAACCTGTATTTAAAGTACCACCTACAACAACAGTTTCATTAGCTCCAATATGGTTACGGCATCCTCCTCCTATAAATGAGCAACATCCTGATGATGTATTAAAGACTCCTCCAACTATAACAGATTTTTGGGCTGTAATTTTATTTCTACAACCTGCTCCTATAAAAGATTGTCGAGCACCAAATATATCATTAAAATCTCCAGCTATAATAGCACTAGAATCTGAATAATTACCAGAAAGAGTGTTACAAATACCTGCTCCTATAAATCCATAAGTTGAACATGCATGGTTTTTAAAACCAGCTCCTATAAATGCACCAGAACCATAACTTCCATAATATCCTGAATATGAAGAAATTTTATTACAAAGACCTGCTCCAATAAAATTAAAGTGTACTGCCTCTTTATCAGCAGAACTATTACCAATTTTATTTAAACAACCCCCACCAATAAAGTTATCATGAAGAGATTGAGAAATCTTATTATTTCTACCAGCTCCAATAAAGTTATAACAACCTGAAGCTGTATTATGTCTACCAGCTCCAATTAAAGTATCAACTGTAGTATAAGTAACTCCGTCACATATTTTATTATAATAACCAGCTATAATAACATTTCTATCACTTCCAGCATTTACACATTTAATACAGTTATGAGCACCACCTATAATAGTATTATTATTACCTTCATCAATAATACCATTATTTCCTCCTAATATTGTTGACCTATAACCTGAATTAGTATTGCAATGACCACCACCTATAAAACCTCTATTAGAAACACAATTACAATCACCACCAACTATTTCTCCTAAATAACCAGAAACAGTATTTTCACATCCACCTCCTATAAAACCAAAATCTGCTGCCATTGTATGACAACCACCTCCAACAATAGTAGCATAATTTGAGCAAACTTTATTACAAAGTCCACCTCCGATAAAACTTGTATCAGCTGCACTCCATATACAGTTAGCATTACCACCTCCTAAAAAGTTACAATTACCCGAAGTGTTTATACAGTTATTATAACCACCTACAAGACTACTATATCTACCATTATTTATATCATTTGAAAATCCACCTCCAATAAAAGCGTGGGAATCACTTACAATATTTAAACATCCTCCTACAATTGAACTCCAAGATGATTCAATAATATTAGATTGACCACCTACTATAACAGTGTATGCATCGTTAGTAGTTATACTATTTGATAAACCTCCTCCAATAAATGAACATTGACCAAATGTCTTATTACTAGAACCACCTACAATTGAAGAAAATTCACCTCCAACACAATTTAAAGCTCCACTTCCAATAAAGGTATCATCAGCTGAACTTGTGTTTCTATATCCTCCTCCAATAAATCCACAATCTCCAGATGCACTATTTTCAATCCCACCTACAATTGATGTGCATCTCCCAATTATTTCATTTCTACACCCACTTCCAATAAATGCATTATCCGCACCACCCCCTAAAAAGTTATTACCTCCAGCTCCAATAATATTACCAGTTGTGTATGATCCCTCTATTGTATTTAGTAAACCACCAACAATAGCAGCGTAACTTTGAGTACCTACACATATTATATTTGAAGCACCACCACCTATAAAATGACCAGTTGATGCTGATGAACTAATTACGTTTAGACATCCACCTACAATGGAGTGATGAGTATTACTATTTCCTCCTACATTTGAATTGTAAATTTTATTTTCACACCCACCTAATATAGCATTGAAATTATCACTTGTATTTCCTATTTCAATACAGTTTCTTAAACCACCTCCAATAATACTACAATTCCCTTGTAGAACATGAGAACTACCACCTCCAATAACAGAATTATTTGCACTTGAGCTAATATTATTTGCTTGACCTCCTAATATAGAGTTAAAACATGTTCTTCCCATACCGGCCATTCCATGACCACATCCAAACATTATATTACCACAAGCATCAATGGCGTTACAAACATTACCAGTATAACTGTAGTTGACAGCTAATGCACCATAATTAGCACTAAATGTCATTTTTAAGGCAGTAGAATCGGATTCATACCATCTAAACTGATTATCTGAATAAAAGCACATTTCTGATCCTAACGTAATTTTACCTACTTGTCCTGTTCTACAATTACCAAATATAGTACCACTACATACATCAGTTTCACCACTTGGAACACCTCCTATATATAAATTTTTACTATCATATAAGAATGTATCACAAGCATTAACACAGTCTGTTGTATTATTAGAAATTGTTACTCTACAAAGTCCCGGATTTAATACAGCTACAAATCCTGCTCCTGTAGCACCAGATGTACCTGAAGTACCACTTGTTCCTGAACTACCACTTGAACCTGATGAACCTGATGAACCAGCTTCTCCACTTGTTCCTGATGTACCTGATGAGCCACTTGTTCCTGAACTACCACTTGAACCTGATGAGCCAGATGAGCCAGATGAACCTGAAGAGCCACTTGATCCAGATGAACCATTAGCAGCTGTTTTTTTACCTATAGTTTTTCCATCAGCATTTAAAACTAAAATTTCTGTTGAAGTATCTGTTGGTAAATTTGCTACTTCTAAATGTGCAAATGATGCAGTTGTTGTAGCTGATCCACTTAATCTTCCATCTACTTGTACTAATGCCGAAGCACTAACACTTAAAATTGGTACACCTGATATATCTGATACTGCAAATAAATCTCCAAGTAAATCATCAGTTACTGAAAATAATTGTCCTTGAGATCCTAGTACATCTAATATAGTACTACCAGAACCTGATACCATTAATTCCGAACCATCGAATGTTAAATTAGCTTCAGCTTGTAATTCTCCTTGTGTTCCTGTTGCTGTTGTAACTCTATTATTAGCATTATCTAATATATTAGCTACTCCTGAAGTACCACTTGTTCCTGATGAACCTGAAGAGCCACTTGATCCAGATGATCCAGAATTACCACTTGTACCCGAAGATCCTGAAGAACCACTTGAACCGCTTGAACCTGATGAACCACTTGAACCTGATGTTCCACTTGAACCACTTGAGCCAGAACTACCACTTGAGCCACTTGAACCCGATGAACCAGATGTTCCTGAAGAGCCACTTGAGCCCGAATCTCCTGAAGTACCACTAGATCCACTTGATCCAGATGAGCCACTTGAGCCACTTGAACCACTAGAACCTGAACCACCACTTGTTCCTGATGAACCACTTGTACCTGCATCTCCTGTTACTAGGAAAGAAACTATTAATTCGTCATTATCTGCAAATGGTAAATTGGCCGAAGTTGCTGTTGCATCAACATCAATTACCCACCATAATGCATTAGCTGGTGTTCCTCCATCATCTTGTGGAGTTAAATTAGATATTTCGAATAATGTATAAGCAGTTGAATCAAATCGTTTTGATATTCTAACATGACCCTTAATAGTAGATGTTGAAGCATCTATTGTTATTAAAAAGTTATTAATATTATTAGAATTTTCATCTTGTGAATCAATAAAAATATCTGTTGTTGTATTTACATTAGATGTATCAAATCGAAGGAATCCTATTCCTGGGTCACCTTCAGTAGTACTATCATCAAATTTATATGCAAAAGTTGCACCACCAAAGTTACCATCTCTACCACTTGTACCACTAGAACCTGATGTTCCACTTGAACCACTTGAACCTGATGATCCACTTGAACCACTTGAGCCAGAACTTCCGCTTATACCACTTGAGCCAGAACTTCCACTTGAACCTGAAGATCCTGAAGTACCCGATGAACCAGATGAGCCACTTGATCCTGATGAACCAGTATTTCCACTTGTTCCTGATGAGCCACTTGTTCCGCTTGAACCGCTTGAACCTGAACTTCCGCTTGAACCTGAAGATCCTGATGAACCACTTGTACCACTTGAACCTGATGTACCCGATGAGCCACTTGTACCAGAACTCCCACTTGAACCACTAGATCCAGAAGAGCCACTTGAGCCTGATGAACCTGAATTACCGCTTGTGCCTGATGAACCTGAAGAACCACTTGAACCTGATGAACCACTAGACCCAGAACTACCACTTGTACCTGAAGAGCCAGATGTTCCTGAAGAGCCACTTGAACCACTTGATCCTGATGATCCTGAAGATCCTGAGGAGCCACTTGTACCTGAGCTTCCACTAGAGCCATCTTCTCCACTAGTACCACTTGATCCAGATGAACCACTTGTACCAGAACTGCCACTTGAGCCACTAGATCCAGAACTACCACTTGAACCTGAAGGTCCTTGACCACCTGAAGTTCCTGAAGAACCTGAAGAACCTGAACTACCACTAGATCCTGAAGAACCACTTGTACCTGATGTACCAGAAGATCCTGATGTACCAGAAGATCCTGAAGAGCCACTTGAACCGCTTGATCCTGATGAACCTGAGCTACCACTATTACCTGACGTTCCACTTGAACCACTTGTTCCTGATGATCCTGAGCTGCCTGATGATCCTGAGCTGCCCGATGATCCTGAACTACCACTTGTACCTGATGAACCCGAGCTACCAGTATTACCTGATGTTCCTGATGAACCACTTGTTCCTGATGTACCAGAAGATCCTGATGAACCACTTACTCCTGATGAGCCACTTGTACCTGAAGATCCTGAAGAACCACTTGAACCAGAACTACCACTTGATCCACTAGAACCACTTGAACCTGAGCTACCACTTGTACCTGAGCTACCACTTGTACCTGCATCTCCGGTTACTAAGAAAGATACTATTAGTTCGTCATTATTAGTAAAAGGTAAAGTATCTGATGTTGCTGTAGCATCTACATTTATAACCCACCATGCGGCATTTGCTGGGGTTCCACCATCATTTTGTGGAGTTAAATTAGATATTTCAAACAGTGTATAAGCAGTTGAATCAAATCGTTTTGATATTCTAACATGGCCTTTTATAGTTGAAGTAGAAGCATCTATTGTTATAAGGAAATTATTTATATTATTACTTGATTCATCCTCGGAATCTATAAAAATAAGAGATGTTGTATCTACATTAGTAGTATTAAATCTAAGAAATCCTGTTCCTGGATCTGATTGTGCTGTACCAGAATTAAATTTATATTCAAAAGTTGCACCACCAAAATTACCATCTCTACCCGATGTACCTGATGAGCCACTTGAACCACTTGATCCTGATGAACCTGTATTTCCACTTGTTCCTGATGTACCACTTGTACCTGATGAGCCACTTGAACCTGAACTACCACTTGAACCTGATGAACCACTTACACCACTTGTTCCACTCGAACCTGATGTACCACTTGTACCTGATGTTCCACTAGAACCAGAAGATCCACTTGAGCCACTTGAACCCGAAGAACCACTTGAACCACTCGAACCTGAATTTCCACTTGTACCACTTGTACCTGAAGAACCACTTAAACCACTAGATCCTGAAGAACCACTTGAGCCACTTGAACCTGATGAACCGCTTGAACCTGATGTTCCGCTTGAACCACTTGAACCTGATGTACCACTAGTACCTGATGACCCACTAGTTCCACTAGTTCCTGATGTTCCACTTGAACCCGAAGAACCTGATGAACCACTGGATCCTGAAGAACCACTTGAACCACTTACACCACTAGTTCCTGATGAGCCACTTGAACCAGATGATCCACTTGAACCACTTGAACCACTTGTCCCACTTGTACCTGAAGTTCCGCTTGATCCTGAAGTACCACTTGTACCAGAAGTACCAGAAGAGCCACTTGAGCCACTTACACCACTAGTTCCTGATGATCCGCTTGAACCACTTGAACCGCTTGTTCCACTTGTACCTGAAGAACCACTTGTTCCTGATGTGCCACTTGAACCTGAACTACCACTTGAACCGTTAGTTCCGGATGTTCCACTTGTACCTGATGAACCTGATGTACCTGATGATCCACTTGATCCTGTATTACCACTTGTTCCTGAAGTACCACTTGATCCACTAGTTCCAGATGAACCGCTTGTACCAGAAGTTCCGCTTGAACCAGAAGTACCTGATGTTCCTGAAGACCCACTTGAACCTGAATTACCACTAGTACCACTTGAGCCACTTGAGCCAGATGAGCCACTTGAGCCACTAGTTCCAGATGAACCACTAGTCCCAGATGAGCCACTTGAGCCACTTGTACCTGAAGAACCTGATGATCCAGCTTCTCCACTTGTTCCTGATGTACCACTTGATCCTGAAGTACCTGCATCTCCTGTTACTAAAAATGAAACTATTAATTCATCGTTATCAGCAAATGGTAAAGTTGCAGATGTTGCTGTCGCGTCTACATCAATTATCCACCATGCAGCATTTGCAGGATTTCCTCCATCATTTTGGGGAGTTAACTGAGATATTTCAAATAAGGTATAAGCTGTAGCATCAAACCTTTTAGAAATTCTAACATGGCCTTTAATAGTAGATGTTGAAGCATCAATAGTAATAAGAAAATTATTTATATTATTACCTGATTCGTCTTCAGAATCTATAAAAATATCTGTTGTTGTATTTACATTAGATGTATCAAACCTAACAAATCCTACTCCTGGGTCTCCCTGAGTTGTATCATCATCAAATTTATACCCAAAAGTTGCTCCACCAAAATTACCATCTCTACCACTTGTACCACTAGAACCTGATGTTCCACTTGTACCACTAGTACCTGATGTACCGCTTGAACCTGATGTTCCGCTTGAACCTGATGTTCCGCTTGAACCTGAAGTTCCACTTGAGCCACTTGTACCAGAAGATCCTGAGGTGCCACTTGTTCCTGATGAGCCACTTGTACCACTTGTTCCTGATGTACCAGATGTTCCTGAAGACCCAGATGTTCCTGATGTTCCTGATGAACCTGATGTTCCAGATGTTCCCGATGAACCACTTGTACCTGAAGTGCCTGATGAGCCACTTGAACCACTTGTTCCTGATGAACCTGTATTTCCACTTGTTCCTGATGTACCTGAAGAACCACTTGTTCCTGATGAGCCACTTGTTCCTGAAGAACCACTTGAGCCACTTGAACCTGAAGTACCAGATGTTCCAGATGAACCACTAGTGCCACTAGTACCACTAGAACCACTAGAACCACTTGTACCACTAGAACCTGCTGTTCCCGAAGTACCTGATGAGCCACTTGTTCCTGAACTTCCAGAAGTGCCACTTGTACCAGATGAACCACTTGTACCAGAAGAACCACTTGAACCATCTTCTCCACTAGTTCCACTTGAACCTGATGAGCCACTTATACCTGAACTACCACTTGTCCCTGACGTACCACTTGAACCCGAAGATCCATTTGTGCCACTTGTTCCTGATGTACCTGAAGAACCACTTGTTCCTGATGAACCACTTGTTCCTGAAGAACCACTACTTCCACTTGTTCCAGATGAGCCACTTGTACCTGATGAACCAGAAGAACCTGAATCTCCTGAAGTTCCAGATGACCCTGATGTGCCACTTGAACCACTTGTTCCTGATGAACCACTTGTTCCGCTTGATCCTGATGTTCCACTTGTACCACTTGATCCTGAAGTGCCACTTGTACCACTTGATCCTGAAGTGCCACTTGAGCCACTTGAACCTGATGAACCTGATGAGCCACTTGCACCAGAAGTACCTGATGAACCACTTGTGCCACTAGTTCCAGATGAGCCACTTGCACCACTTGTACCAGATGAGCCACTTGTACCACTAGTTCCTGAGGAACCATCTCCTCCTGTTGCACCATCTAAATTTATTTCCCAAGATGAATAAGTACCACTTCCTTCTGTTCTAAAAGGGCTAGTAAAACATAATTCTCCAGTTGCACTATTATATGAAGATACTTCCGTTTCTTGGTAATTATTTATATCATAAACAATAATAATAGATTGTGCTGTTGTATAAGCTAATCCTGTTTCTACCGTTACACATCCACTCCCACCTAAAGTAAATGTTGTTGATGAAGTTGTAGCATATCTATCTGATGTACCACTTGAACCTGATGAACCTGAAGTTCCGCTTGAGCCATTTGTACCACTCGTACCAGATGTTCCAGAACTACCACTTGAACCTGATGGTCCTATTCCACCAGAAGTACCAGATGTTCCAGAACTACCACTTGAACCTGATGTACCTGAAGAGCCATCTAATCCAGTTGCTCCATATAAATTAACATCCCAACTAGTAAAAGTCCCACTTCCTTCTTGATCTATAATTGGACCAAAACAAAGTTGTCCGTTAGCCGGATTATAACTTACAACTAATGCTGACATATAGTTATCAACATCGTAAGCTATTAATATTTTTTGTCCTGTTGAATATGCTAGTCCTAATCCTACAGTAATACAAGTATTACCTGTTCCAATAGTTGCAGATGATGTTGATGTTGTTCTATATTTATCTGATTCTCCAGATGTTCCTGATGAACCCGAACTCCCACTTACACCTGAACTACCACTTGTTCCGCTTGAACCTGATGTTCCGCTTGAACCTGAAGTTCCACTTGAACCACTTGTACCAGAAGTACCACTTGAACCCGAAGACCCTGCATTTACTGTAGTTGCTTTTTTTAATTCATTTGTAGTTGTATCAACTACAACAACTTCAAATCCTGACGTAGTAGAAGGTAATTCTGGTGTGAATATACTACCTGAGAATTGTGATACACTTGTTGAACCTGTTACTGTTAAAGAACCTGATATTGCTATATCATAAGGGGCAACTGCATTAAAGGCTTCAACTGACTGAGATACATGCCAAGAATTAATTGTAAACCCTTGTGAGATTTCATCAACATTTGGGTCAAAAATATTTATTAACTTATTATTTGGCATCAGGTTTTATTATAAATATTAAAAAATATTTTTTATGGTACTAAACAAACTTCTTTATAAGTAAGCCCATCATGATAATATAATTTACTTCTTCCTCCCCCCAGATCACATACTGCTAACATACCTGTAGCACCAGTACCAATGGGATCTCTAGGTAAAATACAAATTGTACAACCTACAAGTAAATTATTTACATGAGTTGTACACACAACACAAGTAGTTATATCAGATCCTAAAATATGAGTATGATCATGTTTTACACAATTAGAACAACCACCTGGTATGCTACTATAATTACCAGAGTTAGAATTTAAACCCCCACCTCCTATAAAACCACTATCACAAGAAACACAATTTTTAGTACCCCCTACTATAACTCCTCCATATCCATTTGAAACACTATTATTATTACCACCACCTATAAAATTTTGCCCATACCCTTCAATTTTATTACTTATACCTCCTACTATAGTTGCGGCACAATAAGGAGTACCGGTTTTGTCTCCATCTTCAATTATATTTTTACACCCACCTAATATAGCAGAAAAAGGTCTATCAATACAAATTTCATTACATTCACCTCCCCCAATAACTGCACAGCTTGAACTTATATGATTAATAGCACCACCACCAATATAAGATTTACTACTTCCAGCTTTAATTTGATTATTACATCCGCCTCCTATAGTAGAAAATGTAGATTCAAAATCTCCTGATCCTATACAGTTATTATTACCTCCTACAATAGCCGAAAATGAACCTGTTGCGCTATTAGTTGTGTCATTTGGTACTATTTCAAATTCATAAGCAGAATTACTACTTGTATAATATACTCCAATTTTACTTTCAACTAAACTAGTTGCTGCTTGGTAAGTTAATCCTCCAGTATTTTTATTATATGCTAAAATATTATCTTGAGTAGCATTAATAATTCCTTCTATTGCAAAAGATCCATCTGAGCTAGAAAATGCTGTACTACCTGTTAAACTAAGGGAACCAGATAGTTCAATATCATAAGCATTGACTTTAGTAAAGGCATCTACTGATTGAGATACTTGAGATGCTTGAATTATACATCCTGTTTGTATTCCTGTATTTGAAAGTATACATGCCATTATCTATCTATATTTACTAAAATTGTTGTATCAGTAGTTTGTGATGTAGGTAAAGGTTGTGCTAATTTACCTACTGCTAACAATTCATGATCATCATTATACATACCAACAGTAGTTACATAAGGACTAAAGTATGAACCAGTTGCAAAATCGTAAGGTATTCCACTTGAGGTAATAATATTATTTTCTACACTACCTGATATAATACTAGGATTTTGTGAAAAATTAAATTCACTCTCATTTATTGTACATTTGTATTGAGTTTCATAAATTGTATAAGAACTTGAAAATGAGGCAGTAATATTATTTCCTTCATATAAATTTTCTAGATCTAAGGATGAATCCGTATACAGTTGCTGTGTTAAAACAGCAATACCATGAGGATAAAAAATTTGTCCTACATTAACACTAGCAGATATTAAATTACCTTCCCCATCATCTGTAATTGGCCCAACATTTTTTTCAACAGCTCCACCTCCTTCATCTACATTAATTTCTAATACAAATGATTCTGGTTGGATATAATCTCCATATAATTTAGAAGGTACAGAAATAACTAAAATTTGAGCACCTGAATTTGTTGGGAAATAACGAGATTGTGTTAATGTAGATTGCAAATAATTTACGTATCTTCCGTTAGATCCAAGTGGACCAACAAATACGTCCCCAGAGGGTTCAGATCCAAGTAATACACTAGCAGTTACAGCATCATCACCAAAACTTGAAGTTAAATAATTAGAATAATATAATTCTTTTACTGAATTGTAAATTGAAGATTGAGATACAATTAAACTACCTGAATTAAATCCTGTAGCTATATTATTTGAAGCTGTAAAATTTAAATTTTTTCCTAAAAATCTATTAACATCAGCATTAGAAGCAGAAAGCTCGCCATCACCTTTAAAAGTAAATGATTTATTTACTTCTAATGGCGATACAATTATATCCTGTGAATTGAATTGTTTGAAAGCCGCCATTCATTTTAGAAATCTAGTTTAACTCTTATTAGAGCTTCTTTTGTAAAATCTTTTAAAATTGGTTTTGATAATTTTGCTACTGCAAGTAAATCATTACTATTATTATACAAACCAACTGTTGTTGGGAATACATTAGGATTATTTATAAAATATGGGTAAATTACTTCACCTGTTGAACCCGATATAAATGATGGGTTTTCAGAATAATTAAATTCTGAACTTCTTGCTCTTACAAAAACAAAATCAGATGTAATTGTTTCTTGACAATTTAATGCAAACTGTGAACCAATTGCTTCTGCATCTGTTGTGCTTCCCGACATATGAATAAATAATTTTTGAGCATTATTTGCGTCAATATTTTCTGTTCTATCTGTAGATAAATTAATACCTTGAACTGAATCTAAATCTAAAGCTGCTCCATTTAATAATATTGTTCCAATATCTGGTAAAAATAAACCATATGAACCAACTGTTGATGTATATCCTGTACCTCCTGAACTAAAATTATACGCAGATCCATTTGATCCACTAACAACTTGATATGCTCTCATTGTACCATAATAAGTAGGTATAGTAACATCTTGAGAATTATCTGTTAATTCTAAGGCTTTTGTAATTGTATCTACACTACTTGATAGTTGTAGGTTCATAGAACCTGGGAATAGTGTTTCTCTATATCTTGCTCTTTCAACACTAATAGCATAAAAATATGCTGCATCATATTCCCCAAATTTAAATGTAGCATTTTCATCTTCTAATACTAATGTTCTATAAGAACCATATATAGTAGTTGATGGAGAATATGAATTTACAGAGTAATTATAAGCCGCAGCTCCTCCACCTGTATTATCTGCATATGCTATAGCAAATTGAATTTCAGAATTTGCTTCTCCAGATGCTGTATTTAATACATTTAAATAATATTCTCCTGATGCTTCCGCTTCCTGAGTTGAAGATGTAAAAAATGTTGTTAAGGTTGGTGCATTACCAGTCCAAACTGTTGATGAAACAGCATCAGCACTTACTACAAAATCTTCTGGGTCTAATTGTTTAAAGCTCATTTATTTAGTTTTTAAGTAGTTGATTTAGTTATTGTTACAGGTACTGTTAACCTTGCTCCACTATCTAAACCTGTTACTGTTAAAGTAGTAGTTAAAGTTGAATTTGTTCCAAATAATGTATTAATAGTAGTAGCTCTTAAATTAATTTGAGTTCCTGTTACTGTTGAAGATACATTAGTTCCAATTGTTGTTGTTGCAGTTGCATTTGAAGTTGTTGCGGATGTTGTTTGAATTCCTAATCCTTCAAAATTTGATAAAGTTCTTATATCGGCAATTGTTGCTGAATATCCGCTTGTTTCAAATGTTTGGTCATTACCTAAGTAATTTAAAGTTTGAGGTGTAATTGCTAACTGTGCACCTTGTTGAAGTGTAATTGCAGCATATCCAAGATTTAAAATTGGCATTTTTGCTGTACCTCTAGGTAATGTTGCAAGTTTATATTTCATTATTTGGCTTTCTAAAGGAAAGGCCTCTAATAATGGTTGATTTACAATTGCTTCACCATAATATGCAGAACCAGAGGGGTGGGATGGATTATATAATGTATAATCTATTTCATCATCGGCTAATGCAAATTGGGTGATTTGAAATGAACCATCATTGGATGCTAATGATTCTCTACCTTTAGTAGTTAAAATAGCATCAACTGTTATTACTGCGTTATTTAAGTATCCCATTTTGTGTTTTTTATATAAATATTGTTATATGTTATAAATATGTTAAATTATTATTTTATTCAATTAGTTTGTTATTTCTAAGTGTTGTTAGTAACTCATCCGGAGAAACCTTCAGAGGTTCTGTAGGATATGTTGGAAATAAAAATCCTGCTGATGAAGCTGTAGTAGGTGGATTATTATAAGGCATTTCCTGGTTTGTAATTATAACTCCAGCATCTGATTCGTATCTTCTTATTGTAAAGAAATCTAAGTTTCTTGATATACGATCAGAAGTAACTTTAACCTCTCTATAAGCCTGTTCTAAAATTCCAGATTCATCATCCCCATCAAATCTAGAAGCTGTATACAATGGATCTAAAGCTCTACCTATAAGTGGATTTTCTGTGTCTCCAAATGATTGAGTAACTCTATTATTAAATGCAGGAGGAACATCTCCATCTAATCTAATTATTAACGAAGGTGTACCACCAGTACTAAAATCACCAGTAGCATTTACATAAGTATTAGAATCTGAGTTTGCATCTGGTGCTACAATTTGAGTTATTGTATATGAATACTCTTCATCATTTGTAAATCTAATTTCATCCCCTTGTTCTAATACCCATGGTTGTTTTACTGTTGGTATAGTTGTAAAAAATGGTTCTAACCCACCAGGGAAATTTTTATTTACACTAGCTGTATAAGTAATATCTTTTTGTACAAAATCTCTATTATAAGATTTATTTAATGCCGCTGATGTACATACTAAAGTATTTGTACTTAAACCAGCTCCACTTCCAGAAAATTTCCAAAATGGGGCAATTGGATCCTCTATAGGATTTGATAATAAACCAATTAATTCTAAATTGTATACAGATGAACCATCTTGAGTAGATGGGAAAAATTTAGGTTTATCAAAAACTGCTGCTTGAGAAGCATTTGAGTTATAAAGATCTCCTTGAGCTCTTACTCTAAATTTATATCCTTGTTTTATAGCATTTGAATCAGTAAGTGTTCCTTTTATTGTCCATCTTTGTTTTAATAAAGGTCCTCCTTGATTAGCTGGGTCTGCTGATCCTCCAGCTCCTATTACAACACTCCTTATTATATCTGAATTAAAATTAACAACAATACCCCCTTGTTCAAAACCTATTTGGCCTGGTCTTATTGCCCTATAATCAAATCTAGTAGTATTTGCTGATCCACCTCCTGAATTTACATAAAAGTTTTCACAAATTACTTGTAAATTTGTAATTTGACTAGGTGTAAAAGTTGTCCAGTTATTAGTACCATTTGGAGCATACTGTAAACCAGCAGCAAAAAACCCCCATATGCTTGTAGTTGAAAATCCACCACCTTTATTATTATTTCCTGTTCTAAGACTATAGGTACAAGGGGTCATATCAACACCAAGTGAAAATCTAAGATGATATGGTTGTGAAGTTGGTTGACCATTACCCGCAGTATTTTCAGAAGCATAACCAGTATCACCATCTGTAACTGGAATCCATAATACACCTTCTACATTATCTCCACCTGTAAGTTCATAAACATCTTTACCTGTACCTGTTATTTGATCTCCTCCAGAAGTTGCAGATGATGTAACATTTCTTGTAATTGAAGTTAAAGCAGGGTCACCTTGAACGGCAGGTGATTTTTGACTTGCAACAAAAGTTTGTTGAGTAATTGCATTAGTTTCAACTGCACCTATATTAACATCTGTTGCTTGTAAAGAATAATTATTAAAAGCTGGTTGAATATTGATATCAATAGGTTGAGCACCTACTAAACTTAATGATGCTGTCGTAGCACCTTCATTTCCAACGGGTCCTGGTATTACATTAGGAAATATTCCCGATTGTTGTGTATATAATACTGGTACAGGTCTTTGGGCGATTTTGTATATACTTGTAGAACCTTGTAATTGTAATAAAGTATTTTCTTCTGTAGAAGTTAATGAAACAACCCCATCTCCTTGCCCTCCTGCTAAATTAGGAAAAGCATCAAATGTTCCTTGTATATTATATAAAGCTGTACTTGTTAATTTAGGTTGTACTATTTCTCCATCTTGACTAATAACATAAGCTAAATCATATTGTACTTTATTATTTAATAAAGGATAAGGATCATATATTTCTTTAAAATATGTTGCATACCCTCGTGATACTTCTACAGTTGGCACCTTACCAAATGTACCAAAATCACCTGGAGTCCAAATATTTATTTCTTCAGATTCCGCTTGTTTTCCTAAATATCTTGGTGATATTGATGAAAATTGAGTATAATTAGAATCAGGAATATCTGCTTTTAATGCTGATTGAGAAATTATTGCTGCCCAGTTACTTGGGATTACTGTTCCAAAATTATAATCAACATCATATAACCATGAACTTTGTCTTTGATTTGAGTAATTATTTAATAAAGGTTGACAATCATAAGCTAATGCAAAATTTGAATCATTATCAAAATTTGCTGGTATAGATGGGTCTTCATTCGGATTAAATGAACTTGAAAAGCTCATACTATATTCTGTAACAACTAATGAATTTTGAACTACCGAAGATGCATCTGATCCACTACCTACTTCTAAAGCCATTTTAAATGCTTCATTAAATTTAACTGTTCCACCTGGTATTTCAAACATTAAAGTTATTCTTTCCCCTGTATTATGGGTTGTACTGTGAGAACTAGTTTCAGCTATAACATTCCCATCACCAACAACTGGCATTTTTGTTGGGAAATTGTCAAATGAACCTGTATATATTTTTAAGGAAGCTGTTGTCCATGTAGTTCCACCACCAGCAGCACCACCACCATACTCATCTGTACCATATTCTGCATTACCATATAATGAAGAATCATCATCTGTATAAGAACTTACTACTACTGAAGCTGTTACATATATATCTGTTAAATTTGGAACTACATCAAATCTATAACTTCCAGCTATACTAGAAGACATTGAACTAGAATATACTACATAAGCATCAACTACTTTAGTTGCAAACAAACCTAATATTTCTGCACCAGCTATATATCTTTGATTATTAACTATTGAACTAGTTACTGCAAGTGAAGGGTCAAATACTGCTGTTGTAACTTCAACTGAATTTAGTTTGGCATTTTTAGTAATGGAATTACCAGGGGTTAAAGAAAATGTTTGCTCTTCTAGTGCTGTGTCTAAATATTTAAACTCTAGAGTTGGGTCTCCTTCACTGGTCTCTCCAAAATTTGCAACATTATGAGTTGCGTAATCTCCAAATGTTGTATATAATCCAAATTCTGTAAACCCATTACTAAATTGATTGGTATCAAAGGCACTCATAGTAAATATATAATCACCAGCTGGGAAAACTATGGCTGGGGTAGTAGTATTACCTTTTGGTCTGTCCCCATCAGTATTTGATAATGATGAAGTATTTAAACCATCATAAGCTGACCCATAAGGTATTTTCCAATTTATATCAGCTATATCACCACTTGAAACAACTTGATTAGATGTATTAGTACCATAAAAGAATGGGATACCATTTTTTGCAAGTTGACCACCAGTATTTAATCTTCCTCCTGAATCACCTCCTTCAATTGAAAAACAGTTAAGTGGTGTTGGAAAACCTGGAGTTGCTAGATAACTATTCCATATAGCTGAATCTCTAGGACCATAAATAGCTCCTGGTATAATATTGTTTTCATATGCCCAAGCACCGTCTACCCAATCTTGGTTTTGAAAATAATCAGTAGTACTATCAAAGTCCATTTGTGAAGGTGTACACCATGTCTGAAAATCTCCTGGTTGGACAACTACTACCTCACTGGTATCAGTACCTAATGAAGTACATTGTCTTAACCTTATTTGATAATTACTTAAAGTAGGGGGTACATAAAATAAATACTGAACACATTGTTGGGTTGTGATTTGAGGAGCTTGATACTGAAACATCTGTAATTTTGCAAACGGAGTACCATCAGATTTTGATATTTCTACATATGAACCTGATCCTACATACCCACCTACTGGAGGTACTCCAACTGTATTTTTATAAGATGTAAATATAAATGGTCTTACTTGTCTATCCTCTCTATATACTTGAAAACTACCTGAAACCGGTTCCACACTGGGTGGAGGAGTGGGTGTATCAACTAAATATTTTTGAAACCATCTATTATTAAATGTTAATTCTGTGTCAAAAACCACATCTGTTTGTGAACCCAACATTGTAGCTGTACCTCTTATTGATTGGTCTTCAAAATCAGGCAATCCTCCTTGTGCAATTTGTGTATATTGGGTTGGTTGACCTATAAAAGCAAGTCCAATTGCTCCTCCATAACTATCTGATGAAGACATGGGTAAGAAGGGTTCATAAGGTAATGCTGGTAAACCTGATCCGGTTTCTGTTAAATAATATATTTGAAAAGGTCTATGTATGTATCTATTATATCTCCATGCATCTGTTACAAATTGATCTGTTAAAGAATTAAATACTGGAAATGATGAAACTTCACCTGTATATGTCCATAATTGATTATCTGGGGCAATTGGAATTGTTAAACTTGTTTGACCATATGGAGTATATGATGTAAAATTACTATTAACATCTATTAATTTTGATACTAAACTACCAGTAAATAAAGGTTGAGGGATTTTATTTTCATTCTGAAATTCAGAACCTGACATATAAATAGCATTATTACTAGCATTATAATAATAATTTACTCCTTGAACTGCCTGAGGTTCAACTGAGCTTGCACTAGTAAAAGCTAAATTAAAGTAATTATTAGTTGAAGTAGGACCTACTGATGCACCAGGTATATTAGCATAATCTAAAAAGGATTCTGATGGTATTTGTAACCAATTTTTACCTTCTCCTTCTAATCCAGCATTCATAAACCATGGGAAATTACTAGCAGGGTCTATACCAGTTTGAATTGTTGTATCTGTGTTATCTTTTTCGTGTGATCCTGTGTTGAAATTATCTAAGGGATCAAATAAAACTCCATTATAAGCATTATAAGTACCATTTGTGTAAAAATTAGAACTAGCCCAACCTCTAAAAAATGATTCAGTAGGGTAAGTACTAGTTAAAGGAAAATATCCTTGTGGTACTGATGATGATATACCTGTATCTAATACAGGATTTGGATCATTTGCAGTATTTTGTGTAGCATGCCATTGAAAGTCTCCACTTGCTGATAAGTTAAAATTAGCAAATGCACCATCATTAGATGAAATTACCGTAGAAGATTCTGCTACAATTGTATTACCTAATGCAGTTCCAACATTAGGTTGTTCAGCTGCTAAATTTCCTGGTTGTATTACAATTGATTCTAAATAGAATGTTTGTACAGTATTTGGTACTATAAATTGCCCTTGAGCATTAATTGGACTATTAAATAAAAAACTTACCCAACTTACATTTCTTATAAAATCAGCAATATTTTCACCATTATAGGTTGTTAAAGACATTTTAATATATCTAATATTTGACCCATCACTCCAAAAATAAACAAATCCCGTTTTGGGTTGAAATGAAGGGGTTAGAAATTCAGATAAAGATCTTTCTTGAGTTTGATTTAAACCATCTACACTAAAGAAAACGGGGATAAATCTATATAAAGTATTTGATGGTTTAAAATATGCACTACATAAATCATTTAATCCTATTTGTATATTAGAACCACTAAATTCACCATTATAAAATTCTCTTTGATCTGATCTATCTATTGGAGCTGAACCCGAAAATGTTTCCCATGATTCTTCCCAACTTTGAGTTAAATTAAATCTATTATTTGGTCCTAAACCTAAGGAACCAGATATTGATGTTTTTAATCCATTATAATTTTCAAAAGAACCTCCAGTCCCTCCTTTAAATACATAAATAGATGAACCACTAAAATCATATTGTGGAAAATCACTAGATCCAGTAGAATAATCTTTTGGGAGATTAGTTACTGATCCTGAAAATTGTTCAAATGATGAGGTTACTATAGCTGGTCTCTGTCTATTTCTTTCTAATAAATGTTGTTTTATTACTACACCTGATGATAAACTTGTTCTAGCTGGGGTAAAATCTTCTATCATTTTAAATAATGAATTATCAAAGAATTTTATTAACCTAATAAAGTCTGTTAAATTATAATTTGTTATATATTTTTCAAAATAAGCATCCCTTAAAATATCTAATGCTGGATAGCTTTTATCCGATGATGATATTAGTCTAGGATCTCCTATGTATTCACCTATATTAAAATACCCTAATTGACCAATAATATCATTATTAATTTGATTTTGGGGTGAAAATGCTACTTCTAAATAATTAATATTAGGAGTCATACTTCCACTTGAATAAGAGCTTTGTTGTATAGATCTATATCCAGATAAAGTATCTCCTTCAGGAAGAACTAATTCTTCAACTTGAATTTTTTCAGTTACTCTATTTCGCATCCCAGAAGGAGTTTGATCTAAATAGATATCTTCTGTATTATTTAACCAAGTTGGAGTGTTTTCAAAAGATGCAGTACTTTGACCAAAAAATGATGAAGTAGTAACCCAAGAACCTGTAATTTTAGGGTGTATAGATGATGAATAATTTTGGTAATTTTCCCAATCCGAACCTGTTTTAATCATTGTACCTAATGGGAGTCTAAATGCTAATTGATCAGGTGCACCATTTATCCCATTTCCTTCAAAAGAATATGGATTCATAGTGTAATCAAAAAACATACTTTCGCTTATTTGTTCCCCATAATATCTTATTTCTTGGAATGAACCTGAGAATGGTTCATAATTTTTTCCAATTATATTTAATCCTGATTGTGGAAGCCAATATATTTCTGTTGATTCTTTATAACGAGCTACAGTTGCTGATTTTGTATCACTACCTGTAAATAATAAATTATCACTATGTTTATTAGCGGCAAATAAAGTAAATGAAGCGTTTGCATCATTATAATTTAATTGGACAGACCACCATCCCCCATCCCAAAAAGGTAAGTATAATGAACAAAAGTTAGTTGGGTTAACATTAGCATTAGGATAAAACTTTAATGTACCATAATGTTTATAGCTACTTTCTACAGATCCTGAGTATGTTCCTTTTGTTAATAATCCCTCATTATATTCTAAACCTAAAGCTACATTTGTAGTACTCCCATTAAAAGAATCTGTATAGAAGAATGATTGACTAACTGGATTTGAAGATCCCGAAGGTATACCATTAGTTTTAAATCTAAATTGTATTGTTTCAGGAATATGTTTTGAATCATCTTGAAAATCAGTATTTAAATTAAAAGAAGATGTAAATGCTGAACTTGTAGTATTAAGAGCTAAATTATAAAAGTCTTGTTTTAAATCCCAATCTTGAGAATTATTTCTATCTTTACCTCCAAATTCATCTATTCTTAATATAGTATCAGGAATACCATAAGAAGTAATTAATGCCCTTAATCCAGCTACTGTACCTTTAGTTTTAAGTAAATATGGTATATTATGGTAAATTCGTTTATATAAACGTTTATTAACATCATCTAATGGTATTATATCATCCGAAGCTGATATCATTGAATCCACATACTCATACCCAGAAGGTACGTCTAATTTACCCAAACTATCTACAACTGATCCAGTCATAAAAGGAAATGGAAAACTACTTCCTGATGGAGTTAATCCCAAGAAGGCAGTATATAAATCATCTGTATTAAAGTTATTTGAGTATAATTTTACACCAAAATCTCTAATAGCATCTGCAACCATATCTTTTGCTATACCATAATCTAAACGATTATCCGCATCAAATTTAGTTGTTAAATTTTTAGTATATAACCATATATTATCATAATGTTGACCAACCATATCAACAAATAATTCATATTTTTGATTTTGAACATCACTTCTTAAATACTCTGGAATAGCATAATATAATGCATTCTGGTTTGTTTCATCATAATTAGATGCAGATAATGTCTGTCCCCCATAATAAGCACTAGTCCCATCCTGAGATCCTAGCCAATTTAAAGTTTCTGTACTCCCTGTAGGATATAAAGTATATGGAGGTTCACTATTTGATTTAGGATAAGAATACTTGGATCCACTATCAAAGTATAAAAAATATTCATATCCATCAAAATTTTTTATTGTTGTTGAAATTACTGAAGATAGATTAGCTTGACTTGAACTATATATAAGAGAACCAGTAGTTGAAGAAGTAATTTGTCCTAATTGTAAACTAGCTGATTGTATTAATCCAACTTTATAATAAAAGTTTTGTAATCTAGTTTGAGCTGAAGAAAAATATATAAAATCATTATAATCTTCATAATTAATACTTATTTCAATTTCTTTTCTATTTAATAAACTATCAACTTGGTTAAATGAACTTGTTAAATCTGAGGAAACTAATGTAGAATAAGATTGATCCATTCCAGGAGTTCCAGATTGATTTTTAACATCTAAACTATAATTAGGACCTAGTATATAAGTAAAATCATCTGCATTAAATTCTAATGGAGGAAAATTAACATTATAAGCTTGGGGTGTTGAAATTGATTCTACAACTGAACATAAAGATTTTTCGTTAAATTGTCCTGGTAAGGGGTCATATAGTTTAATTAAAATTGTAGGATTATCTTCATCTTCTAATGATAATTCTAAATTATTAGCAATAATTTGTTGGTTATTATTAAAATTAAGTAAAAAATCAACAAAATATTCTGCTGTATCTCTGTATTCTATAAATTCTAAACTAGAACTTATTAATAATTCATTACTAATTATAGTACTATCTAATCTAATTTCTGTTCTATCTGAACTAATTTCACTAATATAATATTGTGAATTTAAAGTAGATCCTAATCTTGGTCTAAAGAAATCATACGTTATAAAATAAGACCCTACATTAAATCCTAATCTTTCTAAATCATTTGATGGAGTTAATACTACATCTCCATCAGTTACAGAATAATTAGTAAAAGGTACTTGTGAAGATATTTGGTTTTGGTTTTCATCATAAACATAAGCTTCAATATAATCAGTTGACCCAGAAAATACGGTATCTAAAATATTTTCCGCTATCAAAGACTGATCAGAAGTTGAATAATCCTGAAACTCGAATGTTTCTGGATTTACTGCCGATATTATAATATTGTTTTCTTCCATTTTTTAAATTTTAGTAGCCGCTACCGCCGCCTCCTCCTGTCATAGAACCACCACCACCACCACCTATTGCGCTTGTGTATCCACTTGATGCTATATTAGATCCTACTATAGATGTTTCTAATTCAGTATTTGTTCCTATATCTAAAGATCCAGTATTTAAAGATATTCCAGATTCTAGTTCTACTACTTTAATTTGTTCAGCTAATAAATCTTCTCTTAACCCTGATATTTCTTGTTGTAATGCTATTATTTCTTCTGCTATTTGATCAAAATTAATATACTCACCACTACTTTTTACTAAAAATTCATGGGAATTAGTTTCACCATTAGCCGGTATATCATAAAAAAGAGAATTGTAATATCCAAAGAATTCTTCAACACTTATTTGGTCCTCAGCACTAGCACTAATACTAGCAACACCTAATTGACTAAAATTAGTATCAATTACTTGTTCATATTGAGCTTTATTAAAAACTTCTTTTTGTAAATCAACGTTTTCTCTTTGAGCCATAATTAACCATTAACAACTTTAAAATAATATTGATCATCTTTTACTATAGTATTACCATCAATAGTAGTTTGTATTAATATTTCATAATATCTTTCTGGTTCTAAACCATTCATATAAACTGTAAAATAACTTCCTATTCCATCACAACTTATTTGAGTAAATTCTTCATCAAAATCAATTACAAATTCATTTGTATCTAAATCTTTTATAGCATAATAAGAAGAAGTTGGTAATGCTTCATTTGCAGTGTATATTGATCTTGTTTCAAATGTTCTAACAGGAAATTCTGGTCTACAATTTATTCTAAATTGATTAATACTTTCACTATAAAATACCCCTGGATTGTTATCAATAGCTAAATATAAATCAGATGATGTAATTTCTTGTAATCCTACTGGGTTGTATGTGAAATCTCTCCATTTAATTTCTAAAACAGGTGGATATATTGTATTAGTATCTACTGAGTAAAATTGCATATTAGGTTGAATAGCTAAACTAGTATTAAATTCAATATCATCATTCCATTTTAATAAAAATCCATTATTTTCTACTCGAGTGTAAGTACCTATTTCTCCTTTAGAACTTGAATACCAAGTTTTAACTATATCAGTTACATTTGTACTTATATCTTTTGTTGTCCTAAGATTAAAAGATTGGGAATAATTTAAATTCATTCTAGCATCCGCTGAAGCTGTATACCAATTACAACCCCCTAATGAAGAATCTATATAAGAACCAGTAACATTTTCAGTAAAATTATCAGTTAACCATTTTTCATCTGATCCAGAATATAATCTAAATTCCCAACTTACACCATTTGTTGTATTAGGATTATCTAAATACTCACCACTACCATTATTCCAAGACCCAGAAACTGGGAATATTTCTAATTTAGATTCCATTACAATTCCACTAGCATCTGCTATAAATGCTTTTAAACTAGATGAAATTGCTGTTTCACCTTTAACATATGTGTCTATAACACTATCAATTTGAGATTGATCAAATTTAATAAGCGGTCTTGCTACAATAGGATTAGAAACTATAGAAGGAAAAGTATTTGATACTTCTAGAATAGCATCTATACCTGTATTCATAGCTGGGTATCTTGAATATAGTGTTGAATCTTGTAATGGAAAAATTTTATATACTGCCATTTTTTTATATTTTAATAATTTCTACCCCCACCATTTGTTGTGCTTCCTCCTCCTTGTCCAATTGTTACTACTCTACCAGTTATATCCGTATTTGGGTATTTTACTTCAAAAATCATAGGGTCTATAGAAGGAAATATTGTTCCATTTTGTAAAGCTCCGGTAACATCATATGCATACTGTGAATATCCAGATGTTGTTCCCGCTTTATTACTTATAGAAATATTATTTACAGTTTGAACTCCATTTACATTATCTAATAAAGTACTAAGATCTCTTAAAATAATGGGTTGATTAATTTGCCACTTATTAATATTAAAGAAGTTTTGAATAGCTAATATACAATTTGTTAAAACCTGACTATTATTAAAATTAGGTAATGTTACTATTTCGAAATTAATACCTATGTTTATAACAAATGCATTTTTTATATCAATTGAATCTCCAATCATTCTATATTGGTTAATATATGATTTTAAATTATTTTTTAATGCAGTTGATGCTGTTGTTAAATTACCATTTATATCTTGAGATAACACATAAATACATAAAGTTGAATCCGATTGTCTAACTGTTGGTTTTTGTGTTATTGCTTTTGATATTATTCCAAATTTTGGGGGCATACTTAAAGCTCTAACTAAATAATCATCAGCAGTAACATTTCTTAATTGTGAAGAAAAATTTGATATAGTATTTTGTCTTATTTCTTCAGCTGTATCTCCATTATTACCTCCGGATGCTGCTGTTTCATTATTAACTTCTAAGGAATCAAATACTGTTTGGGCAACTGTAGAGTTTAGTGTTTGTTTTTGGAAACCAGTTAAGGAAGTATTTAATTGAATTATTGTATTAGCTGCTACATTAGAACTTACCCCACCACCTTTTAAATACCTAACAGTTAATGTAGTATTACTAGGAGCAATACCATAAGTATTAGTAAAAATAAAATTAGTAGGACTATAAGCAGTTGTTAATTTATCTCTTTCAAAAGGTAATCCTAATCCAACATTCATAGGATTTGGAATAACTTCTTCATCTGTATCTAATGGGTTACCTGACCCAAATTGTAATTGTAATCTATTGGTACTTAAAAATCTACTATTAAATCTTCTTTGTACCTGTTTTGTTTGTAATAAATAAGGAGCATTATCGCTATCTGTAGAATTATTTGGGTCATTTACATTTGTATTTTTAATATTATCAAATATTAATTCTTGTCCTAAATAATCTACTTCATACCATCTATTACCATTTTCATCATAACAATCAATTATACCACCTATATTTTCATCCTCTATTACAACTGTTGGAAATTCTTCTGGTGTTGTAAAAGGGAATGATGTTGATGCAATAGTTCCTGACAGTGAATTTCTAGTCTTTTTTAATAAATAAAAACTTGGATTATTATTTGAAATTTGGGCTACACTTACTTCTGTAGTGTCTAAAGAATTTGAGACTGTAAAGTCTATTGGGTCTTCTATAGTAAAAGAAACACCTGTTTCTGTTTGGGCTACTGTATTAGCACCCACAAGTAAAGCATAATTATAATCAGGTAAAAAAACAATATTACCCTCACTATCTGTTTCTTGTAAAGAAGGAACTAATTGATAAAATGATAAATCTACTGATGATAAACCTGTTGTTTTAGGTTTATAACCATACATATAAGATAAATCATACAAATTACTTGTCTGTCTTGCATACTGTAAAAAGTTTTCTTGAATTTGATTATCTAGATAAAAAGATAAAACATCTCCTATATAAGCAGCTTGTTCTATAAACATCATTCCTGGGGACGTTTCAGAAAAATCTGTATATGTCTGTGGGAAATAAGTTTGTGAATAATTAATTAGTTGTGATCTATAATCACTAAAATTTTTATTTAAATAATCTATATCTCTTCTTACTGTTGCCATTAGTTAAAGCTTAATGATAGTGCATCATTTATTCCTGTATCTTTTACACTATATGTTATGTCTATTTTTATTGTATTTGATGCAACTGTTTCAACAACTTCTAAATTTTGAATTAGTACATTTGGAAAAAAAGTATATAATTTTGTTTGTACATCTTCTTTTATATAATTTAAATCTTGTGAATCAATCTGTAAAAATATGTAAGCTCTTAATCCCGCACCAAATGTTGGGTTTCCTGGTCTTTCTCCTGGGTTTGTTAAGAAATAATTAATTAAATTATTTTTAATTGCTTCTTTTGTTTGATAATTAGGAGTAAATACCCCACCTTCATTCATAGGAAGGTTAAAACCGATTGCAACACTAGGTCGTAAATCGTTTGGAAATATTCTTTGAGCTCCAAATGCCATTTAATTATTTTTTATTCATTAATCCCATTATCTGGTCCATATTTACTTCTCCTTGAGGTAAAGAACCATTCATTGTATCAGTACTTGTAACTTGTAATGGGACATTATTTGTATTAGCATTTAATGTACCATTAGCTCCAGGCCTCATACCATCTAAAACATTCATCATATTTTCTCTTAATGTTGCTCTATCATTTTCGGGTAATAGGTTAGATGAAGATGTCATAGTTTCATGTACTACTTGTTTAGGTGCACGAACAGCCTCAATAAGAATTTCTTTCATTTCTTCTTGTATTGCCTCTTTTACAGCTTCTTTTACTATTTTTTTTAATTGACTTAATTTCATATTACATTGATTTATTATAAATATTAAACTAGTTAGCTTTTAAATTATTTGATCGTATATAAAATGCAAGTTCATTTTTTAAAATTTCAGAGCTTGCGCTAAATGAAGGTTCTCCTTTTAAAACTACTACCCCTTGTGTATTAGTAGCAGTAGCATATCTTCTAATTAAAGAACCTACTATTCCTTTTTTATCATCTACAACAGCTAAAGTAAACCCATTAACTAAATTTATATCTTGATCTTCTTCCTCTTCATCCTCTAATGTGACTTCAAATTCTATATCTTCTAAATCACTATCATCACTACATCTTTCTAATTGAGCATCAAGTATTTTACATATTTGTAATACTTGTAATAATAAAGCAGATAATACTAATAATACTGAACTTACACCTAGTGATTTTGTAAATACTTTTTCAGCTAAGACTTCTAATTTTGTTATTAACTCTTGAAATTTTAATATCACACTAGTAGGAAAACCTATTCCCGGAGGTACTGCTGTAGGTAGTGGTATTGCTTTAATTATACTTGCTGCTATTTTTATTATAGCGGCTAACCCACCAAGAAGACCTGCTACAGCTAAAGCAGTATTTACTACTCTATAAATTTGGTTTAATTGTCTTACTATTTTATTTCTTTTTGATTTATCTTTAGCAACTTGTTCTGGTGAAGGACATGGTCCTTCTATTTCTTCTCTCGACATTTTATTATTTAAATAATCAAATAATCTACCTACTAAATAAGCTTGTAATAAAACTAATAAATAGGGTAATAGTTTTGTTTTTATAAGTTTTACTGATTTTTTTAGTAATATTTTTAAGCCTGCCTTTGTTGGCTTTAATCTTTGTATTAAATATATTGTTTGAGCTTTTAATGCTAATATTTTATTTTTTTCACTTTGTATTAGCCCCTTTAAAGATTTTAATTGTGTAGTACTTAAATCTTCTCTAACTGTTTGATCCAGAGCATAAGGAGTTAATTTTTTAGGAATATAACCTTTTGCAGTAATAAGTATTGAAGGTCGTAAAGATGCTTTTTCAGTATCTTTATCTACAGGAAATATTGCTTTAATTTTAAATTCCCCATTTGAATTTGTTTTATTTTTAAATTGGGTTCCTGGGAGTGGTAGTAATATGTTTGCCCCTACTATTGGGTTTAATGTTTTAAAATCAATTAATTTACCTTTAATGATAAATTCTTTTTGGATAGTGTTTGGAACAGCAAAATATACTGTATTTTTAATTTGGTATGTAGATGGTACTACATTATTTTTAATTTCTAATTGTTTAATAGCATCACCTATTAATTGATCATTTGGGACACTAAATTTAGCTTCAGATATTACTGTTTCTTTTTCTCCATTATCTTTGGTAGTAACTGTTTCTGTTTTTAAAGCACCATCATTTAATGATAATAGATTAATAACAGCTATTTCATTTACACCTTCAAAAATATTTGAAGATGAAGCTAAATAAGTTTGAGCTCCAAGACTACCTACATTATTTGGATTTGAATTAGATATTTCCATTATTTAATTCTTATAGTATTAGATAATAATGGAGATGTTATTTTTTCATCATTAGGTAATAAATCAAGTAAATTTTCACATATAGTTTGTAAATTTTCACCTGCTACAGCTACACCTGATGATTCAATATTTGTGGATTCACTGTCATATCCTTCTAAACCAGATAAAGCAAATGATAATACTTTAATTTGATCAACCAATATTGCAAATTGTTCTATAAAAGCATTTCCCAATATAACTTGTTGGTCAGATGTTGTTCCTCCTATTTTAATACTATCTCCTACTATATTAATATTTTTGGATGTTAGTCCTATTTGGTTATTTGATGATAATGAAATTAAATCTTGTGCACTGGCTAATATACTATCACTGGACGCATTAAATACCAAACGACCAGAATTTAAAATTATTTGGGGAGAAGAATATTCTCTAGCTAATAACGGTTCCGGTGATAAAGCTGATAAATTTTCACTAGATGCTTTTAGTGGAATTTGTTGGTATGATGTTAAATAAATTGAAGATAAATCTTTTTTTATATTTTCTATAATAGGTAACCAACCTGATTCAGATGAATCTTGGGGTTGGCCATTTCTTAATATAGTGATTGGATCTCCATTTTGCCCTAAAGATGACCAATTATTTTGGTAATTAGGGGTATTTGAAGAACCTGATATTGAAGTTGGGGGTACAGTACTACCGAATCTAATAGAATTACCCCATCTTCCTTCATATATGTTATCACCTGCAAAAGGTAAAAGAGGGTGAATATTTGTTTTTTCTACAAAAGATCCAGCATCTGTTAAGGGGCTATTTAAATTTATTTCAGTTGAAAAATCTGTTACTCTTCTTACTATACCATTTTCAATTTGTTCATAATCAATATCTTGAGATGGATTTTGAGAAAGATCTAATAAATTAGGGTAAGCATTGTGGTGGGGATGATTCCAAACTCCAATAGGATTTAAATAATAATATTGATTTAAATTAGCTTTATTATTAACGGTACTAGTATTTTTTCCAGGTAAGTTAAATAATACTACTATCTCATTAACTAGAGGATAATTTTTTAAATAAGGTAAAAGTGGGGTTGCTATAGGATTAGTAACTGTTTGTGATGATGATGATAAATTACCCATTGGTTCAAAAAATATAGTTCCTAAACCATTCCATCCACCATAATCTAAAAAAAGAGGGTGTGTGTTACTTATTATAATATCCGTTACCCTAGCAGTAATAAATTGGGCATTTAATGTTGCTAATTGGGAATTTATATTATCCTTATTTAAATTAGCGTTATTAAGTTGTTGATTTAATCCTGCAAATCCTTGCTTATTTATCATTTTTATTTTCCTCGAAATTAGTATTAAGCTTATCTAATTCTTGTAATAATTCTGCTTTTTCTTGTTCCGTTATTCCAAGTGAATCTTCACCACTACTATTATTAAGCGCACGTTGTACTATAGTAGCCATTTTAATTAATTGTTCATCGTTACGAACACCAATTTCCATATATTCTTTAATAAGTGGAACAATTAAAGTAGCATCACCTATGTCATTTATAAGGGGTTTTAATTCTGAAATTAACCCTGTAATTTGGGTTTCTTTTTTCTTTTGATTGTCGTAAATCTCACTTAATATATCCGAGAATTTCTTTTTCTTAAATACAATATTATCTAATGATCCCATAATGTTATTTTATTATAAATATGGATATAGAAAAAAATTAGAATCTAGCGTAACCGTTTTCTAAATAGAATATATATTGTGATTTAAATATATCATGAAGTTTATCCGCTATTTTAGTAATTTTGGGTGTTTTTACATCTACCATTTCTCTAATGTAGATATATAACGCTTTTTTATTAAAAACTTCTAGTGATTCTCTTTTTCTAAATAATTCTAAAATGGCATCTGCTATTTGAGCATCATTTTTTTTAGGAAATAATTCTAATATATTTTCACTGGTATGTGCTACAAATAAATCAACATATTTATCTAAATCACTTTTAACTTTATCATCACCTTGATTATAAACATGGCTTGAATTTTCTCCAGTTAATACTTCAACCCCAACTTTCTTGATTTTCTTTTTATAATTTTTAGTATTATATAAAATTAACCAACGTTTAACTATAGTACCAAAATATGAATATGCCTTAGCTCCTCTTGTAGGATCAAATAAATGCATTTTTGACAATAAAAATGTAATTATCTCATGTTGAAGATGTTCTAGATTTTCAACTTCAGTATGGTAAAATTTAAATGTATGAATTATATTTTGTGTAAGTTTAAAAAAAGGATAATGAATATGAGTTTCATATACTTTACTTCTTATTTCAGGATCAGGTTCATTATTGTATTTTACAATATAGTCCTCTGTCTCCTGAGTAAAGTAGTTTTTACTCTTTTTTCTCCTTTTTCTTACCATTAGTTAGTTAATTCGAAATCTATCGATTCCTTCTTGTAAATTTTTAATTTGTTTAAAAAACCAACCAATTTCATCATCACTTTCAAAAGTACCTTTTTCGTCTATCTTTTTTAAGCGATCACTAGTAAATTTTATTTGTTTATTAAGTTCTGTTAAGTAATTATTATATTGTACTATTATATCTTCTGCCCCCTCATTTTTTCTGAGAAGGTTGAAAGTCGTATATCCAAGGATAACGACTAATAAACCTAATACTATGGAAATTATTTCTAAAATCATAAACTATCTAACATATTTTTTAATCCGGGGCTTGAAACTGAATTAAGGGCCTTAGATTTTGGGTTTGATTTCTTATTCGTCGATAAGGTAAATTGAGATTTTGGCTTATCCACGTTATTTTTAGAAAACTTTGGAAGCCATTCTTGTTCAAATTCAATACGTGCGGCCATTAAATCGGCTTGATGTAAAATATATGGTAAAGATGTGCGAGGTTTTTGTTCAGGCATAAATGCTTTTAAATATTTCTCATTAGCAACATCATATAAACCGTCATGAATTTGAATTGCTACCATTTCATTAAATGAATAAGAAATATCATGTTGTTGAAGTAAAAATAATCCACGATCTGGGACAGAGCAAAATGCTAATTTTTTATTAAACATATAATCTTCACCTAGTTTATCTTTTCTCCATTTATCTGTCTGAGGTATATAAGATTCGTGTTCTTTATCACCCATTTTACCTAAATCATGGTTAATAGCAGAAAATACTAATTCTTCTTTAGTAAATGTAGTCATATCACAACCCATTTCTTCCCACATATCATATAATTTAAGGGATCCTTCAACTACTCTATTTACATGAGCAACATAACCACCTGGAAATGCTCCATGATATTCTTTTTTATGAGCAGCGGGCATTAATATAACACGTTCTTCATAGCGTTTATAAAAACTAGATAATTGCTCTCCTCTATTTCCTGGGATGTGGGTATTTATATTGTCTAAAAATATTTCCCAATTTGCTTGAATTTGTTCTGCTGTAAGTACCATAACCTTTATTTATTTATCTTTCTATTGCTGATTTTACGTCCGCTATAATTTCTCTACTTTCATTAATAACTCCTTTATAAGTTTCTAATGGTTCTTGTCTGGTAGTAATAAAATCTAATTGTGATAATTTACCTTCTAACCTTTCAAGTAATCTAATAACGTATTCTTTATTTTTCATATTTAATTTATTGATTAACAGGGTGTTCCTTAAACCCCTTTATTACCTTTATTCCCATCCCTTCTTATTACCTTTTTTCTCACAAACCTGTAATCCTAAGGTACGAGGGATTTTTTGTATAGCCTAATTATTTTTTAAATTCTTTTAACTACTTCTTGTATCTTAAAAAGATGTGCACATTTTTCATATTCTTCATAGTTTTGAAAAAACAAAATAGCACTACCTAATGATGTTGAAAATATTTTATTATCAAAATTTATAATAGCATTAACGTCATCATGATCATCTAAACTAATATTTTTAATATAACTCCAAGCCCTATTATATACAGTAAACTCTGATGCTTCTTTAGTAGATTCTACATTATAATTTGGTTGTTCTTTTTTAAGAAATTTTTCTAATTTTTGATGGAATACATGATGATTTTGAATTAATTTGACAAACATTCCTATTTTAGCAAAGGGACCATTCATAAATTCCTTTATCTCGGATTTAGTTTTTTCATCGTTAATTTCTTTACCATCAACAAATAATTGGAATATTTTATCTTTATCTATCATCTTTTACCTCCAAAGTATTCTACAGCATGTCCTTCTGTAATTAATAATTCATTTAATTTTACATCTCCTAAAAATATGTCTCCTAAACATCTTCCATATTTACCAACACCTTGTGAATGTAATATAAATTCATTTTTATGTTTTACCAAAATATCTTTTACAAACTGTTTAGCAGCTAGCCCTCTTGCTTTTTCTTCTAAATCTCTAGTGCGAGATTCAGCGGCATTAATTCCAACTAACCTAATTCTAATTTTTTTCCAAGTATCAAAACCAAGGTCAATAGTAGCATCTATGGTATCTCCATCAACTACTCTTTCACATTTTGCTTTATAAATGTACATAATAACGTTTGGTTATAAATATGTACTATTTATCTAACTCTGCTAATTCTTTTTCGATATCAGATTGAATTTGTTTAAGTGTATTGTATTCTTTAATAATATCTTTTTTATTAGGGTTTTCTGGGTGGTAATACCAAATTTCTTCCATTACTGTAGTAGTGGCTAATAAATCAGATACTAATTCGGATTTTTGGTAATCTTTTTCTTCTTGAGTCATAATTTTAAATTTAATCGTAAATATTATCTTGGATTTCTTTTCTTAAACCCTCTAACATTAATAATACTGTGTGTTTGTCATTATCAGTTAATAAATCTATCATTTTATTTACTTTATAATATAAACTTTCTTTAGTGTTTGCGTCCATAATTATTCAAATATAATTTTAAATTCTTTTTCTATTTTTATGTTATTAGGAAATTTTGTTTTAATAAATATTGTTGCTGTATCTCCAACCATTTGATTATCAAAAAATAATTGTTGTTGGGGGTGAGTATTATATTTACTATAAGTTCCTAGTAATGTTTGTGAATAAGGGCAATCTAAACATTGGTTAGGATTCACTGAATACCCCGCTATATTTAAAGGAGGAAATACATCAGCCATATCTTCAATAGTATACGTTAAATTACCAATTGGAATTGGGTTTGTAAAATTACCATTAGTAAAATATCCTAATGCACTAAATAATGGTACTGTAAATGTTATACTGTCTATCCATACCCAATAATTTGAATCAAATACAGTTTCAATTAATGGAACTCCATTAATAACATAATCAGGGTGTAATTCACTAGTATTACCTTTTATAGTAAAATACTGTATACCTTGGTGACTAATATGCCAATATCCATTACTATCTTGAAAAACACCAGGCGATACTAAGGGGTCTATATAAAAAGCTGTATCACAATCCCCTATACATGGATAATTTTCAATAAGCTCCTCTGGGCTACATGCCCAGAAGAAACTTATTAAGGTTATGTAAATAAACTTTTTCATTATGCTACTAATTCTAATGCTTTATTAAACATTTTTTTATTTACGTCTTGATCTTGTTTGAAATTTTTTATAATTCGAGCTTGACGAACTTTTCCTGATGGTGTTTTGTATTCAAAATTACCTTCAATAATATTTTCTTGAACTCTATTAAACACTTCCCAAAGCATATTACCTTCATCTTTTGAACGTTGTGCTTCTAAAACATCATCAATTGCTTGATTATCGTAAGTATTGTTAGTACCTTCTACTCTAATATCTAAAAATGATTTAGCAAGATTAAACATTTGCTCTTCTTGCAATTCAACATTTTTCATTTTATTCATTGCTTCTACTGTTAAAGGTAATTTTTCAACCATACCTCTAATTAGTACTTGCAAATCTTCAAATGTATAACCCATATGACGCATTTTTAAATCTTCAAATTCATCTGTAGCTACAACTAAACCATTTTCACAAATCATCCTAAATAATCCTGCTGTAAATTGAAAAGCATTCTTACCATCATGAGAATTAGTAATTAATATTTGAGGATAAACAACATCACCATCTTGACCATTAATAACAACTTCATCGTTTCTAAATACAACTAAATGCTTTTGAACACCTTGTGTACCTTTAGTTCTTGCTTTAACTTCTTTAGCGTCAACTGGTTTCCAACCCATTAATTCCATATCATCAATAACTTGTTCAGTTGGAATGTGGGTATATTTTTCTGAAACTTCATTTGAAGGTTTCATTGTGAAGATACTTGGAGCGATCTCATTTAACTCTTCTTTGCTTAAAAACTTACTACTTTCTAAATTTAACATATGACCTTTATTTAATTAATTATTTATTTATACCTAAATATACGAAAGGTAGCCTGGGAAGCCAAGCTACCTGTACATTACTTTTAAATTAACTGTAAACTTCTGTTGTGAATGTTTTCTTAACTAATAAACTTGGTGCTACTGTATATGAACCTCTATCACCTTGAACTTTAATATTTTTACTATTAATTTTAGTAACTTTAAATGTTTCATTAGGAGATATTTTTTTATGATCAATACCAACCATATCACCTACTCTAAATGATAATTTAGCATCCCAAGCAAGTTCTGATTTTCTAATAGAAACTGCATTTTTAATTGAATTAAATTCTTGTAAATCTGAATTTTTAATGAATTCTAACACTTCGTTTAAGTTTGACATATAACCTTTATTTTTAAATTTTAATAGCTCGAAACATTCGAACACGTAAATATACGAAGGATATCCCGGGTAGCCAAATAGATGCGCAGGAGCTTTTAAGAAATAGTTAAAGTAACATCACCAGTTGCTCTTAACATTGAAGAACTAACTGCAACATTAGAAGAAGGTGTAAATTGATATGAACTGGCACCTGAAGGTAAAACAACTGATGATATATAAGATGAAGTTATTAATGTATCTGAGTCTATACCAGTAAATGAAGCATAAGTACCTAAAGCATTAGTAGCAGAGGTTGAATCATAAAACCCATTACTATTCCTAACAGTTTCAATTGTAAAATAAGAAGAACCAGAAGAAGGATTAGTTAAAGTAAAAGTTTTAGCTCCAGATAGAACTTCAGTAGGTGTTCCTGATCCAGATAATTGTGCTGCTGTGTATGTAGCCATAATAGTGTTTTATTATAAATATAAAAAAAAGGATAAACTAATGTTTATCCCTTTAATTTTATAAAATATTATTTATTAAGCACCATCGGCTTCTGCATTAACATTGCCTCCTACTATAGCGTTAGAATATGTCATATATTTTTCATATCCTATTTTATCGCCACCATTTAAAGTTAGATAATTATCTTTATCAAATCCAATTACACCCAATGCTGGGGCTGCAACGGTTCCTGGGTCGTATACAAATTCAACACCTGGGAAAATTCCTAAGGTATCACCTGTTAAAGTAGCATTTGTAATAGTAAATACCGCAGATCCACCTGATCCACCAACTGCTGACAATTCAGAAGCCGCAACAGTAATTGTAGCACCTACATTATAATAAGCAGTAGATTCACTTGCAATAGAAGTAATTACAGCAGAATCAAAGTTACCAGCAACATCATTAACAATTGTTAATACAACATCTGCTTGATTTCCACTAACATTTACTACTCCAGAAACACCAGTTGTTGTACCTGCTGCATTAATACCAGTAATTCCTTGTACACAAATATCAACTATATCTTGTCCTACTAATAATTTTCCTGCTCCAATTGGTTGATCACCAGTTGTGTTGGCAGAAACTTGAGTAGAATTAAATACAAGTGTATTAGTACCTGTTCCACTATCATATTCTAATACTATATTATTTGCAGTTCCACCACCTTGTTGTCCATTAGTAATCTTTAAAGAAGGATTACCTACAGCAACAACAGGATACATAAATTGTAAAGTTACAGCAACAGGATCATTACCTGTTTCTATTTTGGTAGGAATATCAGAGAAAAATATGTTTTTAACGGGGTTAATTAATGAAGGATCTCCACCTTGTGCTCCATCCACAACAGAATTTAAAGCTACAGCATTATACGCAGCAACTTCGGCTTCCATTAATAAATTAAACTTGTGTTGAAGTTTTAAATATTTTGCTTTGGCTTCTAATATTGGAAGGTCTTTATTTTCCTTCTCTTTTAAAAATTCTTGCCAAGTTACTAAATGAGTATGTACCATGTTTGAATATGTTATTATTTGTTTTATTATAAATATATAAAAAGGAATAAAAACTCACTCTCTTCTACAATACTTGATCTATAAATACGTATATACACTATCTTGCATATTATCTTACAAAATAGCGTGGAAAATCGAATGCGATTTCATATATTATACATATGAACAAAAACTTCATTGAGTTAACACGGGATAATCTCTCTAACTTTATAACAGCTCCTAAATTAATTGTAATATTTGGAGCAAGAGGTTGTAAAGCATGTACTATACTAAAACCTAAATGGAAAGAAGTAAGTGATTTAGTCCCAATGGTTTATGTTGATATAGATATTTGCCCCAGATCAGTAAAGTTATACCCAAAGGCATTAAAATTATATCCAACAATGACATATTATGAAAATGGATATTACAAAGATACCTTAAATTATGACACAATGTGGCATGATATTGAGAAAATTTATAAAAATGAATTTATATAATTATGGAATTAGTTTATTTTATTAGCGGTATAGTTACCGTTGGAGCAGTGTACAGTGCGGTATATTTACGTTCGGTGAAATCAAAATACGAAGATTTACTGGCGTCGTTACAGTCATCATCGAATATCTCATCTATCCGAAATGCGGAGAGTTTAGATAAATTAGATGAGTTAAATCAGTATATACGAGAGGTTAAACAAAAATTAACTGAAGATAGTTATGCTGGAATAACAGACTTGGAAAAGAATATTAAAAAGAATAATACTACATTTGTGACGGCACAGCAAAGAACAAATAAGTTTATTAATACGACGGAAGGGGAAATTCGGAAATTGTATGGGGAAATACAAAATACGCAAGCAATGATTAGGGCATTGAAAGAAGATCCTAATTTTAATAATAGATATTAGATGGAAAAACTGTTTATTGATAAAAGTTTAACGAATCAATTATTAGATTGGATTTTAGATGAAGGTAATAGGAAACTAATGCCTTTAGGTAACAACTATACAGTAGATGAAATAATTGAAAAATCTAAAAATGATCCTAACTTTGATCCTAATGAAAAAGAAACAGATACTTTTAGAGGAGCAAGAATATTTAAAGAAGATTACGATAAATTAAGATATGCGGGGGTAGATGTTGATTCACTTGATGAAATTCAACAAATAATTTTAAATCATTATGAACTAGATAAAGATACTCCGCAAGATGATGAATTTGGGTTTTTATTTACATATCAAGAAGAAGGAAAAGAAGTAGCTCCCCATAGAGATGCAAACCGAGAAGGTAAAATTAATGTTAGATTTAATTTATTACTGAAGATGCCACCTAAAGGTGGATTACCTATTATTAAAGATAAAGTATTAGAGGTAGAAGAAAATGAAGTTTATATGATTTTAGCTGGATTACATAAACATGGTACTACTAAAATAACTAAAAAAGGTCAAAGGGTATTATTAAGTATAGGTTGTTTTGTTGATGAATCTATAGTTAAAGAAAAAGGTTGGTTGCATCCCGATTGTAAAGCCGTAGAAGAAAACCCTATGTGGAATAGACAAAGTAACTACGATGAAGATAAATTTTATCCTTATGCAAATCAACAGGAACGTTCTTTAATGAAAAACGCTACTTTAGAAGATGTTATTACTGATGAAGAAAGATTTAAAATGTATGATATATTATGGAATGAGGGAGGAAAATATACTCAAGAAGAAATTCAAGAAGTTAGATATAAATTAGGATTTGATCATCCCCCTGTAAATGAGGAAAATGAAGAACATATTTCATAGATATATTAGATTACCATTTGAGATTGAAAAACCTCCTATTTGTAATCTAAAACTAAAACAATTAAAGCATCAACATATACCCTATCATAAAGATAGTGTAATGGATAATTTTTTATCTAAATTAGGGTTAAGTGTTTTAAATACTGAAGTATTTTATACACCTGGGGGTAAATCACTTCCAATTCATATAGATGGTCCTGAATTAGATAACCATGTTAAAATAAATATATCATATGGTCCTCCTGAAGGTACTACAAGATGGTTTAAAGCACCCAATATAGATATTAAAGAACTATTAAAAGATCAATTTGAAAATATAGAACCAAACCAAAACTTAGAAGGGATAGCTGAAACCTATATAGAACATAAAAGTATTACGGTGGAGGAGAAAGATTGTAATATGGTATATGAGGCAAATACGGACAAGCCCAGTTTAGTTAACGTGGGGGTATTTCATTCATCATATAACCCAACCGACGAGGGAAGATGGACATTATGTTTTGTAATAGGTAAAAACAATAAATACTTGTATTGGGACGATGCAATGGAAATATTTAAAGATTATATAGAATAAGTATATATTTTCCTCGACGCCAAAGAGGTTTTGAAAAAGTAAGGTTGCCATTTTATATTTTCCCAAATTTTGGCGTTAAATGGAAAAAGGGCCCCCATTTGGGGGCTCTTATTATATCCACATATACATTATATAAGTATATACAATCGAATGTGTAAGATCGTAGTCGAGCTATGAATGGTGCTACACCCTTTCCTTGCGTATACACGCATATATGGACATCAACGCGCGTGGTATTATAGCGATATATATGCGGCGGTATGCGGGCATAACGGTATAAATAATATGTAATTCAGTATGTAATAGGTATGTTGTAAGTACGTCGGTGGTAAGTATTATTTAAGGTGTACCCACGTACAAGTAAGGGTGCACCGTCGTAGTCTGTACCCCCATAGTTATTATTACTATTTTATCTGGTATGTTATTTCATCCAACCAATACGATCTAACCCCGCATAATATTCATCACACGTAATTTCATCGTTATTGTATTGTTCAATTAATTTATTTAATTCAATCATAACCTTAATTATCAACACGTAAATATACGAACCATTACCCTGGTATCCAAATGTTTACGTCATTATTTTATTATTATTGTTGTATTCACAACGTATTTAATGTTTCATTGACGTATCCCCATTTAGAACGTTATGATCACTTATGAACATTGCATTATCCTCAATTGTTCACAAGTATATACTCGTCGAGTCGAAATAGGTTGGAGTGCGATGCACAGGGGTTAATACCCCCTCGTTTTTATCCCACGTAACAATATTATTTTTGGTCACCTATTATATATGAATTTACTTATAGTTGAATATTCCAATATTTGTATTCCACGCTTTGTATAGTGTTAGTCACACGTACAATTAGTCTTGCAATCATCTCT
>Ga0209535_1000091_pt1 | contig 53588 bp, 71 predicted proteins | sample LinPmetageLP28_FD_184041 | JGI IMG/M metagenome (GOLD analysis project Ga0209535, IMG submission 184041) | Marine viral communities from the Pacific Ocean - LP-28 (SPAdes) (version 2) | ecosystem: Environmental > Aquatic > Marine > Oceanic | place: Pacific Ocean | collected 2009-08-22 | reverse complement strand
CATTTTACCACTCGATACTAAGTAACTCGAACATGTTCTTTACTTTATTTATAAAAAAAGTGGTTTACAAACACGAATAAATATGGTATAATAGGAGATAATAATGCTAGAAGAACTTTTATCTAGAAGAAAACAAGTTGAATGGTTTAAAGACGATGTTTTTCCGGAAAAAGAGTTAGTTGAAAGTCTCTTAGAAAAAACTTATGAACTGGTACCATCAAAACAAAATCTTATGCCATATGAAGTATTAGTATTAGGACCAGACAAAATAGATGAAAAGAAAGAACTGTTTGACTTATCAAAAAATACACAATCTAAAGAATCTAGTTTTACAAATTCATATCATAATAAGCAATTGCTTGCTCCATACGTTTTAGTTTTTACACAACGATTAGCTTTTCCTCCTAATTTACATGTTCAAAATTTAATATTAAAAGGGCGCGAATATCAAGAATGTAATGTACATAGTTATAAAAAGTATAAAAATATACCAGCTATTGAAATAGGAATGTTTATGCTAACATTATCTTGCTTATGTTTAGAAAATAATATCGATGTTTCTTATACTGCTTGTTTACCTTATATAAAAGAAAGATTTAGTTTTGTAAATGAAGATGTTTATATTGTTATGAGTTTAGGATATAAAAAATGGAACAGGCAAAGAGAGAATGAAAACAAACCAACTATTGATGAGGTTATTTCTTGGCTTTGAATATAGTATGCACGGCTAAGCCGTGTGATGGTCTATTATATTATAGTTATGAATATTGTAGTTACCTTAATAGTATTGGCACTGCAGCCCATCTTATAATTATATCGCATCCTTTGTTTACTGAAGAAGACTACTTTAATGCTATCACAGAAAAATATACTTTTTATGATAATGTGATTGTAGACGATTTTGTGTATACCGGTGTGACATTGATTATGGGTAGAAGTATGATGACTCTTGGTTACAAAGATAGAGAATCATACAAAATAGATCAATTGCTTTTATTGCATTTACTATTCAGAGATAAAGTTATATCAGTATATTCTGAGAACCATCCGGTAGAATATAATCAAGCATTAGAATATTTTTGCCCTGAAGAAGTAATAGACTTATGTGACTATGACATATATCCAAACGGTGAAGGCAAACCATTTGAAAAAAGAATTTGGTTTGATATTTACAAGCCAATAGAAAAAGACATACAGTTCCAATATTTGTTTAACGGAACTAATAGCCAATATTATAATGCAGCAAAATCTGTAATACAGAAATATCCAGATCATGGCATTATGATTTATGACATAGGTGTTATCAACTCAAGGTTTAATAATCTTGTAGTGCCTATTCCCAATGTGCTAGGTATATTTGAAACATATGTTTACACTAAGAGTATTTTAGATCCTGCGCCAAGGATTATACAAGAGTGTATATACTATAAGAAAGATATGATATTTGAAGCTACTAACAAAGGTGCTGAAGTTTATAAAAATAGAAAGATACAAAAACCAAACGTGGAGAATATTCTAAATGAATTATGAAGGTTGGGATCAAGACTATCTTAAAAATAAGGAGCTATATCAAAACTTATTTGATAAAGTAATGCAAGAAGATAACGAAAAGAACATAGAGTTTTTAGAAAAAAAGATTGCAAAGTATGTTGGCCGTGAACATGCAGTTGCTATTAATAGTGCTACAGACGCATTATTCTTTTCACTTAAATGTTTTAACGTTAGTGCGGGTGATGAGGTACTAGTCAGTGATTTTTCGTGGATCTCATCTGCATCTTGCATTCTCATGGCTCGAGCCACACCGGTGTTTTGCGATATTGATTTAGATTCTTACCACATATCATTTGATGAGATTAAAAAGAAAACTACGAGTAAAACTAAAGCACTTATCTATACTCACTTGTTTGGTAATATGACTGAAACAAAAGAAATAGAAAAGTACTGTAAAGAAAACAATATAGCATTTATAGAAGATGCCGCACAATCTCTAGGCTCGATTTATAAAAGTAGATATGCTGGTTCAATTGGTGATATTAGTTCTTTTAGTTTCAATAGCAACAAAGTTATATCAGGTCTTTCTGGTGGAGGCATGGTACTTACTAACGTAAAAATAATTGCAGACTACCTTCGTAAACTACGAAGACATGGTAAAGGCAACGATCATGAAATGCTTGGTTATAATTCAAAAATGTTTTATACGAATGCGGCATATATTGAAATGAGGTTTGATCGCATTAAAGAACTACAATTGTTAAGAACCCAAGTTGCTTATAAATATCATGAAGCATTACAAGATATACCAGTTATAAGTCAGATACCAGATGACATGAGCATGCTTCACAACTACCATAAATATGTGGTAAGGTTTGAAAATAAAGAAATACGTGATGAAGTAAAAGATGAACTCGGAGCAAAAATTCATTATGATAAACCACTATCAGCTAACAGCATGTTTAAGTTAAAGCCGTGTCCTAACGCGCAGATAGCGAGTGATACAATTTTATCTTTACCTTGCCATCCTTATGTAACAGACGAAGAAGCATTAACAACTGCTATGATAATTGGTGTTATGGCATAATATGTATGATGATGTATTTGATATAAGAGGTATAGATTTTTACTTATCAAAATCTTGTAACAAGTCTTGTCATTATTGTACAGCTTGGACTTTGGAAATGAGAAACCTTACCGTTGACATGAATTTCCTTAGTAAAACTCTAAAGGGGTTATCACCATACGTTGTTAAAATACAATTGCTAGGCGGTGAACCCGGTCTAATTAAAAACTTGAATGAAGTTGTAGACGAAATTAAAAAGCATAAAAATTTAATACCTACAGTTTTATCTAATTCTTTTGTGCGTAAACGCTATCCAAATATAATTGAAGATCCAAGTGTATTATATTTTGAGCACTTAGTATTAGATTTTCATGAAGACAAAATAGAGAAATTAGGAAACTATAATTTTTTTAAAGAAAACGATTTAAACAATTACAATTTTATCATAATGACACCTAATTATTTTAAGTATAGAGAAAATCATGATTTATCAATATTAGATCATAAAAATACTAAATTTAAATCTTTTAATTCGCGCGCACCGGATTTTATTAATATTAAACAAGCACCAGAATTTGATCGTAAGATGTGTGCTGCATTTCCGAAAGTACCTGTAGTAGATTTTGAGATTCAAAAGATTCGTCATTGTAGTAAAAAAGTAATTAATGGATCAAGACAATTTGATGTTACAAAGGAAAACATAGATAAAATGATGAACTATGAATTATTTGAATTTGAGAATTATTGTAAAAAGTGTACTGAACATATTGATAAAAGATCAGAAGATCAAATATTAGATATTGTTTCAGCTGGTAAAGTACTGTGAAAATATTTAGTGTTGCATTAGGACCACATGATCATAACGTTTATGACGGAGTATTTCATAATCAAATAGAAAGATATAGTCGTATAAAACATAACTTTGATGGTACTGCTAAATTTTATGATGAATATTTTAAACCGGATGATCATGAAGTTTTAGCGTTTACAGTAACTATCGGTGGGATGGAATCAATACCACATCATAAAATTAAACAAGAGTTTTTAGATTGGAAGCCTAAACACTTATGGGATTATAAGATGATAGGCAATCAGTATTATATTGATCATCATCAATCTCATGCGGCATACGCTCTTTTAGATTCAGCATATCATACTTCTGACGTATTAGCCATAGATGGACGCGGTTGGAATTATAATTGTATCTTTGTAGATAAAACCGGCAACATAACAGATCTATCCGATAAGATGAATATCGGTATCTTATGGAATTACTTTTCGAAAAGATTAGGGTTTGGAGACTTAGGTGCCAGCAAGCTTATGGGATTATCAGCATACGGAGAATATAATATTGCCATACATTTAGCAATTGAAAATAAAAACTATGACTACTTATTGAATGCTAAGAAAGAAGACATAGCCGCAACATTACAGCATCATACTATAGATCTTATTAAGAGGCATGTTTTTCCACTTAAATCATGTGATAATATTTGTATTGCAGGCGGTGTAGCATATAATGGTTATATGAACGAAGAGTTTACTAAACACTATAATTCAGTGTATGTTCCACCAGCACCTGGCGATGAAGGGCAATCAATAGGAACATATATGCATGCCGAAAAAATGCTTAATTGTAGGATACATATTCCTAGTAAATATAGTGGAAAAGAATATGAATTTGTTGGTGATAAAAAAGTAAACTTAGAAGCTTTAGCATGGGAACTACAAGCGGGTAAAATAGTAGGTTGGTTTCAAGGTAAATCTGAAAGTGGACATAGGGCTTTAGGTAATCGTAGTATCTTAGCTAGTCCATGCAATCCTAACATAAAGGATATAATCAATAAAACTATAAAACATCGAGAAGACTTCCGTCCATTTGCTCCTGTTATATTACAGGATCATGCACACTGGTATTTCGACATTACACAACCTAGCCCATATATGTCTCGTATCGTAAAAGCAAAAGATAGTGCTAAAGAATCCATACCCGGTGTGATTCATGTTGATGGTACTTCACGTATACAAACGGTGAATGAACAAGAAAATCCAAAATTGTATGAGCTTCTTCAGCATGTTTATCAGGCAACTGGACATCCTATATTATTAAACACAAGTTTCAATTGTAGAGAACCTATAGTTGAGACTCCTGAACAAGCAATAAATACATTTAATAAAACAGCTCTTGATATATTGGTTATAAATGACTTTATCTTATATAAAACCTGAATGCTCACCTTTTTACTATGATGAAGAAGGTGAGAAGATATATGCAAAAAAGAAATACGTAAAAGGTATTGCATATTGTGCTGATGGTTTTATATTACCTTGTTGTTGGTGTGATGATCTAGAAGAAAAAGCATTTGAAAATCTTGGATTTAAAGATGATAAATTAAAATTAGAAAACAATGTAAGTGTAGATGATATAATAAATTCTGATGTTTGGAAAATGTTCATGTATTCCATACTACATGAACCTGATCGTGCTCCAAGAGTATGTAGAAAAAAATGTGGAGTATATAATGGGTGATTATGAAGAATATATAATGCGTCAAGCATATAATGCAAGATGTAACTTAGATATGTGTAGTAAATGTGTTTTAGAATGTCCAGGTTGCCAGCGTCAAGACCCAAGAGCAAAAAATAAAATTAAAAATTCTACAGCTATATCTATCGATAATTTTAGAAAAATGGCTGACTATTTTACCCGTATTAATATGTGCGGACAAATATCTGATCCAATATATCATCCAAAGTTTAAAGAAATATTAGCCATAACAAATGAATATCCAAAAAAACTATTTAATGTTGCTACTGCCGCTCATCAAAAAAATATAGACTGGTATAAAGATGCATATAGTATACATGGTGATAACGTATCTTGGGTATTCGGCTTAGATAATTTGCCGGGCGAAGTTCCGGAATACAGAATTAAACAAAATAGTGAACTAGTATTTGAAGCAATGTTTCTTGGTGCAAAACTAAGTAAAAAAGTTATATGGCAATTTATATTATTTGATTTTAATCAACATAAGATAGAAAAAGCACAGCAAATAGCAAAAAATAATAATATAGAAATGAGCATAGTTATATCTGATAGATCCAGAAATAAAAGCAGTAGTCCAAAAGAGTTCAGAGATAAATATCAAGCGCGTAATACTAAGCGGTTCATGATATGAATATTATATGTTTAAAGTGGGGTGATAAATTTAGCCATGAGCATGTTAATCGATTATATCGAATGGTATGTAAAAACTTTCATGGTGACTTTAATTTTATATGCCATACAGAAAATGCAAATGGAATAAATCGTAACGTTATTATCCAACCATTACCTGATTATGATTTAGAAAATTGGTGGTGGAAACTGACTCTCTTTGAATATCCGACTAAAACATCAACAATGTTTTTAGATTTAGATATAGTAATACAAAATAATATTACACATTTAAAAAACCTTTGTGTAGAAAATATGCTTTGTCTTATAAAAGCATATTGGAAACCATATGATATAACTGAATTTGACACAAAATTAAATTCATCCATTATGATATGGTCCGGTGACTGCACCGATATGTGGAATAAATTTGAAAAAAATCAAGATTATTACATGTTAAAATATAATGGAATAGATTCTTATTTAGATCATGACCAAAATGAAAAACTATTGTATATACCAAGGGATGAAGTTTATTCCAGATTATACGGTATAGATGAAAATCGTTATTGGAGAGCCGGTGACGATATAGAACCAAATTATTTTTTTGAAAAAAACTACAATATTTGTATATTTAACGGTTGGAGAAGAAAAACTGATAAAATAAAAAATCGTTTTCTTTTAGATGATGAAGGATACAGAGGTTTTGAACAATATTATTGATCCATTTTACTGGAAATTTCTGCGTGAACTAAGCAAAATGGAATACAATTTTGAACAAGCGATTATAAGTTTATCACCAGATCAACTAAAATGTAAAAAATGGCTAGCTGATGAATTGAAGAAGATGAGAGGAAGCTTTCTTCCTTTCGATAATACTATTATCCAATTATATGGAGGATGGCTAGGTTACCCTCTTATAGATTTTTTAGAAGATAGCATAGGAATAGGATTACTAGAAAATATTGATTTAGATAAAAAAGCACTTAAAGCATTTGCAAAAATGTGTTATTATAAAAATAAAAAATATAAAGCAACCTATGGAGATGTAAAAACTATAGAGAAAACTCCGGACTGGGAAAGAACTGATTTAGTTATTAATACATCATCAGAACACATGCCAGATTTACCTGAATTGATTGCTAATAAAAAATATATAAAAACATGTATATTCGCCTTGCAGAGTAATAACATGTTCTATGTTGATGATCACATAAATTGTAGTATTAGTGAAGACGATTTCGTAAAAAAATCTGGATTATCACGTATCATATATAAAGGCACTAAAGTAATGTCAAACAATTATGAAAGATATATGGTAATAGGTCTTGTCTAAAATAATCTATAGTCTTTATATCGATATACAAAAACCTGTATCTCACTTTGAAAATAAAGATAAGTTTAACCAAAACTATTCTTGGTTGCTAGAACGACAGCAACAATATGCAAATCATTGTGGCGTAGAATATAAACACTTTACTTATGATGATGACTATATAGAATTTAGTAAACAGTTCGGTCCAGATATATCTGAATATAACATTATAAATTTTTATAAAATGTTTTTGTTATATAAACTTGAACATGATGAAATACTTTACTTAGATATGGATGTTATACCTGTAACAAAACTAAACTTCTTTGAAGAATGGGATCTATCAAAAGGTATTGCAGTTATGTCTGAAGACTGGAGATTCAAAGATATTAATAGAAGCAGTCACAGTATTCGATCTCCATTGGCTAAATATTGGAATGCCAGAGCGATGGGACATACAAAAGAAGTTTTTAATACCGGCATTGTTGGCGCATATAAAAATGATTTAAGTGCACTTGATTATTTTGGAGAGCTTCATACAATATTACAAGAAATGAAAGAACTAAAAGAAGATGATTTCTGGCCAGAAGACATACGTAACTTATTTGGATATGACAATGAAACTATTTTTGCGTGTAAAATAAAAGAGTATCAGAATCTATATCAAACCGGTTGGCACTATTTTATGGATAAATTTAGTTACATACCTTCTAATACTAAGTTTATTCATTGCATCAATAAAGACTTTGAATATGTTAGGAATTGGTGTGAAACGAATAATCTTTAGCATTTATCGAGAAGATATAGATAAACACACATCTGCTCCTTCATATAAGCGCAATCAATTTAAAAAATATAAAGAACAAATCATAGGCAATCATCAGGCCTATGCTAAGTTATGCGGTGCTGATTATAAATTATTTACAGATGTTGAAAGCAGCTATGATGTTATACAATTTCAAAAAATAAGTATGATAAAAAAGTTAACACAAGAGTATGATGAAGTGTTGTATCTTGACTTTGATGTAATTATTAATACACATCTATCTTTTTTCGAGCATTTCGATCTTAATACAATTTGTGTTTATAACATTGATACAACAATACCAGATGAAGTACGTGGATACAGAACGAAAGATGATAATTGGCATCCTATGGATATGTATTTAAAAGCATGTTGTAAAAACGCAATGTTGCTTTTAGATGATATTAACAACAGCAATCTAGTTATTAATACTGGTGTAATTGGCGTTAATAAAAAATCAGCGCGATTGATGGATTTTTCTAAATGTTATGATGTATATCATAAGGCAAAAGAAGATAATCTATATCCTACTGAAATAAGTAGTAAGTGGAAACCAAACAATGAAGTCTATTTAACATATATAATAGAAAGATATAATCTTCCATATACTAATATAGGATTGCAATGGAATTTTATATTAGATAATACACACAGAGATGTATCGGCCGGCGCGCATTTCTATCATGTCGTTAATAAAGACTTTGGAATAATACTAAATGCATAAATGGAAAAATAAAGATATAAGTCTTGTATTAGATTTTACAACACACTGTAATGCCAAATGTCCGCAATGTGCTCGTACCGATCATACTTCTGGTGGGTTAAAGAAAAGAGAAAACATACCACTAATGCACTGGAGTATTGATGCCGTAAAATCAGTATATACAAAAGAGCAATTGAAAAATGTTAAATCAATTACTTTTTCGCCAACGTGGGGAGACCCTATGATGAATCCAGATGCATATGAAATTATAGACCATTTATTAGAAATGTTACCAGTCGATGCAACTCTTACTAATATTACTAATGGATCAATGCGTACAGAAGAATATTGGTGGTGGTTAGGTGGATTAGCTTTAAAACATCATAGAAAAAATTTCATTACAATATTTGATATTGATGGTATTAATCAAGAAATGCATTCTATGTATAGAAGAAATACTAAATTACAAAAAGTTTTAGATAATATGAAAGCGTTTAGTGATAACGGAAAATCTATAACTAGATCTCAAAGTATTATCTTTAAACATAATCAAGATTATATGGAAGAAATTAAAGAATTAACAAAATCTTATGGTAGCCAAAATAATGCATTTGTAAAGAGTGATAGATTTAAGCAAGACAAAAATGGCAACTATAAACCATATAAGTTTTTAGATGAAAATAATAACGAAGTAATATTAGAATGGGCTGATAAACCGTGGACAAATACTCAAGTGCCTTTAGGTGAAAATATTAATTTAAGCAATGAGATAATTTGTAAGTGGGCAGTTACTAATAACTTGAATATTAATTTTGACGGATTAGTGTGGCCGTGTTGTTATTTTGGCGCATCGGTCTATAGCCAATATAGACCAAGTTTTAATGAAATTGAATTAGTTAAAGATTTCAAAGCTAATGCTTTACTTCATAATATTAAATTTACACCACTTAAAGATATAATTAAAAGCGAATGGTATACAAAAACTTTACAAGAAAGTATTAGTAATAACCCTACAGGAATATGTAGAAAGCAATGTAGTACACAACTTAGAAAAGCTAATCAATTTCAATTAAGAAGAGAGGTCGCTCTCGAATAATTCACATCCAATTTTCAAAGCAACTGGTAGAGTTTCAGCTTTTCGTAATGCCGCTTTCATTTCACGATTATCGGACTCTTTAATTTTATCTAATTCAAATAATGCTAGTTTAAACATAAAGAGTTGTTCTTTTACTTCTTTTTCTGTAAGTTCGGTATTAAAAATAGCTTTTACAAACATTTTATACAAATCGGTATTAACTATATCACCGTCGTAAATTAATCCGTCACGTTTAGCAATTTCTAATACCTGTTCTTCGAAAATAGCGCGCTGTTCTCTATTCCTATTTACAGTTCTTTCATGTAACTTATCAATAGTAACTTCAGGTTGATTCAAAAGATTTTCCCAGCCAGCCTCATTTGCTTCTGCCAAGACTGTTTCTTCTACTACTTCTTTCTTATCATTTTCCCACAGTATACTTACAACAGTTCTTTCATTGTTAGTAAAATATGCATCGATAAATCTCATTATTTTAACTCCTAAGAATTTTTAGTGTATGTGTTTGCGCGGTAACGGCTGATCCATTAGGAAACTCTTGTGCACGATAGTCATTAGCATTCGCCTGATATTGCTGATAGTTACCATTACCATTTAGAATAGTATCTGTCATTGAACCTCGGCTATTGCCACTACCGCTCCAGTTATACGAAATTCTATATCCCGGTACATTAACAGTGTACCATTGCATATAGTATAGAAATAGCGTATTCATACTATAAGTTCCGTATTGAGGTATTTCTTGTACGCCTTCAGCGTTAGTGCCATTATAATAAATTCTGACCGGTCTACTATTTGATGGCAATGGCTCTGGATTTGTTGCGGTATTATTTCTTAAATGCAAATAATAATTCTGAATATCTTGAGGTTGGTCACGGTCTTCAGGAATTCCGCTAGCAGAATATAAAGAAGTATTGGCCCGCGTATCAACAAAAACTATACCTTTCGCTGTGCAATCTGTTTCAGAAGAACTTGTCGATACAAAATAAGTTCCAGCAGTAGATGCACTAACAGTAGATGCGGTGATAATATCAATTGCTGGACCAATAAATGTATCTCTCATATCTGCTGCAGTCATTTCAGTAATACCGGTAATAGGATCATAATAACATGGATTAAGATTAGTGGATAAAGTTGGGTCTAAAGGACTAACATAACTTTGCTGAACTTTATTCCATTGAACTGTTACTGTTCCAGGTTCTCCAGTTGTTGATTCAGGCGGGTATGTTTGTGATGCTGGCCAAGCTCCACCTGTTTGAGATGATGCCGCACCAGCTTTTTTACGAGTATCTGAAATATTTCCTAAGTTACCACTAGCCTGCACATTTAATAAAACTGCAGGAGATTGACCATACTTAAAAACTGCATAGTTTATTAGTGCAGTTACCTCAGCTGCAGTCATTTCCTGTAACCCAGAAAGGCCATACCTTTTTAGTGGTCGTCTTATAGCCATTATATGTCCTTATGGTATGCTTAGTGCAGAATCTGTAGACATCAAATATCCACCTAATAGAATAGCTCCGAGTGAATCTCTAATAGTAAACTGATGGACATCTGTCATATCTACACCATCCATTGAAAGTATATTACTAATGTTTGCAATATTGGCATCAAAGTTTTCAACGCTTGCATTTACAATTCCAGCACTATCTACATATAAATTTGATATATGACCATTGGCAAAGTTAAAATCTCCGGTACCAGAAATGCTAGTAATTCTAGCAGAGTCACCAAAAATTGCAGTAGATTTTATAATTGAAAAATCAGCTGAATCATAATTAATATTAATACCAGATAGATTAGTAATTCTTGCAGAATCAAATGTAGCACTATCATACCTTAGACTGGCACCTCTTAATAATGTTACTGTGGCAGAATCAATTGTAGCACTATCAACGATAAGTTCTCCAACTGTTAATCGAGTAAATGTAGCACTATCACCTATAATGCCACCTACTCTTATAGTAGCTGTACCACTTGTCAAGTATGAATTCATACTGTCAAGCTCGTAATTCAAATGATTAATAGCTTTTACAAAACTTGAATCATCATAGTGACCAACATCAGGGCTATCAACATATTGACTTATCTTAAAACTTGAGTCTAGATCATCGAGGTCACCAAGATAATTGGACATAGTATTAAGCTTGGAAACCATACTTCCAATAGCATCATTTGTATTTACTTTTATTTTACGTGCCATAGTTTACCTCTAAAACCTATTTATAATATTGCTGAGTCATTATTGGTAGATACTAAATGTCCAGCTAACACAATAGAACCTACAGCTGCAGAAGTAGAAGAATCAAGTGGTGATCTACCAGTTAACACTAATTTTTTAAGATCTGTAATGCCAATACTGTCAAAGTTCAATTGATCAAATGTAGAACTTTCTAATAACAACTCATTCATATACGTGTTATTTGGTAGATGTACACTATCAACGCTCAAAGTATCAAGTGTTGAGCTATCATAATTTAGATTAATACCAGATAAATTAGTAAAAGCTCCGCTGTCAGCAGTTAATCCACTGTCAAATCTTAATATATTAAAATCTCCAGCTCCTGGCCAATATGCTGGAACACCATGTACGATCGCCAGAACGCCAGTAGGTCCTTGGTTAATTAATCTGAATCCACTATCGTAGTTTAAAACTTTACCAGAAACAAAATCAATCCTAGCACTATCAATGTGGGCACTATCAAAAATTAATGATCGTCCTACTACTGTAGTAAATGTAGCGCTATCTAAAATTAAAAAGTCACTATCAGTAATAAGAGTTCCGGTTCTAACTTTATTAAATTGACCAGAATCTGCAAGAAGATTATGTACATTTAGTACACCAGTAGAATCATTGAATAATCCATGAACATACTCATATCCGCTTTCAATCGCATTAAGAGCATTTATTAATGACATGGATCTATTAGAATGTTGGTGTGCAAAACCACCTTGTGCAGAATCAAGAATACCTGGCGTGTAAAAAAGTGCACCAAATTTAAGCTGTGCATTAAGATCGTCTAGATCACCAACATAATCTGCTTCTAAATTTACTTTCGTTTGAAAAGTAGATAGAGTATCAGTAGTATTATAATTGACTTTACGCGCCATCTATCTTTTCCAGTATTTTTGAAAGCATAATCTTCATATCACTAACATCTTGCTTTAAGTTATCTAATTCATGCTTTGCTTGTGCCTTAGCTTTTTTTCTTGCTTTAGCTTGATATATTTCACTTTTGTTAGTATTTAATATTGCACCAGATTCTTTATCTCGCACTAAACTATTTTCACCTGCAACATTAATAAAATCAGACATTATACGCTCAATGCAATTGTTCTTAAATCTTTAAACCGCGGAGCTCGAGCAGTATTTGTTGTACCCATTACAATTTTTAATTGAAAGTTACTAAACTCTGGTAAAGTGCCAGTTGTACCACCAATCAAATACTCGTATTCGTGATAAGTATATGGATTCATTGCATTAGGATTATTGCTAGTTGTTGCTTCTAATGTCCAATCTTTATCATATATATTTTGATCTGCTTCGCATGCTCTCCAATACAAGTCAAAATGAGCACCGGCTCTTTTATTCGCTGCTAGTAATACTTTTAACCCAACCGCTGGTTCTACTAATTTAACTACACGAGTAATATGTTTTGCTGCAGATGATCCACTATTTTTACTTGTTTCAGCTACATAATTAATAGGGACATTAAATCCAGTTGTAACTCCAGAAGCTTGCCTATCAATTTGGTAATTTATAAGTGTTGCTGATGATCTTTGCATATCAACCATAGGTGCAACGTGTTTATTATCTGTGCCAAGCGCCATTTGCATTTCTAAAGATTTAACATTAGCACCAAGTTCTGATGTTTCAATTACATCATTTGCTACTACATGCTGTACATCAAAATATATAGTGTCATTTGGTTTAAGTGCAACAAAGTCTGAGAGTTTTTGGTATGCTGTTTCCGTTCCAGCAAAAGATTTTCCAGTAGTACCTTTAAAGCCAGTTGCTACACTAGTATTTTCAGGCATTAATGTTTGTTGATTTAAATACATTACGTGCCATGGAATATTCTTAGATGTTTTTACGTTTACGCCACCACCAATATCATCAGAGTCAGCTGCGGCACCTGCAGTAATTGTATATCCAGTCCAATCGACTGCGCTAATTGTTTTTGATCCCATAATTTGTGTAGTAGCTAATCCGCCAATAGTAATTGATGAATCCATACCTAATATAGTTACAGGATCATTGACTTGAAAGCCATGACCTTCATGTGCAATATGTACTGTAGTACTACTAGCTGTTGTTGTTATTGGATCTGCGTCAAGTAGCTTCATAGGAAGAGGTGCATTTTTAAGAGAAACAGTTGCATTTCCTGGAGTAAACTCTGCTCTATGAATTACAAAAGTTAAATCTTGGTGTTGAGCTGGACTAAAAGTTCCACCATTTTGAGAATAGAAAAGAGATCCCAATGCTGGGTTGCGATTAACTCGACTTGCAGTAGTTCCTACTTCATACTCATCGATTTGTGCAATATAGATAGTATAATCCGGATCAGTTGTTGTACATACAATACAATAATCAGTTAAGCCTTTTAGATAAACTGGCTCCTCAAATTCAAAGCTTGTCGCTAAAGACACATCAGCTGAAGTGTTAACATTCGCTGTATTAACATATACTGTTGATGAAGGAACAATCTCCGTAGTAGAAGGGAACCCATTAACCATTGGTCTAATTTGTAACATAACTGGAGCTGACGATCCTTTAGCACTAAAGTAAAGATCTACTTTAGTTATGTAACATCCCCTTGGTTCATCAACATAAAATGATTGAGCTATAGGATTTCTATTAATGTTATATCCGAGAGAAGTACTCATTGCTTTGGCTCCATTCCTATATTCTTATTTATTGTAGAACCTATCAATCTACATATCGGAGTTCCAAAGGTAAGTATAAACTTTCCTAGCTTATTATCTTTATGCATTTCTGGTTCCATTCTATGTGCAATGTGTTTTGCCCAAGAAGAAACTAATGGTAGTGCCAATGTGTGGAATCCTATTTTTGCTAACATTGTATCTTTCTCAATCCATTCTACTATCGGTTGAGCCCAAGCGTAATAACCATCATAAACATCTGGATCTGTATCTCTAGTCATTTGTCCATAAGCAGCATCTAAGCGCCATATATCCTCAGTTAGATAACCTCTTCTATGTAATAAGCTACAAAGAACTGTACCATCATTGGAACTTCCGGAAGTTCCATGACCTTGGTCATGGAACCCATAGCCATAACCATTGTGTGCTTCGGTGTTATTCATACCTGATGATGAGCCCCAAGAGTTAGATCCTGGGTAATCTTGATAATTTGCGCCCTGTGTATGACCATGCTCGCCATATTTGCCACCGCCGCCGCCACCGCCGTACGATATTTGTGGTCTATTTTGTACAGTCTGTACATGCTCAATATTTAATATACGTGTAGATTTAATATCTTGATCTATTGTATCTAAATATCCAGTAGATGCATATAATGCTCGAGCAATTGTACCAGCATTCCTTTCATCATCAGCGCTAATGTCTAATATCTTAAATTCTAAAGTTCCTGTCCTAAATCTGATTGCATTAGTATTAGGAATAAAGAATGATCCTTCAACTGCACCGTTAACATCAGTTGTAAGCGCACTTGATCCTTCTGGGTGTGTTCCAGCTTGATTATGTAAGTTACCATATTCAATATCAAGTGTTGACATTCGTGTAAATGTTTCTTCTCTTACAAAATTATCTACACGTACACCGTCAAAATAAGGATACACTGTTGAGCTAGGTCTTAAACCTTGTGCTTTAAAGAATACTTTACGTGATCTCATAAATGGTATAAGCGCAACATTAACTACTCGTTCGGCTGTAACTTCAAGCAATGTTTCTTCTGATACTACTTTATTCGTGTCTGAAGTAATTTTAGCACTAGTAGTAGTTGTTTTTGTATTAGTAGTAGAACCTACTGCTAAATCATTAATTGAAGTTCCACCCCAGTTCCATTGCCAGTTATTCCATAAATATGCCTGCGTAGTATTAAGTTTACTTCCACCATTCATAATTTTTTTAGTTCTAATTTGTGTTTCTCTCCACTCATCAGATGATGGAGAAAGATCAATATCACCATGATAGATGACTGCTTCAAATGGATTTAGTTTTACTCCCCTTGAAGCTTTAGTTTGACTAATATAAGGTACAGAACTATGTGTCATATAAATGTTATCGCCTTTGCGAATAACACCAGACGAAGCTGCTGAATCGTATATCATCCGAACATTGTCTTCAGTAAAAGCTGGATGTAGTTGATTTAATAAAGGATCAATTGATGCCCTGTAATCTGTTGAATTAAATGCTGAAAATGATTGTGTTGAAAAGTTATCAACAAAGAAACCAGACTTTGTTCTATCTAAGCCAGCAGAATCTAATACCTTAAAGTTTTTAGTATCAATTTCTAAAAGATTCAATGCAGTTTGTTCTTCAATTTTATCAACGCGTTTTTCAAGTTCGGCGATATCTTTCATAGTATATCTACGATGATCGATCTTTTGAATTATATTATCTGAATCGTTAAGAGTGTTGCCACCTAAGAAAATGTTATACAAAGGTAATGAATTAATTGGCAGTGGTGGAAGCTTAGGTGAAAAAGCATCTTGGCCATCAATTAATACTAAGTTTCCTTCTGTATTAATTGTAAGTATTGAACCTCTATGTAAATAATAGTTTGTATCGGTTTGAATTGTATCATTTACTTGAGGAAGCTCATTAATTCGTGCACCGGTACCAGAATTAACAAAGTCGCTATCAGCATCCATTACAGATCTAAAATCAAGAGCTCTTCTTAAGTTTATAGTTTCTCCAGTTAATAGAGTATGACTCGAAATCTTATCGTAATCTACTTGACCAATGTATGAATTAACTGCAAAAAAGTCACCGTTTACTCCGTGAGTAAAATATTTAAATCTTACAAATACAGGACTACTTGGTGTTGCAACACCTTGATTTAGATTTAATCTACCGTTCCGGTAATGATTATCTCTTTGGCCATTATCTAGTATAAATTTATTAGTAAAATCTCTACCATCAGAATCGTTTTCGCGAATACGAGTTACTTCAAAAATATCTGCTTTACCAAGAAGTAGTTCGCCATTTACCACTGAAGCTGTAACAGTTGTTTCATTCAGTGTTTTGTTTCTTACTGAAGCTTTTCCTTTTTTAACATATCCAAGAACTTCAATTGTAGAACTTGCAGGTAATCCACCTAAGTTTGCTGCAGCTGCTCCTGCACCAGTATTACTTACAGTTCCTGTAAAGACATCGCTATCTGCTTTAGCAAAAAACCAATCGCCTACATTTGCAAATGTTTCACCAGTAGCTGATAGCGAAAGTGATGCATTTCCAGTTCCATCAGTTGTAACTGAAAATCTGCGTTGAGCTGTAAGAGATATATCATCAACAGATTGTGGTCTTAATTCTGGCAATTGAAAAAGAGCATTATTTTGGAAAACATCATTCAATATTGCTTTACCTAGTGGTCTATGTAAATTAATATAATCATTAACCGAAGTGCCAATTGACACGGTGTTTCTAAAATTTTGCCCCGGCAACATTTGAATATCAAATAAATAATATCTCATAAAAGTTCCTGTATCTTCTGATACAGCTCTTATTCTACAAGTACCAATTGTAGATCCAGCGTGTCCACCAGCATTTCTTAAGTTAAACTTTTCAAATGTATTGATTCCGGGCAAACCTTTTGTATTATTTGTACCCATAGTAGCGTCAACTAAAACATAATTACCATAATTAGCAACTGTTACTTCATTTTGTATTTCATCGATTGTTGCAGGCTTATCCATTCGAATTACAGTAGGTGCATATTTAGCCGCGCGATAACCATCAATAACTGCGATACCATCACTTACATTTAAAAGAAGATGATCTTTATCAGAATCTTCGCTGATATCGACTTTAAATCTTTTAACTAGATAGTTACCAGAGTTTTCTTTAATTCTTGTAGCAACTACATCACCAATAATATTATACGTATTATTTTCATCTGTGCTTCGATATACAACACCATCTTGAATATTCAAGATTGGCATAAAATTAAGAGTAGCATCTGCTGCTGTTTCAGTTGTTAATGAAAGTTTAATTTGATAACGATCTGCTCCAGGCGCAGAAACGTTTGGAGTAGCGCCTTGATTATCGTATAGTCCGTCATCATCATCTACATCAATAATTTTTTCATTAATAGTAAAACCAATAGTTTCTGTAGGAGTATCAGTATACTTTGAAACAATTGTAGACTGTGCTTCGGTAAATACAAAATAACCTTGAACATAGTAAATACCGGATCCAAGCGATAATCGAGTTCCACGACCAACTGCAGGATTTGCAACTGTATTTGTAATTTGTATTGTAAGAACAGCAGATCCATTTGTTATTACTTCACCAGGAGTAAACCTTACTGTAGTTGTACCAGATTGCGAAGACGGGGCATTTGTATATGCAAAGTAAATAGTATCCGGATCAGAGCCAGTTGCTTGAACACCCTCAATTGCTCGAGCTGTAACTCCAGATGTTTGGCCAGTAAATGTTGTACCCACTATTCCAGTAGTACCCAGTGCATTTGATGTAGGATCTAGTTTTACAAACTCATAAGCGTTATTAAGAATCTGTTCTGCTGGCTTTACTACAGAGCCTTCTTTAAATGTATGAGAACCTAGTCTTTCAATCTGCCTTTGCAGTATTGTTTGCATCTGTGTAAGTTCACGAGCTTGCAACGATCTACCGCTATTAAATAGCATGCGATAATACCCATCACTATCGGCAAAGTCATCTTTATATTTAGATGGGAATATAGTATTACTGAGGGTGATTGCCATTTTTTATACCTTTAGAATTGGATAATAACTTTAATGTCTTCGTTTTGAGCAGCAGTTCGAACTACCGGAGAACGATTATCGATAAACAGAATTGCTCCACTTTCTGGATCAACTTCTGGTAAAGCAGCACCTGAATCAATCACTCCTTCACCTGCACCATCAACTTCTTCTACTGTTTCACCTGATACAAATGTACCAAATCCAGTTGCAGTTGTTTGATGATAATATAATCTATTTGAATCAATATTATCTATATAAGCTTTTGCTGTAGATGTTTGACCTTGTATTGTTTTATCTTTAGTAAAAGATGTAACAATAGAAGAAAGCGACATATTATAAAGAGCATTGCCAGTTGTATCATTAAATACTACACCGGTTGGCGTAAGAGGATCTCTTACCAATCCAACTTGTCTAAAATCTTGATCAGTAATAAAATCACTATCAGTTCCAAGCAATGGAGCATGGAACATAATTGAAGTTGACTTAAGATCTTCTCTTGAATCTCTGCCAATACCAGAGTCCGGACCAAGCACTGCTCGAGCAGATGCATTTAATGTAGGTGATCCACCTCCAGTAATTACTACATTAGCACTTGTATAACCAGATCCTAAGACCTGTGCTGAAGCACCAGAATCTCGCATGCGAAGTCTTACGAGTTGTCCAGTTGATGAGTCAATCGCTGCATCCACAAGCGCACCTGAACCAGTACCTGTTATAGTTACTGTAGGATTAGAAGTATAACTAGCTCCTCCATTTGTAATAATGCATGATAAAACTTGACCTGCAACAGCATTATCTTGAATTTCTTTTTGCTTTAACTGAATACCGGTGGAGTTTGAATCCGTAATGCCTTGAAGTTGAACTGGCATAAAGTTAGAAGACATAAAGTCATTGCCACGTTCGGCAGATATAGTAAAAATAAACTTCCAAACATAGCCATCAGCAGTTCTAAATGAATCATTATTTGATCCAGTTGGCTCAATAGTTGATGGTTGAGCAACACCAAGAATATTACGACCGGTTTCAAGACAAACATAAACTTGATTATTATCTGTCATAACATAATATGGATTAGTTGGATAACCACCCTGTTGATCATCGTATTGAGAATAAATAGCACCCGAAGACCAGTTATTACGAGGAACAACTAATGAAGTACCAGTTACTTTCTTAACTGATTGCATTCCATCTCTAAAACCACTTATCTCTGTAGGAGTATTAACTGGTGTCGGTACAGTATCTGAAGAATCCCATTGCTCGGATCTACCTACACCAATATAATACTTTTTTGAATCACTCGTAAATTGCTCAAAAAAGTCTGAGGCAATTTGTCGTTTAAGGGCATCTGTTACAACTGCTGGCATTTTCTAATCCTTATGTACTAATCTCTGCACCAAGTGCAATACGTCTAAAATATCCTGGGCCGGCGGCACTATCACCATTACTATCATAAACAGCTAAGCATTGTGCACCGGAGTTTCCGTTGGTGCAGAATATCAAAGTACCATGAGGTGGAGTATTAGGAGCCGAAGCTACTGTATAGTTCCTTAGATTAACTACATCCACTCTTGTTTGAGTATAAGATGAGTCAATCATTTGAATAATGTCAGATGAATCGAGTTGTGATGAATCTGCAATTGATAATACTGCAGCAGAATCAAGAATATTGACTACTGAATGCACATGACTTGAATCAATAAATCCTTTAACATATGCACTATCAGCAAATGCTTTTACGTAACTACTATCTACAATATCTGTTACTTCATTCGAATCAAATGTAGATGTTAATTGTCTAAACTGAATATAAGCACTATCAATTAATAATAATGCATGTACAGAGTCAACTGAATTATTTCTTATTAATGTAATAGTTGATGCTGAATCAAATGCTGTTCCTGTAATGAATGACACATAAGCACTATCAACAATCTGTGTAATACGAGATACTGTTGCAATTGTGCCTGAACTATCCGGCAATAATAATGTATTGTCTGATGTAGGATCAGATGCTAAAAGTAATGTTTCGTGTGAATCTGCAGTAGATCCTTCAAATCGAATGCCGCCACTATCAAATGATAGTCCACTTCCACCAATACCAGCAGTAGCTTGTAAAACACTAATATCTCCATATACTTCAGAGAAGTTATTGTTTATCTTATTACCAGCAGTTCGCAGATCATCGCCGGTTCCGTCGTTACCGCTTGCTCCTACATTAACATTTTGTTGTGCCATTTTATATCCTACAATCTAATTAGTGTTATTTATAATGATTTCTAGACAGTACTCGTTGAACCATAAGAATAAGTTTGGAATTGCTGTTGATCAAACGTTTTAAGCGTATGATCAAATCTAACTGCAGATCCTGTAGAATCTGCTTCATCCATAGTAAGAACGTATCCACCCCATTCATCTATACTGCTATACATCGATGCAATACTATCCATTGAGAATGCAGAGTATTGCGACATCTTAACATATGGATTCATTCTTTGAGATGCACTATCTGCATCATCATCATCAGGTATTAGTAAAGAAGCACTGGCAAATGGTGTACCGAATTCAATTGTGGCCGCAGAATATACTTTTGTGGTATTAGCAAAGGGATCAAATATAGATTCAGCTGTAGTGATTGTTACATTGCCAATACCTTCAAGAACAGTTTCAGCTGCAAGATGAAAACCTGATGGATGAACAAAGTTACGATACAAAGTCTCCCAAGTAACAAGAGAAATAGGTGAACGAATTAATACAGAAAAAATTTGATAGATTTTACCATCTTGTAAAAGGTTATCAGCTTCAGCACCGATATGACCTTGTTGTGATGTATCTCCAATTCGCATCAATCTATCTTTAGGATACATGATTTCTACGTTTTCGTTAAAGAACGCTCGAAAGAATCCTTCGGCTGAGTATAAAGATCCTTTGACTCTAAAAAAGTTTCCAAAGTTTAATAATGCTTCTCTTGGAAATAAAAATTGGCCCGAAGAAATACCAAGTGCAATTTCATCAAACACAAAATCTAAATTTTTAAGAGTAGCATCCTGTACATCTCGTATTGTAAGGAGTTCATTGATGGCACCTCCAAAGTTATCATCTGAATCAAGGAACTCGTAGTATCCTTCTAAGAACGATACAAGTGCTGGATAGTCTTCAGCAAAATGTTCCGGTAGTACTTGTTTTACTAAACTAGTTTTAAAGTTCGGTGCAAGTCTAAAATAATCTTTTTGTGTTTCGAATGACATGTTACACGGTTACTTCTAACGATGTGGTTTGACGATCAATGGTTGCAGTCGCTGAAGACTTAGCTGTATCTAATCTCAGTATATAATTTCTCAGTGGCTTAATAAAAGAATCTTGCTCAGGCACTACAGAGAATATAAGATAAGAATGTCCAGTAATAATTTGTGAAGGTTCAAATGCATTTATTGCAATTGTACCTGCTGTAGCGTTATATTCACCAATATTATCAAGCAGTACATTTCCATCTAAGTCTTGAATTTCTAAAACAGTTGACTTCAAACGATTTTTAATTGTTGCTACTACACCTTTGAATTCAAATGCTGATGATGTAACTCGATGCAATACATCATCTGGTGTAGCAATCTTAATTGGATAATTCAAAGTAAATGTATTAAGAGCATTAATAGTAATATCTTGCCGTAATGATGGTTTTGCTGTAATCGATGAACTTAAAATAGAAGTATCAAGTGCATCGATTTCTGTAGCTAAATTAGATTTGCGGAAGACAGTATCAAAGTTTTCAACATTAGCTGCAAAGTATGTTTGCAAGAATTGATAGATATCTGTTTCCATTGCACCAAGAGTTTTACCAGTAAGTGCCGGATCAAACTGAAATGCTACGTTAACTTCCATAAAGACATCAATAGGATCTGTATATTTAGTTGTCATTGACATAACAGAAAGATTATTAGTAAAGTTTCCAATAATGCCATCTTTCACATTTTGTTTTACTGTATCTGATGTTCCTGCTTTAAAGTTAAGTGAAATATAGATTGCACCATAGTCAAGAGGTACATTTTGATCTCCTGACCAGACTGCAGCATTTTTTACTTGTGGAAAGTTTGTTTCAATCATACCTTTATAATCAAGCGATGTCACAAGTCTTTTCTGCGCTGCAAATGCAATAGGTGCTAATTGTCGAATTGATTCTACTGTTTGTTTTGGTGCACCACCAGTTGATTCAGTTGCAGTTACAACATTAAGAGGATATGTAACACTGTTGATTGTAATCGTAGTTGCTGGAATAAAGACTGTACCATTATTAGCAAGCTCGGCTTTAGTTGATAGATATGTTACTACAACCTTTTCACCCGGTTCTGGTGATTTACCAAATGATATGCCATCACCAAAGTTTAACTCATAGAAACCATTAGGTGATTCATATATAGAAAAATGAGTTGTATTAGCATTTACATTAATTGCTTGTGATAAAGGTGTATATGTTATAAAGGTACTTGATGATGCAGTTTCAAATACTTCAACTACAGCTGTTGATTTATCCATTGTTTGGTCAGGTATAACATAGACTTGTCTTTCATCTTTTTCACCTACAAGAAATGTTTTTGTTTTTTCTACGCCTTCGAATATGCTAATATTATCAGTGCCATCAGATGCTTTAAAATTATATACACCGGATCCATTATCCAATGCATAGAATGCTTCTCTTGTTCTAAATGTATATGATACACCATCAATTGAAGATGTAAAAAGGGTACCTTTTGCTAGCGCTATTTGTGCTGGCCTACCTGATACACCAGTAAGATTCAATGAAAGATTAACAATTGCACGTGGAGCTGCAGCAGATGTAACTTCATATCCGAGTGTTTGAGCATGAGATACAACTGAACTTCTTAATTGCGCAGTTGTCAAAAATGATTCATTCATAGAATAGTTTGCGGTAAGAGCATTTACATGTGTATTATATGCTAGCACATCGAGAAAATTAGATAAACCTGCCGCTTCAAAGTCGTAATCATTATATTCAGTTTTCTTTTGAAAATGAGACTTGAGCTTTTGTTTAATATTTGTAAAGTCTAAATCGGTAGATTTAATAGTACTTGCCATGTTATCTTAACCTTGCTAATGGAAACTCAAGTTCAACAACTTCGCTAGTTGCAACTATCTGAAATGTAACTGTAACTCTTACCTCATTAGTACTTGCTCTAAGAGTAACATCAACATCTAATATTCGAGCTCTTGGCTCATGTCTATGTACGGTTTCAATAATTCTATCTGCTATTTCATTAGCATCAATCTCAGTATCTGTTTCAAACATAAAGTCTGAAAGGTTACCACCAAAAGATGTATCAAACGGTTTTTCCATTTGATTTGTCATTAATAAAGTCTTTACAGCTTGTTTAACAGCAGCTGCATTTGATTTCTTGTATAGATCGCCAGCCGGCTTTGCCGCAAATGAAAGGTCCATATCTAGATATGAAGCTTTACGAGCTCCAATTAGACTCTTGATATTGGTGTTACCGTCTTCAATCGAAAAAGCTTTTACTGGCATATTAAATCTCCGTAATCCTATTTATATCGAAACTCAGCGACATTCAATTAGTTCATTTGTGCTTTGTACTACATTATTAAATCGAGTTTCAATCTCATTCTTATAAGTTGCGGTGTAACCGCCTGCTTCAAACTTTGGCATGATTATAATGATCTGCGTATTCAATGCTCCGTCTGGATCATAGGTATCATAGTCAAGTATCATTTTTTCAAACTTTAAACTGTCTTTCCACCATGTTGCTAGATCAAATGCCTTCTCGTGTGCACTCGTACCGTTAAGGCCATATAGTTCATAAACAACCGCACGACCTTGTGACTTGAGATCATTGATACCATCGGTGGTAATAGTTTCTCCACTCGATGGAACATATATCCCCTCTGCGACAGATAAACGGTAATCTTCAAATAAGTCACCATCATCCATAAATTCTCTTAATAGATTTGCATGTGGTACAAGATGTTTTGCAATTTCTTGTCTATCTGCATTAGTTGTTACATGATCAAAGTTAGCTCTATCTCCATAACTACCAAGGAACCGTGCAATACGTACTCCCTTTTGTAATTCAGTAGTAGTATCGATATCGTATAGGCGAGGATCATATTGTGGATCTACAGATAATGTTTCGGTTACATTCTGTACTTTTCCTTTGAATCGTTTAGCTTCTGCACCGACACTCTTACCAATAACCTGTTTGCCTCTTACATATCTTGGAGTAGCATCATTCTTTACAATTCGTTTAACTTCTGACGGTGTACCATTACCATATTCAGGCGATAGTGTACCTTCTGAAACAACTGCACCAATAAATGTTTCATTAACTTGATTCAGTATATCTCTTAACTTAGATCTGATTTCTGGTAGATCAAGTGTTCTTTCTGATACACCGGCGTAGTCTGCAACTCGATTAATCATATTATAAAGGACATTGCCCGGATCAAGATTAATCACCTTAGCCGCCATCTCACCTTCATGAATCAATGAATTCATAATCGTATTGGTTGGTAATACAGTAGCCTTTGCATCTACCGATGTTGACGAAGCAGAGTAGCCATAACCAGAGCCAGCATGTGATCCACTTGATGGGTGATAACCTGCTTCGTTTGATTTCATAGCTTGAGTCGCTGTACCCTGCAGATCACCATATACTGTTGGTACAGTTACAGTATCACCTGCAGTAATTGAATGTCCTGTATACATGTTATAGTTGTACATCACTATGTTCTCACCACCTATTGTGCCTGAGTCCCCTGCAACAAGAAGACTTTTTGCATCAATATTAATACTCGGAGAAGTAAGGATTGCTTCAGTCTGCGATGTAGTCCTTAATATACCTTTTGTATTGTAGTCAACTGCACCACTTACGATATGTGTTTCGTTTGACTTAATCATTGTATCAAGGCTACCGTGTATAAACTCTGTCTTATTACCAGTAATCTGTTGTGATACATTCTTATTTACTAATGATTGGAAGTTCTTATTAATGTCTTGACGGTATGCACCTTTAATATCTTCGACATGGTCAGCACCGACTTCTACATTATAGTCACCACCAACTTTAAGAGTATAATCACCTTTTACACTGAGATTCAGATTACCATTATATTGTATATCACCATCACCTTCGATAATAACCTTTTCATCACCAGCACTAATACGAATAGTATTACGTGTAGAGTTAATAATAATAGATCCATCAGGTAACATATCAATACCGGTACCAGACGAATGTTTGATAAGGATACGATTACGGCCAGGTGTATCATCATATTCTGTTACATGGCCGGATACAAATTCTCTTACTTGATTCTTTGTATATTCAGATGCTGGGAAGTCATCGATCTCGAGATCTAAACGCTCTGCACCGCCACCAAGCTTTAGCCTATTCTCATCAATACCACGTGCAGCACGGTTAGTTTGCTGAGTGCCAGAGTACTCTCTACGAGGATACGGGCCAGTTGGATCAAAGAATCCATCATGTTGAATGCCTTGAGTTTCGGCAAGTGATCCGACTTTGGCTTTTAGTTGTTCATCACTAGGTGTTGGCATTAATCGCCTCCTCCAAATCCGTCTTCTACCGCAGCAATATTAGCTTCTGATGATGCTGCAAGATTAACATTATATTGTCTATGTGCTTCGTCATATAGATTACTATTTCTTGGTAGCACAATATTGTTTTCAATTGCACCTTTTAATATACCGAGCTCTTGTATTTTAACAAATGCAACATTTGGTTCACTATACTTTGTTGCAAAATCATGCCTTGATTCTGGAAAGTAAGCATATGAAATAGCTTCTGTAATCGATTCAAACTGTTGAGAAACTCCAAACTCTGTCCTTGTTGCAGTATATTTATTCCTTTCATAATCATATGATAATCGACTAATACGAAATGCTAAATCAATACGATCAGCTGCAGCTGCTGCAGTTGTTTCTACTTTCGGTGTTCTCTTTGGTATATAAGGTTTACCAATCTTAGCTCCTAGTGATCTCATATAATCAGGAACATTAAAACCTGGGCCTGTATGTGGACCAAAGATTTCATCCCAACCCAGTGCTCTACCTCCGGGATTGACATGGAGGAATGCAGATGCAATCATCTTAAATGAATTATATTGAGCTTCGTTAATTGATTGAGGACTATATGTAGAACTAGTTTTTTCTCCAGCCGGCACTGCATGTCCTGCATCGAAGATAACATTTACACCATATTTTAATAGGTTGTTTGCTGTCTTCTGAAGGTCTGCAGACTGATCACCTAATGGATAAACACCGAACTCTTCGAGTGGTAGCATTCGAGTTACAGTACCGTCTTTCTCAATAAAGAAATGACCGGGACTATTTTTCTTTTGTTCTGCTAAAGTCTTTGCTTCAGGTATTGCTTCATAAAATGCTTTCATAATATCATTGAATTGTTTTGGTATTACAGATCGATCTGCAGCAGATCCTGTCCATTCAACAGTAAGCGTATGATATTCTCTTCTTACTGATTTTAAATCAAGAATTAATTCTTCTACACTATGCACTTTTGTATATAGAGGTGAAGGAGATGCAGCACCTGAAGTAATTGCACCTACTTCTTGTATAGGTGTTGATGGCTTTGTATTCATTATTGGACCGTCTTCAATCACATCAGATAATTGAGTAAATCCGCCCTTGTTAACAATATCAGGTATATCAATACTAGTTGTCTGATCAATGCCACCGATAGCACCAGGAATTTCAACTCCAAGTTCTTTTATTGTAGGTATGCCTTGAGTCGAAGCTGCAATGTTACCCATCATATTTGCTTTATCAACTCCGATTGCTCCGAACTTGTTTTTTTCAATAACATCTGTAATTGCTCCGAACCCCGCTCCACCAGCGGTACCGGTGTTAGCTTTAAATCTCGAAAGTAAGTTATCAACTGTACCACTACTCTGAGCCATTGGATCACCAACTTTAATACCTAATTTAGGATCTGCAATCTTTGATTTGAAAGAACCAAACGGATTGTCAAGAGTAGCCATTTGTTTAGAGGCAATATCTTTTACTTCAGTTACAGCTTGGTTACTATGATCCGGTTGTACTGTTGCAGTCAAAGCATCAGCATCAATTTTACTTACTAAAGCAGACACTGCCATAGGATCTAAACCTATTTCTCTAAATTTTTCTTGTGCAACTGGATCATTTGCTGCACTATTAGCCTGATTCACCGCATCTTTAATCATTGCCGGTGATAAAGCTTTTGCTTCGGTTAACGCTTTCTCAATACCTTTTGGACTACCATCAGCTATGATTTGATCTACTACTACATCAGATCGAGTGGATCGAGCTGTAAGAGTATCAATCGCGCTTTTCTGAGTAGGCACTGATACAGTTGCAACTTTTGGTACAGATGCACCCATCTGAGATGGTGTAGGATCTTTTTTCTTACCGCGTGGCTTTGCAGATTCTGCTATTGATTTAAATCCAGAAACAGTTTGACCGAAGGTTGCAGAACCTGATGCAAATTCAGAAAATAATTTAAGTGCTTGTCTTTCACGTGCTTTTACTGCTGCCTTTTCTGTAGCAGACAATTCTCTTACTTCTTTCTGTTTATTCTTAAGAGGAACACGTTTAACAGGTTTTAATTGATTCCCATTAATAGGATTCCCATCTCTATCTACTACAATAGCCATTATGTACACAGTCTCCTATATATTTCTTCTGCAGCTTCCACTCTTTCTTTTTGTTTTTTAATCTTTGGATTCTCAAATCGTGATTCAAATATAAAGGTAGCTTCCTCGATTGTCTTAGCTTTCTTTAGCTCTGCGTATTTGTAATATGTTTTGTGATCATTTAATTCTTTAATTGTAAAAAGCAATTGCGCATATAAAGTAGTCCATGATAAGTTACGTTCGGCTGCAAATGATTGTAGATTCTGATATCGATATCCTGCATTCGAAGATGAGTTCCATTGCGCTATACCAAATGATCTTTCAGGCGGTGCAGACTGAGCAATAGTATTTAAGTCTCCGCCAGACATTGATGCACCGGATTCGATATAGAAATTTCCTAGAATACCACATGCTACATGCGGTTCGAATCCACCACCTTCTTTTGTAAGAAAAAAGTTAAATGCCTTTTCAATATTGTCAGCTCCAACAAGATATCTATTATCAACATCAGTATTATCGATAGGGCCAATCCCAGGTGGATAATGTACTCTTTCATCATGTTGTAACTGATCTGCTACTGTTGATTCAGTATCGAGCATTTGAGTAGTAATAGGTCTTTCATATTTTGGAACAGATCCAAGTACTAGTGGCAATTGAGAATCCTTACCATCCATAAAGACACCATACACTTGAGCTTGTACTTTTATACCGATATTAGTACCGATACCAGAAGATCCACCTTCTGTTACTGGTATTACAACTTGAGCCCACGGTAAATCGCCATCTTCAATATGAGCTGTATTATGAGTATGCATACCAAAGATTCTTACTTTAATTCTGCCAAGTTCCAATGGATCATTAATATTAACCACTGTTCCCATAAACCATCGAGTATTGTCACCATAATACTTCATGATAATATTCCTAGAATTGAGTCTTCTTTATATGAAGATATTTTTACACACTGCAATGTTAACATATATTTTTCTGCAGTAAGTGTATGCTTAGCTGCGTATATGATATAGTCACCGGATTTCTTTGTATCTATTTTGGATTCAGAATCTGCTGGTCGATTAGCCAAGAATAATACTCTTACCGTATTGCCGATTGTTCTATGGTAGTCTCCGGAAATAAATCCTCTACCATCAATTACTATATTGACAGGAGATTTAATAAGAAAACTTTTTAATGCTTTACCAATCGATTTTTTATTATGTGCTTCTGCATCACCTTCTTGATCTATAGACTTAAATTGATTTGATCCATCTTCAAAAGCACCGGATTGAGAAAATTGTGATATGTGTTCTGATTCATATTTCTGTATAGCTTTTTCATTGATCTCATAATTATTTGAAAATGTTACTCTTTCGTATTCTTTTAATTCAAGTTGAGATAATGCATCATTCTCAATATCAAATGAATGCGTTTTATATCTACCTGTTAAACTATCATAGAAAGAATATTTAGCTCCGACTACACCTTCCCTTATTCGACTATACATATCATCATTATTTTCTAATGAATATGATTTTATAGGAATCATTTCTTGAGAATTTCGTACTTCTGCAAAACCTTCGGCACTTCCATGTAAGAAAGGCAACTTTATATTAACAGGGGTTTGAGTTAACATTGCATTCAAATCTGTATAGAACAAATCATCCGATTGAAATGTAGAGAACAAATATGTAGGTAATCCATTTGCATTAGTAAGTCGTGATTTAATCCAAGATAAAGCTCTTAACGGTGAAAGATTGGGAATAATCATTTTCATTTTATCTTGATATGTACTAGAAGAAGTAAATTCTTTTATACCTTTACCAAGATATTCTTCGGTAATAGCTTTCATAATCGTAAGAGGATTACCTTTATACGCACGATTAACATTTATAAGATTTGATTCATATTCTGAATATTCTATTAAGTTCAAAAAGATAGCTTCTGTTGATTCATTATTTTTCTTAGCAGAAATTACTTTATGTACAATAAACTTTTTAGATATTGACTTAGGCATATTAGGATTTTCAGATTGGTTTAGAAATATAGTAATTGTTTCTGTGCCTTGAAAATCCATTCTATCATAGAGTCTCATAGAGTCAATAATAGCAATTTTGCCGGTAAGGTAATTGTTTTCTATATTTTCAAATATTTCGATATCAGTAACTACTCCTAAAATTTCTAAACCATTTTGATCTAAAAATCGAGAAGAATTAATAATTACACTTTCAAGGGAATAACCCTTTACTGATTCGGTATTACTTGACATTATGAATTAATAGCCTGTTTAAAGAGTGCCACTACCTGATTAATAAGATCCGGTTTTACTACTTTAATTTGTTTTAGATTATCATTATCTTTTATGTATCTATCTAGATGTGTTACTTCTGTAAGCTGTGCACCGGGGCCAACGGCTGGATCAATATCTACTATTTCACCACTACCATTCTCGTAATGATGTGCTGAAAGATATTCTAAAGATGCCCCGGTTGTAGTAACTGTTTGAGTACTAACAGCAGCAGATACGTTACTTATTGCTTCACCTATTGCAAATGCAGATTGCGCTGCCACAGTAACTTGGCCAATATCTAAATTTCTACGAAGCACTGATCCTCTAGAAGCAGTGTTTAGTCCAACTACAGTTTCACCTACTTTATGTGTATTTGTTAATGAATCTTTAGTTGTATATGTAAAATGTGGAAAGTCTATTTTTGCTCTTTTAATAATTTCTTCATTTGTTACTGGCCAACCTTGCTTTCTTAAATGGTCATTTAAAAGAAAAAATGTCCAATGGTAAATAGGTGTACCGTATATATCATAAGAGCACTGGTCAGGTCTATTTCCTTCTTGCACATCATAAAAAGTATGGAATGCCACATTATCTGCAATACGATCTAGCACATCAGAATATGCTGATATATCTTGAACGAGTTCACTGGATATCTTACCAGTGCCCTGTGCTTCTTGGTCTCCAAATATATAAAAAGCTCGAGGAAATTTATTGAAGTATTGCATTAGTAACCGCCTTGAATATCTTGTTTTGACAGTGCTCTGTATTCTTGGAATACAAGAGTAAGATCAACTTCAGTAGGATGACCGTCATCATGAAATGTCATTGAAGTGGCATTATATGAAGCTTGTGCACTTCGTAAGTAACAAAACTGTAAAGCTGGTACTTTCATATTAGCACCTCTCATATTAAATTCTATCTTAAACAAATTAGGAAACTTATATCCTGCTGGAATACCGGCACCAATATTAATTGTTTCCGGATACATTTCCATTCTAAATGTTTTGATAATCGCTTCAATTTGACTTGCTTCTTGTGCAGAAGTAGCAATTAACTTAAATGTAAATGAGAACTGACGAATGTTTGGTTTATCAAAAAGCAATCGTGTTCCGGGATTAACTCCAGTTTGAATCGCAGTTGTAATCGCCGCGCGCACGCCTTCCTTTGGTATAAACTGTGCTGCACGTGCACCGGCCACCTGCGCGGCTTCAGCTGATAATGTACCTCTTGCTAAGTTAAATATAGATTCTACCCCTTCGCTAATTCCTTTACCTACAGCATTTAATAGACTCTTACCATTATTAATTGCGGCAAGGCCTGTTAGACCTGCTGGTCCAAGATCAACTTGATTATAGTTTACATCATCATTGAATGTAAGCGATTGAGGAAAATATAATTCCATTATTGGAACGCCATCGGCCGGAGTAGCTTTTACATTTGTAGTGTCAGGTATATTTGCGCCATTTCTTGCATCAGCAGTTGCTTCAGCATTTTTAGCCATTACCGCTCTTTCAACTTCAAATGGATTTACAGAACCTCCAACAGTTGCAGTTCGAGGTTTCGGTTCACTGCCACTCATTTGAACACCACTTAATTCATCTGGCAAATTCATTTTTTCTTTAGTCTGCTTTTGAGCTTTATTTTCTTTAATAGTCATAGCTTTACTATTGCCCCAACCGAGCAATGGCACATCAAATATTTCTGCTAAAGCCTTTGGGTCAATTGTATATGCATCAACTTTATATGCAGTAAACTTAATTTTAGCTGGATGATTGACATCATTATGTAATGGATATACAAGTCTTACTTTTCTTCTATTAAGATGTCCACTTACTTTTTCTTCTACAACAGTAGCTTTTTTACCACCCAAAGAAGTTGTATCAGCCTGACTTCGTGCAGTAAGAGTAGTGCCACCCGGATTACCGCCGGTACGTGGAGAAGCTGAAGGAGGTACTTGTTTACTAATGTAATGTTGCTTTTGACCAGATGCCATATGATTATCCTATAAATAAAAATATCTTGAACTATTTATAACGAAAAATGGCGTATTCTGGTAAGTATAAACCCAACATAAAAAAGTATAGTGGTGATCCTGATAAAGTAACCTATCGTTCTCATTGGGAAAAGCTATGCTTTATGTGGTGCGATAGTAATCCTTCTGTCAAATCTTGGAGCTCAGAAGAAACTGTTGTACCTTATTTCTGGGATATAGACAAGAAGATGCACAGGTACTTTGTAGATCTAAAGATAACATTCGCAGATGGCAAAACAATCTTAGTTGAAATTAAACCAGATAAAGAAACAAAGGTTCCTAAGAATCCTAATAAGAGTAAAAGATATATAGGTGAAGCAATGACCTATGTAAAGAATATGAATAAGTGGGAAGCTGCTAATAGCTTTGCAAAGGATAGGGGATGGACATTTCAAATCTGGACAGAGAATACATTGAAGTCTATGGGGATAATGAAAGATCAGCCGGGTAAACTTAAACCACTAAAACCATTGAAACCATATCGTAAAAAGCCTAAGAAAAAGATATAAATACAGGTATGAGTAATCTATTTGCAAAACTTGGCTACGAAGCTTTTAGAGCCGGGATTAATCCTAGAACTAAAGAGGCACAGGATTGGTTCAGGCGTAAAGCACAACAAATGCGTAGAGTGAATCGGACAGCGTTAATGAACGCCGAAGAAGTAAAGCTTGTAAATAGACAACAACCTTTAATTGGATCTATGAACATGTTTTTCTATGATCCAAAAACAAAGGACACTTTGCCCTTCTACGATCGATTTCCCTTGGCTATCATCGTAGGACCCGCAGAGAAAGGTTTCTATGGTTTGAATCTACATTACTTGCCTCCTTTACTGAGAGCTAAATTCCTTGATGCATTATTAGATATAACTAATAACAAAAAGTATGATGAAACTACACGGTTTCAAATGTCATACAAAATGTTAATGGCTTCATCTAAAATGAGATATTTTCAGCCATGTTTTAAGCATTACTTAACCGCACATGTTAAATCAAGACTCGCGCGTGTACCCGCACCCGAGTGGGAGATTGCAACATTCTTACCAACTGCAAGTTGGGAAAAGTCGAGTGCTGCTAATGTGTATAAGCAATCAAGGAAAGCAATATGAGTACTATAGACCAACTTAAATCTCTTGCTTCAGCAAAGCTTGGATTTGCACGATCAAATCAATTTTTAGTTGAACTTCCTGGGACATTTAGTTCTGGTGGTATTTTTGGAGCTTTAACTACTCTTTTAACTTCTGGTAATATGGGAGGCGGTGATCTAAATTTATTATGCGCATCTGCAACATTACCGGGAAAACAAATCTTAACACTTGATCGTAGAACTGGTATGCAATTTGAAAAGGTTGCTTATGGTTATGCTGTTGATGATGTATCACTATCATTTGTAGCTCTTAATGATTACGGTACTCGTAAATATTTCGATGCATGGCGTGAAAGAGTAATAGATGAAACAGGTCAAACAGTAGGATATAAAAGAGACTATGCTAAGCCTGTTAAAATACATCAATTAAGAAAGCCAATAAAAAATATTGGTACAGACATAGGTCCTATAAACATTAATGTAGGTCTTGGTGGTGGATCAGTTTATTCTGTTGAATTAATTGATGCATTCCCTACTACAATTGGACAAGTAGAATTAAATAACGAATTGGATGGATTGGTACAAATTAATGTACAGTTGTCATATACTAACTGGCAAAGAGCAAGTGGTGGACAACGGTGGATTCAAGCTTCAGCCGGGCTTGGATCACTTTCGCAATTTCTTGGTTAGGAGTAAATTATAAATGGCATTACCACGATTGAATGAAAATCCAGAGTATGAATTAACTATACCGTCAACTCAAAAATCTGTAAGATACAGGCCGTTTTTGGTGAAAGAACAAAAGAATTTATTAATTGCATATGAGTCAAAAGATCAATCGCAAATAATTTCTTCAATACTTAATTGTATTGGTTCATGCATACAAGAAGAAACAGATGTTTCTAAGCTTTCTACATTTGATACTGACTATATTTTTACTAAGATAAGATCTAAATCTGTCGGCGAAAAAGTTACTGTTAGCGGTACATGCCAAGCATGCCAAGCAAAGTCTGATGTAGAAGTTGATCTGGATATGATTAAACTTGAAGGTGAATTAAAACCACAAAAAATTGAATTGACTAGTGATATTCATTTAGATATGAAATATCCTACATATAAAGATTTTATCAGCAGTGATACTATTATGGAAATGAATACTAATTCTATATTTGAAATGCTAGCAACATGTATCAAATCTGTAAGAACAGAAGAAGAAAATATTAATTTAGCTGATGAGCCAAAAGAAGAAATAGAACGATTTGTTAATTCATTAACTGGTGAACAATTTCAACGTATTCAAACTTTTATAGAAAATGTGCCAAAGATAACATTAGATATTGAATTTAATTGTAAAGCATGTAACGTACATAACAAACATAAATTGGAGGGGCTGCAAGATTTTTTTTCATAAACCTTTCTCATGACTCGTTAGAGAATTATTATCGTACCAACTTTCAAATGATGCAACACTTTAATTATTCTCTAACAGAATTAGATAATATGATGCCATGGGAAAGGGAAGTATATTTAACATTACTGTTAGATCATCTGAAAGAAAAAGAAGCAGCAAATAACACATGACGACATTAGCAGATATCAATGATACCTTAATAAAAAATCGACAAGTGCTAGGTGCAAAGCAAACCTACACTAGTGCTCGAGTTGATGCGCTATCGGCTGGCTTTAAAAAATTTACAGACTTATTAGAAGCCGAAAGTAATGCTGATGATTTAGATGAATTAGGTGAAAGTAGAAAAAGCGGCGGGCCAAAAGCAATTGATGTTAAGAAAGCTGGAGAAGATGGTTCCGGCAAAGGTAGATTTTTTGATTTTGATGTAGGTAACTTAATACCATTAGTTGGTGGTGTATTAGCAGGACTTCTTAAACGTGGTGGCTTAGCTATAATTGCAGGAATTTTAGCTGATGAAATTGGTCAAGGTATTGCTAAACTAACTGGTAGTGACGCATTAGGTAACGTTGCTGAATGGGCAACTATGGGAGGTGCTTTCGGATTTCTTTTCGGTGCTAAGTTTGGTTTGTTAGGTGCGGTTATTGGTGCCATATTCAGTGAAGCATCTAGAGAAAAAATAGCAGGAATTCTATCTGATGTTTTTGGAGAAGAAATTGGAAAAGCAGATAAAGCTACATTCCTAGCGGCTGGGGCTGCATCTGCTGTAGCTGCTTTTATGCCTAAATTATTATTTAAGCTAGTACCAAAATTAGTTGGATTTCTATTATCACCAGTAGGATTAGTAGTAATAGCTACAGCAGCAGTATTAGGTTTAGCTATAGGATATTTTACTAATGATGAGTTTAGAAGTTCAGTTGATAAAATGATTCAACCTTTACGTGATAAGATGACTAAGTTTAGAGATGATATGATTGAATCTACTAAAAACTTTTTAGATAAACTTTTTGATCCTCTTATTACAACTAATAAAGAAAATGAAGAAATTGATAAGAAAATGAGCTCTGAAGATTTAGCAGCTCAAAAAAAGATACAAGATCAAATAGCCGCAACAGAAACTTCTAAAGGAGCAATATTTAGTGCAAGGCAAGCTCAGTTTGGTGATATTGCACCGGGTAATCAAAGTTTAGAAAGAGTAAGAAAAGCTGGAGAAGAAGCTGGCATTGATTTAGAAAATACTAAAAATGAAGATGGCGTAAAGCTATCATCAATTGAAGATACCAATACTCTTTTCTTTGCAATCAATAAAATTCTAATGGATCGACAAGCAGCATTAGAAAAACAGCTAGAACCAATACTTGAAAAGCGAGATCAAATAGAGGTAGATATTGAAAAGAAAGAAGACATTAGCGACATGTCTAATTCTTCTATTTCTAATAGAATTAAAACTCTTACTACAATGAAATCAAGTCCGTCATTTTCAAGATCTGATAATGCTCAAAGAACAGCTGCTATTAATGAAGAAATTAAAATGTTACAAAGTGAACAACAGTCTAGAATTTTATCGCCAGCTGTTGTAGATGCATCAACTACTAATAATGGAAGTTCTACTACAGTGATTACCCCACCGGCTCCTTCTGCTAATAACAGTGAGGATCCGGTGAGGGAAGCAGTTGTTTTTTAATCTTCTTGAGCTAACTTAGCAAAGTAAGACATCGTATCATCATCACTAGTAACATTCATTTCTTCTGCAGTGATTGGCTCTGATACTTTATACTCAGGTGCCGGAGCAGGAACATTCATTTGAGATTCCTGTTGCATGGTAGGTGCACCCATAGCTTGAGGTGATTCACCAAGAACCCGTGCAAGTTTAGCTTTGAGTTCATCATAAGTCTTATAGTTCGAAGGATCAGTGAACTCATTAAGGTTATGTTGTTTACCATATACCTCTTCTAGCTTTGTATCATCACCACCGAACAATGCTACAGGTGAAGCAAATTCAGATTTATCGTAGTTACGATAACCTTCAACCTGCCGAATCTTAAGTTTAAAGTCTGCACCATCCCAAAAGTCAAATGGATTAACAGCTTTCTCATCAGCAAATGATGGTTGCATAACATCCATAACTTTATCAAAGATTTTCTTACCAAACTTATAGAGTACTACACGGCCAACATTATGTGGAGCAGAAGGATCTTCTACAACCAATGCATTAACTACATAGTGTAGTCGACGCTTTTGTTTCCGGGCAGTATCTTTATCTTCTTCATGGCCGGAATTCCAGAGCCGTGAGTTGAGTTCGCCAACAGGATCAGGTTGACCAATAGATGTAAGGCTGTTTTCGATATACCATTGACCGGTTGGTCCTTTGAATCCATGGTCCCAATATCGAACCCACGGTAAGTCTGAACCTTCTGCGGCTGGCAAGAATCTGAGTACGGCATATCCATTTCCTGCTTTATCTACTGTTGGTTTCCATTCACGTTCATCAGCGTATGACTTTTTTTCACCGCCACCGACGGCTTCTGCTGCTTGAACTAATTTGGAGATTTGATCGCGGTTGCGTTTTAGATTTTCGAATGACATTGTATTTCCTTTTTATATTGCAATGTATGATTTATTATAACACAGTATGACTGTAATGTACAACTATTTATATTCAACTTATTCAAACAATGCTGAATCAATTGAATTAGTTTTTGGAATGAAGTTAAGATTCATAGCCTCAGCTTCAAGCTTTCCTTTTATGATAGGGGATACAAATTTCTTTACATCCTCTGGCTCAATATCGTTCTTTTCACAGATGTATAGAATAGCATCCATGTAGGTAATCTTTAAATCACCTACTGCTTTTTCTACCATCTTTGAAAATTTAGCTTTATTGAGAAATTGTTCTTCTACTGTCATTTGTCTAATGCCCTTAGTAATATTGTATCCATATTCAATCTACCATTCGGTACATTGACTTTAGTAGTAAGTTGTTTAAACTCCTTATCGATTTGAGTTACACTCTTATTCTGAATAATAGCAATGAATTCATCAGGCTTTCTAAGCTTAGTACATCTACTATTAACTTTATCAAAATTCTTAAGTGATGTACCTGAGATTTCAAATCCATTTGCAGCTTGAGTAATATACTCAGAAAGGATACGAGTCTTAGTATTAAATGTGAATAAGCGAGTTTGACCGACTATTTTAATAGGTGGTATAGACACTAGCTTGAACTCATTATCTTCTTTCTTATATTGAACTCGAGTGATTTGTTTATCCGCAGCTTTAGGACCTTTCACCTTTGTAGCTCGAGTAGCTTTGGCTGCAGCTTTAAGTTTATCTAGATCAGCTAGCATAGCTTCACAACATTTAATGCGGCGATTGAGTTCAGGTCTTTTCACATGTGCATAACCTTCAACAGCATCAGGACAACGCTTATGGTATGCATCACCATAATCAAGTAACCATCCCTCAATCACCGGCCTTACAGCATTAGTAGCGCTGTTAGGCAAACCGTGTCGTTTAAATTCTTGGTAGATATCTAGTTCAGCTTTCTCTCCATCCATCCATTGATCTTCTAGATCAAGGAGATCTTGCATGATGGTATTACCTATTTTGTTCTGTAATCTTTGCATCGGAGAAAGAGATATAATTTTATCTGAGTCTTTTAGCTTAGCTTGTTTTTCAAAGTATAGCTTCTTACCCATTTCAGTGCATTCAGTTAAATGTTGATATAGACCTTCAGCATATTGTTTTACTTTATCATCTGAAGGTAAACCAGCATCAATCCAAAATGCAGTAGCACATTTATGAGTAAACGCATAGAACTTATAATCTGGACATGATAGAACATATCGTGCTTGTTCTTTATCCATATTCTTTTTTACATATGACTTCATAGTATTAATAAGATCTTTACGATCAACATTCATATGAAAGTAATCTATAGCAACACTAAATCCTTTATCAATAGGAACTGCCGATAAACCGGTTTTAGCTTTAGCTCTAAGTTTCTGTTTACGTTTTGCCATTATTCTTTACCTCTTTCTTCATGTTCAGCAATAAGATCTTGAACTGCATTAGCTTGAGCTAATACAAGTTTATGGGCAAAAGCATATGGCCCATTTGCATCCAGCCGAATATCTTCTTTAACTGTATGAGCTAGTGTTTGTGCAAGTATTAGTAACTCACCGTACTTGTATGCATATGTTTTTTCCATAATATACTCCTCTTTCTTTATTATACTACTATTCTACCACACTTTGACGTAAAAGTAAAGGAAAAAATGCATATTGCTGTAACTTTTTTTAGTGGCACCTTCTGGTGTGCATTCATAAACAAATGATGTATAGTTTATCCCCTACGCATTCTGGCGATTTCATGTGCATCATTACTATCCTTACGAATAGGAACCATGTTGGATTTATGGAGGGTGCCAATGCCGGCAAGCTCATCGCCGGTATAACGGTTTTCATGCCGCTTGCCGGACACTGGCATTATAACATCGCTCGTTGGAATAGTACTACGCACCGTATAGTTAGGCATTGGTGCCTTGTACTTACGGCCAGCGTTGCGATCATAGCCTAAAGACTTGAGGAGCTGCGCTGTCTTACGTTCTTCTTCAAGGACTGCAGCAGTCTTTTGCCGAGCCTTACGCTTACGAGTACTAATGGTAGTCATACCACGAACCAAGTGCATTGTCATAATTATCAATACTCCACATCTGTTGATTTATAATGGCCTTTTCTAGTCATATCATTGATGCGTTCTTGCATATACTGGCGTACGATTTTTTGAGTTGTATCGTAATCACCGCCAGTAATCATTTTCATACGCTGTAGCTCACCTTCGAATACACGTACTGCCATCATTCGATCACTAGAAAGATTTTCCATTATTCTATTCTACCACAGTTTCATCCGATTGTACACCGTTAATTGCGTCTACAAGCACTTTTGCTTCAGCAAGTTCATCAGCTTTTTGTGCAGCTACATTAGTATCGAGTTCTTTAAATGCTTTTGTTTCACGAAGCTTTTCAATTAGAACCGCATTCTGACTAATACGAGTTTTAATAACAGCATTAGCTGTAGCATTCCTATACTCAAGTAAAACATAAGCACGATACTGAGTACCGTTCTGAACGATCTGTTGTTCTTTAACAGAGTAACCGGCAACATCTGCATCAGCAATTAAGTTACGAGTTACTTGTTCAAAGTTGTTTTGAACGGTGGCATCAAAATCAGTTGCACCAACTTTAGTCTTGAATAGTTTCATCTGAGAACGAATACGGCTATCAACTCGATCAGCTAAAGTTGTCTTAGCTGACAATACAGCAATATCAACTGCAAGTTGCAGATCTGGAGTTACCGCAGTACCGACTGCATAAACTGCATTTTCTTCGGATGGAATAGCAGTATACCACTTTGGCATCTCATCAATCTGATTCTCAACTTGAGCTTTCTTGTACTCAAACAATTCTTTAGACATAGACACATCAGGCGGTGTCTTATCGCATGCTGCGGCCATTGCAACAATAGGTAGTAACATAATCTTTTTCATCTTATAGCTCCTTCAAACTTTCAATGATTGCATCACGGCTGCCACTATCGACAAACCAAGTTAGAATATCTGGATATAATATAATGAGTGCCACTCCAGTAATAACACCTAACATAAATCTAATCATAGAACTCCTCCACTGACTAGAACTTCTAGAACATGACTTAAAGAATCATTTTCTTCAAGTCTGAATAGCCAATCACCTAAAGTTTTTGGCTCTGCTTCTTTCTCAACCACGATAATTTTTGGTGGTGGAGAATTAGTACAATCGTACCTTTGGAATGCGGTGATGGTTTCACCGTTCTTATATTGAACTTGTTGCTCATAGAAACAATCTTGTGCTACTGCAGGATTGCAGCCACTAATTCCAATCGTTATCCATAGCAACAGTATCGCGCATTTTGTCGCCATAGTATTTCTCCGCATATTGAGGTGCATCTTGATAATGGTTGTGGTTGTCATCCATCTTAGCCATAGTTGCATCGAACACATCAGCCTCGTCTTTACGACGTGGGGTTTCAACCTCATCAACATATTTACGAACACGAGCAGCACTAGCAGCTAGTCTTGCACGCCGTGCTTTGACCTTAGTAAATCTTTCTGCAGATTCACGGATAGCAGACATACGTTCTTCATAAGTTGAGTCTTTAGTAATAACAATACCCATATTAATTTGCTCCTAATTGTACAGTCATTTCATACCAAACATTATCAATGATATGAGAGATTTCTTCACTATTTAAATGCGGTACCATCTTATGATGCCGAATTGTTCTTTTTGAATACTCTTGAAATGATTCTGAATCAATAGCAATATCAGCCATTAAATCAACAAACTTTTCTTCAATATCCATTACGTAACTTGACATACCCATTATACATTCACCCTATAACCAAGATTTGTTTCAACCCAATCTGAACCAAGATCTTCAGCAAAAGCAACTACTAGTCTTTCACGAACACATGTATCTAAGCGATCGATGAAAGAACTAAGAGAACCCATATGACCTTTAAAGAAACGGTTTTTAGCTTCTTGTACATCCAAGCGATCCTGGGCAACGAAGTTAGCCATTTCTTTATCTTCACCTTCCCAAGCAATAATTTCTTTCATGAGATCTGATTCAATCTTAGTAACATTTTTCAAGTAAGTATACATTTAAGGACTCCTCTTCCTTTTCCATTTTATAGATCTATTATACACTATTTTTACGAAAATGTACAGGAAAAAGTGACGTAAAGTTCCTAATGAAATCAATACGTTGTGATTTTTTTTTATGATTTGTAAATTTTAAGGAGGTGAGATTCGAAAGACTCGACCTTTTCAATCCTTTGAGGCCACAGAATATATTCTTTTTCTGGGTTCTTTTTGAGATTATTAAGTAGAGGTATGATAGCATTATATAGTTTATCCAATTTTTCCTGAGTAACATTAGCAGTAGTGGCTACATCACCTGCAGCTTTTTGTGCATCTTGTACAGCCTGCAATTCGGTTTCATCTACCGCAGTAAAACCAAAATCGAAAAAGTCATCAGACATTACCAAGTCTCCTTTGATTCAAATAAACGTTAAAGGTAACCCATGCAACTACAGCCCAAGCTAAGCTATATAGTAAACCTTGACTTAGAATGTATGCAAACACTCCAATCAGTAAAAAATCATACCACTTCATTACATCTCCTCTTACTATTTATATTAATAGAAAGAAACCTTCTGCGGTGTTTCTTTCCAAATTTCGCAGAGCTAACAAATAAACGCTAGTTGCTGGACCGCAGTCCGTTCTCCTTTGTTGTTGTCACACTGTTGTGACGGTGAGTCTTTCTTATGAGGGCACTCTATATTTCCCACCTGCGTCTTTATTTTAAAGTCGTTTACAGGCTTAACCGCGTTATACCGCTCGACTATTGGATTAGTAAGTATGCATCAACTGAGAGAGGAGCGAGACAGGAGCATACTTACTAAACTTTTTACCATATCCACTCAACTTCGATACCGAACTCTGGTTCTTTATCTTGTTCTTGAGTAACATGGTTAAATCCACTATTATTATATGTTTTTAGATTGATAAGTTTTTTGCCAGACTTTTCATATTCCTCTCTAAGTTCTGCAAACTTATCTGTAAGACTTACACCATCACCATTGTACTCATCGAATGGATGTGTTGTAAAATAAGAAAAGACACCTTCAGTATCATAGATTTTAGTAGTGTCTAACATTATGCAACCTCACGATTACAATTGAACTCGGCATATGCCACATCCAAATCGTCCATAGTGGTACAAAGGCTTAGCAAATACCGAGCATTGCCTTTTGATGTTAAGCCAGCAATATAGTCAAACAGACCATAGTACTCCATTTGGTATTCATACTGCTCGACAGTAGTAATACCTTGCTCTGCCCAATGTGCTGGGTCAGTCACGGTCATACCGTAGTAAGAACCAGGATTTTCATCCATCCACTTCTTACCTTCAGCATTTTTAGCTTCGATGTAGGACTGCAGTAGCATTTGTGAATTTGTAAACATAATATGAACTCCTCTTTTCATTTTATAGATCTATTATACCATAGTTTTAACTAAATGTAAACCCCTAAAATGCATTTTATTTAATTTTTTTTATCCTGCAGTTCCATAGTCTGTATGAGTATTTCCACGAGATTTAGTATTATCCAGCTCTTCTCGCAATTCTTTAATACGCTTATAAGATTCTTGTAATTGCCTTTGCAATTCTTTTACATTATTTCTTAGGATGTCTTCTTGTGTTTGTTCCATTTTTCAAGTAATACCTCTTGCAGTTTATATGCTTCTATTTCCCATGGAAGTTTTAGATACTCTTCTCTATTAGAATAAAAATTAACTTCAGAAAATAATTCTTTACGAACATATTGTTTGACATGAACCATTTCATGAAATATAGTAGTTATAAAGTCATCACCTCTTAATTTTTTATCAACTTCTATTTCATAAACTCTTTTATCAATATCAAGGCATGTACCTTCATATGCTACAACTTTTTTAATCTTAACATTGACTTCACACTTACGAATTCTTGGCATTAAAGTTTTCCAAGCAAATTGTACTAAATCATATGTTAATTGCCTCTGTTTTCTTGTACCACCCTCTACAAAAATCATAGTGTCCTCTTTAATTATAGATCTATTATACCACAATTAAGAGTAAATGTACATAGTTAATCTCTTAAGTCTATAGTTTTTATTTGACCGTTTCCTTTGCCAGCATCTACAATCTCTCCACGTTTTTTATAACTATGAACCTCTACATTAGATGGTACGTCAAACTTCAATAGACTATGGAAGTGATGCAAGTTTATTTTTGTATCTTTAAAATCTTTAAACATGCTATTGAATAGTGGCCGCCAGTTATTAGTCAACCGATTATTATTCATATTGCCTCTATCAGAAGTAATATAAAAATCTGTACTTGATCTTAAATTAAAATCAAAGATAGAATCAAATCCATACATATGGATCACTTCAGCTTTAAGATGCTCCAGTGAAAAGTATGTTGCCATATGGCCACAATTAAAGTCTGTGTAGTTTGCAGCATACTTTGGAAGTTTAGTATAAAATTGTTTAATTTGTGGAGCACGTTTAGTGTAATAGATTGGATGTTTTTCCATATACAACTTAGGACGAGCACCGAGAATCCATTCACCAGGAACATCAATCACACCGGTATTAATAGTGTGCATCATCTTAAAGTCAACCATGCACGTAGCATATGCATCCTCCACAGCAAATGGTGGTAAGTTGCATGTAAGCTTTAAACCTTTACGTGTTTCTTCATGATACAGTGCTGCTGAATCGCCATTGCCAATAATATGTACTGTTCTAGGCACGAATAGTCTCCTTAATCTTCATCAACCCTTTAATCCTATCATTACCTTTAGCACCAGTCCAATGCATAATTTTCTTATCATTTGAATCTTCATTATCATGTTCAATTTGTAGCCTTAGCCAATTCCATTTATTCGGTAACTCATGAATATATATCTGTCTATTAAGAGGATCAAGCATTGAGTGTAATACTTCTTGATCACCAACGTTAGGTGTATCTTCAACTTGCTTAGCCCATTTATGTAGAATTTCTGGCTTACCGATAAATCCTACAACACCTGAATTAAACCACTCTTCTTTCCTACGCTTAAGCCAAGGCCTATCCATTACCATATTAAGTTTATTTGGTACAAGGATTCGAAAGATATGATCTAAATTTGACATTACTTGGCAATCCGTGTCAAGCCATACTACTTTTTTACCCGGTGCTTTTAACATTGCAGCTGGTTTCAAGAACCAAGCTTTTTCAAACTGACCAACTTGATCATGATGCATTAAGCAAAAAGCATGGCTTTTAGTTTCACACCAACGTAACATCTCATCAGACATACCGAAATTGCCAATTGCAATAGGCGTATTGTTATGTTTAAAATAGTTTTCTAAAAACCATGGCAGCTGCCATTCAGTTTTTTCATCACATCCTGTTAGGAATAAATTATCTGGCATTTTAGGCATCGATTATCTTATATCCTATTTTATAATTATGTTTAGCTAAACAACCGGTTTCATTTTGTATTGTGGAAAATGAATCAGCAGCCATGCAGACCCACGGATAGTATTCTTGCAACCAAGGGAAATTTTGCGTATTGAGGTATATATCCGTAGGTCCTGCGTGCGACACCGCTTTGCTAACTAATTCTTTAGCGCCTTCTGGTTTAACGATGTAACCATGAGCACCACCAAAGTATTGTTTTTGAATTAGTCCATCTACACCAAGTTTAAGTGGAGTATTGTATTTTCCATAAGAAGGTTTAGAAAATGTCATGACTTTATCAAACTCAACATCAACTGGAACTTGTCCAGTTATAAGAGCATCATGTTCAAATATAACTACTTTTTCATTCATGTCTCGAGATATTTCCCAGCATGAATAGTGAGAAATAAAAGCAGACATACAATTTTCTGGTCTTGAATATTTTTCTTTAAATCTATTTGGGTTAATTCCACGAGACTTTAAAAATTTTTCAGGATTATCTTTAGGAGTAAACGCATTAAATTGTTTTATTTCAAGCCCGTGTTTTTTACCTGATTCAATACATCGTTGAGCATATTTCACTGATCTTTCATTATCTTCAATTGTTATTACAAATGCTCTCATTTAACTCACCGTTGTTGATGGTAGACCTTGAACTCGAGTATAATAAGTCTTAGTCACACCTAGGTTTGAAATAATCTGCTTACACATTAATGCGTCATTTGGCCAAAGGCCATGTTCTCGAGCAGCATCTAATATAGACTTTGCTCCAGCTGGTTTAATTATATATGCGCTATTTCCAGCCAATCCTTGTGGCACATTAAATTCATCAACTGTAGGAACCGGTTGGATCAATGATCTACCAGCTTGAACTTTGTCGTGAAATTCATGAGCTTTTCGTGTTGCGGCCGCTGGACTATTAATTCCTATAATATCAAATTTGCTTTTTAGTATTGAACTATGTTCTAGCTTTTCAATAAACAACGCATCGTGTTCTAGTATAAGAAGAGGTGTATCTTCTGTTAAACATTTATGCCATAATAACCAGTGACTTAATGCACACGCAATCCTTGTATTCTTATTCGCAGTTTGATATGCCGATTTAATCAAACCGGTTTTCAAATCTGTTTCTTTCCCTTCCCAAGGATACTTCCATTTAAGACCATTACCAGACATAACGGTTCTTGCCATTTTAGGTAAAATAGCATCGAACCTTCTAATCTTAAAAGAATTTTTAAATTTTTCAGAAGAAACTTTTAGATTGTTATAACCAGTCTCAGATACTTCGTGATCTTTAATTACGATTGCATACGCTTGCATTTTACTTACCTGTTAAAAATACCCACTGCACACCAGTTTCAGGTGAATCACCAACTTTAAAGTTGCCAGCTTTGCTCCAATCAATCTGGGCTAAGCTTAATTCATGATTGATATCTGCTTTAAAAGTTGAAATATTTTTTGTAGTCTGTGAACTGTGAATTGCGCTATTAGGCACATCATCATCTTGAAGATAATGTGCTCCGGCTGCTAATGCTGCGATAATAAGTAGTGCTTCCATTATTTAACTCCTTTTCAATACGGTGTATCCAACGTTTTCAACACCTCGTTCTAAGACTTTCCAAGATGGATTGTCTATACAAAAATTAACTAAACATTCGTAAAGCTCAATTAAATTACTTGATTGTGCTTTACTAGTATCGTGGGCTACGATATATTTAGTAACCATTTGCCCGTGAATCTGTAATTCTTTTTCCATATGTGGTCTCTTATGAATTGAATCAATCATAAGCATATCCACTGCTTTATTGGACATAGAACCAAGACCACCAGAATCTGCTTCACGTACTACAAGTTCAATGCCGTGTTCTTTACAATATGGTTCTGCTAATCTCTTAAGATTTTTACGATATTTAACATGATCAATATCAATTAATTCCATATACTTTGGCTTATGTTCACCTAACATTGCAGCTGCAGCACTAGCACCTTGGTGTGTACCAAGTTCTTTATACGACCTACAGTCTTTCATAAACTTTTGAATTGCATCATGCATTGCGCAATAATGATCACCATGAAACAATTCTTGCTGAGTACGAATTTCTTTATAAAATTCTTCAACTGATTCTACATGATCTATTTCAGCTGTTAACATTGGAAATATCCTTTAGTTGGCCTAGTAAACTATTATCTGTTTTCGATGGCTCGTTTGGCCACTCTTTGTGTAGATGTAAATTCCATTCGGCTACCGGTTTATTAGTAATTCTCCAAAGAATATCAGTTGACCAATCATCTGCTGTACGGAACATAATATGAACTAACTTAGCATTCTCTGGTCTATTGTCACCAATCTTTGCGTTTGGATGTGAACCTACTTTATGCATATAGCAGTTCCATTCATTAGGTAATCGCTTTAGATTAAAATTAGGTAAGTGAATAAACGCTGAAAAATAGTCTTGGAATAGTCTATAAAAATTAGGGAATTCACGCATTTGGTTTACATATTCTTGAAATGTTGGCCATTCAGTTTTCATCTTCTTTAAACCAGCTTTAGAGATAACTACAACACCAGTATTAAATACTTCTGGTCTATCCAGTTTGTCGACAGGATAATCTACACCCCAGTTATCTTTACACACTTTTGCCCAACGCTTATCAATGTCACTAGTAATACCACCAGATGCGTATATGGTTCTAAAGTAAGGCTGCTTTGGTTCTGTACAAATACCGGCATCTTCTCCATCTAATAAATCAAAAATGTTATCAGATAATCCTTCAGTTGGAAATACATCAACATCACATAGCATAACATTGTCATACTCATCAAAGTCATCAGACACTAATGGATTGGCTGGTTCATAATAGATTGGAACATTAACTACGTTACCGGCAATTGTTTTATTATGATCAAATCTATATTCTACACCAATACGTTTAGCATATTCTTTCATAAGCTTACAGCTATATTTAACACCAGGCTTTAAATCGCCTTTCCAGTATTGGTAAATTATATTTTTCATTATGTGTTTTCCTTAATAAATTTTTCAGTTGTAGCAAGAGAAGAACTTATAGCTTGGTGCATATCAACATATACGTACATACCGCATCTTCCTATGAATGTCATGTTTTCTTTTGTTATGTTCTTATACTTATTATATATGTCCCTATTACCACCATCTATATCTTTAACTGGATAGTATCGCTCATGGTTATTATCTTTATAGTCACATGGTTCTTCATATGTTACAGAAGTCATTACATCGTTAATACCATGTGATGGCATGTTCTTCCACTCTGTCATTCGAGTGTATGGTCCATCGTGTGTAAAGTTAACTACAGCGGTCGGTAATAGTTTTGGCAATGGTAGATCTACATTATGGAATTTGATAGAGCGATATGGTAGATCACCAAACTCATAATCATAATACTCATCAATCGCCATTGAATTAAATACATGATCATATTTACTTTCCATGTATTTTTTAAAAGGTTTATTTAATTCAACTGTTATGTTTTCATGATTTAAAATCTGCTTAAAGACTTTTTCATAACCATCTTTCGGTAAAGCCTGAAACTCGTCATTTGGAAAGTACTCTTCGTTATCATCATCTCTTATTGCAACTCTTTTAATAATAGATGGATCGAGTTCTTCTATAGTTTTTCCCCACATTTTATATGTGTATGGTGCATAGAACGTGCTAATAATATTTTCTTCGCCAACGATTTCTTTGGTTTCACTATTGACTGGAAGAGTAACATACTGACCAGTGCTTAGCATCGCTTTAACTTTATGTCTATACTCAACCCATTCACCAAACTGCGTAACCCAGTCATAAACTTTTTTATTGTTTGTATGGAATAAATGTGGTCCATATTTGTGAATGCGGATGCCGTGCTTGTTAGTGTAGTCATATGCATTACCAGCAATGTGGTTGCGTTTCTCAATGACTTGAATCTTATGTCCAGCATTGGCCAATTCATGTGCAACTACAGCACCGGCAAAACCGGCACCTACAACTAATATGTTCATAAGATACCTTTTACTTTAAGATCATAATAGTTTTCAATCTTTTCTTTCTTAGGTCCTTGTGGTGTAATCTTTGTTCTCACATGAATAAATCCAGCTTTTTCGGGATTAGGTAAGAAAGAACACTGACACCACTTTTGATGCATATACGCGTCTTCAGGTTGAAAGTTAGCTTTCTTAGCAAGGATGTGCATAATGCCTTCATCCTCAAACTTATATGCTTCATTAAATTTATCCATCCAAGACTCATCACCACCTAGCTGTTCTCTTAAAATCATTCGAGTTTTAAGATTCATTTTGTATATTGCTCCGCCCCAGTAAGGATAGAGCATACTGCCACCAGCGGTGTTTGCTATTTTACGATGTAACATTTGTTGAGTGCTAGCATATAGACCAATACCAGAAACTCCGAATACATTTGTAAACATACCTTTCGGTGCAAACATATCAATATCAACCATAAGCACCTGATCATATTGATCATAATGATCTGATAACATATGCACCTTCTGACATGCACCCGTCAGATGTTCCCTAAATGGTTTACCCCTAACTAGCTGGTATTCAGCACCGTGTGTATGAGCATACTGCTTCATGTTTTCAATTGATAAATGATCCAGTTCTCGCAATTCACCATCAAAATGTTGTAGAATTATATTAGACACTATACATACTTCCTTCTTCAATTATTTCTGGATTGAATTTATCTATATATGAATTCATACTAAAGGTTTCATCCATCGATAAGCACTTATCTCTTTCATAGCTAACAGGTGTAATTGAGTTAGTACTTATACCAATGTGATTTTGCGGAGCTAACATAGTATTTTCCCGCAATGTTTCTAGCTTGACCATTGTTTCATATGTCGGTATTAAATTTGTTGAAGTAACAAATACATGTTTATTGCTTGCTTTTTTTATTGCATATAAGATTGAATGCTCATTAAAAATAAACTCTATTTTAGCATGCTTTAGTTGCAACGGATTCCAGTACTCAAGAAACTTATAATGAGACTTAGTGCAATCGATAATTATAGTTACCATTTGGTTGCTTCCACTACTCCAGAATGTGCAGCCCTAATAACATCAGGCTTTTCAATTCCATTAAAATCTGCTCTACCACTAACACCATACGGCCAAGTTTGTACACTAGAAAAACCAAGATCTTTTAATGTAGCAATCATTTCAGCTTCGCCCCAAAGATACTTATGCTCACCACCTTGATGTAATAATCCTAATGCAACTTGCTCTTGTGGTCTTCTATGTTCATTACCTTCTTCCGGAAACTTGTGTTTTTTTACATACACTTGGTAGTAATGGTTTACAAAAGTATTATTACTTAAATCTTCTGGACCAACAAGCCATTCAATAATTTCATACTTAGGCCATACAGTACGAAGAGTTCCGCCAGGTTTTAGTAATCTAAATGCTTCCTTAAAGAAATTGATTCCTTGGTACTTATGTATATGCTCAATAAAATGTTCAGAATAAATTCCATCATACGAAGCTGCAGGTTTTTTCATAGGAAGATCTCTCATATCCCATATTTCAGCATCCATGGTTTTATCCGTACGGAAACCATTTACAATTTCCCAGTTAATTCCACGCCTTGCTTCACCAGCAATTTCTAAGAAGGTTGCCATATACTTAACTCCGTATGTTCTAGTCTTGGCATTTCAAATTTTGTACGAGCCAAGAAGTGATTGAGTTTACCGTCAGGTTTACCGCGCCATTGATATGGCATACGATTCCAAGTTGTACTAAACTCGGTTACATTAAAAATGGGTTGTGATAGTTGAAGATTGACATACATTTGTTCTGTATATCGAGTGTGAAGGACATAGTCATCTACAGAAGTGAAGTGCTCTTTGGCTTTTGCTCGACCTTCTTTACTCCACAATTGAAAGCCTCCATTGAGATAACGGAACCTTTCATCTGGATAACGAGTTGATTTAGGGAACATCCAGTCTTGGCCAAATAAATGTTTACCGTATGCAATAACACCTCTTTCATGTAGAGGCTTATCCATTACATTACGCAACCATCCTGCAGGTCCACCGGTATGCACACCATATTCATGTACCATTGCAACATCTTGAATGTCACGAATGAATACATTATCTTTACTGGAGATAAGCATATCTAAATCTAAGCAAAAGATATTATCGTATTGTTCAAACTGCGAATCATAAAATAATCGCAGAGAATCTAAACGAGGATCAAGGTGTGTAAAATATCTATCGTGGCTAAGCATGTATTCAGCACCACATGCATCAGCATATGCCATAGCAGATCTTTGTCCAGCCTTTGCCCATTCAGGCATATTCACTCCACCCATATCAGCATCAAAAGACTCATAAGGAATATAATATTGGAAGACTAAATTACGCATAATATACTTTCAATTATTTAGTAAGCTGGCCCTTTGCTAAACCACGGCATGACCACCTCTTTGGTTTGTATCCCTTCATATGTATATGAACTGCACGAGACATTTCATAAGCACGGGATTCACATCTTTCATAAGTCTTGTATGGGCCTCTTTGATCTTCTAAAGTTATGCACTCTGCTGGATTTGACATTAAACACACCCACACTAGGGCTTGGTACATTAACTAGTGCCATTCTTCTTTGTTTTCTGGTACGCTTGTGCACCAAAGAAAGCACCGACTAGAGCTGAAATTGCAACAAAGTATGTAGGCGCGATATCTGCAAGTAATTGTCCTGTTGTATCGTAACCAATCATATCTGCACAAAAAATACCAACAGGATATAAAAGCATACCCCATAGTGCAAACCACGCCATACGTCTAATTTGATCTTCCTTTGCATCTTCATTCTGTTGCATAGCTTGCTTATGTTCAAACTCTGCTATTTCTTTTGCTCTTGCCATTTCACTATCTGTAATAATGCCATCACCATCCGCATCTAAATGCTCGAATAATGATCCTTTTTCGAGAGTTTTTGCCATTGATTAGCCTCCGCTAGGATTTTGTTTGCTATTTCCATTGCATCATCAAATCCATTACGAAGTGAGTTGGACTTATGTCCATTCTCAACAAACCAATTAAGACTATTTATACTACTACCAGCATGCCCGTTCATATTATAATTTTCAGTTATATCTTCAAATTCTGTACGCATATTGAGTATTGTGCTTATTGGCATGCTTTCTCCAGTTCTACAAATAGGTATTCTTCTAGATCATCTTCATTTGCTTGAAAGCGAATACCAATACCTCCAGCTTCTATCCAACGCTTGATGTTTTCAGGTTTATCATCAACTAAAATGTTTGGCTTGCGAGTTAGTGCATTCCAAGCATACTTATGTTTGTTACCAGTAAAGATCATGTTCTCAACTAAAGGTGGCATATAATCTTTATCTTCTAACCATCTGCGTTTCCAATAAGATGAATTCATTGTATCACCACGTAATGGTGAAGAACAAATTCCCCAATCGCCATTGGATATTTCTTTTACAAATCTTATGATTTCACAGGATATACTAGGACCTGCTCGCCGAGGTCCACGATCTTCTCTAAAGATTGGAAGTGTGTAAAAGAAGTTTGTGTTAGCAAGTTCTTTGAATTTGATTTCACGATCTTGAATAGACTTCCAATGATCTACACCGTATTTTAATTCGATGCCACTAAAGAAGTCTGCAATGACTCCGTCCATATCGAGATATACTGTCATTATTTACTCCTCATGTTAATAAGGATTTCACCCATATCCACTAGATCGAGTGTTTGTTCAAGGTAACCAATTCTGTCTAGAATATCTGCACCGGGTTTTACAACATCTGTTAATGCTGTATATTCATTCCGGAATGCTTCTAATTGAGACATTTTAAGAACCTGTGTAGTAATGTATTCCATAATAAAATTCTCCTCTTTCTTTATTATAGATCTATTATACCACAGTTTTCAGCAAATGTACACCGTTAAATGCATTTAATGTGAAAATAATTTTCGTCTATCGTATTCTTTTTTAGTATCAATGAGGAGTTCAATATGATTGTCACGGTGTTCTTTAAAGACTAAAGGTTCATTATCATCCACATCCATGATAATGACTGTATTAGTAATCGGCATGCCAGTTCTTTCTTCCCACATCACCGCATAACCTGCCATTTGAGCAAAGTAATTTGAAATGTATTCTTTTTTCTTTACACGTTTAGATGTCTTAAAATCTACTATGGATGGAACACCGTCAAACTCAGCGACACAATCGCATCGGCCAGCAACACCGAGGTAAGAACTATAAAGAGGTACCTCGAGGCCGTAGATCGTTCCGACCCTGCTATCCAGAATTGGACGTAAGTTTTCGAGGCTTTGTCTAATGTGCGGCAAATAATCTGTAGTGTTTTCATTGAGTAAATACTTTTCTACTATAGAGTGTACAAGAGTCCCGCGGGCGGATGCCCGCCC
>Ga0209535_1000090_pt1 | contig 53628 bp, 44 predicted proteins | sample LinPmetageLP28_FD_184041 | JGI IMG/M metagenome (GOLD analysis project Ga0209535, IMG submission 184041) | Marine viral communities from the Pacific Ocean - LP-28 (SPAdes) (version 2) | ecosystem: Environmental > Aquatic > Marine > Oceanic | place: Pacific Ocean | collected 2009-08-22 | reverse complement strand
TTCAAAGCTCCAGTACAAAAGTAGCAACAGTAGCTAATATTGGTGCTGTCTTAAGTAACTCATTTGTTGCTAAAACTATATACGCTTCTACTTCAGGGGCTTATACTACAGTACAATCTTCGAGTGCTACTTGGTCCGGTGTTTATTCTTCTTACCAAACAACATCTGCTGACTTCGCTCAAATAGATCAAGATAATACTTTTGTTGGTACACAGACATTTAACAAACTTAAGTCAGGATTTAATACAAAGGTTTGTGGTGCTTATGCTAGTGTTTTAGGTGGTTATTATAACGATGCTTCAGGTGGCGGTTCAGCTGTAGCAGGTGGTAACAATAATGATACATGTGCTAACTTTTCATTTATAGGTGGAGGTGATGATAATTTTATTGCTAGTGCTGGTACAGAAGGTGCAGTGGTTGGCGGTAACTGTAATAATCTTCGTCATTGCAGAGCTACTATAGCAGGAGGTTCACAGGTTGCATCTGTAAGTGGATCAATGCTGCATGCGCAAAGTTTATACCTCAAAACCCTACCAACATCTAACCCAGGAGTCGTTGGGGTTGTATGGAATGATAGCGGTACTTTAAAGATATCTACCTAATAGGTATTGATTTTTGCTCAACCCAATATAAATTATTGTGTAATGAGCGAACAAAGTCCAGAATTTGCAGTCTTTAACATCGAAGGAGGAATCGGTAAACATATTTGTTCTACCGCTGTGGTAAAGGCATATAAGAATAACCATCCAACTACTAAAATTATTGTAGTGTGTGCTTGGCCTGAGATTTTTCTCAATAATAAAGATATTGAGAGGGTATATCGATTAGGCAATATACCATACTTCTATGAAGATTATATCTATGGTAAGGATACGGTAGTATTTTCTCAAGAACCATACAAGCAAACCTCCCATATTAAGAAGCAAAAGCATCTCATACTTAGTTGGTGTGAGATGATTGGCATTAACTACACAGGTGAAGCACCCAAGTTATCAATGAATATGCGTGAGACTGGATACATAGATCCAGAATTAGCTCAGATTCCTAAACAGAAGCCAATATTACTTTTCCAACCATTTGGAGGTCCTGGTAAAGAACATCAGGCTGATCCATATTCTTGGTCGCGAGATATTCATCCACAGGTTGCTCAAGAATTAGTTAACCAGCTAAAAGAACATTATCAAATTATTCATATTTGTTATGACTTCCACCATAAATTGAACGATGTAATTAGATATGAAAAGGTTGTACCTAAGAAGACTCTATTCAATATGATTCGTTTTGCTGATCGATGCCTGTTTGTTGATTCTTCCTTCCAGCATGCAGCTGCTGCTATGGGTAAACCATCAACAGTGGTTTGGGTGGCTACACAGCCAGAAGTGTTTGGTTATGATATTCATACCAATATTAAAGCACCAGTTGAATTTCCTAAGGGTACTATTGACTCATACTTATATGATTATAACTTTACAGGCGCCATACATGAGTGTCCGTATGATGATGTATCGCAGATGTTTGATGTGAATGGGATTGTCGGATCGCTCTTACAACAACCCAAACAACCAGAACAACAAGCACCAGTCCAACAACAAGTAGTAACTAGTGAAACTCCACCAAGTGCTGCTAAACGCGATACTAATAAGAAAAATCGTAAAAAGAAGTAAGTAGTACTCTTACGGATGAAAAGCCAGGAGTTAACTCCTGGCTTTTTTATTAATAATAAGAGCCGTAGATATCGTTATCATTTACATCCATATCATAGACGTTTTCTTTCGAGTCCTCATCAACGTCCCAATTGTAAGTCTTAGCATCTGATACACTATCTTCGCTAATATTAGTACTAAGAGTACCAAACTTCGAATCATCATATACTTGCTCGTTTTTAGCTTCTTTGGGTGCATTAGGTTCGAATGAGTATTCAAATCTCTTAGCCCTGATACGATATACATAATGTCCTAATATAGGATTGATAGTAGATACATCTTCATCTCTACGCTCTGTAATTTCATATATATTAGCAGACCGTCCTCCAGGTCTATCACAACCTAAACCTGTCACTTCAACCAGATCACCTGATTTAGGTTCAACATCATCAAGAGTTGCGTACGAGGTGTTTGCACTCATTGCATTGCGGAAGGTTTCTATATGTAAGAAACCAGTAAATTCATCACCAGGATCAAAGCCAAATTGGGTGAGTGCTAATGCGTCTTGAGAAAGCTCTACATACATCTGCATACCAGATGCAGCCTCGAATACTGCTGTAGGCTCTTCACCATATAGCATATTAGCAGCAGATAAACTAAACGGTTTAATATAGTAATTAATATTAATACCATGATTGTTAATCAAATCACGATAGGCTAAATCATATACTAGTTGCTCAGCCTGCAAATTATTTGCATTCACTAATTCACCGCAAGGTAAGCTAGCAGCCATCATCACCTCTTCTGGTGAGCAGTTTAATCTGTTAGTATTACAAGCCATTTATTTATTTTTTTTACGAAGAATAGCTTGTGGATGACCTTCCTCATTCTCAAACATTTCGATTTCTACACCAGAGTTACCGATACCCTTTACTGTACCTGGCTCAAACTCCATACCATACATCTGTAAAGAATTTGTAAGAGGTTGTCCTAATAGATTAATTGAACCAGCACCACCGTTTATAAGGTTTCTAACATGAGGACATTTATGACCATATTCTTTTCTTGTTAGATTCTCATGTTTACGACCAGAGCGCATAATACTTTTACCACCCTTACGTACAGATGTAGCATTAGCATTCATCATTTGATTACCCTGATAGTACTCCTTGAATGTCTGCATGTATATATTTATGCTAGTTGTATCAATATACAAAAAAAGACTCGTGCTTAAGCACGAGTCTCTTAAATTATATGCTAGAATTAATTATGCCTTAACAGCTTTGTTCATTGGCTGTACTTTAGGCTTACCGAAGCCATCACCTAAGTTACCAACTTTGTTACTCTTACCATCGTTATAGCTTCCGGAATGAGACTTAGGTTCACCACCCTTGTCAGAAGGTCCAGCAGCTGGCTTGTGATGTACTTTGTTCATTGGCTGAACTTTAGGTTGTCCGAATCCTTCTCCTGTGTTACCAACTTTATTGCTTTTACCATCGTTATAATGGGTGTTAAAAGCAGTAGGCTCACCTTCGTTATCTTCTTCATTTTCCATTCCACCTATCTCATAATCTTCAGCTTCTGGAGCGTCAGTTTCTGTATCATCAGCAGCTTCATCAGCATCGTCATCAACTTCTTCTCCACACGCAGCTTTGAGAATATCACAAAGATGTTGTGCAAGTTCTTTATCAAGTGTAATTGTTACTTCCTCTTCTGCATCGTCACCTTCGTCAGCAAGATCCTCATCAGGAGTTGCATCTTCAATACCGAGAGCATCAAGGTCATCAACTTCTTCCATTCCGAAGTCTTCGCTAATGACTTTGGCATAGAGTTCATCAAAAATAGATTTATTGGCCATATATTTATTTAGTCCCTCCCGCGCAATTTCAAGTACTTCTTTGGAAAATTCTTCATCTTCTTCAGCAGTTGAGCTTTCTGGATCATCTTTGTCGTCTCCTGCCTCCTTTTCTGCTGGTTGCTCTGTCTCAAGAGTAGGGCAGTTATCATCTCCATAAGAAAGTCCTTTTATATTGTATGGATTTTTGTCTCCTACCTTTTTAATATCAACTTCTGATTCTTCAAACCCACCTTCTTTCGTTGGGCCTCCTGGTTGAATATCTGCATTACCTGTATTGGCGTTTTTGTCGCCAACTGTTTGCGCTTCTAAATTCTCAGCAACAACAGCAGCCTCATTACCAAGGTTACCATAAACCTCGCCGAGATCCGTAAGGTCGTTCTTTTTAGCCATGCTAATATTTATGTCAAACGTTACTTAAAACAAGTAATAGTTGTAAAATAAAAGTTTGAGATTAAATATGTCTAGTCTATGGCTAAAAAAGATACAGGTATGTACTATATGGGTAATGATAATTTACCTAATCGGAATTGGCAAGGAGAATATACACCAGATAAGATTAAAGCTCTTAAGAAAGCTCAAAACAATATCTTATATTTTGCTGAGAATTTTTTCTATATTGTTAATTTGGATTCAGGTAAAGAAAAAATTAAGCTATATCCAGCTCAAAAGAAGGCTCTAAGGGCGATGAGAGATAATCGCTTCTATATTTTATTAGCATCACGTCAGATTGGTAAGTCTACTTTGATGACAATTTATCTTTTATGGCAAGCTATCTTCCTAAAAGATCAGCGCATTCTGCTCGTCGCGAACAAAGAAGCCACTGCTATTGAAATCTTTTCACGAGTTAGAATGGCCTATGAAGAGCTGCCCAACTGGCTCAAATCACCAGTTAAAGAATATGCGAAGACGTCTATGACTCTAGAAAATGGTTCTCGTATTGGTATTACGACTACTACCGGTACAGCTGCTCGAGGTCAGTCTGTAAATTGTTTAGTAATTGACGAGATGGCCTTCATTGAACCCCACCTGGTTGATGAGTTTTGGAAATCTGTCTTTCCAATTATCTCTTCATCTAAGAAATCTAAAGCCTTTGTATGTTCAACTGCCAATGGTACACAGAATCTTTTCTATAGATTATACAATGGTGCTGAGACAGGAGAGAATGGTTGGGCCTATGGAAAGATATTGTGGAATGAAGTGCCAGGTCGTGATGAGAAATGGGCTAGCAGTACAAAGTTAACGATTGGATCAGCTGAAGCCTGGCGTCAAGAGTTCTGTTGCGAATGGATTAACTCTGGTGAAGCTTCTATCGATGATGCTTTATACGAAATGATGGAGCGTCAAATATGTGACCCAGCAGTTACATTAGATGATGGGTGCTATAAAGTATGGGAGGAAGCTCAAGAGGGTAGAATATATGCTGCTGGTGTTGATACTGCAGAGGGTGTAGGAAAGGATAGTTCTATTATTCAAATGCTTGACGTTACTGATCCAGCTGAAGTAAGGCAAGTAGCAGTCTATCGTAACAATAAAATATCTCCAATGGAGTTTAGTAACAAAGTCTTTAAGATACTACGTAACTACGGATCTCCACTTGCGTTAGTAGAACGTAACAATTGTGGTGCCCAAGTTGTTGATCGCTTGGCCCATGATATGGGTTACCCTAAATTAGTATCATATGGTAATAGCGCTGCTCATAGAAAAAAGCGCATGCAGGGTATGATTGCTCATACTAATACGAAGCATAGAGGTATTATTAATATGCGCTACTGGATGAATGATCTTAAATCGATCGTGATGCGAGATGCTGAGACGTTGGAAGAGCTTCGTAACTTTGTTCGGTATCCTAATGGTACTTGGAAAGCTAGACATGGTTGTCATGATGATTTAGTAATGGCTTTAATGTATGGATATTATGTTCTAGATAATGAAATATGTGAGCAATATTTTGAGATTATAGAGAAAGATGATACTGGTCGGCCAAAGGCTATTGAGCCTTTAGACTTTGGTATATCGTTATTTGAGGATCCAACATCGATATATACAGATAATGAAGTAACTGGTGGTAGTCCAGATCTTAATCCTGTTTATTGGGGCATGGCAAATAGTGATGATAACGATATGGGTGACGATTATTATGATCTAATAGATCAAGGGTTCACACAACTATAGATTAAATAACAGTATGGCTGTAAATCAAAACGACCAATCCTTTCTTAATAAAAGCAGAACAGATAAGTTTAAGCTTGTCTTTTCATTACCCCCAGCTTTACGTAAAATAAATTCAAAAACTGATAGGCAGACATTTAGCGTTAATGAAGATGCATTTCAGTTTTCTGTATATGGTGCTGTTGTACCAGAATTAGATGTGCCGGCATTACAAATTAGATATGGAGGATCTAATCTATATAACTCAACTCATGCGAGGGAGCCATACCCACCGGTGACGATTGACTTTACTATTGATAATGGATTTAATAACTACTGGGTATTATATAAGTGGTTAGACTTGATGCATGATGAGAAAGAAGGGTTATATGATGCATCTGATTTAGTTTCTGATGAGGACTTTAAAAATTATCAAACAGATATGACTTTGTATGGGCTTGATGAGTTTAATAACGAACGTATTCAATTTACATATACAAAAGCTTTTCCGGTTACAATAGGTAGTATTAATTATAATTATAGAACAGCAGAGGAAATTACATCTTCTATGACATTTGTCTATTCTCAAATACATACAAAACTTATTAACTACTAAGGTAAAATATTTACAGATTTTTGTCCAAAAAAGCATAAATAATGTTATGGCTAATAGGACAATTCAATCTCCAGGTGTCGAGATTCGTGAGAGTGATTTATCACTCCGCACAGCTCAGACAGGCACTACAACGTATATTGCTGGATTCGCTTCCGAAGGACCTACAGATGAAGTTATTGGACTTGGAAATATTTCTGAGTTCGAACAAATCTACGGTACTCCAAAGACTCCAGCAGAAAGATATTTTTATCACTCTGCGCGCGCTGCTTTAAACTCTACCGGCTCTTTGCTAGTTAACCGCTTACCATATGGTGCGGCAAGCGGTCAGGGATTTGGTTCAAAGGTAAGTGTTCTTGCATACCCAGCTGCGGTTTATGATGAAGGGGGCAGCTTCAATCAAACTTCATATGAACTTTCCGGCGCAGGAACTTATCTCTTAGGCCGACCAACTCAGTTTGATATTACTAATGAGCAATACTTACAGCTCAAGAGTGGTCAATTGTTTGATGTTGGTAGTCGATCTGTTAGTAGCGGAGCACTAAATTCTGTCGGTGCTTTAAGTGGTGCGGCAGTAATTGTTGTTAATAAAGCTCAATCAGTTGTTGATAATCAATTTAATGGGTATTATGTTGGTTTAACTGACAATACTCTTTTAAACCCAGCAACGAATTTTGAGGCTATACAAAGTGTATTTTCGGTTACTACAGGCGCACCCGCTACTGGCACATCATCTTTTACACAAGTACCAGCATCACGGTTTGAGTTCTCTCTTACTGCTACGCCAGAATTTGGCGATAATCCTGCTAACGGATCGATTTCACAGGTAATGGAAGATCGTATTGAAGGTTATGATATTGGTGGACGTGAATTTGACGATGCCTTAAATGTGGGTGTATTTAAATTACGACAGTCAGTCTTTTCGAAAGAATCAAATAAAATTGATTACCTTCTTGAAGAAGGTTATAATGCCTCTATCGGTAAATATCGTCAGCGTAATTCAGAAAACGGTGGCGCGCCAATTAACTTCAGTTTAGATTCTGTTGAAGAAAAATCGCGCAACATTGATGTTATTGTTAATCCGTTCGTATCAGATGCTACAACTGGAGTACAGCTTAAAGATGATGGTACACCTAAGTTTAAGGTTCGTATGTTTACAACCGCACTTAAAAGTGCTGTAGATTCAAGATCGATCCCAGCAAGTGCATCTGGATTGAGTACGCTTTCACTAGCGTCTTCTTCTCTCCCCCTTGGGTTTAACAAAGCAGACAGTCTTGTTCCATTAGGTTCTTATGGTGATGTTGATCTTACCACGAAAGTAATCGGTAATATTCCAGGTAAGCTTGATCGCGCTCTTGATCGTATTCGTAACGATCGTAAGTTTGATATCAGTATGATTGCTGAAGCTGGTCTCGGTACTATTAATACATATATGGATAGCTCATCAGCCACAAACGGGTTCGACGATACGAAAACAACAACTCAAATTGAGGCCTTGAGAACTTCAGGTGATCTTGATTCTAGTGGTGGTCAAGCTCGTACTGCTTATATGAACGTCTTCAATAAGTTTGCTACATTTGCAGGACCTGCCAAAGATGGCGGCCGCGGTGATATCTTATTCATTGCTGATCCAATTCGTCAGTTAGTTGTAACTGGTACAAATAGCAAAGTTCAGAAGGATCCTAATAAGAACTTCTATACACACATCTACTGGGCAATCAGACATCAGTTTGAATTAGCTAATACCTCTTATGCTACTGCATATGCTAACTGGATGAGTGTTCCTGATAACTACACAGGATTAAATGTTTGGGTTCCATCATCTGGATTTGCCGCTGCTAAGATGGCTTCTACTGATGCTGCTGTTGGACCATGGGGTGCACCTGCTGGATTCAACAGAGGTGTTATTACTGATGCTTCTGACATTGCTGTTACACCTAACCAACGTCAACGTGATGACCTTTACACAGCTAACCTCAATCCAATTGCTAACTTTGCAGATCAAGGTAATGTATTCTTTGGACAGAAGACATTGCTAAGAAAGCCAAGTGCATTTGATCGTATTAACGTTCGTCGTACATTCTTATATCTTGAGAAGATTACTAAGAAGACGATGCAGTTCTTCCTCTTTGAGAACAATACATTGTTTACAAGGACACGCGTTACTAATACATTAACACCGTTCTTTGAGCGTGTTAAAGCTGCTGATGGTCTTTACGACTTTATGATTGTTTGCGATGATCGTAACAATACAGCAGAAGTAATTGATCAGAATGAGCTTATTGTTGACATTTATCTCAAGCCAGTACGTACTGCAGAGTTTATCTTAGTTAACTTCTACGCTACTCGGACGGATGCAAGCTTCGAAGAGCTTGTTGGAAGTTAATAATACTTCAAATAACTTTAAGAGGGGGTCGAAAGACCTCCTCTTTTTTTTGTTAATTCGGCTTTTGAGATGTTTTGGTAGAGTCTCCTGACTGAACTTTCTTTACATCATGGGTATGCTTAAGTAGAGATACACCACCAGGGCCTCCAGCTGTAATATCACCATTAGCTATAATCTCGCCCTGAACTATAAGGTCACCAGCTACATGTAAGTTGCCTGTAAAGACTGCTTGTGGTGTTATAAAGGTATGAGTATTGTCAGCTATATCGTTAATGTTAGGAGCATTACGAGCTGTTATAACTCCTGCTTCCATATAGATATCTGTATCACTAACTATAGTAACTCGACCAGCATCTCCAATTGTTGATCCAGTAATAGCAACTTCAGCCCCACCAACAGTAGTTCTACCTGTACCTGTGAAACTATTATCTCCACTAGATGTAAATCCTATTCCACCTGATCCAACTGAGGCTCTTAATTTTGTGCCAGCTGCAATTTGAATATCACCAAATGGTACTGCACTTGACGTGTCTTTACTTTCATATACCGATACACTAGTTTTAGACTCTACTAACTCACCATTTTTATATTCATATTTTTCTGTAACAGATCTACCATTCTTAATAATAAGTCCAGAATCGAATGATGTAGGCTTTGAACCAGCTTGAAGAATTAAATGCTTAGTAGAGAGCATTTTAATACTACCACCTACACCCATCTCCTTCTCAATATTTGATAGAGGTGCAGCTTTTTCTTCCATTAACTGCGATACGTTATCTTGAGCTTTATTTGTTGCAAAAGTACCTCCTTCTACAGCGCCGCTGCTAGCATCTGCTTTACCGTCTGTAGGATACTCTGTATCAGTATTGTTACCAGCACCGCCGTATAGTTTTTCTGGTCCAGCCTTAGCTGCAGCAATGTCTCGTGCTTCTTCAAGCCACGCATTACTTAATCCTTCTGTAAAAAATTTAGGAGAGCCTGCGATGATAGTATGATCTCCGTATGTACGCTCTTCTTTATTGCTTTGCGTTTGACTAAAGCTATCACCGATTGTAGTGCTAAACTTATTGCCTTTAGTCAAATCCTGCATGTTGTTAGGAGCGAATACACTAACCGTCTTATTATTAAAATTTAAGTTAGCTCCTGAAGCGTGAGTAAGTTGTAATCTTTCCTGTGTAGTATTTTCATCAAACACGATACTACCAGATTTGTTGTTAAGGACAGTCTGGCCCCGCTCATTAATAAACTCTGTAGGGCTTTTTATTTCTTTATCTAACATCTTAGTTATTCGTTACGTGTTATCCCTCTACACCAGCTCCAAAGGGATCATCTGCAGATGTAGACTCCTTAAATGTCGACCCATTACCAGGTGTCGTGGGATCAGTATTCATTGACTCACTATTTAAATTACTATAAGCCATTGAATAGTTAGGATAGACTTCCTCGTTAAAACCAACTCCATGTACTGATTCAACATCAGCTACACTTGGTATTACACCTAAAATAATTGGCATACTTCTCTCGTTATTAATAAATGAAACAACCACTGTAGCACCTACACTTGGTAGTGCCATCATACCCTTATATGCGTTTGATCTATTATCTGGGCTATAAGCGTTAGCTGTTACATTTACTCCTGCTGTACCTATAGAATTACCACCTAGGTAACCATCATGAGTATGAGAGTAAGCGTCAGCTGGTGGACATGCATTTAAATCAGTAATATTACCAGCATCACTTACACTTAGAATATTAGTATTAGCATTATATTTTGCACCAGTACCACCACCCATAATAGGCATCATTACATGAGCATAAAACTCCTGACCTGTAGCATTTAATGCTTGGGTAGACATGGTATTTTCATTAGTTTTACCACGAGGCTGGTCGAAATCTTCTTCAATAGAAGGGGTTAATCCATGAATAAAAACCTTTACACGATTCTGTGGAACAGTGTCGTCTTTACAGAGAAGATCACTATCATGAATTACTTTACCAATATATAAACTATCAAACATCTTAAAATAAATCTGCTTTTGATACCATACGAGTTGCTCTATCAATCTCGTTGGCTGTTTTATTAATAGTATTGTTAATAGCGCCGGCAGGGGATAAAATACTTTCCGATATACTATTTGCAAACTCATCAATAGGCACAAGACCCTTACTTACATCAACTGCTGCCTTAGCAGAAACATTAGCCAGAGCTTGACTAGTTATACAATTTAATAAACTCGCTGCAGCGAAATTGCAGTTTTCTTTACTAGCAGTAAAATCTTTAATATCGCTTACCTTGCTGCTAAGTCCCTCTGCGAAACTTTTTATACTCTCAATAGCACCAGCAACTTCTGCTACTAAACCAGTAATAGTATTAAGAACACCAGCAATCGAACCTGTAATCTTGGCTATTGCATTATCTATTGTATCAGTAACAATACCACTAATGGCAGCTGTTGCATCTGACAGAATACTATTTGCTGATGCTAAAATATTACCCATCAATGCTTTACCTAAATCTGGTAAATTAGATAAAATAGACGGTAAACATAATGCACCTTTAGCTATGGCTGTCAATTGATCTGCCCGAGCATTCGCTGAATTAAGAAATCCTTTTACTGACGAAATTAATCGCATGATATATATATTTATGCAGTAGATCTATAATAGTCCACCTGTATAATATTTTATACAATCAAATGTAGTTCTTTTTGTTAATTTTCGTGTTGAAAGACTAAATATTGATATGCCAGTTAATCAGACAATTCAAAATTTCTACCGCACTGCAGCAGATCGTGACTTTTCTCGAGACTTCCTTTTCCGCGTTACTCAAATGCAACTTCAAGGAGTTCCAGCTCTAACAGAAAATGATCTTGTATACGTCAAGACAGCAGCCCTACCTGGACGTAGTATTACAAATGTAGCAGTACCATATATGGGCCTTGCGTTAAATATACCAGGAACAGTAACATACCCTGGATCAGACGGTTATGCCCTTAACTTTTATCTTGACGCTGACAGTCAACTTCGTAATTATTTTGAAGGTGCTTCACGCTCTTTGTTTGATGATTTGAACTCTACTGGTGAATATGGTACTCCTGATGATGATTTCTTTATTCAGCTTGCGCAGTTAGATAAAGAGCTAGAGCCTATTGCACAATACAAGCTAGTGGGAGCTTCTCTACGCAATATTGATAACATAGGATATAATATCTCCGACGGTACTGGTACTACAGTTGAAGTTAATGCAACTATAGCTTATCACTACTATACAAAAGAGCAGTAATATAAATGGGACAACCTATTAAACAGCGCCTCCGTGTCCACCAAAATTGGTCTGGAGATATACCTCTCAAAAATCTTTGGGGAGTGCAGTTTCAGTCTAGAAATGGTACGTCTATGACTGAAGTTGGTAATCGTATTCGCAAGGTGCTTGAGGAGTACCAACCAAAAGCTTATCAAGTGGTTCCAGATTTAATTGATAAATTTTCAGAAGGTAAAGAAGGTTACTTATTGGCGCAGACTATTGCAATGCCTACTGAGAATGTTTCTATAAACACTACAGGTGTTGGTTCTGGAACTGGTGGGCTGATAGACGGGTATTACGCTGATAATAGAGGTACGTACGGTAGTGGAAATCAAATTAGTATTAGCTTTTTAGAAACTAATATTGATGTTGTTGATTATTTTATCAAGCCGTGGATTGTTGCAACTGCCTATAAAGGTTTAATTGAAGATGGTGTTGATGATATTAAATGTAATATTGTGGTAACACAATATACTCGAGCAGATAACCAGTACGATGATAAGCTGGGGTCGTCCCAAAATGCTGCTACAAGAAATGAGACGAATGTAATTGATTACAAATTACGTAAAGCTACTACATTCTTTAATTGCGCGCCATATAATACTCAAGGTGGTGATCAAATGAGTTATAACGCTATTAGTTTATCTGACATAACTAAGACCGTGGGTTGGATATTTTCTCATTACGAGCTAAGTACTCCAGGCTTGTACACATGAAGTTTGATATTGAAGTAAAGTTACCTAGTAGTAAAATAAAAAGAATCCAAGAACTTAGTAATAAGGACTATCTCACTATAGTTAAATATATTAATAACAGTGATTACTATGGACTTAATAAATTTTTCGAAAGCACTGTTATTGATGATGATTTAAATATCTTCGATAGGCTTTATTTACTTCTATATTATAGAATGACTTTTATTGATAGTGTCATTACTATTGATAGAGATGGTAAACAAATAGATATTAGCTTAGTTACACTACTTAATAAGCTAGAAGAAAACTATAGAGATTTTGAACATACATTTAGCGAAAAGAATATAGAAGTTACACTCGACCTGCCTACTATTTCATACTATAGCACAATAGATGAGCTATTTACTTCAACAATACAAGAGGTAAAAATAGGTAATAAATCTTTAAACTTTTACGAATTATCCGCTGTAGAGCAATCACAAATACTTGACAATCTCCCCGTAGAAATTTTCAATAAAATTAAAGCCTATATTGAATCTATATCAAATGATTTGCTCGATGTAACTGTTATTGCTGAAAATAAAGCGGTAGGAGTTGAAAGATTTGGTATTAATATTATTAGTAACGGTCTTATTGAATTAGTTGCAAATATTTTTACAACAGATTTAAATCAATTTTACAAACTGTTATACTATTTTCAAAATACTATTACCCCTGGCTCAAATATATTTTTCGATCTATCACCAATTGAAACAAAAATTATATTGAATCAACATAATAAAAAAATCGAAGACGAAAATAAAGAGCTTCAGAAAAATCAAGAGCAACAACAGCAACAATAGTTGCATTTTAAAAACATATGATAAATAAGGTTATGAACGCCGATGTCAAAACCTTCTTAGATGATCTTAAGCAAGTTAACAATGCTAGCACAGTATCGATTAAAGTGCCATCAACTTCAAAAAAGGCTACATTTAGAAAATTTAATGTAACACAACAAAAGAAACTCCTTAAGTCTGCTTTTGATGGTGTGCAAGGGTCTATAGAAAGTTTAAATATATTTAACAATATTGTTAAAGACAACTGCCAAGATGATGTAGATTTTTTACTATGTGATAGGATACCAATTTTGCTTGAATTGCGTAAAGCGACGTCTGGTAACACATTTTCGATTGATGAAAAAGATTATAATTTAACTGAACTCCCAATATATAACATTAAAAATGTTAATCTTACAACTACTATTGAGGATAGTGGTATTGAAGTTACATGTAAGGTACCAACTATCGATACAGATATAAAAATTAATAAAAAGATTATTGTGGAGTTAGGTAAGCTTACACCTGAACAGCAACAAAAACAAAGTATTGAGCTTGTATTAACTTATGAGATTGTTAAGTTTGTTGATACAATTAAACTGGGTGAAACATCTTTAAGCTTTAATGATCTTGGCGTCTATGAAAAGGTTAAAGTGATTAATGAACTTCCTCTATCATTGAATAATTCTATTATCGACTATATATCAAGCATTAAAGAAGTTGAAGATAAATGTCTTACTTTTGATGATGATGCAGTAGTAGATATTGATGCTGGATTCTTAGCTGCAGAATAAGGCTCTAAGATTAAATATATTTGTGGCTGATGATATATCACAAATAGTTGATGGCTTGAGACTTATTACTGCTCAGAAGTCAATGGGAGCCGCGGCCTCTGGTACAGAAACTAAAGGTAAAAAAGGTGTAATTATTGATTCAACGTCCAGTAATAAAAAGTCACAAGAAAAAAATAAAGAGGTAAGTGCTACTCTTACCTCAAATGAGACGACGAGGTACACTAAGATATTCGAAATACTCCGTAATGTTATTAACCCTGATCCTGAAGCTGCAAGAACTGGAAATACAGCTAAAGATAAGGTTAAAGATATGTCTGCAACTACTCAAGCGGCTGCTGGCGCTAAGGAAGCGGAAGGAGGGCTACTTGGTAAGTTAGGTGCTATCGGCGCTTTGCTTGCTACGTTAGGTCCGCTTCTATGGAAGTTAATCAAGAAAAAGTTTTTTGAATATCTTGGAAAGTTTCTCAAGTTTCTTAAAGGTGCTTTTGTAAAGCTTTTAAAGGGTATCGGTAGGTTAATGTTAAGATTTGGCAAATTTTTATGGAACGGTGCTAAAAAAGCTGCTAAGGCTATTTGGAGTGGTCTTAAAAAGGTTGGTAAAAGATTGCTGGGGTTTCTCAAAAATACGGCAAGTAAAGTAGGCGGCGCGATTAAAGGCATGTTTAGCGCGCTATGGAATTCGAAATGGGCTAATGCTTTAAAAGGTGCAGTTAAAGGTGCTTTTAATGCAATAAAGGGAGTTTTATCACAAGCTCTTAATATCGTTAAAGGTGGTGCAAAAGCTGTAGCCAGTAGTGCTGCCGGTGTCGCCAGTGCTGCAAGTGGTGGGGGAAGTAAACCTAATAGGGGATTTTGGGGAACTCTATATGATAAAGGTACGGACCTTGCCAAGAAAGGAATTGATAAAACGAAGTCGGCTATAAAGACTACTGTTAAAGCAGTTAAAGCAGTTCCTGGAGTTGTTAAAAACGTAGCTAGATCGGGAGTGGATTTAGTTAAGTCTGGTGTAAAGTATACCAAAGGAGCAGTAAAATATGTAGGTGGTAAGGTTTTAAAAGGTGTCTCACAAGCAAAATCAGCCTTAGGTAAAGTATTGAGACCGGTATTAAAGTCCGGAAAAGGGGTTTTAAAACCTTTATTAACAAAAATTCCTATTATTGGCGGGGCCATTGAAGCAGGGTTTGCTGCTTACGATATAAATAAATATGCTGATGATCCAAAGAAGGGAGAGCAAGAGCTTAAAAAACTTATAGGTGATCGAGTTGTAGAAGGTATAGGTGGTGTTGGTGGTGGTGCACTTGCAGCTGCACTAACAGCAGCTACCGGAGCAGGTCTTCTTGTTTCTGTCCCAGCGTATATGATTGGTGATTATCTTGGAAGATTTGTAGCTAAGATTTTTACAGACAATTTCGATATGACTAAGCTTGGAGGGGTAGTAATGAATGCATTTGGCATTTCACCAGCAAATTCGAAAGAAGATGTTAAATCTCAGGTCAAGAAATTTAATGATGGTGTAATTACCCACGGTGGTCAGACAGTAAGAATTAATAGTAAGGATGATGTATTAGCTCTTAAGACAGGAGGACCTCTTGATTCGATGTTTAAAAGTAAAGATTCTAATGGAATACAAGACGCAGCAGTCTTTAACGATATTAAGAGTGTTAATATAGCTCAGCTTCAAATTCTTACTAGTATAAGAGATGGTATCATGGCTCTAGGAAGAACCAGTCAAGCAAGTACATCAAGCGGATCATCTACGGCAAACTTTAAACCTAATCTCGCAGCACTAGAATATTACAACGATGGGAAGAAGAAGCGCGCTTTCGCCTAATACGATAAAAAGATATGAGTACGATTTTAATTAATACAGCCCAATCTACAGTAACCGAATCTGTCGATATATTAGTACCTGGTGGAGGAGATATAAAAACATTAAAACTACCTAACGAAGATGTTCAGCCAAAATTAGCACCTAATGGTATTATTGATGTCGTTAATAATTTTAGTTGGTATGCTGGCCCTAAAGCAAGTGCAGCAGTTTTAAATAAGACACCGTGTGTATTTTTAACAGAACGAGAGCAAAAAATTAGCTCTTTGATTTCTGGTGCGATATATTATTTAAAAGCAGCAGCTAAAGGTGTTAAAGCTGCTAGCGATAATGTTAATGATATATTTGGTGTTGACCCTATAGCATTACTTGGTAAACTTAATTCTCTAGGTAATGAAGGGGGTATGATGAGTCAAATAAAAGGCACTGTTGGTAAATTTAAAGATGCGCTTGATGAGTATGCAGTAGAAGATACTGCGTTACTAGCAGCTCATAATCTTAAATCGTTAGAGGGTATTTATCTAACTACCAAAACCGGATTTGAATATAGATTACCTTTTTATGATCCTCAGCAAACAGTAACGAGTGAGTGGGGCGAGAAAGATGAAAAAACGGGAGGAGTATTAGGTGGTTACATTACTGGGGCTATGAGTAAGGGAGAAACTTTTTCCGAAACAATAAACATTACTCAGCCAGGTGTTTATATTGAAAAGCCTAAATATTTTCAGCATGCTACGGAGGGTATAACGAGAACAATTAAGTTCCCGCTCTTAAATACTATTCGTAGGTCTGATATTAATCAAGTGCAGCAAAATTATGAATTACTTTGGTTATTAGCTTTTCAGAATAAATCTTATAAAACTTCTTTTGCTAAAAGCCCACCACCGAAACTATATACAATTTCAGTACCAGGGCAGTTTTCCATGCCGTATGCCTATATTTCAGGTTTAACGATTAACTTTTTAGGTACTGTGAGACGTGCATCTGTTTCTACACCTATACTTTCTGATAAAAAAGTAATAACTAAACCAGTTGAAGTACCTATACCAGAGGCGTATGAGGTAACAATAGAATTTACATCACTAATTGGTGATTACGGTAATACAATGATGAGTGACGCGTTTACTACATCTGTTATTGGCGACACAGTAACACAAGGATCAGCTCCGGACCCGGAGGCGTCCCCAACTGGGATTGATCCATTCGGACCAGGCGGATCCGCCGGGCTCACCTAGTCTAAATTTGCAACCTATCAATTTAAAACATGAGTACAATAATAAATGGAAAAGTTCAAAACGAGATTACAGATCTAGCTACTCTAAGTCGTAATTTGTATGAAAATATTTTTAACGTTAATTTAATTGAAGACAACAACGTCTACTTTTACAATCTGTTAAATAAGGTAATTTTTCCAGACGATATAAGTGATGAGTTTACTGATGAAATTACTTTAATGTCTGATAAACCTTGGACTATGTTATCCTTTCAATTATATGGTACGATTAATTTATGGTGGACAGTTTACCTTTTAAATAAACCTGACTATATATTTAAAGCACAGGCTAATAATACATATAAATTTATTAAGTCTAAGTATATCACTAGTGTGCTAAATAGAATTACAATAAAAGATTAATATGGTTATTTATAGCAACAATCTTCATGAAAAACTTCAGGGTATTGCAATAAGTAGAGATTACTTAAAGTACAATACTCCATTTTGTGATATAGTTGACGACCCTGAGTTTCAATTAGATATTGACTTAGCTGTTGGATATAACAACGCAATTAATGGTAATCTTGCTGTAGCGGAAAACTTCGTACAGAATTTAGTTCTCAACAGCGGGCAGTTAGACTGGTCCACTTTAGATTATTATACATCTAAAATTGTTAATAATCCAATTTTTGACTCGATAGTTCGTGACATTAAAAGTCGATTTGATAATCCTGAACTTTACTCAGACGGGTATCAGGAATCTCTTAATGATCAGCTAAAGGATTGTCTTAATTCACCATGTAATTTGTTTTTAGATACTAGTGATAGTATTGGTAGAATGGCTCAAGCTGCTTCTACTAAATCTGCTGCTAATACTTTCGGTGTAGGGGATCTAAAAGATACCTTTACTAATATGATCGGTGAACTTGACCAGGCTGTTTTTAATAAAATTCCTGCACTATTTCAGGATGGGTTTGTTGAGGTCACGCAGCTAGCTAACAAGGCTTGGACTAATACACAAGCTGTACTTGCAGGTAAAAAGAACTTATCTGAACTTTCTAAGTTAGCGCAAGGGGGTCAATCCCTTAGAAACACAGATAAAGTCTATAGATATACACCTGATATTAAATCTTATTTTGATTTCAATACTACAGGGTCTGCAATCCTTAGTAAAGTTAAAGAAAATCTCGGAGGATGTTTTGATAAATATCAGAATAAATATCGATACAATCCGTACATTGATAATACGTCGTTTCCATCTGGTACGCATCCTGTGTATGTTAATGGTGAAACTATTGAAGCAGATGGAGCTAATAAAGTTCAAAGGGTAACTGATAACAATAAAAACATGAAGAGGCAGACTGGTAACTTTTCTAGTTTACCGCCGTATGATAATACACCTGTAAGTGGTAAAGGATACTCTGATGGCAACGTAGCAATTTCACAAACATTTACTCTACAATCAAAGAAGAGAGGAGTAACATCACACTACTCTGTTTTCGCTGGTCTTGTAGACTATGGTGAGAAGAGAGTTTGGTATGAAGATTATTCCGCGTTGGCTGGTGATAAAATGACTTTAAAAGGTATTAGTAATCTAGGTGAAAATACGTACAGGCTTGGAGCCTCGTATATGAGTTCTGGAGGTTTAACAGAGCTAGGAAAAGCTATTAAAGGACAACTATCAGATAGTGATAAAAGGTCTATTGGTACTTATAATGTGACTGGCGCTATAGCGGTCGGTTGGAAACATGATCTTACTGATGCAGGTATGGAAAGCCTTTATAATACACCTAAATCTGGTATTATTAATGATGGTGTTGCTGTAAGTCAGACTTTGTTTAGACGGTTTACTAATGATCCATCAGTTACACCTTTAAGTAAGAACTACAAAACACCCTTACAACTTAGTAATGAGTTTTTTGCTGCAATGAGAGTACCCAATGGTAAGTGGTATTATTACAAAGTTATTGACTGGAATGGTCAAAAAGAATCTAACGTTGATATGACTGTTGGTGCATATCAACATTTTATGAGAGCAAATGACTTAGGTGAACTTGGTGGGGCTAGCAAAGGTGTGCCTATTAGTGATACTGGATGGACCCGTGTTAAAAAGATTGCTCATGACAATCTTGGTACTATTGAGGTCAAGCTTTGTCAAGGTAGTATTGACAATATTAAAGCGCAGATGGGTGATATGCCTGAAGAGCTAGTTGAAACTAATCCTAACGTTAGTTATGCTATGCAGGGAAAACGTAATAAACCTATTCAACCAAAACTAGCTAATATGATTAATGCAGCTAGTGCAAAATCTGGCTATAAGATAGAGGTCTATTCTGGTGGTCAAGTTGCAGCACGCGATGGTGGCCGTAACGGTGTAAACCGAACAGGTTCAAAGAGGCATGATGATGGCTGGGCTGCTGACATTAGAGTGTATGATGGTAGTACTAGATTAAGTGCAGAAAATCCAAGTCATTTTGACAAGCTCTACCAATTTTCTAAAATACTTAAGAGTGTTGGTATTGAGAGTATTGGAGCTGGTCCAGGTTATATGGCAGGCAACTTACACATTGATATCGCTATTAGTAATGGTAGGAGTGGTGCGCAGGCTACAAAGTGGGGCGTAAATGGTAGAAGTGCCAATACACCGCGTTGGCTGAGAAGTGTTTAAATATCAATTACTTCTTCTTTCTCTTCACCATTAGTAAGAGCTTTGAGAACCTCTTCTCTTGACATTACAAGCTTAGCGGTATTGTCAAGGAGGTTAAGCTCTTTTTTCGAATCAATATCCATCTGCTTAACGTCTTTACGTACTTGAATGTTCTCTTTATTAGCATGTATCTTCTGCATAGTCTCAATAGCGCTATTAGCTGATCGCATAAGCTCCGCTAAAGATGCTACATCTCTATTCTCTGGTGCAGATGAAATATAGTCCTTAACATTATCAACAGCATCTAGCGTTGTATCTATAAGTCTTGCAGTCGTCTTAACGAGATACTCTTCTAGTTCACCTGTATCAGGGACTTCAGCTGATTGTTTCGCCTTTGTAACTGAATGATTTTGAGTACTTAATTGTGTAATGATGTCATCAACTGCATTGTCAATGTCATTATCAGGATCTAGAGATGAATCGTAGCTTTCCACTCCTATATTTAATCTAAGTCTAATATAATCAACTAGTAGTTGAATTTTTTTATTAGTAGTATATTATATGTGTATGAAGTTAAAGTTTGAAAAGACTCATGTTGATGCGGTGTTGCCAGTAAAAAATCATAATAATGATACAGGTATGGATGTTACTTCAGTTGAAAGTGTAACTATCCCTGCACGTGGCTCTGCGGTTGTTGGTGTTGGTCTTAAGTTTGCTTATATTGAAGAAGGCTTTTGGGTTAAAGTAGAAGGACGTTCTGGTCTCGGGTTTAAGCATGGTATTATACCACACCCAGGTATCATCGATGAGGGTTATCGTGGTGATGCTGGAGTTAAGCTCTATAATCTAACTGATAAAAATTATGAAGTAAAAGCTGGAGATCGTATTGCTCAGTTCGTAGTATATGCTAACTACCCGGTTGAAGTATCAGAGGATTCTGTTGAAGAATCTGTTCGCGGTGATAAAGGCTTCGGTAGTTCAGGTAAATAAGTTATGATTGAGTTTGACAAGATTTGGGTTGAGAAGTATAGGCCGGCTAAGTTAGATGATCTTATCCTCGATGATAAGTCTCTAAGAATAGTATCACAGTTTAAGGATGAAATTCCTAATTTACTATTTGTCGGCAGTCCTGGTACTGGTAAAACTACTCTTGCAAGAATTATTGTTAATGACATTCTAGGATGTAACTATCTTTATATTAATGCTTCTGACGAATCTGGTATTGATACTATTCGTCATAACATTACTAACTTCGCTCAGACCAAGTCATTTGATGGGGGCGTAAAAGTAGTAGTATTAGATGAAGCTGACGGGCTAACCTCTCAGGCACAGGCTGCGCTTCGCAATACTATGGAGACGTACGCTAAGTACTGTCGGTTTATTCTTACTGCTAACTATAAGCATAAGATTATTCCTGCGTTACAATCTAGGTGTCAATCTCTCGATTTAAAACCAGTAGTTGAACAAGCAGCTAAACGTTGCTTTAATATATTAAAACAAGAAAACGTAAAAGTAAGTGATGAGCAGAAGAAAAAATTTGTCAGGTTGGTTAAGAGACTCTTTCCAGACCTCCGAAAAACTATCAACGAAATCCAAAAGTCAGTTATTGATGGCGAGCTTTGCATTGATAGCAATGGGAGTGACAGTGAGCTACTTAGCAGCGTCTTTGAAGGTATCAAAAAAGACTCGTTACAGGTAAGGAAGCATCTTATTGAGAATGAGGATCGCTTTCAAGGAGACTATGATACATTGTTAGCTAATTTGCTAGACCATATTTATAGTCAGCCGATAGATGAGTTTAAGAAAAAGCAGATGATTACTATCATTGCTGACCATTTGTATAAGACTGCATTTGTAGTAGATAAAGAAATTAACTGCTTTGCATGTTTAGTTGCTTTAGAATTAGCTCTAAAAGCATAAATATATGCATGAAGTTTGATGAGCTCTATAAAGAGATAGTGGAAAGTACATCTAAAGCTCCTAAAGGAGATTCTTATGATTCGCAAAACAACTGGAAGCCAAGTGGTGTAGATTCTCATTCTGATGGTTCTGGAGGTAGGTACAGACGCACACGTCCTAATAAGCCGGGTAGATCAAAAGCTACTCATGGAGGTCGTGGTGTTGAAGATGCTGAAACTATGGGCAGTGCTATGCGCGGCCTTGATAAAATATCTGGTGAACAAGAAGCTGATAAGTTATATGGTGCTATACATGCAGAGGTTGAGGGTGGTAAGTCAGTAGAAGAAGTCCTTAAGGATATGAACTATCCTGAACAAAACCATAAAGCTATGAGCATTTCTTATAAGAACTGGCTTGCTTCGAAGGGTGAGGGTGGTGAAGACGCAGAAGGTGTTGAAGGTCAATCCCTAGCAGATGATTTTATGGAGTTTGCTTCTCTAGTATCTGCTGCAGAGCAAGGTCAGGAAGTTGATATCGACCAATTGAGAATTGAGCTTAATGCTCTAGATGAAAGACTTGAAGCTCTTAAGAGTGAAGAATCTGAGGAGACATTCGACCAACTATATGATCGTTATGTAACAACTAATAAGGAAGATGCTGAAAGTGAAGAGCAGCCAGGTGATGATTTCTTCGAAGCACTTGATGATGTGCTTATGGTTACCGGTACAGAAAACGCACATGCGGTTGTTGGTGGTATGGAAGTAAAGCTTGGTCGTAAGTTGTCTCCTCTTGAGACAGAACATTGCCATGAAATGATTCAAGATGACGAGCTTCCTGAAGACGGTGAAGGTAAAGAAGAGCCAGCTGAAGATGCAGAGAGGGTCGATAAAGATCGTATGAAGTGCAACTCACCTAAGCGTGGTGGTAGTAAAAAGTTTATTGTTAAGGCTTGTGAGAATGGTAAAGAGAAGGTTGTTCGCTTTGGTGATCCAAACATGAAGATCCGTAAGAGCAATCCTAAAGCTCGTAAGTCTTTCCGTGCACGTCATAAGTGTGATCAGAAGAAGGATAAGTTCTCTGCTGGTTACTGGAGCTGTAAAAAGTGGTAATATGAAAACGTTTAAAGAGTTTTTTACAGAAAGCTTATGGGCTAACATTAACGCTAAGAAAAAGCGTGGTGGTAAGAGTGCTAGCAAAGGTAGTAAAGCTTATAAGGCAGCTAAAAAGGCTGGTGATAAACTTAACAATAGTAAACATTCAGATGAGGAGGATGCAGAGAGCAGTCCTGGTCGTGTTAAGCGTGCAGGTGCTAGTTGTAAAGGTACTGTAACTGAGCTTCGTAAGAGAGCTAAGAAGTATGGTGGCGAAAAGGGTAAGATGTATCACTGGTGTGCTAACATGAAAGGTGGTAAGAGGAAGTCAGAAGATGCAGAACAGCGTATAGATGATAAGTGCTGGGATGGATATAAAAAGAGGGGTACAAAGATGAAAGGTAATACGCGTGTTAATAATTGCGTTAAAGAAGAAGTAAGTTAAATAGAACTTTTTTTACAGATATACTTGATTACCGGAATTTATAGTATATAAATAGATGGTATGACAAAAACAATCGTATTGACAATGATAGCTGCAGCAGGTATTGCCTCTGCAGGAAGGGCTTCAGCTGATAGTATCGTACCTCTACCTGATAGTGTAGCAACAGGCCTATCATTTGGGGCTACGGGTACATATAGTACGCAAGATATTTGGCGTGGCCAGAAGCAAGGTGATGATGACTTCCGTCTAGGAGTTACAGCTGAGCTAGGACTCTTCGGAGTACCGACTAATGCAAAACTTGCATGGAGTGAAAACGACTTGCAGAACGAGTTTGAATTTAGTCTCGGTACTGCTCGTGACTTCACTCTTCCAGTAGTCGGTGATGTAGTTGGTCATGTAACATTTAACTACTACTCAGAAGGTACTGATGTAGTTGGTGATGTTGAGTCAGAGCTAGGTGTCGGGTTCGGCAAAGATCTTGGATTAGCTAGTGTATCGCTTACCCAGTTTATCGCTATTGAAGGTGATAACGATGGTTATGGAGAACTTGGATTTAACTTTGGTGAGGTCCTTGAAGGTATTTCGCTTACCGGTTCGCTTGGTTACGTTCTTGAGGATTTTAAAGCTACTCATATTGAGTTAGTTGCTGATCTTCCGAACCTACCATTTGAAATCCTCGATACTGCATTTACTCCGTTCTTAAAAGGTGTATATACTTTTGATGGTCGTGAAGGTATTTGGACTAATGATGGAGCTGAGTTTATCGGCGGAATTAGTCTCTCACGTTCGTTTTAAAGTAAAATAAGAATACTATAAATAACAGGAGCCCTGGGAAATTTCTCAGGGTTTCCTATTGTTTTCTATGCAATTAGACTAAATAATAATATGGCACAACATAATAATTTTAAAAAGGATGTCGATATGCTCGCAGAAGCATACGGGTCCATGCACCAATCAAAAGAGGTAGTTGTTGAATCAACCGACGCTCCTAATCCAGTTGAGGATAATGGTGAAGCTGCCTTTAAAGGTGGTAACATCGAACACGACTGAGCGACTCATATTCAAGCACCTCAGTTTGAGGGCTTTAAGAAAATCCTTCACCACAGCCTTACAGAAGAAGGTGTTGTTGAAGAATATTATGTAGAATATAACGGAAAACTTGTTGGTATTTTGGCTGAAGATATTACGGTATTTGAAGGCGTTGGTCATGATGAAGAGGTGCCCGCAAAGAAAAAGAAAAAGAAAAAGAGTGAAGATGGTGAGAGTGAAGATGGTGAGAGAGAGGATGATCAGTATCAAACTGCACCAGATGATGAAGAAAGCGAAGAGGAGGCATTGAGCGAAAGTAGGCATCCTAAAAGCCCCAAACACGGCGCACGTCCTAAACTTATTGGAGTACCTATTCTTAAGTAAATTATATAAAATTACAACATAAAAAAAGCCGGGCTTAAGCCCGGCTTTTTGTTGTTATATTGATCTTTAGCAACAACAGTTACAATAGCATGTACTACAGCTGCAATACGTATTGCAACAATTGTTACAATAATTACAACAAGTACTACAACAACTACTGTAGTTGCAACAATAGGAGCTGCAGCTACCACAGATAGTAGCGGAAGATGATGGGCAGCTACAACTATAGCTACCGCAGATAGAAGCAGATGGTGTTGGTGATGGGCAGCTACCACATATAGTAATGGAAGGTGCTGGTGATGGCGATGATGAGGATGAATAGCTACTTTGGATAGTAGCTGATGGCGATGATGAGGATGAATAGCTACTTTGGATAGTAGCTGATGGTGTTGGAGCTACATCCTCTTTTAAATTGACTATCTGCTTTGCGAAATCTAGCTTTACAGCTTTAGATGTTCCGGCTAAACCGTAATAAACGTTATCACCAACTGTAATAGCAGCTGTTGTAAATCCTGTACCGATATTCATAATACCTGAACCTTCTTCAATAGTAGCTTTACCGTCCATAAATTCCTCACTATAATCTCTCCATTGAATTTCGTATGTGTTAGGGTTAATTCTAAAGCACTTTGTATCAGCCCAGAATGCACTGTAGAGCCAACCGTCAGGAGCTAAGTATCCATTAAAGTTTTTATTTTTATTAGCTACTGCGAGGTAATCTGCCGGTAAGTCAACTTCTTCGTAAGAATCATCTACACAATCTATAATTAGAATCTTCTTACCAGTTCTAGGTAAACAAAATACTTTGTTAACACTCTCAACGTAAGTAGCACCTACATATTTAACATCAAATCCAGATACACCTGATGTAACAGGGTCTCCTGATAATATTGAAACTTCACCTTTGGTGTCTATTTTGAGAATTTTTTGACTCAACGCGGGTGGCATATAGATATTACCTGCTTTATCTGCTGCAGCTCCCCATACATGACCATAAAAACCAGGCTGTGGTGGTGCAATTACACCAGTCTCACCTGTATTTGTATTGTATGTATAAATTTTTAAAGTCTTGGTATATGATGGCATATAGATAATACCATTAGCTCCTTCCGCTCCAGAACGTACTTGTGGTATACCAGAGAACTTCTCTTCTAACGTAAGCTTACCAGTCTTTCTCTCTAACTTAGCCAATGAACTAGAATAAGCAGGTAGGTAGTATGTGTAACCATCAGATGCATGAACATTACCAATAAAGCCTTTATAACCAACTTCTTCCCTAGTTATATTATCATGTACAGTGTCTGTAGTAATATGATAGTCGGACTTATAGCCTAGTGAATGAATAACACCGGAGTCGTCTAAACCTAATGTACGAGTTTTAGTAAGATTACCTACAATTTCGCCTTCTAAATATTTGAATGTAGGCCAATGCTCGGTCAAGTCAGGAGAAAAATCTGCTTCTGTAACCGTATAGTTTGTTGATACACCTGCCTGATTATCGGCGGTTGCAATCATGTCATTAATGTCTGAAATATGCTTTGCTATTGGAGTACCTCCTCCTGCTCCCCCGTATGTCCAGACAGTCATAAGCACAAGCTCACCATTAAAAACTAAAAATGCCGGATTACCACTATCACCTTTGATTTTACTTTCATGGAAAATACGTCTCTTAGAATCTGTAGGCGTTCTCATCCGACCGCCGTTAGCCCAATCTATAATAAGAGCTTTTTCCTCTTGGTCAAATCCAATACAAGGTATCTTGCTCTTATATATATTATCAAAGTGCTTACTGTAATCACTAGGCATTACAGAGCAGGGTGTTATCGAGGATGGAAGGTCACTGTCTAAAGTATAAATTGTTAAGTCTGGGTAGTGAGGTTTATAGTTAGGATGTCTAGCTTTTCCCTTTACTGTGCGGTCATGCACAGTACCGTTCTTCTCTACAAACCTAACTACAGCCCCGACAGAATACTCATAGTGCGCAGCCCCTATAACATGTCTCGGAGTTACTAGTGTTCCTGCTTTTTTGTGACCACCACTATTATTCCAAGGAGATAAACATGTAAGGTCTAAGTCCTCGCACCATAAATCTGGGTTTCTAACATAGGTAGAATTTGCATGATCCTGAGAAGAGAAGACCTTTCCGTTAACCTCCATACTCATAGACTCATTTAACAAGTCATCAATTTGTTTAGCACAATGAAGAGGAATGGAATTTGGCTGACTTGTATCTGGAGGTGAAATAGATGCACTTGGGCTTGGCGCAAGTGGGGTAGCAGAAGGGGCAGTGGGTGATACCGCTTGAACGGTAGGTGATACCGCTACAGTTGGAGATGGGGTTACAGGCTTTGAGCTCATACCCTTATTTATATCTCTTAGCAGTTTGAGCCAGTATTTCAAAAATTTACTACCCCAAAACATCTTTAATAACCTTTCCTTTATCAGCTAATTCGAATGGGCGCCCTGATGGTGATGAATATTCCTTAGCAACATCTAACCCAGCTAAATGGGCAACAGTAGCATTAATGTCTGATATCGTTACAGCACCTGTTATAACCTTCGAAGCTGTCTCATCAGTCTCACCATATACCATTCCACCTTTGACACCTGCACCAATAAGAACTGTTGAGTATGCCTTAGGGTAATGATCTCTCCCGGTGTTGACGTTTATTTTAGGTGTACGTCCAAACTCTGTAGCAATAACAATCAGCGTAGAGTCTAATAGACCTTCGCTTTCAAGATCTTGTACAAGAGCACTAACACCATCATCAAGCTCTTTAACTCGATCATCAAGCTTTGCAAAGTTGTCTGTATGAGTATCCCAACCACCAGACGATACTTCAATAAACTTAATATCACCTTTAACTAATCTCTTAGCAAGAAGTAACCCTTGACCTAACCGAGAAGTACCATAACGCTCTCTTTTTGCAGATGGTTCTTTACTAATATCAAACAACTCTAAGTCTTTAGATTTAAGAAAACGAACTGTATCATCGTAGAACTCATTATAAGTATCAGCAATGGGTGCGTTAATTTTTTTATTAATGACTTTAAGTAAAGCCATTCTTTCTTGAAGCTTATCATCAACCTTAGAGTTCTTAAGACCATCTTTAGGATCTACAATAGGTAATGGTGATTGGTTCTTAGGCAAAAAGCCGGATCCCGGATGAGTGCTTATACCATTAACGAGCACAAAATCAGGAATAGCCTTATCTCTATCAGATATATGAGATACCCATGAACCTAGCGATGGGTGTGTAATGGTACCAAGTTGTTTATATGACGTTCTGCTGAGGTACTGAGCTTGTTGATGAGCTCCTGTCTTAGACGTTGTTGAGCGTATTACCACGGCCTTGTTCATTACTTCTGCGACTTTAGGAAGCCTATGTCCTATCTGAAAATCACCTCTCGTAATAATCTTTTCAGTATCACCCATTACCTCTTTATCATCTTTTGGGTCGAAAGTATCGATATGACTCATACCACCATCCAGGTAGATGTAAATAATGTTCTTAGCTTTTACGTTATCAGCTACTGGAGTATCTGCATATGCTTTAACTCCATATGTACTAGCTGCCAATGCTTGTATAAATGTTCTTCTTTCCATATTATATTATAAGTTTAAATTCATGTGAATTTATAAGCACCCAAACAATATCAGAGAATCCAACTCCTTTGAATGCTTGTTGTTCTTCGTTAGTCGGTGATCTACCAATATAAGAACGAAAGACGTAATCTACTGCTTCCTTTCTATTTAGATCTAAAAGTTTCTTACCAATACGTCCTTTAACAGACATAAGCTCACTAGTCATTCCAGAGTTCATAAGAGTTAAGATCTGCATAATATTAGCTTCTTGATTTCCATTCTCGATTAGCTCTCTGTCAGATCCACCAAACTCTAACATAAAGTTTCGAGCTCTACCATCAAAAATATGAGATGATCTAATAGCGAAAACTTTACCTGCTTTAGGAGCTCCTTTATAATACTCTTTTTCTATTCTTTTGAAGTCCTTGTATATTTTTAATGCTTGTGTAGAGTTCAATGTAGTCAAATCAGGGAACATATAACGAAACGTTTCTATTCTATTTTCTGGTTGCCATTTATCTATATCTCCTGTATATAGTGTAATTAAACTATCCCAAAGTTGAGCAGCAGTCATTCGTCTCATAATTGGTCCTTGAAAGTTATCTTTTGGATCTGTTTCACATCCATAGAACTTTGTATTGTATAAGATTGAATTAAACTTTTTAAGGTCATACTTAACCTCTTTCATAATATAAATAAGATACGATAATAGCTTATCATTACGACTCTCTCTTAACTCATCATACTCTGCTATATTATTAAGATTATCAATTAAAGGGAAACCGAAGGCTTTATTCCAAAGTCTATTGACAATATTAGCAGTGAAGGTAGGATGATCTTCACTTACCATCCATTGCGCGAAGCTAGGTTGTAGTTTATTTCTCTTACGAGTCTCTCTAACTTTATCACCTACTGGTGTGACAGCCTTTATAACTTCTCCTGGATCACCATCCCTGTATTTGTAATCATGAGGTAGAGCTAGTACCTTTTTAAGATCACTACCTACATTATTACGATAACCTCCCTGTTGCCAAAATTGACCTATTTCATTTAGAGCTCCTTTTGTTTCTTTGGCTTTATCAGTTGCTTCAGCTTCCTTGCGCAGCCTTTGATATTCTTTACGTTGTCCTTTATCGCTCCTTGTATTAACAGTAGTGAAGAAAGCACTCATTTCATAATATTCCATCTGTGACCAATCATCAAATGGATGATCATGACATTGTGCACAAGATACATCCATACCAGCGAATGCTTGAAACGTGTTAGATACATTATCAAGTAACATACCCTCATCTCTTAAAAAGTATCCAACCGCAGGGTTAGTATATATAGTACCTTGAGCTGTTAAAATATCTTTAACTAATTTATTATAAGGAGTATTATTCTTAATTTGCTCTCTAACCCATGTAATATATGTCTCTCCAGATACATTACCATTGAGTCTTTTCTTTAATCTTAGATTATCTGCATAGAAGTTAAACATTGACTCATTATAACCTTGTGAGTTAATCAGATACTCAACTAATTCTGATCTATCATTATATTTTTTAAACTCAATACTTTCTTCATATGTTGGTATTCTTCCAACAATATCAAGGAAAGCTCTTCTAACAAATACATCATCAGATGATTTCTTAGGCATTGATAATTTTTTATGCTTTAGATCTGCTGAAATAATTTCATCGATTCTTAAACTATGATTTACTTCAGCAGAAAATATACTTACAGTAAAAGCTAAATATAGAATAATAAATTTAACCATATGTATATTTATACATAAACTATATAATATCCTCTAGTTCTGTAGCATATTTCAAACGCTTTTGGGTGTGCGGTGTACCAGCCTTTTCATACCGCTTTAAGAAAATCATAGTAGCATCTTTAACATTATCTGTTTGATTTAACATTTGTTTTACTTCTTTATATTCAGGATGCCTTTCCATTTCATATAAGATAAAATCTATTTGAGTGTCTAGATCCCTCCAATCTGTACCTTTTTTCTTAGCAAATTTAGTTAAGTTGATAGGATCTGTATCATATCTACCACCCTTTTCCCATTGAGCCAGTCCTCGGCCCGGACCGCCACCTAATTGCTTAATAGCAGGGTCCAAATTAGATTCTGCTTTTAAATTTGCAACTACCCCTATAGCAGCAGTTTTTGTTAAACCACCAGCAGTCAATCGATTAACAATATATTTTGTAGAACCTTTAGTTAGAACTTCTTCAGGTTTAGAATCAATCTCTGTAGGTGGTTTTTCAAGTTTGAGTTTTTGTAATAGTTCTGATGCTACCTTATCAAATTTGGGTGAAGATATTAACTCATCAGCCTTTTCAACAGCATCTATTTTTTGTTCTATAGGCTCTGGCCTCTCTTTCAGAGCTTTAAGAATATAATCAGTTTCATAAGCGGTTGCACCTAAAGACAACAGCCCCATTAGTATTTCCTTATAACCTTCGTCAAACTGCTCTGTCATCGCTTTTTGGGGATTTTCTTAGTAGATATATTAGCTTTTTCGGCTTCTTTCTTATTCTTATAATACTCAACTAAGAACTTGGGTAAGGCCTTTAACGCGGAACCTTTTTCTTTAGTACAATGTCCACATCTAAAGGCAGTAAACCTCTTAGCATCACTGAAGCAACCACATTCTGGGCACCATTTATCTTCTTTAGGCATTATTGTTGATCTATCCAGGCTTGTGCATCTTCTTTTGTATTAGTGCTCATCACCCAGTTATTTTCTGTATCTAATATCTCAAATGCTGGATATACTGTTAATACACCATTACCATCTAGTTGAGAAGCAGAAGTAGGTAGGTTAGTTGTGTCAACTATCGTATATGCCATTAGATGTACTGTTGAGTATAGCTCTCTTTCTTAAGTGTAAGCTCCGTCTCTGTAAGTTTACCATCTCCTTTATCAGTTTTATTAGATAGATTCTCTTCATCTTGCTCAACTTCCTTTGGAGTAATATTAACGTCATCTTTCCGCTTTTGTGCATCGCATGTAGACGGTAAGTTAATACCGAAATCAACAGGTTCACCTAGATGGCAAGGTACATCAACAGTTCCAACATACCGACCACCGCCATGATCAACAGATAATGTTAATTTATCACCTTCAGGGCTAATACCTCTTACACGAAGATGTAGACCTGTATCAATAAAATCATCAATAATTTCTTTTACGTTAGTTGGGATACTTTTGTAAACTTCATCACTTTTAAAATTATCATTGAACTTGAACACGTCATTCTGCTGAAATCCGCTCTGGATACCACGTGCAGGGTATTTTGCCATGTAATACTCAAATAGATGGAGAAATTTTTTGTCTTTAGCCATACTATTATTTAGTCTTTTAGATAAATATTTATACAAATTTATGTCGGTAAGATTAGATAATTTAAAAAGATCCTCAATCGAGCAAAAATCCTTACAGGATGGCTATCTCTATAAAGATATAAAGTTTGATTTAGATTTTAGTCGTTATGTAAAACCTGAGCTATATTCTCAAGCCGGGCCAAAAGATCTTGCAGAGATACAAGATGGTCAAGCTGTTGTTAACTCGGTTAAAAATATTTTAACTACAACACCAGGTCAAAAATTACTTAACCCACTTCTTGGGTTAGACTTTAGAAGCTATCTATTCGAACCTATTAATACAACGACATCATATTTCCTAAGTCAGTTTATCTATTTAAATTTAGGTGTGCAAGAGCCTCGAATTACTCTAAATATGGTTAAGATTAAAGGTTCACCCGATCAAAACCAATATGATATTGAAATTGGTTTTAGTATACCACAACTCGATATCAATAATTTATCGTTAAACGCTACACTCAATAAAGATGGCTACGTTGTTGTATAACAATGCCACTAGATTAAATATATACAATGAGCCTTCAAGATTTTACAGACTATAGCCTTCCAAAGAATGCTTATCTCACTTTTGATGCTAATTCTCTTAAGACATTAATTATTGATAGGCTTAACGAAAATGAAACATTTACAGATCAAAATTTTGAAGGTTCGAACTTTAGTGCGTTTATTGATGTTGTAGCATATATGTATCATGTTTTGCTTTTCCAGCTTAACACTACATCTAATGAATCTACATTTAATACAGCTACAATTTATGAGAATATGAACAAGCTTGTATCCACAATTGGGTACAATCCTCTCGGTGATCAGACATCATTGGTTAATATATCTTTATCAGCTGCAGATTTAGCTTCAAATGTATATACCGTTCCACGATTTAGCTCAGTAGCAGCTAATGGAGAAACATATGTAGCTACAGAAGATATTACTTTTGAAAAGACAGTAGACAATACTTTAGAAGCTGTTGCAACGTCTAATAATACTTTATATCAAGGGCTATTATCTGAAACAACCTTTAAAGCTACTGGTGAACCGTATGAAAATATTATCTTAATTGATTCTTTCACCTCTAAGCAATTGAGACAAAGTACGTCAAATGTTCGTAATACTAAGTTTATTAGTGATAATGCCTTTAGCGTTTTTGTACAAAATGATACCACTAGAGAATGGACAGAGTATAAAGAAACTTCTTCGCTCTTTTTGGAAGGTATGGAAGCTAGGAAATATGAAAAGCGTTTAAACGGTAGTGGAAACTATGAATTCAAATTTGGTAATAATATAAACGGTAAGCAATTAGCAACCAATGACACAGTTTTGATATTTTACGTTGTATCAGATAATGAATCTGGAATAATTGGTCCTAACACCTTCAATAATGCTTCTTTTACGCTATATGGTTCTCCTAATTTTAGCGGTGTTAAAACAGCAATTTACGATACTAATCAAACATTAATTGCACCATCACAGTTAGGTAATTTAACGATTAATAATCGATTTGCTTCATCCCCGACAAAATTAGCTGAAACTGTTGCAGATATAAGACGTAATGCTCCGAAAGTATTTGCAGCACAAAATCGCCTAGTAACCAAAGACGATTACGAGTATCAAATTAATAGAAACTTTAATAATCTTACTCGAGATGTAAAAATACTATCTAATAATGATTATACATCAAAAGTGTTGTCATATTATAATGACATAGCCTTTATTCCTGGTAATGATGACTCAAGAGTGCTGTTTTCGCAGGTTTTATTCTCTGCATCAACATCATTTAATAATGTTTATGTTTATACAGTACCGACTAATAATCCTACTTTAAACGGTCGCACACCAAATTATTTAAATTCAGCTCAAAAACAACTTATTGCAGAATTTTGTGAGAATAAAAAAGACGTTACACAGAATGTTGTAGTTTCAGATCCAATATTTAAAGCATTTGCACTCGGTGCAGCTAATGTAGATGATAACTCAGTAGATGACACGGTTAATAATACACAGCTTCGCGTTACTCTAGACAAAAATCAAGCCACTAACGATGGTGCTGTTAGATCAGCAATATTTAACATAATTAATAATTATTTTGCAGCTGTTCAGCTAGGTGATATAATCGATGTAGCTGATCTTACACGGGATATTATTAATATCCCCGGTGTTACAGATCTTCATACAATTAACGGTGATACTGAAGTTCCAAATTTAAACTTTATTATATGGAATCCAGATTATAAAGAAGAAGATAATGTTCTACAATCTCTAAATTATCAATTAGAAGACTTTCAATTTGCATATTTCTACGATCCTCAAAATATCACGAATAAGATTGCTATACGACGATTGTAGGATTAAATATGTTATATGTCGTTAAGTTCTCTACAACTCGATTCATCTGGTGAATTCGATTTGCTATACAATTTTTTCTATGTGCGAGATTATAGAAATATAGAGACCTACGAGACCTTTGCACTTCCCTTTACCCCCCTACATTTTACACCTAATTTAAATGATGGTATAGAAGATTTTGTTTCTAACAAGCGACTTGTATGGAATTTTGGTGACGGTACCACAGTAGAGAGTGTTACTGCATCTCACGCATATGACAAGCCAGGTCAGTATAAAGTAACATGCTATCTATATGATAGGACAGGTACTGGTTATTTTGATACATACTCTTCAAAGGTAGATATTAAAGATTATATTGAAGATACTCTCAATATTAGCGTTAGTAACTCTTTATCCTCTACATTATCTGCAGATACTGGTCAGCTAGAAAATCCAATTACTATTGATAGGTATAATTCATATAGATCTCTTGAGACTGGTATTCCGTCAATAGTAGCATATTCTTCTGCTGGTACTGATAACGATTACTTTCGAAATGGTTACTCTAATGAAACTTACGGTCATTTAAAGCCATATTCATCTTTTGTACAAAAACTAACATCAGGTGGGGTTGTTGAGAACATTGAAGTTAATAGTGTTATTACTGATGATACACCCATCTATATTAAACTAAGCAGCACTGAGATTCTACAAACTACGAAAACAGATCCTGATGCTTTTTATGCAGGCTTAACAGGTACGGCTGATGTTTATTTTAAGAGTGATTATCCGGGTAGATATAATCTTATATTTGGCTATAAGCAGGGAGATATTTTTGAATATAGTAATACGACCAACTATGGCGTATCTTCCACTGCAATTTCTAATAACACGTATGACAAGCTTTCATTTTCATCCAACGGGTTAGATGGGGAAGGTCCTAACAATTCATTTACAACTTTTAATATTGGCGCCACAAAATTTGCTACAACGAAAATTGCATTTGTAACCAAAGTAAAGGATGACACTAACTTTACTCAAAAGAATATGCCACTATTAAGTGCAGGAAGTGGTCCTGAGTTAAATCTTGTTTTAACAAATGGTACAACTAATTACGATATTGATATATCTTCTAATTTCTTAGATCTATCAACTCTAGATACTGGTGGTTTTTATAAAGGGTATTTTGTAAGTAATAATTCTAATACCTTAGAGGATGTATATCTTTCTGGTCATACGACGTATTCTGGTAATTTTATATCTGGTGCTAGTAGTACATTCACTATTTATCCAAGTAGCTTTTATACAGTTTCTAAGAAAGGAGAAAATATAGATTTCAAAGCAGCATTTAAGGATATTGCAGAACAACCATTGTTTACTGATGCAAAGGTTCTGATGAGTGATTTTATTGGATCGATTTTTGGGGATTTGAGCTCTACACAAGATTCTATTGGTAAAGCAACTTATGAAAAGATACAAAACTTTTTCGATAATAATACATCCATTGATGAAAGTAACGTTGATGAGCTTGATGGCATTTTACAAATGCTTAGCTTACCTGAGTTAAATAAATATTCTTTCCCACCTAAACTTAATAGGCTTATTGATTTATTATCTATTAGTAAATCTCAATTATTTGGTCGGCGTAATAGGAATCAAACACACTATCAGTCTTATGGTTATCGAGATAATGAGTTTTATGGCTTTAATCTGGGTGATAAACTAGATGCAAGTAGTATTATTGTTGCTGGACAGCCATTAGTAGCTTCTGAAAATTATAGTGGTAAATTTACGACGTTAAATACTACTCTCCCTCTTAGTGCTAGAACCACACCTACTATTACTATTACAAATGGGTTTGTATATGGTACATCAACAGGTCAGCTAGTGTCTGCCACCTCAGAAGAACTTAATAGCGGTACCCCTACCCCAATCACACTTGAACAATTCGGGCAATGCGAAGTTCTTACTGAAGGTGGGGATGATCTTTTAACTCAACCACTCTCGTCAAGCTCACAATTCTATAGATTAGGTGATTATAATGCTACCTGGGGGTGGCCGCTTTTATCTGGCGGAGGGCGAGATATTTTCGATATATATAATTTTTACTATCAGAAGGATGTAACTACTGATATTGAAAACTCTATAATTGATTTTAAGGATCCTAACAACACTATTTCATATAGCCTTACATCCTATAATGATTGGTCGAAGAATGATGGTACTATGTCAAACATCTTCTCGCAATCGTTATACGAAGGCCTCAAACTTTTTGAAGATTAATAATTATGTCTGACCAATCTATAAGAACAGTTCTAGTTAAGTATTCTATCACTAACCCTGATATTACAGATGGCGTGTATAGAGATACTATTGCACCGTTTTCGTTTTTAGACTTTATCACTAATACTCAAGCTGATTATTCGCCAGACGAATATAGCTCATTTTATAGTCAATATCTTCAAGACTGGTATTCTAATCAAGATACATCCGAAGAAGAACAGCAAATACAATTTAAAGATTATTATAGACAGTTTATTAGAGAGGTAGTTATTAACTACACAACTGAAACTGAAAAGCGTTTCTTAGAAAAAATAAATTTCAATGATCCTGCTGATTTGGATGTGGCTATCCCCTTTTTCGCGAACCGGCTTAAAGATATTGCTTTATTCTATAAGAAAAAGCGTGACGAGGGTAAGTATGTAATCGATAGAAACAAACTCAAAGGTAGTTCGGTTGGCTTAGAAAAAGCTATTTTTGACAATATTTATAATTTTATTTTTAATACTGAAGATTCTCTAAATACTGAAAATTTGACAGTTTTCGAAGCAATTAAAGATTTAGGAATAGAAGTTGAAGAATTTGTTGATGTTTATGGTGATTACTTTGATGTACCTACCTTTATTAATGAAGCAGATAATAGAAATGAAATTGAAGCAAAATACTTTTTAGACCCAGCGGGAATTGATGCTATTTCTGGTGATAATAATTTTTTAACTAATTTACGGGCGTTTAAAATTAATCCCAAAGCATTAACACCGAATGAGTTTGATGCTATTTGTAATCCTGATAATGATTTAGTACAGCTAGCTAATCAATTTAGAAAAGGTGGATTATCAGTATCTGAATTATATTCTTTAAAACGAGCTTTGATTTCAAAGTATCTAGGTACAGATATCTATTATATTGACACTACAACTAGCCCTGCTACATCAGGTATTTTTGTTAGAGCAGATACTCCAGCTGCTAATGCTCTCAATTTACAAGCTGCTAATACAGCTACAGTAGAAAGTAATGAGATCCAACTACTCAGAGATACGGGTCTTAATTTTAAACCTGATGATATTGGTTTATTTAAATTGCATGCTGAAGATTACACATATACAATAGATACTAATGTTATAGTGTCGGATGAGGTATACATTTTCCCAGATCCAGCTAAGTTTGGAAACGTCTCTACAAACCCTACGGATAATTACCCAGTTTATTATAAGTTTGATTATAGATTTAATACAAGAAACGTATCAAGTGGTTTTGCAACAGGCGATCCTAGAGTTACGAACAAATCTACAACTTACGAATCTTACACTACTAAAGAGCGTAATGATTCGCAGTTAGTAGAGCGTAATGATATTAGCTATAAACTAAACTTTACAGACTTATACAATCAAGGACTAGTATCGAAATATCAAACTGATATTTACGGTAATGAATATGCATTATTTAAAGCAGAACCTTTAAAACCTATTGACGAAAGTGCATCTTCAAATATTAAAAATCTACTTTTAAATGGTCATGTGTTTTTTGACGAGGTTGATGGTTATAACTTTAACTATTCCTTAACTGGGAGTAACGGTACAGCAATTAGGTCAGGGATTAGCACATATACTAACGGCTTAACTGCTCTAGATACCCCTCTTACTTTATATATGAGAGAGTTTTATCCGTATCAAGAGCTCCTTCAAGACACCAGAAACTTATTACCATACTGGCGAGATGGTGGTGCATTTACCTTTTTAGATAGTAGTGAACTTCCAAACCCACTTACAGGACTAGGACCTGGATATCCTGCATCTACAAATTATTACTATACAGTTTTAGTTGAAGGTACATTCCCTACACCTGTTGATATTCAAACAGAACAAACACCTTTATCTGATATTACAACAGAAGCTGACTTTAATATTATTGCTGAAAACGCTGAACTTACTTTTGCTACAGATGTAAGGTATTATCTCTCTGCTGGTGGTCAGTATAAGCGCTACGAAGGGGGGTACTTTACTGATGAGGTGGTATTGCCTAATGATTTTATATACTCAGACAACTACCGTTATTTGGATAGCATTGATTCAAGAGGTTCAACTGTTATATCCAGCCTAACGTCGTCAAATACAACACTTACCAAAGAAGAACAGCAAACATTAATAGGTAGTCTTTACGTTAAGAATGGTACATACTCTACTTCTGAGTTGCTATCATCTGCACTTAATAAAACTATTACGAAATACGCTCCTTCAATTCAAAATCAAATTAATTACGAGCTGCTAGATTTTGATATTATACAAAACACCATATTCCTCGAAACAAGGTCAACCCTTATTATTGACAAAATTTCATATAAAGATGGTGCCTTTACTAAGCCATCAACTATTAATACTACATTTTCGGTTAATAGTGCTAATATGGTTGAGGTGTTTACAAATAGGTTTTATAATGAAAAAACTGGTAAGGTGTATTTTGCACGCTTTAAGGATAATATTAATGATACATGCGCACCACTAGCGGATAATTATAAAGCAGTATATCCAGAAATCTACGAGTATGATATTCAGCAAAATTCAACATCTAAGCTATATCCTACCGGTATAGATGATATAACATTGAGCGCTTTTGAATTGAATATAGAATCTCTTTCTTCGCGTAATTATACGCCAGATTCTGTACATACTCCTAATCTAACTTATAATAAGTTAAATGATATATTTAAACTAACGTATATGGTGTGTGATAAAAACGACTTTACACACTTAGTGGATGCTTCGTTTAAGATGTCGGATAATAAGCTTATCGTTGTGGATTCAAATAGATATGAACCATTAAATAATATTACCAGAACTTCTACATTTGGTGATACTACAAACTTTAGCTTTATTTCAGCAAGTAATGGATCATTTACTAGAGATTCTAGACACTTCACCTTTACCATATGATGAGTACAATTTTTATTAATCTCTCCTCTATAACTGAAAACACAGATGTGTTTAAGGAGGAAATATTGTTTAAAGGATCCCCTACAATAAATTTTGTTTTAACCGGGGTATCAGAAGCAACTAATTCTGCACTTACGTTGGACATTAACTGGGGTGATTCAAGCGCTATACAATATGCTCAAAAAGACATTGTCTTTAATTATAAAACCAAATCTATTTTTGATGAAGTGTTATATGGTAAAGTAGGTGGTACTATTTTAAATCAATATGAACATACATATGTACCAGCAGTAAGTTCTTTCTTTACTAACTTAACTGCACAATTTTTAATTCATTACAATAATGGATTTTACGCTAACGTATTACAACCTATCAAATTGATTCGTGAAAGTTACTACGACAATATACAAAAGCTCGGAATTACGTCAACCCAAATGGTAGGTGCCTCTGCTAGCAACACCATTGCCAACTTACAATCGAAGTTTAACAACTCTACATATATCACTTTCTTGAATAATTAATTGTGTTTCGTGTTTGTACCATTAAATATGTATGTAAATGGCGAATACCAATACATACTCAGTTAGTTCAATAGCATTCCCTTCTGCAGAATATAATGATAGATATATCACTATTGAGCAAACTAAATCCTCCTTAGAACAGGGGTTAAATATCAATCTTATTGATGCTCTTTCTGGTGCTCGGGATAGTAAGATAAATAACTACTCATCTTACTATCTTACGGGTAAAAATAAGTTAGAAAACTTTATATCACTATCATCTACTAATAGCGATGTGACTACCTCATTGGTAACAAGGATTGGTTTCGAGCGCCTTAATAACGAGCAACATCAATATTTATACATTTTTAAAAGTCTTGCAGATCAAACTACTTCACAAAAGGCTTTAGGTATACAACCTCTTGATAAAACTGGTCTATTAGCCAACAATTACTTTTTTGAAATAGAAGCGTTAAATAACAACTTATGTCGAATTAAACATAATAATGGGGTGTTTGATTTTTATCTCAACTATAATAACGGGATTGATCCGGAGACCAATCTCCCATATGGGTTTGTTTTTTATCAAAATACAGATAATTATAAGGATATTATACGAGAACAGAGTGATGTGTTTAGATACATTTTAGATGATGATGGATATCTACAACTATTTAAATTTGAAGATAGTGTTCTTAATATTGTTACGTTAAGTGGAAGTGAGCTTATTCTTACTCCGTTGGTATCAGGAAGTTTAAATCGCAGTCACAATAATCTAATGCATATTGACTATTCATTAGATCAAAATGTAGATGCAATTAATAAAAGTTTTATATCCTATAATGTTAACAAATCATCTAACTTAACTCTCAATTCTGAGGCCAGTAATTTTAATGAGGAAGGTCAATATGTATTTACTACTGCTTACAATACAGTTTCTGCAGAGTCATTACCAATAAACTATTTTTCACTAGACACAAATAGATCAGAATTTAACTATATTAAACGTGGCTCAAACATGGTTGATAGTTCGATTGGATTAGGGCGTGATCCACGTGAGTATTATAATTTAAATTCAGGTAATGATCAGGAGAAAGGCCTAGATAAAATTAATTTAAATTACAATTTTTATGATAAAGATGTGTATGTGGAAAATGGCAGTGATACTTATTTCATTGCTCCCTCTTCAATTTACCCATATGATAAGCTCAACATTAACGATACCACTTTCGTTAATAATGGTGCTTTTGCTGGGCCTACTCCTGTTTTAGCGGATAAAATTTTTATAAAGAGACAAAACACAACACAATATGATAATGGTAGATATCTCTGCACTTGGTTATCTGGTGGTGCTTTAGGTGGATCTGGTGTATGGGTTGATAGGTACTATTATCCGAATAAAATATCTAAAGGTGGGGCGTTGTCTGCTACATCTACTTATGCACCATCCTTTTACGATAGTGTTGATACGTTAACTTTAAAGGTTTCTGATGCTGTACTCAATCGGGAAAAATTCTTTGATAAATTAAGTGATGCGGCCATTGAACCTAATATTGCAATTAAGTATCACCGTATTGGTAATGCTGATATAACAAAGATTGTTGAGAGCTCATCTCCGTTAATTTCTTCTTTTGATAGCTTTACTACTTCTAAGGTAGTTCGAGGGGAAACGGAGAACTTCTGTGTAGATGTTAATGCTAGAGAACTTACCTTTAATGGTGATAGATATAGCGTGTTTAATGTCTCAGAGAAGATTGATGAGACTAAAAACTTTACCTTAAATTTTGATATGTATTTAGATCCTGCTAATAAGTATGGATTTCAATTATTAGGTAACAATACTAATAGAGGATTTGGTATTTTCCAAGATCAGACTGTTACACCATTTATTCACGTAGTAAGTGATCAGACGCTATATATCTACAACACTAATTTCGAATTAAGAAATAAAGTTGAGTTTAAAACTAAAATCAAACAGGTATTTAAAAGAAGTGCTTTAGATGATTATATTGTCACCACTTCTGGAAACTTATTTTATAAAGTTAACACACAAGGTAATAAAATTAAGTTAGATTGTGGTAGTGATATTTTATCATATATCGGCTACTACCAAATGCATGATCATATTGACTTTATCTCTAGTGATCAAGTAGTTCGTAGAATCAATACAAATACATTCTCTGTATCAACTTTATCATCTGCTGAATTTGATGTGTATGAAAAACAGTTTTGCTTATATGATAATGTTTTAGAGTATAACGATGATACCTACAAATTGCCTGGTGCTAACAATAACTGGGAAAACGATTCCACCGTATTCTATCAAGTTAGTGACTTTATTGTAAAACATAATTTAGATGGTGCTCCAGAAGCTTTTCTTAAGTCTAATATTAAAGACTTTTTAGTTGCTCAAAATAAAGTTTATATTTTAAAGCCTACTGAATATTTTGTATTCAATACAAGTGGTATTTTTGAGTTATCTGGATCAATCGGTAGTCTTGATAGCCCGGGCTCAGATACAGAGCCCGATACAGAGCTGTCGGTAGGACTTTCAGGGGGTGAGTTTATATCGATAGATTGGGTAAATGAATATATAAATGGTGTAAATTATCAGTATCCTATTTTACTAGCAAAAGATATTGGAGATAGCTTGTATATGTACAAGAATTTAAATAACACAGCTATTGCACTATCTGGAGCCTCATTCGGTCACAATACACCTAACTCTAAGCTAACAAATTATAACGTACTTAATCACTTGTACGATTCTTCTTCAATAGACTTTAAATTAACGTTGAGAAACTATTTAGATAATGAAGATATCCTTACTAAAACTATTTCTTTTGATCCTAACAACTTTGAGCCAGGGTTCTATAATTTTACATATAGATTAGATACAGTACAAGGTAATTCAACGTTATATATTAATGCAGAATTATACGATAATCAAAATTTTGCTCCGGGTAAGTATATGATACAGGATATATTTAGCGATGAATTTTTTATTGGATCTACTGGCTTCCAAAGTAATATGGATCTTTCAACTTACCTTAAACAACCAGGTTACTATTATACTAAAGATCTTACTATAAGAAATCCGTATGTTTATAATGAAGCTATTAGTACTGAATTGGTATATGCTTTATATCTATTAGAAAAGCGTATCGATGATTTAGTGTTATCTATACCTGCTGGTCAAAGAACTTCTAAAACTGAGATACAGCAGTTCTTTAAGTTTAATAGAAATAATTCTTCAAATACTATTGATATTGTTGTGAAGAATCTCAATATTACTAACCAAACTATACGAGAGCAAATAAAAACGTCTATTTTAGCCGAAGCTGAAAATTTTGTACCTACTGGTGTGACAATTAACGATATTGTATTTAGAGACTATTAGAATGAGTGATTATTTAACATATAAAAAAGTTTATACTTCCGGAGAAATGTTTACTCTAACCGGGTCAGATTTTTACGGTTTTGTAGAAACTGGAAGCCTTGGAAGTGCAAGAGAAATATCAACTGGTAAGAGTCTCACCTCTAAAAATACCTATGCAACGGATTTATTTTTCTCTATAGATTTTAAAGATCGGGTTATTAGTGACATTAACATTACACTACCTAATCAGCTTGATGATTGTCTATTTGCTCTTAATGATAATTTTACTTATGAACTTTTTAGATATAAACTGCAAAATTTAAGAGAAAACAATACTTTTGTTTATTCTAATTTATTCATTAGTTCTAATAAACTACCATATACAGATTCCTTAAGATATGCATCTCTCTCTTCTAATACTTTAACAGCGTTTGAAATTAAAACATCAGATGCAACCACCCCACAATTTGTTGACAATATTAAATTTGAAAATAGTCACCATTTAAGTGCATTTGGATATATTGTAGGTGCTACTGCTCAACCTAATTTAGATCATGATGACAGATTTTCGCTATTTGTATGTACATCATCAGATCTTATATGCCTTACTGGTTCGAATACTGATTTGACTATCATAGAAGATACTACTGGCTACGAGACAACAGAAGAAAATAATTTAACGTTTAAAGAGCTAGGCGGAATTGCATCAACAGATAAATATTTATATCTTTCTGATACAGGAAATAATACCGTACTTCGTTATGATATAGCTGGTTATGTTAACAACGATAGTTCTCTTAGAAACAAGCGTAATTATATTGAACTTGTAGGTGGCTTTGGAGATTCAAGACGACAGACTAAATTTGTAAGACCAACCAAACTAGCAGTAAGACCTAATACAGTAGCTGTATTTGATTCCGGTAACAAGGTAGTTAAGCTTTTTGATGAGAAGTTTAACTATATTACTCGTATTACATCTATTAACTTTAATATAGAGACATTTGGCGCAATGGGCTTCGATCCAGATTTCGGATCGTTATATATATTAACTCATAAGGATGTAACTACTAACAATATTAATAATAGAATACCATATCTATATCGTTATAGTGGTGATAATTTTAGATTTAAAGAAGAAATTATTTTAGAAGATAAGCTAGCCCTTGACGAATATATAGTAGATATTTCGTTTTCTGGTACTGATAGTAACTATTGGTATTTTGCTACTAATAAAACCGTATATAAAAAGTTCAAAACCAGACCTAATAAAGTAATCGGCAAGTATCAAGCCGAGCGTTTGTATCTTTTAAACGTTTCTAATGATACAATTGAAGTTGCGAGTGAGCCTATAACTATTAACAATCGTTGGAACTTTAATGATATTAATTTTTCACAAGCCCAGTTTATTTGGAATTTAGGTACACAGTTTGGAGAAGCAGCAGCAGCTGAGCAGGTTACTGGGTTGCTAGACTCTACAATTAATAGTTACTCTATTTTCCAATCTACAAGTAGTTATGATAAGACGTATATGTTGACAGATGGCCGTCTATACTTTTTCGACGAGCCAATAATCACATCATATCAAAGAGTATTAAAAGATGTAAACTATACCAACTACGGTAGTGAAGGATTCTCATTAAACCCTGATAGTTTTATTCAACAGTCAACAATTAATCTTGAAATTCATAAACTAATCGATGATATCTTAACTCTTAAAAATAATATTATTGGAAGATTTTCCGGATCCTACAATAATGACATTTTAGAGCTTGAGGATTACAACTATAACGTGGAGTTTGATAAATTTATAACACAGGAAATTGAAAATTTTTATATTCATGGTAATGAAGAAAATTTAAATGGTGTTTTAAATAGATGCTTTAAGTTAATTTACGAGCTACAGTCTAAATTAGTTAATTTTGTACAGCCAGATGTTGATTCTTCTGTACAACGCTCGTATACTGTAGGAGGTATTATAGAAATTTAATTGCTTAATACTGCCACTCCCATAAATATATATATGGCAAGTGAATCACTAACTAACACCAATATCTCAGAGACATATGTCGGTGTGCTTCACGCTAAAGGTGAAGCTATCCCAGCCACGGGACTGCAAGATGTATATGATGGCTTTGGTAATAAGAGTGCGTTAAAGATTGGCCAAGCAGGAAAAGGAATCGATATTGATGGTAGTCTAGGTGCTAGTTTTATTAATACTCTTTATCCTGTTGGAGCTGTAATATTTTCTACTGATAATACAAATCCAGGAGTTAGATTCTCTGGAACAACTTGGATACAAGAAGCAGCAGGTAGGTTTATTGCTGGGGTCGGTACTGGTAACGATGGTACTAATACACAAGCAGTACCAGCTGGTAACGATTCTACAGGAAAATATAAACACACTCTTACTGAAGCTGAATTACCAAGTCATAATCACAAAACTTTCAAAGATATATCATCAAGTACCAATAACACAGCAAATTTTGCTGCTAGAAAAGATGCTTCTGGGGGTTCGCAAAATTATGCAATTCAAAGTACAACAGAGACTCCTGACGTCTTTCCTACATCAAATACAGGTAGTGGTACGGCGCATAATAATACACCACCATCGTTTGGTTTGTATGTATGGAAGAGAACAGCTTAACAATTTAAAACAATGCCAGATATTGAAATAGTAAAATTAAAATTAAGAAGAGGTACTGATACTCAGCGGCAGGCTATTACTCTTGAACAAGGTGAGCTTGGTTATACAACTGATGCAAAGCGAGTCTGGGTAGGTGATGGATTTACAATTGGTGGTGTTAATGTAGGTAACGTTGCACATGCACCAGTAACTGCAGGTAGTAGAACAGATCTTGATTATGTAATTAATGGGGATTTAGTATATGATAATAATTTTCTATACCAACTCTCTGGTACATATGCAGATAATTTATCATCATGGGCATTTATTGGTTCACAAACGGATACATCAACTATTGAATATAACGCAAGTAATCAGCTACATATAGTGGATAACGGGATCGGTATTACACAGCTAAGTAGTAATGTCGTTCGTGAAAATGGTGGGTTATTATATACTTCTTCCGGACTTTCAGCAAATGTTGATGGTTCTACTGTTACTGTTGATTCTACTACAGGTCAGCTAAGTGTTATTGGTGGTACTATTAGTACCAGTAGCGTTGGTAATGGCTTAAGCGGAGGTGGCGCGGATCCTCTAGGTGTGTATACTACTGATTCATTTACCTATACAGGCACTAAATTGGAGTTTAATAATGCTCCTGCAAATACTGTTGATGCCGGAGCTATTCAGAATTCAGCCCTTGGTAATGGTCTAGAAAAGAGTGGATCTACTATACAACTTGAAACTATCGGAGGCGCTGTTATTAGGCCGTTTAACTCATCTGTTTCTGATAGTAGTGGTAGGATTACCTCGTCAACTAATGCTCTTGAGCAAAATCTTTCAGGTGCATCCACTTCCGGAACTAGTCAACTCTTCTTCGGTTCATTAGATGAATCGAACCCTGGTGCTAATGGTGAAACAGTTGTAAATGTTATTTCTGCTAATAGCAATCAATCATCAGCAGTTACTATATCTTTATCATCTGCAGGCTTTGTTCAAATTGCTTCAGGTACTCTTGGCAACTTTGCAATTCCTGTATTTAAAATACCAACTTAATTTAATAAAATGGCTAAAAAAATCGAAATTCTCGAAAACACACTTCTCAAATTACTCGTTCGTCGTGGTGACAATCTAGATCGAGTTAATGTTACCTTATCAGAAGGTGAGCTAGGATACACTACTGATGGTAAGCGTCTTTTTGTTGGGGATGGTCAAACTGCAGGTGGTATAGTAGTAGGTAATAAATGGAAAGGATCAGTTACTGATGTCTCCACTATTACAGATGCTATTACTGGGGATTATGCATTTGAATCTACGAGTAATATATTTTACGTCCTCACTGAACAGTCTACATGGTTATCAGCAGGTCGTATTTTAGAAGCTGGAGATACTACTATCGATATTAATGATAGTAATGGTACTATATCGGTTGGAACCATTTCAGGAGCTAACGTTTCCGTTAACGCTTTAGGTAATTCAATAGATCTCAGCAATACAAAAATTTCGTTGAGTAGCACACAAATTAAAACAGATAGAGTTTCATCTCATACAGCTTCTCATCTTAAGCTACCACAAAATATTAATATTAACAGCGTCAACTATCAATTTCCAGTTGGTGGTCTTGGGGGTGATAATTCCTTCTTACGAGCAGATGCTAATGGTAATCTACGATGGACTACTCCAGAAGCAAACGCCACGGTTTATTTCAATTCATCATCTGTTATTCCTATTGGTACAATTATTCCAGTCGCTTCAGGTTCAAGTGTACCAAGTGGGTATTTACTTTGTAATGGTCAAACGATAGCAGGTGCAACTTACCGTGATTTATCTGCTGTTATCGGCTCACAATATGGTGGAAACGATACAACCTTTAAGTTACCTAATTACGAAAAATCGGTTTTATATGGAGTTAACTCAAACCCGGTTGGAGGTACTGAATATCACTTAGCTACTGGTACGAGTAGTTTAAGTGCTAAGGCTGTAACGTTTTTTATTAAAGCTTTACCTGATACTGTTGCTACCCCAGCATTCACCCTTAGTGGTGACTTAAAAGCATCAACAAATGGTACAGCAGTAGCAGAAGGTGCGTCTTTTGATCCGTTTGCAACTAATGTTGTTATTTCTACACCAGTTCCAGGGTTAACTGCATATACTGAAGCAGGCACAGGTACATATAATACACGAGCAACATATACTAAATTCTGGGTAACTGGTTCTGGTTCTAAAGGTGGTGCTACATCAGGTGGAGCGGCTGCAACTATCACAGGCGTACTTTCAGCTCCTATTGGTACACCAATAACCTATATTGTAGGGGCAGGACAAACCACAAAGAATTCTCCTGGTAACTTATCAAAAATTACAATTGGTGGAGTTGATGTGGCTATTAGTAATGGTGCACTATGGCAGGCAACTTATATTGGTGCTCCAAACAACAGTGGAACAGTACTAACTACTAATGATAATGTCCTATGCGGTCATATTCTATCAGGTGGTAGTGGTGGTGTAGATTCAAACGATAATGAAGAGGGTGTTGCTGGTACAGCATCTTTCTGGGGAGCAGGTAGTGTTCCTGGAGCTGGTCCTTTTGCAGATCGTAACAATTCAGCAGATTCCGCTGCCGGTCTTGTTAAATTTGAGTGGGGCATGTAAATTGCGGTTTATCTGACTTGAATATTAGATTATCAGATTAAATATCTGTATGGATTATCCAACAGATCTACCTCTATCTGCTGTAGCAGTGCAGGTATTTGAGGAAGGTATGTCTCCTCAGTATGATATTACATGGTCATTTACTTATGAGTTAAGTGCACATACTGTTGGAGATCAATTTGGATATTGCATGTTTTTGCAAGATGCAAGCTTTCCTTTAAGTGGTGGTGGTGTTGGACCTGATCTTGGATTTACTGGTAACACTTTACTATCTGCCTCACTTTCTTCACAACCTCTCAATAAACCGATTCTAGGTATCGGATTTGATAGTCTTGGTGTCTTTGCATCAGAACTTACGTATACTGATGGACCTACTCGCGCAGGAGTATCATATGAACCTAATAGTATTACGTTAAGAGATAAAGATTTTAATATAATTACAACACAAGCAATTAGTGCCTTTGATTTGGTTAGTTCTGGAAAGAAAACAATAAGAGCACGTCTTGGAAACTATGGTCGTAGAATTGCTGTAGATTATAAGAATGAAACTGATACATTCTATACTCAAATACTTACACAAGAGTTAACTGGTATTGATGTATATCCAGGTTCCCGATACAGGCCTGGTGTTTCGTTTGTTAAGCCACTTTCTAACCTTAATACAAACGGTATTATTGTAACAACTGGCTTTCACGTTGAAGGTAATAGTGAGGAAACAGATGAAAGTGAGTTTACATTTACACCTTTAACAGCTTTCGCAGTTAATAATACGACGACCGGACCAGTACCTCAACCACCACCTGATTCAGAAGATAGACCTACATTACCGTTTTTAGGTATGGAGCCAAATATAGGGTGTCCAGACAATACATGTGATTTAACAACTCTTGGATCAACTTATCCAGGTATTTTTGTAAATTCTATCTTATATGGAATGTCTGCTTATATTGGAGATATTGATTTAAAGTGGAGTACACCAGTAAGCCCATATCGATTTGTCTATACTTATGATGATATTATCCGCCTAGATACAGGATTTGTTGGTAACGAAACCTGGAATTATGGTGGTGCACTAAGAGGTAGCTTTACTACTGGTCTTGAAAATTCTCTAAAATATGCAAGTTATCCTCCTATCAACCTTGCCCCAGATGGATATCCTTATGTTAATAGTTCTTTAACTACAGCAACAAGCTCTATTTATAAAGATACAGATACATCCCGTTTTAAGGTTACTGTATATGCTCCAACTTCAGCAGCTGATTGGGAGGTATTTGTCGGGTGTCCGTTTTATACACTATCTTGCGGAATAACTGATGAGTATTTATGTGATGTTTCGCGTAGATTTGAACAACTACGACGAGTTGTGCTCAGTCCTATTAATCCTTTCCCTGAATGTTCCATAGCTGTTACTCCTAGTGTGACGCCTTCCGCTTCACCTTCTCCGTCACCGTCTGTAACACCGTCACCGTCTGTTACTCCTTCTGTATCTGTTACACCTAGTACGTCAGTTACACCAAGTGTGTCTATTTCAATATCAACTACCACCGGTATAACAGTTACTCCTTCTGCATCAGTTACTCCTTCTGCATCAGTTACTCCTTCACCGTCTGTAACACCGTCACCGTCTGCTTCAGTTACACCATCACCGTCTGGTACACCGTCTGCTTCATATACCCCTTCTACGTCTACCACACCACCAGTATCTGTTACAGTTACACCGTCAGCGTCGCCATCACCGTCACCGTCTAATACTCCTTCACCGTCTAGTACCACGGTACCACCAGTTCCGTCCGTAACACCATCTGTTACACCGTCGCCGTCTAGTACACCGTCATCGTCTGTAACACCATCAGCGTCACCATCACCATCACCGTCTAATACACCATCACCGTCTGGTACGCAAGCTCCACCAGTTCCATCTGTAACCCCATCTGTTACACCTAGTGCGTCTCCATCACCATCCCCGTCTAATACACCATCACCGTCTGGTACACCATCACCGTCTGGTACACCGTCGCCGTCTGGTACACCGTCATCGTCTGTAACACCATCAGCGTCACCGTCTCCATCACCGTCTAATACACCGTCACCATCTGGTACTCCGGCTCCATCAACTACAACCGGTGTATCAGTTACACCTTCCCCATCAGTTACACCTTCCCCATCATCCACACCGTCACCGTCTGGTACACCGTCACCGTCTGGTACACCGTCACCGTCTGGTACACCGTCACCGTCTAATACTCCTTCACCATCTAATACTCCTTCACCATCTGTAACTCCTTCCCCATCAGTTACACCATCACCGTCTGGTACACCATCACCGTCTGGTACACCATCACCGTCTGGTACACCATCACCATCTAATACTCCTTCACCGTCTGTAACTCCTTCACCGTCTACTACACCACCAGCTACACCTGCCATTTCATCTACACCAGTACCGACTCCCCCTGCACCTAGCACTTCAAGCCCATAATTTAGTTAACTATGACTTCAAGCAGCTCAAGCAGCTCGTCAAGCTCGGCATCACCAAGTTACACACCAAGTGTCTCGGTTTCTACTCCCCCACCACCTAGCCCGTCAGAAACACCAAGTTACACACCAAGTGTCTCGGTTACTACTCCCCCACCACCAAGTGTTTCTGGTACACCGTCACCATCTAATACACCATCCCCGTCGGTTACACCAAGTACTTCAGTAACAACAAGTGTATCTGTTACTCCTTCTGTATCCGTTACACCAAGTACTTCAGTAACACCGAGTGTATCTGTTACTCCTTCTGTATCCGTTACACCAAGTACTTCAGTAACACCGAGTGTATCTGTTACACCCTCACCGTCTGTTACTCCTTCACCATCTGTAACACCTTCACCGTCTGTATCTCTTTCACCGTCCGGTACACCGGCACCATCTAATACACCTTCACCATCTAATACACCTTCACCGTCTGTAACTCCTTCGCCATCGGTCACACCATCCGTATCAGTTACACCAAGCGTGTCTGTTACTCCTTCTGTATCTGTTACACCAAGCGTGTCTGTTACTCCTTCTGTATCTGTTACACCAAGCGTGTCTGTTACTCCTTCTGTATCTGTTACACCAAGTACTTCAGTTACTCCTTCACCGTCTGTAACTCCTAGTACTTCAGTTACTCCTTCACCGTCTGTAACTCCTTCGCCTTCGGTCACACCATCCGTATCTGTTACACCTTCACCGTCTGTAACTCCTTCCCCGTCTGTTACTCCTTCTGTATCAGTCACACCTTCACCGTCTGTAACTCCTTCCCCGTCTGTTACTCCTTCTGTATCTGTTACACCGTCATTTACACCTAGTACGTCTGTAACTCCCTCGACGTCAGTTACACCAAGTACATCTGTAACTCCCTCTACGTCTGTTACCCCGTCTGTAACTCCTTCTGTATCTGTTACACCTTCTGTATCAGTCACACCTTCTGTATCTGTTACACCTTCTGTATCAGTCACACCTTCTGCTTCGTTTACACCAAGTGTATCATTAACACCTAGTGCGTCTGTTACACCTTCTGCTTCGTTTACACCGTCACCGTCTGTAACACCTAGTGCGTCTGTTACCCCATCAGTCACACCTTCTGCTTCGGTTACACCTTCTGCTTCGGTTACACCTAGTACGTCTGTAACACCTAGTACGTCTGTTACTCCATCAGTCACAACTTCTGTATCTGTTACACCTTCTGTATCTGTTACTCCAAGTGCTTCAGTTACTCCTTCCGTGTCGGTAACCCCGTCTTCTTCGGTTACTCCATCAGCTACACCTTCTGCTTCTGTTACACCAAGCGCGTCTGTTACACCGAGTGCTTCGCTTACACCAAGCGCGTCTGTTACGCCATCAGTATCGTTTACACCAAGTGTATCATTAACGCCGTCTGCTTCGGTTACACCGTCTGCTTCAGTTACTCCAAGTGTATCATTAACGCCGTCTGCTTCTGTAACTCCAAGCGCGTCTGTTACGCCATCAGTATCGTTTACACCAAGTGTATCATTAACACCTTCTGCTTCTGTAACTCCAAGCGCGTCTGTTACTCCATCAGTATCGTTTACACCAAGTGTATCATTAACGCCGTCTGCTTCGGTTACGCCATCAGTATCGTTTACACCAAGTGTATCATTAACACCTTCTGCTTCGGTTACGCCGTCTGCTTCGGTTACGCCGTCTGCTTCAGTTACTCCAAGTGTATCATTAACGCCGTCTGCTTCGGTTACGCCATCAGTATCGTTTACACCAAGTGTATCATTAACACCTTCTGCTTCGGTTACGCCGTCTGCTTCGGTTACACCAAGTGCTTCTGTTACACCAAGTGCTTCATTAACGCCGTCTGCTTCGTTTACACCTTCTGCTTCGGTTACACCAAGTGCTTCTGTTACACCAAGTGCTTCAGTTACACCAAGTTCTTCTGTAACTCCCTCTCCATCAGTTACACCTTCTGCTTCGGTTACGCCATCAGTATCGTTTACTCCAAGTGTATCATTAACACCTAGTGCGTCTGTTACTCCAAGTGCTTCAGTTACTCCAAGTGTATCAGTTACTCCAAGTGCTTCGTTTACACCTAGTGCTTCAGTTACTCCAAGTGTATCAGTTACTCCAAGTGCTTCGTTTACACCTAGTGCGTCATTAACACCTTCTGCTTCTGTAACTCCAAGTGCTTCGTTTACTCCAAGTGCTTCATTAACACCTTCTGCTTCTGTAACTCCAAGTGCTTCGTTTACTCCAAGTATATCATTAACACCTTCTGCTTCTGTAACTCCAAGTGCTTCGTTTACTCCAAGTGTATCATTAACACCTAGTGCGTCTGTTACACCTTCTGCTTCGTTTACACCAAGTGTATCATTAACACCTTCTGCTTCTGTAACTCCAAGTGCTTCGGTTACGCCGTCTGCTTCAGTTACTCCAAGTGTATCATTAACGCCGTCTGCTTCTGTAACTCCAAGTGCTTCAGTTACGCCGTCTGCTTCGTTTACACCAAGTGTATCATTAACACCTTCTGCTTCAGTTACTCCTAGTGCGTCTGTTACACCTTCTGCTTCGTTTACACCAAGTGTATCATTAACACCTTCTGCTTCTGTTACACCGTCTGCTTCGTTTACACCAAGTGTATCTGTATCATTAACACCTAGTGCGTCAGTTACACCAAGTGTATCATTAACACCT
>Ga0209535_1000088_pt1 | contig 54335 bp, 40 predicted proteins | sample LinPmetageLP28_FD_184041 | JGI IMG/M metagenome (GOLD analysis project Ga0209535, IMG submission 184041) | Marine viral communities from the Pacific Ocean - LP-28 (SPAdes) (version 2) | ecosystem: Environmental > Aquatic > Marine > Oceanic | place: Pacific Ocean | collected 2009-08-22 | reverse complement strand
AACAAAGAACCGCCTATCATGTAACGTTACCTCAGGCGGTAAACTTAATGAATCAGAGGGAACGATATTTTGAACAGATAGAAGATGTGAATAATCCAGGTAATTTCATCAATAACATGACCCCAAATCGTATGTTGGTTGACCTTATAAATGACCAATTCGCATCTAATGGTGTTGTTCCTCCACCTCCAAGTCCTGGTGTAAATAGATACGAAGATATGCCTCTTATAATGGTTACTGACTCTCAAGTTAATATGGATAATGGACAATTATTAAGTTTTGTGGACCCCGAATTGGTACCTGACGAAAACGTTAATAATACTGGATTAACAATTAACCAATACGGGTACCAAAGTATAGAGGGGACTATGACCTACAACCCTTCTAATTATGTTCAGGTTCCAAGTGCAATCGAATATATAGACCCTAATGGTAATACTCAGAATGTTGATATGGATTTCTACTCACCTGTTTCAGGATTGTCATATAATTTTAAAACGGGTCTTGAGTATCACCAAGTAATTGGTAGTATGACGATAGGTGAAGCGTTTGATATTATGACGGGAAACTCTAATAATACCATCTACATAAATCAATCAATATTATGGAATTATATGATTGGTAAAGTTAATCAGTTACCATGTGGTTACCCAATACCTGCTCCATTTGGTGGTAAACAAGTTATTCAATCACTATCATGGACAGAATATTTTTCGGAATATAAATCTTTAAAAATATATTTTATGGCTAAGGGTGTTGACCCTTTTGCCCCAAGACAAAAGATGAAATTTAATATGTCTATGTTGTTTGGAGCTAGTAGTTATTCCGATAGTAGTACTTATTCCCAAACTGTTTTTGAGGGTGATTATTTTCCAAATATACCTATTAGTGAGAGTAGTGGAGACCAGTACACACCTGAAAGTCACTACGATGATTTAACATCAAATCTCAGATTTGATAATAATGGAATTGGAAATTCTAATAGTAATTTATTTTATAAATCTTTTTTGTTTACCCCACCTGTTAACGGGACGACATATGTAAATTGTAGTAATCAAACCATACCTTTACCACAACCTCAAGGTGAGGTCTCTGGTTTTACAATAGGTTTTAATTTACCGTATGTTACGGGAGACGAGGTAAAATTATCTTTGGATGATTCAAATTATATAATAGCTACTGTTAATTCATATGACCCCGCAAACGGAAACATTGAATTAACGTTTAATAGTTCCATATATACCCCTGGAACCTCAGGTGGTTTTGGTAGTTGGTGTATAACATTAATAAACTCATTTACACCATTTGAGACAACGGCATTTGCATATTATTCTTCATTAGGTATACAATGGGGAAATAATTTGGATACCAACAATACCTCAGGTAATGGGGATATGGGTAGTTCGGATGGTAAAACAGTTAAGTCTACTAACTCATCTAATGGTACAATTATACCGTTCGTTCCACCTGGACCATGGGCACCAGATTTACCACCTGCACAAGGGTCAAATGTACAACCTAATTTTGTATATTCAATAAGTAATACTAATGCTACGAAAAACGGTCAGGGACGTATTGATGGTGCATCATACCAATGGACGAATAAGTCCCCAAACTCAGTTTTAAACGTCAATACTGACCGTGGATATACTATCGCGCCGTCATATTGGTTAGATGAGGACCCATTAGTTCCTAATTCAAATACTCCGACCATCGAGATGAATGATAGGACACAATTAATATTTAGGTCTGATAGATTACCTACTTCATCGTATAGGGATACGGGACTTGATGCTACTTTAAGAACTTACCAGGACTTTCCGTTTATGTTAAATGAAACGTTTTCTCTTTGGATGGTTGGAGATAGCGGACAAAGTACTTTAGTTGGTGGTACTGGAGGTGGGACCGTTTCTAACGATAGTTCAGGTGGTTTAGGTGATTTAGAAGGTGACCCAGACTCCTCAGGACTACCTGATGTATTAGAAACTTTTACATGTAATGGGTTGGTTGTTCTTAGATGTTATCAAGGTGAAGGGGATGATTTTGAAGTAAATCCAGATTGTAGTGAATTTGATAGAATACAAGGTGGTTGTTATGTTTTTGTTGACAATCCCCTTATAATTAGTTTGTTTGGAAAAAAAGGAGATTTCGCCTACCTTCTTGAGTGGAGAACTAGAATTAAATTTATGTTTGCGGCTTGTCGAGGGGTAATTGCCCATTCGTTTCAAAACAATTGGATTAACGGAACTCTATATATGCCATCATTTCAAAAAAGAACTTTTTATAATAGTGATAATGAAGTAAAACGTTATAAGTATTGTGGTGACCCACAGAGTGGTGAAGGGGGACTATTAGAATCGGATAAAAAGAACTGTGGTCCACTTTATTTTAATACAGATAGTAATTCATTCTTTTACAGGTCGGCCCCTTATTATGATAGTAAATTTATACCGTCAAAAAAATGTAATTATGGGTTTTTTGGAGGGTTAGCTACAATAGGTGCTAATGATGGTAATATTTTTCAACCAACAACAATAATGGATTTAGGCCCAAAAACTGATTTCTTAAAAGAAATTTTATTAACTCCTGAGTTTCAAGGGTATATTGTCGATGAAATTGAAACAACATCATATCAAGACGTATCGGGATTATTAAATTTATTTATTATTTCAAGATTAATTAGTACGTCATTTATTGACAAAATACTAGGTGCAGAAGATGCGTCTGTACAGACATTATTTTCAAGAGATGGTGGTGTTATTAATCGGTTCACCGATTCTAGAATCGATGGTGATTATGCTCAAATGATTTCAATTAACACTGAGTTTGGAGTACTTCCTTATCTATCCGGAAACTATGAGGATAGTATTTCAGTTAATGATAGTTTAATGGGTGTATGGTTTACGGGTAACACTAAAAGTATATATAATACAATTGGTAGTACAGTCGAAGATAGAAGGGTATTAGGTCCGGGACGATTAACTTTTAATGAACTTGACTCTTTAGGTGGCGCAGATTTACGAACAAGTGATTTTAAATACCCTGGTAGTCAAATTATACCACATTATGGGTGGAAATATGATAATGGTAGTAGTGTTTGGGGTACCGAGAAAAATACATGGCAAACAGTCAACGCGATAACGGCGAAATACCAAGATGAAGAATTCGAAGGGGCTAATAATTATCCCAAACCTCAAGATGGACTTGGAACAGGATTCTTATTTAATCGAACATTAGGTATCTTTTCGGGTACTCCACCACCAGATGGCGATTCTGGCGACGGGTATCGTGTGGGTTCACCATTCCAAAATTACTTTGGATTAAAAAAAGGTAAAAGTGCAATGAATTTATTCATAACTAAATATATGTTTAATGCTGACTTAAATGGGTAATCAAAAAAATAATCAAACAATAAGGATTGTTAGGGGTTCTGACAGATACGCAGGTGCTCCCGACACGGACTTATCTATCCAAGTACCTATAGAGAATACCAAAAAAAGTATTATTGAGGGTGACAGAACTGTATTATTAAATTTAGAGGAAAGATTTGACCACGAGAGACAAATATCAACTAAGTTTAGAATTGCTGGAAAAATAGTTAATCTGTTTAATAATATAGTTTCAGGTAAAACAAATAACTATCAACCGTTTGAGAATGAATTATATTTAATTAATCCTCTTAAAACGGTGCAGGATGCGTTAGGAGATTTACCATCTTGTGTTTGGACAGGTTACCCACCGTATGATGAATTTAATTTTTTCAGAGTAAGTGCGGTTCCCGACCATCCACAAGGCCCATTAAATCCAAAACTTATATATAGAAGTAAAAGTGCATCAACTTATAATTGGTCTACCTATTTAACGTATCCACATAGTAATGATTACAATCAAATAATGACATATACTGATGAGGAAAGTGGTACGGATATATCGTTTCAAGTTTCAGAAGGCGTACCCTATACAATTAAAAACCGAGTGGTAAACGGTAAGAATATGTTAAGCTTTTATTGTGGTTATAAACATAATATAAAACAAGGGGATTACATTTATTTAAATACACCAATAAATGGTAGTAACCTTCTTGAGGTTTATAGTTTAGGTGACCAAGCATATGGAAATGATGATAAAATTCTTAATGTATATAACTATGGTTTTACTGGAGTAACAATTAGTGACGGATATATGTCAAATTTAAAACGTGTTATAAACCCTAAAAACTCAGGAGAAACAATGTCTAAGTACTATGTTAGAAAACATAAAACTTTAACGGATGTTTCAAATGTAGATTTAACTAAAATGGGGTTTGAACAAAATAATTTTCCTGTCAATAAAAAATTAGAATATTCTGCATTGACTCCTAATGAGGTTTCAAGAATATCTATTAAAGATGGTAGGGGAACATTCGGAGTATCTTTCGATAAAGATATCGATATAATTTCTTTAATGGATAATTTAGACCGACCTGTAACTGAATTATTTATTACCATTATTAATAAAGGTTATATCGGTTATTTTAATAAACCACCTGTTAACGGTACTCAACCAACTAAAGGGTTAGAGGTTGGTTGGAGTTTTAATTTTTTAGAAAACAGTGTGGATAATTGGTGGTCTAAAATAAATGTTAATAATAAAGATAATATTGATGTTGATTTTTATAATGGAGATGGAGATAACGGATTAAATATTAGATTTTATTATAATAAAGATTTACCTATCGGTACTGAATTAAAGGGAGATATCTGTGAGTGGAATGAATTTGACCAAAAAGAAACTGTGATTTCACCGATATCACATAAATTTTCATTTAATTCTGATTTTTTCGAAACTAATGCAAATGTTAATTTACCTGATGGTTATACGTATAATCCACACCATTCGGTAAAATTAAGAGTGTATTCAGACTATATTGAAGTGGGTGATAAAAATGATGTAAGTGGTGTACCAGACTACTCATTCTTTTCAAACTATGAACAACAATGGAGATGGAGAGACATTTATTCTTACGGTTTTGTTGATTCAAGTGGTAATGGGGTTAATTATCCATTTTTAAACGGAGAGCACTATCCATTTGCTGATGTATTATTCTTACAAACGCCACTAATGAAAAATAATAACGTTTTCAATAACATAATCTTTCAACCAATAATAGATAATTGTGAATAAATTTAGATTTACCGTTAATAATGAAGATACGTATATTAATCTTCCTATGGAAATTGACTTTGATAATTTCGGAAGGGAAGATTTAATTAAACAGTATGAAAATGATGTGCTTGAGGAAATCATTAATCCTGTGGAGGATTTTGAGACTACTAGATATTCACATACTCAGTGGTTAACGGTTAATAATGAACCTAAAACTAGTACGACTTATGAGTTTTTCTTTTTTAATAGGGACATAGACGTTAATAATACCACACCAGCAAATACTAATATGTGGGTCTCAAGTTACAATTATGTGGACCCCTCAGTTTACCAAACATATAGTGGAATTTCATTTACTAATAAAGAAATGTATTATTACGCTAATTCATTTAAAAGGAGTTTTTTTAAGTTAGACTTTTATGATTCTACACAACCTGAAAACCAAAGATTATACTTTACATTGGTGATACCAACTCAACAAGGTGAAAAACAAGAAGTTGAAATTGGAACGCCATCAGTACCAAAACCTGTTATAATAAGGACCCCCACTTTTAATTTAGATTTTATAGGCGATAAAGAAGGGTATTTTATTTATTGGTTAAAAAGTAGAGAATATATTGATGTCAATACATTTTATATGTCAGCTAAATTTTTTAACGCCAAAACAGGACAATTTGTTAGAATGATTAATCGACCACAATCTGAAATGAGTGAAACGTTTAAATTTAATAAAACTGAATACTTTTATTACAAGGTTGATTTAGATGTGAATAATTATCAGTATCAAGTGTTTCAAGGATACGGTTTAGGAAATCGTGTGGGACAACTTACAAACGGTATAAAATGGTATGAATATGTTAATCCACAATAATGGAAGAGAAATACTACATAAAGATTTCACCCGAATCAATAAAAGGTGACGTTATTACTGAATACTTTAGTGGAAACACTTTTGGTGTTTATACTGGTATGACTCAAATATTAAGTGGGGGTACGGATGGTAGTAGTTTATTAACAGGATTAACAGTACCAATAGTTTTTAGACAAACGTATGAAAACTACGGTTTTTATACTCCATTTGATGGGTTTGCGTTACAACAAGATGTAGTATCAAATTTTATAACATCAGGTGACCCGTCTAATCAAAATACAATAAGGTTATTTAATACGTCTGACGAATTTAAAGGATTTTTAAAGTTGTCTGACTATATTGTCGATTGGGGGGACGGATTTAGTGAACCACTAACGTCAAACGCTCCTCAGTATTTATCACATACTTATCCTAATATTACCAATAGTTATGTTATAACATTGACTCAAAATAATCCATGGGGACAAACAATAGTTGAGAAAACGGTTTATGTCCCAACAACAGGGGTGACAATAACTAATCCTTATGGTAACGTTACATTTACACCTCAAGGAGGTAGTTGGTCAGGAATACCTATTAGTTATGATTATATTTTTACGGGTGATAGTTCTAATACGGTACAAAGTCAAACGTCTAATAATTTTACAACGGTACCATTTATATTGAGTGGGTTTAGTTCTTCAAGGTTATCTGAACTTAAATTATATGGAAATACTCAATTTGATGTGACCACAACAGTGGTTAAGGGGGGTCAACCTTTTGGTAAAGTGGACCAAATAACGAGTGGTTACACCTCCTATACAATTAATAATGTTCAATACTACGATTACTTAGATGGTACTACATTATATATCGCCGAATCTTCGGGTTTAACAAGTAATGAGTTAGTTGCATCAGCAATTACTAAACAAGAAGTATTAATTAACGTAGTTGACTCGCCAGAAATACAATCTGAAATATTTATTGAAAGAGGTAAGCTTTCAGGGTTTGAATCACTACAAAGACTTGGAGAGGTGGATAACTTAGGTGACATGATGTCTTATGGATATGGTTACTTTAGAATAAACAATAATAACGAGTAAAAAAATGGCTTTAGGAACATACGGAACAGTAAGACCAGCTGACATGTCACCAGAAGATGTTGAGATAATTTTAAATTATACTCCATCAAGAGACGTTACGACAAATTTTGTTTTAACAAAACTGAACGCCCAAGATGTTTTAACACCTTATTTCCACAGTTCAACTACAGGAGGTAATGCCGATGTTGAAATATTAGGTGGTTTATATAACTTAAAACTTCCAGCTGAAGAATTTAATAAAATAGGTATATATACATTATATATAAGACCTGTAGAAATAAGAACCACTATTACAGATTGTGGTGTATTATCATCATTACCCAATGTTAAGGGTATAATCATCGACTTAAACGGGGTGCCACAAGAGTACCGAAATAGATTTATCAATCAAGGACTAATTGGTTACCGTATTGAATATTTAAATAGTGACGGTACTAAGATACCTAATTTTTATAGAGTTGTTACATCAGCATTTTATTGTGAACCAGTAGTAACTAATTTAAGTAATAGTTCTCAAAAGGCGATAAGATATAGATATGTTGACGGGGGAAGTGATTTAATATTTTGTACGGTATCACCTTCAAGTGCACCTTCTAATAAGGCGAATGCAACACCATTTATTGGGCAACCTAATCAAAATATTGTTATGACTAACACATTCTTTAATCCAATTAGTATGGATATTGAATTGGCTGAACATGATATTGATACGTTAGCAATTGCGCTTTACGGTAATCAAACAAAAAGTATGGAAGACGGAATTTATACTATGTATGATAGTAATCTTAATATATACAAACAATATAACTTATATGAGATTAGAGATGAATTTAACGATTTATTATATGAGGTTAGACAAGATAGGGACGACAACATAGATTTCAGTAAAAATTTCAATAACATAACCAACTAAAAATGGCGACAAACAACAATAAAAAGAAGTTTTTTTATCCTCCAGCACCTCCAAGTGCTGACCAATCATTTTCACCTGACTTAGTTGGGTTGCAGGTGGTTGCAGGTGGTGGATTAACACAGGGTAATTTTGAATTTTCTACAAATATTGTTGAGAAAGTTAATAGAACATTTGAAACGGGTGTTTTTAGTAATCCCATATCTTTAAACGACCTCGATGTTGGTAGTATTGAAGAGTCTAAGGCGATTGCAATAAAAAATTATAGAGTTTATCCAAATTATGATATAAGTCAGGTTACTAATTACGCTCTTTATGGGTCATTACAGAAAAGACTATCTACATCTATAACTAAAATAATTAATTTTTTTCCAGCATCAATACAAGTAAATAAAGTTTCGTTACCATCATATTCTACGGCTAATACCGCAAATAATATAACATTTGATAGTGTCGAACAAATTACGACATTTACTATGGATGTCACTAGATTTGATAATCCGTTTGATATAGATTATTCAGTAAATGCTGCTCGTAATGTATCAGTAAGACCATATCCAACGAGCCCATTAAGGGATATGAATACCAATTACAACAAATATGCTTTGTATGTTAATGATATGGAAACTGAGTACCCATTTGTTAATTTTATGGCGTCTCAAAATGTTTCTGCGGGTACAATTACTGTAAGTGTAAAAGGTAACCCATTTAGTGGATTAACCGCATCAACAGATACGCTAATATTAAGACCTACATCATTTAATACTGAATTTACATTTAAAGAAGATTTTGATGAAATTGAGGATTTTTTACTAAATAGATTTAGTAATCCACCGTATACTGCTATATTTGATATGGTTGAAGAGACCGATGACGGACAATTTGTAAAACGTAAAAAAAGAGTAACATGGCCTAAATTAGGGGTGTGGAATTTAGATATATCAACAATAAGATTTGACAATTACTTAACACAGGTTAGTGAAATTGGTGAAGTAATAGATAGATATAAAACTGATTTAATAGTTAGATTTTTAACTACAGGTGCCTTTAAAGACTTTGATACAGGAGATAAAAAAGTTGAAAAAGTTTTACAATTATACGGTAGGAGTTTTGATGAGTCTAAAAAATTCATAGACGCATTATCTTTTATGAATTCAGTTCATTATACCCCTCAAAATGATATACCTTCAGAATTATTACAAAATTTAGCACAAACTTTAGGTTGGAATACTAATATATCACCAATTACTAACGAAGATTTCTTAACATCAATATTTGGAACTAAAAATAAATCTATATATCCTGGTTTTCAAAATGACCCGACACCGAATCAGTTAAATTTTCAATTTTATAGAAATTTGATACTAAATTCAGCTTACCTATTTAAATCAAAAGGAACGAGACATTCTATTGAGGCGATTATGAGGATGGTAGGGGCACCTAAAGATTTAATTGAATTCAATGAAATAGTATACATTGCTGACGGCCCAATAAATGTAAAAAGGTTTGAAGGTGAGTACTTAAAAATGTCAGGTGGTACAAAAGTAGATGACGTACCCGCTTTAGACCCTAATGTAGTTTATAATATACAAGGAGTATCTTATACTGGATTTACCACATCAAAATATGTTAGTCAAACAGACGCCACAAGAGGGGATTACCCTATGAATGAATATGGTTACCCAAGGAGACCTGTAACAAATAATGAATATTTCTTTGAAAAAGGTGCTGGTTGGTATATTGAGACACCTGACCATAGAGCGATTGAAAAACTTGATATCACTAACTCTACATTTACAGGGGCTAACCCTAGTATACAAACATCTTTAGAGACTTTCACGTATGGTCAAAAGTATTTTGATAGATTTAGAAAGTTCCCATATATGGATATTGGTTTTGGGTTAACTAGAACTATTGATAATAATAAATCATGGGATAATACTGAAACGGGTATTAGGAGAAATCGTGATGGTGCGTATAACGCATATTATGAGGTGTTTGACGAAAAATTAGTACTTAACGCTAAAAATGTTGAATTATATTTAAACATGGCACAAGGTATAACCTACGATATATGGAGAATGTCTAGACGTTATGGATATCCATTTCCATCATCAGGTTTAACATCGCCTTATCCGTACCCTGGAGGTAAAGATTGGACCGTTATTAATCCACTACCACAGGAAAAAACATTTTTCGAGTTCGCTCAAACGTTTTATAATACATTAATAAATGTACGAAACAGACAGACTATTAGTGATGGGGCTGCCAACAGTTACCCAACATTACAGTCCATATATTGGAAATATTTACAATCGGAATCGGCGGTAAATATACCTTCAAATCAATACACTTATCAGAAGATGATTGATTTTACTTTAGGTATTGGTGATTATTGGACAAAATTAGTTGAACAGATGATTCCGGCCTCTACAATATGGATGGGTGGTCAAAAAATGGTAAACAATGTCTTACAAAGACAAAAACATGTTTGGAGAAGACAGAGAGGTTGTCAACTTATTCCTATTGACTGTATCCCATGTGTATATTATGGCCAGTTATTCGATAATGATTGTATTGACGAAACACTAACGTGTGATGTTAATATAAGTTCTATACCTACGATATTAAATAATAGTGTTAATAGTTGTATTAATAAATCGGGGTACACTATTAATAATTGTATACAAAATACTTTAATTAGTGACTGGTATGTTGATGTAAGATTAGACTCTACAGTCTTAGTACAGGAGATATTTTATACGGGATATGGTGCACAAGATTACCCAACATTTAACATGTGGATTAATGCGTTGAATGATAAGTTACAGTATTTATATCAAAGTGGTTTAAACTATACTATAGACAGTAATAATATTTTGACAGTAAGTAATACAGGATGTGACCCTGAATTCACAAATAAAACTCTAACAGTAAACGTTGGTGTAAATGTAAAAATCAATTGTAGCTAATGGCAACTTTATATTTTAAATTAGAACAAATAGCGACTGTAGGTTCACCAACTACAGGTTCTACCGTATATATGGCTTGGCCCGATGCAGCTACACCCGCAGGATTAAATAGGGCGTTTACGGAGAACCATCTCCTTACTAACCCTAATACAACTTGGTCATTTAGGTCAAGATATTGGAAAGTTACAAATTTAGGTTCAGCAACAATCCCTTTTGATACTCAAATGGTTACAGGTGAATATTGGAATAAGGTATCAGATACTTCAGTCGCGGTTTATATAGGTTCAACGTTTAATATTAATACAACATTTTTCGCTCAAAACTATATTGATATAATAGGTCCAAGTGGTACGTTTAAATCTCCTAGATACAGTACTAATTTTTATAGTGCAAATACGTTTAATGATTTATCAAAAGTAATAGGTGGTGCGGATACTAATAGGTATGATTTTATTTTTTTAACAAGTGTAAATGATTATAGTCACATAACTAATAATGGGGTTTTAAATTATGATTTTAATAATGCCAGTTCTATTACATCAGACTTAGTAAGTGGTTTAGGTTCGTATTACGTACAGATACCTTATTTCGCAACAAATGCCAAAAACTACTTTAACGGTTTATATGATGGGTGGGTTACAATGTCCGATGATTGTTACGGTAATTTAATAACAGATTCGAGTGGTGTGCAATATTCTGGTGATATGAGGGATAGGGTAGAATCATATTCTTCAATATGGGGGGGTCCGTGTTTAAAGCCTAATAATGTTCAACAACCCTATTCAGGTACTTTAGGTGTTGGTTATTACGACATAGTATCAAATTGGTATTCTAATTGTTCCGATTGTGTTTCTAATAATCCATTTAATAATATATATAAATTTCAACCATCTGGTAATGATTGTAACGGGGTAAATCAGGGTCAAAGCCCTTTTAGTGCTTCAACGTTAACGTGGGGTAACCCGCTTGGAACTGGATTTATAACGCCGCAATTCGTTGAAAGTAAGACGTTCTGTTTTGGTGGTGAAACGGATAAAGTTGACCAAGTACTAATAAGTACTAATATAACATCAGGACATGAAATAACGAACGTTTATGAAAATTGTGTTGACTGTAATAATAATGTAAATGCCTTAGAGGAATATTACTTTTTTTCAGGTTGTACTGGTAACAAAATATTTAGATTTAATGTTATAGATTTTGATAATGATTTTTCAGGACCATTTGCAATAGGGAATACCTATTTAATTGAAAATGTAGGTGGAGTTAATGGGTGTTATAATAGAATTAATGAACCACTTTTAGAACCTTATGTTACTATAATATATTGGGATAATAGTGTTGCTTCAGTGGGGGAAGTAAAGTGTACTGATATTGTATGTCAAGAATCTACACCCACACCTACCCCTACAAATACTCTTACGCCAACACCTACCCCTACAAATACTCTTACGCCAACACCTACACCAACCAATACACCAACTATAACTCCGACAGTTACTCCAACAAATACGCCTACGAATACTCCAACCCCCACACCAACACCAACTTTAAATGTAGGAGCGGGTTGTTTTTCAGGTATTACAGATGGTTTTTATACGTATACGGATTGTTGTGGGAGAATACAACAAGGTAGTGAAATAGGGTTAGAGGTATGTCTCGATACTAGTGCTCCAATGCAAGGAGTACAAATTAGTGGTGACGTATGTGTTATTGGTTGCGATGAAGGTCCGATAACTTATAGTTTTGAAGTTACAGGTACTTGTACTAATCCTAAAGGTGGTGTTATATTAATAAGTCCTTCAGGTGGTACAAAACCATATACTATTACAAATACGTCAACTACTGCGACGGGTGGATTACTGTTAGTTCAACAAACAGGTAACGGACCATTTATTTGGAGTGGCGTTGACGAGGGTAGTTATGTCTTTTTACTTCAAGATAGTTCAGGTGGGGTTAATCAAGATGTGGTTGTTAATGTTAATGTTGAAGGTTGTTTTAATGTTACTATAACTTCTTCAGGTACGACATGTGGAAATATCAACGGGGTTGTAACGGTTACAAATGATTCAATATCTAGCCCATTTCAATATGATTTATACGATACGGTTTCTGGAATTATTTTTCAGTCTTTTAATAGTTTTGCAAATACGCAGACATTTACAAATATTGGTCCTGCAACCTACTACTGTATTGTTACAGATTTTGGAGGTGCAACTGCACAAACAACAAATACAACAGTTGTAAGTACGAACCCAATTAGTTATAATATTTTAGTTGTTCCAGATTCTCCGTGTGGTCCTGGCGTCGGTTCTGCAACTGTCACTAATTTATTAGGTGGTACTCCACCATACACATACTTGTGGTCCAATGGACAAACAACACAAACCGCAACTGGATTATCCGTGGGTTCGTGGAGTGTAACAGTTACAGATTCTGAAGGGTGTAGATTAAGTCAAAGTATTAACGTAGGGTTAGCTGACCCATTAGGTATAGTTTCAACCGTACCAACACAAGCGGGTTGTTTTGATTGTGATGGTCAAGTTGTGGTGACAATATCGGGAGGTACTTCACCATATACATACCAAAATAGTGCGGGTGAAGTGATAACTTCGAATAATTTATCAGAGTCATTTACAGGGTTATGTGGAGGTTTCAATAGTACTCTTATTACAGATGCTGGAGGTTGTTCTGTTACAGCATTTCAGTCTATACCTTCAACTGCAGGTTTCACCATTGTTAATATAGGGGTTACTAATTCCGATTGTAACGATGATGGTTCAATATCGATAAGTATATCAGCACCTGCGGGAACTTTCACTTACGAGGTTACGAATGGTTTAATTACTGATAGTATAACTACTAGGTCACAAAGCCATACTTTTAATAACTTATCTTCAGGTACATATACGGTAACAATTGTATCTCAAAATGGTAACTGTACATATAGTACTGATAAAACTATAAGTAATAATGTTAAATTTAACGTTAATAGTACTATCACTGATGGTACTTGTGGTGATAATAATGGAATAATAGATATTAATCTAACTGCGGGTTCTGTTCCGTTAGAGGGTCCATTTGATTATATTTTAACCGATGTTAATACAGGTTCAGTTGTTTATTCCGTAATTGATGACCCATCAAATACTCAGTCAATAACTTCACTGGCACCATCAACGTACCTTTTAAATGTTATTGATGTAAAAAATTGTACGGTCTCACAAAACATAACAATCGCCCCATCAATAGGAGTAAACTTTATAATACTTCCTACTGAATGTGTTTCAGGTAATGATGGTATGGCAGATATTAGTATTAGTGAAGGTGTTGGTCCGTTTAATATTCAATGGAGCAATGGTGAAACCACGATGTCAATTACTGGTTTAAGTGGTGATACATATACCGCAACTATTACTGACAATAATGGTTGTAGTGCTACGGAGTCAGTAACTATTAACTGTAATAATCAAATTGTTGAATGTTATGAAGTAAATGAGATATGTGAAAACGATTTCATTACCACTTCAGCGGGTATTAGAGATTTTGGTTCTATGTTAAATGAGGGTTACCTTGATTTAACTGTTGGACATGAGAATTGTACGTTGGTAAATGCTGTTTTTTACACTATAGTTGATTTTTCAGGTGGTACAATGACCCCTCCTTATCACGTAGAAAACCCATTCTATACCAGTACAAATTTAAATGATTACCCTAGTGCTCAAGAATGGAGAGATGCAATTGATGAAATACTGAAAACGATACCACAAATTGAAAGTTTCACATTAGATATTGACCAAAATTTAATAACAATTATTTCAGATTGTAAAGAATTAAAGAATGTATACTTTAGATTAAGTACTAAAATTGTGTATGATATATGTTGTAATGATGTTACGCCGACTCCAACTCCAACACAAACTAGTACTCCGACACCGACACCGACAACCACTCTAATTCCAACGCCGACTCCAACACCTACACCGACAACATTACCTTTAGTTACTTGTATTGAGTCTCTAACATTCATTGTTGAATATAACGAGTTTGGGTTAAACGGGTCTCAATGTCCTGGAGGTCATACATGTAATAGAGGGGTGTTTGATATTACGGCAAATGGTATAACTATTGGTCAGGTATCTATGAATAATAATGGAGGAAGCACCGACCTTCTAAATTACCCACCTGATTCTACTTTAGTAGGGGGTCCTGGTTATCCTGGACAAAGTAATAGAGATAGATATAATGCAATTCCTGTATCTTCTATAGATGCTCAGGCTATCGCCGCGAATTCCCCTAGTGGACTTATTGACTTTGATTTTGTTTGTGCATGTATATTTTCAGGACCTAATCAAAACTGTACACCTATACCTCAAGCTGCGTGTCACCAAGATGTTAGTTGGGTTAGAGTAATAAAAGACCTTAACTTATCTACTGAAGAAGTAATGTATAATGATTGTCCTGTTGGTAATTTTATTACGGGATTCGACCCATGTGATACGACACCTCCAGGATATAACTCATTAGGTTTTTTCTTCGGACTTCACGGAGGAGGTTCCTCACAACCATGTAGTAATTTTAATGGTGGTGGTATTCCAAACGTTGAATATTTTACAGATGTTAGTGTATCGACATTTTTAGATTGTCCAACAGGAAATTCGGTTTATGCGTTTACTGGTGGTAACCCTAATTCTTATGTACTGTTAGGTAACGGAGCATTTGTTTCAGATACGGGATGTATTTTTAATGTTAGTAACGGTGTTGTGACAAGTTTCTCACAATGTTTAGGTGGTAATTGTAGTGGAATCGGAAGTGGTTGCTAATAATTTATAAAAATAATAATATATTCAAGTGATAAAACTAAAAAAAAATAAAGTAAATAGAAATCTGTATTTTACATTCTCGCAGTATTTATATAACAAATGTATTAATTAATGTCTCAAGTAATAATAAGATTAACTTTAAGTTCAAATGCTGTTGGACCGTTTGATATTCATACGGGTTCCACTGCGACTGTGCCTATTAGAACGGGTATTACTAGAGACCAAATAGTTGCGGGTGTCGTTTTAGATTTACCAGGTTCAGTTGCTGGTATTGAATATACTATTTTTGTCGTTAATAAGCAACCGGGGTGTAACGATGAGACAGTATCTAAGAAAATTGTTGTTTATGACGATGTAACGCCCACTCCAACTCCTACTAATACGCCTACAAACACACCAACTAGTACTGTAACCCCTACTCCGACACCAACATCAGGTCTTATTCCAACTATAACTCCTACGAATACTCCTACGAATACTCCTACGAATACTCCGACTAATACTGTAACCCCTACACCAACAGTAACATCAGGACTCACTCCAACTCCAAGCCCAACTAATACTGTAACCCCTACCCCAACAGTAACATCAGGACTCACTCCAACTCCAAGCCCAACTAGTACTGTAACCCCTACACCTACAGTAACATCAGGACTTACTCCAACCCCAAGCCCAACTAATACTCCAACTCCAAGCCCAACTAGTACTGTGACCCCTACACCTACAGTAACATCAGGACTTACTCCAACCCCAAGCCCAACTAATACTCTAACTCCTACTCCTACAGTAACATCAGGTTTTGATTGTGAATTTATAGTTGATGGTTCATTTACAAATATTCCAACACCAACACCAACTAATACACCAACACAAACTCCAACTCCGACAGCGTCAGGTTTAGATTGTGATTTTGTGGTTGATGGTTCATTTACAAACGTTCCGACACCAACTCCTACTAACACCCCTACTAATACTCCAACACAAACTCCAACCAATACTCCTACTAACACCCCTACTAATACGCCGACTAATACTCCAACACAAACTCCAACCAATACTCCAACCAATACTCCTACTAACACTCCAACCAATACTCCAACAAATACACCAACTAATACCCCAACTAATACTGTAACACCATCTCCTACTTCAACTCCTGATGCAACTATAACTCCTACCCCTACTAATACCCCAACTAATACTCCGACTAATACTCCTACTAATACCCCAACCAATACTCCTACTAATACCCCAACATTAACTCCTACAAATACACCGACTAATACTCCGACTAATACTCCAACATTAACTCCTACTAATACTGTAACACCATCTCCTACTTCAACTCCTGACGCAACTATAACACCTACTCCAACGAATACACCAACGAATACACCAACGAATACTCCAACTAACACACCTACGAATACTCCAACACTAACTCCAACACTAACCCCAACACTAACTCCAACACTAACTCCAACACTAACTCCAACTAACACACCTACGAACACTCCGACAAATACGTCTACACCTACTAACACTCCAACTAACACTCCAACAAATACACCGACTAATACTCCTACTTTAACACCAACAAATACTCCAACTAATACGCCTACGAGTACTCCAACTAACACTCCAACTAACACGCCAACTAACACCCCAACCAATACGCCGACTAATACTCCTACTTTAACACCAACAAATACTCCTACTTTAACACCAACAAATACTTCTACACCTACGAACACACCAACTTTAACACCAACTAATACTGCGACAGTTACTCCAACTAACACACCTACAAATACTCCTACAAATACTCCTACAAATACTCCTACCAATACTCCAACTAACACACCAACTTTAACTCCAACTAATACATCGACTCCTACAAATACTCCTACAAATACGCCAACTAATACTCCAACTAACACACCTACTAATACACCTACTTTAACTCCAACTAATACATCCACTCCAACCAATACTCCAACTAACACACCTACGAATACTCCTACTAATACTCCAACCAATACACCTACTAACACACCAACTAACACACCTACAAATACACCTACTAATACACCTACTAATACCCCAACCAACACTCCAACAATAACGCCAACTAATACGTCAACCCCTACGAATACTCCAACCAACACACCAACTAACACTCCAACAAATACACCTACGAATACTCCAACTAATACCCCAACAAATACACCTACGAATACTCCAACTAACACACCAACAATAACGCCAACTAATACACCTACAAATACGCCAACTAACACTCCGACACCAACTAATACCCCTACAAATACGCCGACTAATACTCCTACGAATACTCCAACTAATACCCCTACGAATACTCCAACCAATACACCAACTAATACACCTACGAATACTCCGACTATGACTCCAACCAATACTCTAACACCGACACCTACTCCATCAGGTGTACCAGGAGAAACACCTAAGGCTTTATTATTTATAGTTGAAAACTCTAATAACAATGCTTTTGCAACCTATATGAACAATCAAGGTTCTTCTTTCTTTGGATTTGGATTCGCCTCTGTACCACAAACGGCTACAGATATAACAACATTTATGGATTGGCCAGGATTCTATAACGGTACAGCACCTACTGTAATTGAGGCTGATATACCTCAAACGTCAGGTGGTAATGATTCATTTGGTAATACAATTAGTCAATATAATTTTGTAACTACTGAGGTACCACAAGGAACTGCGAGTGGTGGTTGGTATTATTGGTTAATACCACAATCTCAGTTAGGTGCATCCTCTAATAGACAGTTAAGTATTGGTTATAATATTAATTCGGACCCTAATACATTAATTTCTTCGGGTATGGAACCTACAATATATCAGTATGGTGGAAATTATACGGGAGTAAATTGGCCGGCTGACACATATAGCATGTATAGTTCATACTCTAATCCAGCATTTAATATAGGTAATAATAGTACCGATGACCTATACTTTAAAGGTAATGTTGTTGGATAAAAAAATAAGAATTAAAAAAACTAATACTAAGGTAATACCAAAGTATTTATAGTAATAAAAATAACGATAAACGTAACGAATGTCATTCATATATAAAAACCCAAACATAGGAAATACCTTAAGTGAACCAAATGTAGTTGTTAGGTCATCCGTTATTGGTACTAACTATAGTGTCTTAGAGACAGGTGGTTATAGGGAAGTATGGGGATTAAAGGATTTAAATTTTCAAACCTTTGGTGGTTCGGGAACAATTGAAAATAGTGGTAACACTATACCAATTAATTATTCAAAATCTAATTTAGGGTTTATACCTAGTAAGGTCACAATCGATGAAGATGGAATATCTTCAGGAAGAAGAAGACTTGGTATGCAAGTATATGTTCACGAAACAAACCTTGTTTACCAATACGTTATAGAAAATTATGAACAATTATTTAATGCCGCTAGTGGGTCAACACAAGAAGTTGCGAGTAAATATGTTATATCTGATAATACTGCAGTTGGATTAACTTTTGTTAACGCATGGTTAGACTCATCAATAGAAGGTGTAAGTGGAGTAACACGAGCAAACGCCAGATGGAAAATATTTTATGGTACTGATATTACTGTAACAGGTGGTACCTATAGTAATGGTACTGCTGCATTTACTAATAGTACCGGAGGAACATTTAACGTTACAGGATTTACAACAGGTGGTACAGGGTCATATACAGGGTGGACGGCATCTGGTGATAACGTACCTACTACACCAATTGAGGTTGTTGATGGATTCACTTTAAATTTCACGGGTTACCAAGAACCAGGAGGAGCGGGTATAGCTACCGACGCGGCGATTAACCCTGATGAAATGACCATTGCTTTAATAAATAATGGTGGTGGAGCAAACGATAAAACATTTTATAGGGGTGATGGACAATGGCAACAACCAACTGACACTGAATTAACGGGTGGTACTTATAATAATAGTACGGGTACTGTTGAGTTAAAAAATAGTGATGGTTCTGTAGTTACACTAACAGGTTTTACAACAGGGGCTACTGAGGATACATATGTGACAGGTATGTCATATAATCAAATAACTAAGACATTAACGTTAGGTTTAAATGATGGTGTTGATTTTAATGCTGGAACATTTGCGGCTGAAGTAACAGGGGGTACTTATTCAGGTGGTTCTATTACATTAAATAATAATGATGGAACAACTTCACAAATTACAGGTTTAGAAATATTAACACATATTGGATTAGTAAATGATTCTAATGTTTCGGTTAGTGGGACAACTATTGATTCTGTGGATACTACAACATATAGAGCAGTGTTCTTTGATTATGTGATTGATGATGGTACTAACTATAGGGCTGGAACAATACAAGCGGTATGGTCGAGTACTGATATAGATTTCAATGATTTCTCAACGGTTGATATAGGAACAACTAATAATTTTTCATGGGGGATGGAATTGAATGGTAACGATGCGTTACTAAAAGCCAATATTTTAGGGGGGACCTGGAATATCAGGATAATTAAACACATTATATAAAAAAATAAAAAAATGGCACACGAATTAGTAGCAAGAAACGGTTTAAGAGTCTCAGGAAGTACATTCCTTGGAGACGTACAATTAGACCAATCATTATCGTCTACTATTTTAGCGTTAGACCCGTCAAATAATGAAGTAAATTTTTTATCACTAGCCTCGTTTAGTGGTGATACTTTCATATCAGGTGGTACACTAAGCGGAATAGGAGATTCGACCCTTGTATTAACAAATAATCAAGGAGGTACAATATCAATCGCTGACGTGAATATTCACGTAACGGGAGGTACATTAAACGGAGGGACAGGAGCACTGACCTTTACAAATAATCAAGGAACGGACTTTAATGTAGAAGTAGCTGCGGTAACAGGTCTAACCTATAATAACGATTGGGATGTCGCATTAGCGGGATACGGTACTTTAGGTACTAGTCCAATTGAATTACCATTCATTACAGGAGCAACTCTAAATGGAGGGTCACTTACTTTAGAAATAAATCAAGGATTAGAATCTGACATCGTTGTTTCAGGTTTTGGTACATTAACAGGAGATACTTTCGCTACTGGCGGTACACTAAGTAGTTCAGTATTAACTATAGATTTAAATGATGGTACTGACTTTGACGTAACAGGGTTCCAATTTAATTTAACGGGTGACCAAGGTGTTGGTCAAACTGTACAATTAGGTGTGGCGACTCCATTACAAATTATAGGTGGTCAAGGAATAACAACTGTAGGTTCAGCACCAAACATTATAACAATAGATACTGACCAACCGTATGTTTCAGGTGGTTCAATAACTAATAATGTAATAACATTAAATACCGTATCATCTACAGGTGTAACTATAGGTACGATAGATGCTTTAACTGCGGTTACTTACAGTAGTGCGTGGGACGTAGCGTTTGCAGGAACAGGTACACTTGGTACGACACCGGTGGCATTACCATTTATCACGGCAGCGACACTAAACGCGGGGTCACTTACTTTAGCGATAAACGATGGTTTAGAGTCCGATATTGTAGTTTCAGGATTTGGTACATTAACAGGTGATACATTTGTGACGGGTGCTACTGTGGATTACCCTGAAGCGACTTTAACAAGAAATGATGGTAACACAGTTCTAATTGACTCAGAACAAACAATAAGAGTCACATCGTCAGGTGGTGGTACACAGGTTTTATTTAGTGTTGACCCATTAGTATATGGAGCGGTTCATGTTGAATACTTTTTATCTGAAAAAGGTGGAGGAAATGGATACCGTTCAGGATTCTTTACTGCGGTATTTGGTAAAGACCTTGAAAATACACCTACAGTAGAATTTGCTGATTGGTCGACTGTTGATTTAGGTACGTCATTGGGTGTAGTTGAGCTTGACGCAACTGCAAATGGTGAAATAAGAGTCGTTGCAGGAGCAGCTCAAAATATGGACTGTGTAGCGAATACAAGAGCGGTTAAAATATAATTAAAATAAAAGTTATAATAACCAATGTTATTACTTAGAATATCTATTTAATAATAAAGAATAATAATTAAAATTTTGAGGGAAGTCCTCCTTCCCTCAATAGCCTTAAGAAAAAAAAATAAAATGGCAAGAGAGTTTGTAACAAGACATGGATTATCGGTAAGTGGAAAGACATTTATCTCGACAGTTGACTTAGATGTTAACGTCAACTCTATTTTAGTACTTGATGGTACTGAGGTAAAGTACAGAGATATTTCAACGATACCTAATACCAACATATATACAGACGATGGTACACTTGATAGTAACCGTATTGTCGACCAAGATACTAACCACCTAACATTTAGTGGTGATTCAGGAGTATCAATCGGTACAGGGACCTCGTCTCCTGTATGTGCCTTATTAGAATTAGCGAGTGAGAGTCAAGGACTTTTAATTCCGAGAATGACTCAATCACAGAGACTAAATATAAGTAATCCCCTTCCAGGTTTATTGGTGTATTGTACAGATAACACAAGTAACGCTAAAGAGGGTATGTTTATGTATAAATCTTTAGGATGGGTCAATGTATTGTAACAGCCTTACTAATAAAATAGGGATAATAACCAATTAAAAAACAAAATAACAATGGCAACAAATGGTTTAAATTTACAAACTTCAGGTTTAACGTTCGCTACGGGTACGGTTGATAGGATGATTATCGACGCGGCTGGACAATTTGGTTTCGGTACAATTGCACCGAGTACAGATTTCCACGTAGACGCGGCAGGTGTTAGGTTTGAAGGAATCCCATCGTCAAGTTCAAATACGAACTTTATGGTGGTAGATGGCAACGGGGTTGTCGGAACACGTAGTGATATCGCTGTTGGTACAGTAGTCACAGACGTAACCGAAGCTTCAAATGTAGTATCAGTCGCATACAATGATATCGCTGATACCACATTTACTATCGACGCATTAACAAGTGTAGCTTATGATACTTCATGGGGTATTGCACAATCAGGTACAGGTACAGTATCAGGTAACTTTGAGTTACCTTTTATTACTGCAGGTACTTACAACGCGGGTACGATTACTTTAGCGATAAACGATAATTTAGAAAGTGATATTACAATCACAGGTATTGATGGTACTGATACGTTCGTAACTAGTGGAGCAATCAACTCACCAGCGTCAGGTACATTAAGACTTACAAGAAATGATGGTGCTAACATAGACGTTACAGGATTCCAATGGGCAACTACAGGTGACCAAGGTACATCAACAATGTATAACGGTGATAGACTTAATATTTTAGGTGGTACAGGTATTTCAACTGTAGATGATGGTAGTTTAAGTATTACAGTTACACTTGATGATACGGCAGTAACTGCGGCATCTTATGGTGACGCATCAACAGTGGCAACATTTACAGTTAACCAACAAGGTCAATTAACTGCGGCGGCTGATGTAACAATTGATATTACAGCATCTCAGGTTTCTGATTTTAATACTGAAGTTTTGGCGGATGTATTTACGGCGGGTAATTTTGTTGATTCTACAGGTGCAGCGGGAATTGATTTCACAGTAAGTGCAGGAGCATCAGTAACGGCATCTTTAGTGAATTCATCTATTAATACTGCTGGTACTTCAGGTACAGGTTCAGTTGATTTAGGTGGGACATTAACATTCTCATCTTCTGATAGTTCAGTAGTAATTGCTGATAACGGTTCAGGTACATTAGACTTTACAGTAGATGCTTCACAAGTTTCGGATTCATTCGTAACAGGAGCAACATTAAGTACGGGAACATTAACATTATCATTAAGTAATGGTAAACCTGATGTAACTGCTTCAGGATTTCAATTTAACTTATCTAGTGATAGTGGTGTTGGACAAGTAGTTGAATTAGGTGGTACTCTACAACTTTTAGGTGGAACAGGTATTACAGGTGTAGGTTCAGCAACTGACACAGTAACATTCAATCTTGATAATACGGCAGTAACTGCGGCATCTTATGGTGACGCATCAACAGTAGCGACATTTACAGTAGACGCTCAAGGTAGATTAACTGCGGCGGCTGATGTAACAATTGACATTACAGCATCTCAGGTTTCTGACTTTGATAGTGAGGTATTATCTTCAGTGTTTGAAGTAGCTAATTTTGTTGATTCATCAGAAATTGACTTTGCAGTTAGTGCGGGAGCATCAGTAACGGCAGAATTAATTGATGGTTCTATCGGAAACGCAAGATTAGCTAATGATTCACTAACATTCGCGGGAACTACGGGAACTAATTCAGAGGTTGACTTAGGTGGAACTTTGACATTTGTTTCTACAGACGGTTCTGTATCGATATCAGGTGGTGGAGCAGCAGATACACTTGATATAAGTGTGGCTGGTTCAGGTTTAGAGAATATCTATACATCTAACGGTACATTAACAGGAGCGAGAACGGTTACTCAAAGTGGTAATGCATTAACCTTTACAGGTGGTGATGTTCAACTTGGTGGTGGAGATTTCCATTATGATAGGATTAACTCTAATGTTGGTATCGGTACAAACACACCAGTAGTGTCATCGGTACTAGAATTATCATCAACTACTCAAGGTTTCTTATTTCCAAGAATGACAGAAACTCAAAGATTAGCAATTGGTTCACCAGCAACAGGATTGATGGTTTATCAAACTGATGGTAGAGAAGGTGTATATATCTTTAAGTCATTTGGTTGGGTACAAGTTATCTAATTAAAGATAAAAAAAATCAATATAAATTGTATTGAAACTATTTATCAATAGACTATAATTAACGGGAGAGATTCATTTCTCTCCCATAGCCAAAATAAAAAAAAGAACATGGCCGACAACGGACTATATTATAATAATACGACAGGGTTAGATTTAACTTCAGGAGGTAGTGAACGAATAAATATCGACACTAATGGAGTGATAGAATTTAATGGTAGTTATTCATTTCCAACAAGTGATGGTTCAGCTAAACAAGCTTTATTGACTGATGGTAATGGTAATGTTGATTTTAGTACGATACCAAACGCTTCACTTGACAATTCATCAGTTACGGTAACTGCGGGTACTCTATTAGATGATGGGGGTACGGTATCATTAGGTGGTACTATAACTTTAAATGTTGACCTTTCAGAATTAACTACGACAACTGTGTCGAGTAACGCTGACTTCTTCGCTATTGTTAATTCATCTAATAGTCAATTTAAAATTGCTCCAGGAAAAATAAATTTATCAACATTTAATAATGATGCGGGATTTATTACATCTGCGGGAAATACTAATATATATGGTTCAAATGGTACATTAAGTTCAGCAAGAACGTTAAATCAATCAGGTAATGATTTATTATTTGCGGCCACAAGTGCTGAAGCAACAAAAATATATAAGTCTAATAGTAGTGTCATTACTGGCACCAGACCAAGATTATTTCTTGAGGCGAATAATTCATACACTACGGTTCTTCAAATACGAAGTAGTTCCAACTCTACCACTAATCAAATTGAAGGTTATGACCAAAATGGTAAACAAAATTTTGAAGTAGACGGTTTAGGTAATTTACAGGCTACATCTAAGTCGTTCTTAATACCTCACCCAACTAAAGATGGTTTTAATTTAAGACATGGTTCATTAGAGGGTCCTGAACACGGTGTTTATGTAAGAGGTAAATTAGAGAGTAGTAAAGTTATTGAGTTACCAAATTATTGGTTAGAATTAGTCGATGAAAGTACAATAACAGTACAGTTAACACCTATTGGGTCACATCAAAACTTATTTGTTAAGGATATTGTAGATAATACCGTAATCGTAGGGAATTCAAACATTTTAAGTTCTAAAGTTAAGTGTTTTTACTTAATACAAGCCGAAAGAAAAGATATTGATAAGATGTTGGTGGAGTATCCACAAGGAGATAGTTCAATATAGAACCAAAATTAATAGAAATAATAATAAAGAGGTTTAGTCCTCTTTTTTTATGCCTTTATAAATCTCTAATAATCTGAGACTGTCATTTAATTTGGATTCTAAAACTTCAAGCTCTTTCGGGTCACTAGTTTCTATAGAGGCGGTATAATAATTAGTTTCCGCTTCTTCAACTATTTCTGTTATTGTTCTTAATAATTTCATATCAATTATAAATATCTGAAAATGGTGTTTAGTTCTTTACAATTGATTTTTTTATATGATTTTTTAGTATAAGAATAAAATATAAACTTTTAAATAAAATAAAAACAATGGCTCGTAAACCACAAACAATTTTTGTACAAATAGCCGCATATAGAGACCCTGAATTAGTTAAGACTATTGAGGATATGTTGGAGAATGCTAAAAAACCTCAGAATTTAGTGTTAGGTATTTGTAGGCAATATCACCCTGAGGACGGATTTGATAACTTAGATAAGTATCGAGACGATAAAAGGTTCCGAATTAGTGATGTACTTTATACTGAAGCTAAAGGAGTATGTTGGGCTAGAAATCAAGTTCAACAACTTTATGGTGGTGAAATGTATACTTTACAAATTGATTCTCATATGAGATTTGCACCGAATTGGGATACGGAATTAATAAAGATGGTCAAAGACCTCCAAAAATTAGGTATACCTAAACCATTATTAACGGGTTATGTGTCGTCATATGACCCCGATAATGACCCTAAAGGTAGAGTTATGGAACCATGGAGAATGGCTTTTGATAGATTTATCCCTGAAGGTGCGGTCTTCTTCTTACCTGAAACGATACCGAATTGGAAAGATTTAGATATACCTGTACCTTCAAGATTCTATTCGGCACATATGTGTTTCACTTTAGGTCAGTTTTCTGAAGAAGTACAACATAATCCAGAATATTATTTTCACGGAGAAGAAATATCAATAGCGGTAAGAGCGTTTACGTGGGGGTATGATTTATTTCACCCACATAAAACATTGATTTGGCATGAGTATACTCGTAAGGGTAGAACTAAACAATGGGATGACGATAGTACGTGGGGAGAAAAAAATAGTCATTCGCACTTAACTAATAGAAAGTTATTTGGTATGGATGGTGAAAAACAAGAAGGTCACGAAGGTATTTATGGATTTGGTACTGAAAGAACTTTAAGACAATATGAAGAGTATTCAGGTTTACTTTTTTCAAAAAGAGCGATACAACAACATACTATTGATAAAAATTACCCACCAAATCCAGGTATTAAAGATTTTGATAGTGAGGAAAAGTGGTTAGAAAGTTTTTCTTCAATATTTAAACATTGTATAGATGTTGGGTTTGATAAAGTACCTGAAAAAGATTATGAATATTGGGTAGTCGCATTTCATGGAGAAGATGATAAGACTTTATTTAGAAAGGATGCGGATAAAAATGAGATTAAACGAATGATGACTGACCCGGCAGGTTACTGTAAAGTTTGGAGAGAATTCCCAACCGCTGAAAAACCTAAGTATTGGGTGGTTTGGCCATTTTCAGAGTCTAAAGGTTGGGGTGAACGAATAACAGGAAATTTATAGTGTAGATATATATGGCAAAATTGAGAGTACATATGTTTCAAAATGAAAAATGGGGTAGGTATCATTTACCTTGGTATAAAAAATTTATAGAATTTTTAAAGCAATTTTCAGAGGTTGAAGTAGTTAATTATAATAAAGATGGTGGCACATTTAGTGGTAGAATAGATTTACAATCTAAAGTGGGTCAATTTGGTAATAATCCACCATTAAGTGATGTTGATTTTATTGCAGAAAATTTAGATAATGGCGAATTTATTGTCATAACTTTTACTAAGTATTTCACATCGCAAGTGGTTCATTATCTAAAAAGTGATAAATGTTTAGGTATAATGTCAGCACATTTTAGTAGGAGATATATTGTTGAACACTTAAAAAAAAATAGACTATTGAATAAGTTAGATAAGGTACATCCATTTATTTTCGGGTTTTTTCAAGATTTTGATGTTAATAAACACCGAGAAATTAGAGATAATACTGATATCTTAAATGACAAGTTGTACTTTAAAGGTGGTGGTTGGAAAGGTGATGAAAAAACTGCGTACCGAAATGTTGTTAGACTACTATATGATAAAAAATATTTAGACCCTAATAATATACATATTGATACTTACCTTAATCAATTAAGTAAACAAAAAATTGCATTATCTCACTATATGGATGTTGATATGTTTAATAGTGCTAATGAACACCCTGGTGAGCTTTGTTATAGAGATATTGAAATGATGGCGATTGGTGTTCCGTATATAAGAATAGAATATAAAAGCGAGATACATGAGGCTTTCATACCTAATTATCACTATATAACAATACCTAGAGAACACGCATTTTTAGAATTTGATAAAAATGGTCATGAAGGTGTAACAAATTTAATTATTTCTAAATATAACGAAGTAAAAAACGATGACGAATTTTTAAAATTTATAAGTAAAAATCAAAGAGATTGGTATGATAAAAATATGAGATGGCCAAAAAGTGCGGAATTGGTCATTAATAAATTAAAATTAATATAATAAAAAAATGAAAGGACATACTTCATATATTTCAAAAATAACACCAAATTTTAGACTAACAATGCAACAAAAACCGGAAGTTAGTGGTGCTTTTGAAAAGTTATTAAAAGAAATTAAACCTAAACAAATAGTGGAAATTGGAACTGCTGGCGGAGGGACAACACTCTCAATAAGAGAAACTTTAGATGAGATAGGGTTAGAAAAAACAGATATTAAATCTTTTGAAGTTAAAGAACATAAATGGTTTCCAGAAATGAGAAAGAGAAATATTGAAATTATTGTTGAAAATATTTTTTCACATTCATATAAAGAGATTGAAAAACCAGAAATGGTTGAATCTTTTATTGGTCGAGAAGGGACTACATTAGTATTATGTGATGGAGGAAGTAAAGTCAATGAATTTATAATCTTATCAAAGTACTTAAAAAGTGGAGATATTATAATGGCTCACGACTATGTAGATACTAAAGAAAACTTTTTAGAGAATTATAGGGATAAAATTTGGAATTGGAGAGAAATTGGGGAAGAAGACATAAAAGAAACATGTGAAAAATATAATTTAAAAAGTTTTATGAAAGAAACTTTTGATAAAGTTGTATGGGTTTGTAAAATAAAAGAGTAATGGATAATATCACGATAGTAACAGGTTTATGGAATATAAAAAGAGACGAATTATCTGAAGGATGGTCTCGAACGTTTGAACATTATTTAGAAAAATTTAATCAATTTTTAGATTTACCGTATAATCTTATAATATTTGGTGATAAGGAAATTGAAGAGTTTGTTTTTAAAAAAAGAACAAAAGAAAATACTCAATTTATAGTTAGGGACCAAAAATGGTTTAAAAATGAGTTTTATGATAAAATTTCAGAAATAAGACAATCAGAAAAATGGAGGGCTCAGGCGGGTTGGTTAGGTGAATCGACACAATCTAAATTAGACATGTATAACCCTCTTGTGATGTCTAAAGTATTTTTAATGCACGACGCTAAGATAATGGATAGGTTTAAATCGACTCATTTATATTGGTTAGATGCCGGTATTACGAATACTGTACATTCCGGATATTTTACCCATGACAAAGTTATTGATAAGTTAGGTAATATTGATAAAATAACATTTATATCTTTCCCATATAAGGCTGAAAATGAAATTCATGGGTTTAATTATAAAAAAATGTGTGAATTAACATCGTCTAAAGTAGATAAGGTATGTAGGGGAGGGTTTTTTGGTGGTCCAGTTGAGTCTATATCCGATTTTAATAACCAATACTATAATTTAATGAAAAGTACGTTAAATGAAGGTTATATGGGTACTGAGGAATCTCTATTTACGATATTACTTTATAGACACGCTGATTTGTATCAATATTTTCCAATCGAAAGTAATGGTTTAATAAGTAAGTTTTTTGAAGACGTGAAAAATAATAAACATAAAGTTTTAAATGAATCTAAAGTGGAATTAAAGAGTAACGATTTAAATATTAATAATGTTGGTTTGTATGTTATAACATTTAATAGTCCTAATCAGGTTAAAACATTAATTAAGTCGATGAATCAATATGATAAAGATTTTATCGAAAAACCTCAATGGATATTATTAGACAATTCTACCGATTTGAAGACTACTCCTGAATATAAAAAATTATGTGAAGAACACGACATAATTCACGTTAAAAAAGATAATTTAGGTATATGCGGTGGTAGACAATGGGTTGCCGAAGATGCGGAAAATAGGGGATATGATTATTATTTCTTTTTTGAAGACGATATGTTTTTTTATCCCAAGAAAGGTGAGGTAGGTAAAAATGGTTTCAATAGGTTTGTTGACGGGTTATATAGAAAGTCGCTACATATTACTAAAAAAAATAATTTTGACTTCTTGAAGTTATCGTTTAGTGAGTTTTATGGGGATAATAGAGTTCAGTGGGCGTGGTACAACGTTCCTCAAGAATTTAGAGAAAGTCACTGGCCTGAAAAATCAATTTTACCTGTTCAAGGATTGGACCCGAACGCACCTAAGACTAAATTAACTAAAATAGACTCCTTTAATGGTGTACCATATGCTCATGGTGAGATATATTACTGTAATTGGCCTCAATTGGTCTCTAAATATGGTAATAAAAAAATGTTTTTAACTGAAAAGTGGGAAAGACCATTTGAACAGACTTGGATGTCATATATTTTTCAAGAAACCGTAAAGGGTAATATAAACCCCGGTATTTTATTACTTACACCAACAGAACATGACCGATTTGACCACTATGATGGTAAATTAAGAAAAGAGTCATAATAAAATGTCACAAAATCGCTTATGCGATTATTTATATAGAAAGTATTTAGTTATATGGTTGGATATAAAGTAGGTCAAAAAGTTTTATTACTTGATGGTACTCTTTTGAATATTGAAGATGTTCAAGAGGGTATGTCTCTGCAAACTATTGTTTTACCTAATGATGGTGACGTTCAAGAAGCTAAATATTGGTCAAGTAAAGAAATTAATGAATTAGAGTTTACTTCATCTGAGGTAAATAAAGTTTCCACAGAAAATCAAGATTATATAACCATTAATGAACTATCTTTAAGGGATAAGGAAATACTTGTATATAATACTTTAAATAAAACTTTTGAATTTAAAAATGTTAATAATTTATACTTAGGTGATGACCACAAATTAGTAAGAATCACGGAAGACAGTATATTGTTAGAGAATATTTATAGTTATGAAAAATCCACCAATAAGGAGGATTTAATTTCAATTAGTTTACACGGACCATTTCATTATTTATTAGACGGATATGTTGTACATAATGTTGGTACGATATGTATTCAAAATTGTGATAGTTCATTTAACGTCGCATGTATTAATAATACTATGAATCTAGCGGTCGGATTTAATGGTTTTATTGATGGTAATGGTTCGTGTTGGATACCTATAAGTGATTGTCCGAGTTGCTCGCCAACAGTATCTTTTATTGGTACAATACAATCAATGTGGATAGGTAATGGATGTGTAGATTGTCCTGGTGATTCAGGTACGACACCTATTACACCAGGTGATACTCAACAACTTAGTGCCGCATGTAAAATAAAATTAAGAGGTTGTGACCAGATAACGGGAGTATGTCCCTCAGGTGAATTAGGTGGGTGTACGTATCCTTTAGATGGATTATGGGTTACGGTACAAACGCCTTCTTTATTTCCTTGTCCATTTATTGGTCAGGTGGTTACGGTAAATAGTCCGGCACCGAACGATGAATGTTGTTATCTTGTTACAGATGTTGATAGTAAGGCGGTAAGTAACACGACTGTAATTATCAACAGTGTTTCTGAAGACTGTACGGATTGTTGTACAGGAGAGTCTCCATCCAATACTCCGACTCCAACTCCTACACCTACACCAACGGTACCTGAAATAATCTACAGTAGATATCGTGCGGCAAAATGTTGTGACGACACTTTCTTTTTGGATGTAGAGGCACCATCTTTTACTGTCTTAGGTTCCACTTTTGTGATAAATAATGAATGTTACGAACTAGTCGCACTTGGAGGTAATGGTGGACCACAAGTAAATCCCAATTCAGAACAAGAATGTAAAGACTGTAAGTTGTTATTTCCATGTTCGGAACCATCTCCTTCCATTAGTCCAACTCCAACACAAACACCAACACCGACAACAACTGTTAGTTATAGGGGAATAACACTGTATGACTGTTGTACAAGTATACTAAGTAAAAATATATTAGTTCCCTCAGCTGATGCTGGAAATATAGTAGCAAATAACAATGTTTTTTTTATTGATAATTGTTGTTATTTCGCTAATAATGTTGGGGGTGATGGTACTGATGGAGTATTTAACTCTCCCGATTTTGATGATTGTGATGAATGTTATGAAAAAGAGGTTGATTGTAAATATTGGACAATAGAATTGGAAGACTGTTGTACTGAAGAAAGAATAGTTGTAAAATTAACGGTACCATGTAGTGACGGAATTACAAAACCTAGTGTACAATATGGTGGAACCCATTTAAAATGGTTAGGTGATTGTTATGAGATTACGGGTGAATCGCAAGGTGGAGCAGGTGAGGATGGTAAGTTAATTCCTGATGATTTATTTAATTCTTGTGAATCATGTGGTACTTGTCCGTCAGATACACCAACACCAACTCCGACAAATACCCCGACTAATACACCTACCTTAACTCCAACTAATACCGCAACGGTTACACCAACTAATACTCCGACAAATACACCCACATTAACTCCTACCTTAACCCCAACAAATACGCCAACAAATACTGCAACTGTTACACCTAGTAATACTCCGACATTAACACCAACAAATACTCCGACGCTAACTCCTACTTTAACACCTACAAATACTGCAACTGTTACACCTACAAATACTGCAACTGTTACACCTACAAATACTGCAACTGTTACACCTAGTAATACTCCGACATTAACCCCTACAAATACTGCGACAGTCACGCCTACAAATACGCCAACATTAACTCCAACAAACACACCTACAAATACTCCAACAAACACACCTACAAATACGCCAACATTAACTCCAACAAACACACCTACATTAACTCCAACAAACACATCTACGGTAACGCCTACATTAACTCCGACTAATACTGCAACAGTTACACCTACTAATACTCCTACGGTAACACCTACGAACACTCCGACTCTGACTCCTACAAATACTGCAACTGTTACACCTAGTAATACACCTACATTAACTCCAACTAATACTGCAACACTTACACCTACATTAACTCCGACTAATACTGCAACACTTACACCTACATTAACTCCGACTAATACTGCAACACTTACACCTACATTAACTCCGACTAATACTGCGACAGTTACACCTACAAATACTGCAACTGTTACACCTAGTAATACACCTACCTTAACACCGACAAATACCCCGACACTAACACCTACCTTAACTCCAACTAATACTGCGACAGTTACTCCAACAAATACACCTACATTAACTCCGACTAATACTCCTACCTTAACTCCGACTAATACTCCTACCTTAACTCCAAGTGTAACATCAACGCCTGATGCAACCATAACTCCTACACCTACAAATACACCAACATTAACTCCAACTAATACTGCGACAGTTACTCCAACTAACACTGCGACAGTTACCCCTACAAATACCCCTACTTTAACTCCTACAAATACTGCAACTGTTACACCTACTAACACCCCTACATTAACTCCAACTAATACACCATCGTTAAGTCCTACATTAACTCCGACTAATACTGCGACAGTTACTCCTACAAATACTCCTACCTTAACTCCAACTAATACACCTACATTAACACCAACTAATACACCTACTTTAACTCCGACTAATACTGCGACAGTTACTCCTACATTAACGCCAACTAATACCGCTACGGTAACGCCTACAAATACGCCGACAATAACTCCAAGTGTAACGTCAACGCCTGATGCAACTATAACTCCTACTCCTACAAATACTCCTACAAATACTCCTACAAATACTCCAACAAATACACCTACGAATACTGTAACTATTACGCCGACTAACACACCGACTAATACTCCATCGTTAAGTCCTACTAATACGCCGACTCTAACACCAACAAATACGTCTACGGTAACACCAACTCTAACTCCTACAAATACACCTACATTAACACCAACTAATACACCTACAAATACGTCTACGCCGACACCTACATTAACGCCAACAAACACATCTACGGTAACTCCAACATTAACACCTACTAATACTCCGACAATAACTCCAAGTGTAACCTCAACACCTGGTGCGACCATAACGCCAACACCAACTAACACTCCTACAAATACACCGACTAACACACCAACTAACACTCCTACAAATACACCGACTAACACACCAACTAACACTCCTACAAATACACCGACTAACACCCCTACATTAACACCAACAAATACTCCAACGAATACTCCGACTAACACCCCATCGTTAAGTCCAACTTTAACACCTACGAATACTGTAACTAACACTCCAACAAATACACCGACTAATACTCCATCGTTAAGTCCTACTAATACGCCGACTAATACACCTACTAATACACCTACTAATACTGCGACGGTTACTCCAACTAACACCCCTACATTAACACCAACAGTAACTTCAACAGTAACTTCAACACCAGCTGAGACACTAACACCTACTCCATCTAATACTCCGACATTAACCCCAACAAATACCCCGACACTAACTCCTACTTTAACTCCGACTAACACTACTACTGTTACACCGACTAATACTACAACTGTTACACCAACTAACACACCCACCTTAACTCCAACAAATACACCTACGAATACTGTCACTCCTACTCCAACTATAACACCAACCTTAACACCTACGAATACTGTAACTCCTACTCCAACAGTAACACCAGGACTTAGTCCAAGCCCAACACCAACCAATACTCCGACTAACACTATAACTCCAACTAATACACCAACTAATACAGTTACACCAACATTAACGCCTACACCGACAAGTACGTTAATTAATGATTGTGATGCGATAATAATAATAGGTGAGGATATTAAAGATATTACTCCAACACCTACACCTACACCTACTTCTACGCCGCAAGCGTGTATAACGCCTGTTGGTGGAGCGGTAACATTTATAATAGATGATGGGTATTTTGATTGTGGTGAAGTTGCTAGGTTAACTAATTGTGACCCTAATGGTAGAGAACAAGAATTTTATGTTACTGCACCAATACCTTATACAGGTGGTACTGTAACATCAGGTACAACATTCAATGGTACTATAGATGGTGTGGAATATTGTTTAACGTATGAGGAGGAAGTTGATGGTTCATCAACACATATTTTAACTTCTGTTAATAGTATCGATGCCGATTGTTTAGAGTGTACAACACCTGACCCAACTCCATTACCTGAAATTATTAGCGTATATGAAAGATGTGGTGGTGTCGGATGTGTTGAGACGGATATTTCATTTGGTGAGCAAACAGACCCTGACGTAATTATTAGTAATTGGGTTAGATTTTCTAATTTTGCGGGAATTAACTATCCTGGGGCAGGTGAATCAGGGTTACAAATAAATGGAACTATAATCACTAATGACCCTAACATGTATTTTTATACGGGAGCCACAACACCTCCATCGTCATCTAATTATTTAGGTGTTTATAGTTATCCGATGTTCGAAGGTGAAAACACTGGGCCTTCAGGTTTATCACAAAACAATGCGGACAGTGGTAAATTCTATTATAATGATTTTATTAATAAATTTGTAGTTTGGTATAATGTTAAAGGTGCTAGTAATGGTTGGAAATGGTCAACATGGAATCCAACACAAGACACAGGATTAGCATATGGTAATCCGACAGCTACAAGATTTTTAACTACATCAAGTAATTGGTCTACATCCTCTTTAGCGAATAGTAATCTAACCGTTAGTGGTGTATCTAATACAGTTGTGACGGCAATCAATAAAATTACAGATGCGGGTGGAGTTACAAAAATGATTGAATGTTCACAAAATAGTGGATTAATGAATGGGTTTTACTCAACATGTGGTTATAATGAATATAACCATGAAGTAACTTTGGGTAGTACTGCGACCGATAATGATACTATAGGTCTTGTTTTAGCCGCATTTAAGGATGAGAGTGGAGTGTATGGTCCTTCAGGTCAAACACAAACGTTATACCTTATGTTAAACGGTGATAATAATTTTGCTAGAATAGTCTTCAATCAAAATAACAATACTCAATCGTTTACTGATGGTTCAGGTAATTTCAATACTATAGTATGGAAAAGTACTTCACCATTTGGTTCGGGTAATTACAATAATAAGGGTCAAATTAGATTTAAAGTTATAAAAACCAATACAACTATTAGCATATACAATACAGGTAAAATGGGTAATGGAAGTGGGCAAATACCTATAGGTTCAACTAACCCATATACGTTATTAGTTTCTATAGATTTAACTGATGATTCGACATGGACAGACAAACCTTCATACGCCGTTGGTGATGAGTTGGAAAGATTTACGGGAGGTACTCGATTTGGTTACTTAACCTCATCACAACGACAAACTCAGTTTTATGATATAGTATTCTCAGGTACACAACAAACAAATACTGATACATTATATGGATTAAATGTTGTTAATCCTGGAGCTAATAATGTTTCAACATTTAATGAAGTACCAGGATGTTGGGAATATGTTGAAGATATAACAGGTTACGTAGGACCATCATACTCGTTAAGTTTAGATACAGGATACCCTAACTGTACTCAATGTCCTAGCGACGATGCACCATTACCATCACAAAGTCCGACACCGACGCCAACACCGACACCTACAACTACACCAATTGATTCGCCAACACCTACACCTACAACAACGACCACACCTACACCAACACCTAGTTCACAACCAAGTGGTGAATTTAGTGCATGGATTTCGGGAGGTGCTATTCCTTGTAATACGTTCTGTGATATCGCTTACTCTATCAATACTCCGATGACTTACGATGGCGTTTTTTACCAGCCTTCATTCATCTACGGATTACAAGATTGGGGTGGAAATCAAGACAACCCTGCATGGTTTGCTTTTAGGGTCGATAATGGTGATGGTCAGACAGGGGAAGGTAATGATAACACTTACAGAGTAGCTAAAGTAGAAAAGGAGACATCAGGTCCAAATACCGGAGTATATGGTGCAGTTACCTCACTATACGGTGGTGAATGTTTCGCCACAGGTGACGAAGATTGTATACCTCTATAGATATTATGAATAAAAAAAATAAAATTGAAAGAGAGATAAATACTTATAGTAAAATAACATATTCACTTAATAATGTGAGTGATTATAATAATAGAATAGAGAATTAAATGAGTACAGTAACAATAAATAGCGCATCAGGAGTATCACCATTTCAAATATGGGCGGCTGATAGTTGTGATGTGTTATCCCAACAAACATATCTTGGTCAGGTGGCGACTAATGCTGATTTTCCTGCGACATTTAATTTACCAACAATTTATGAAAATATACCGTTTTGTATTAAAGTTATAGATGCTGATTTATGTGTAGTTTGTGAATGTTTCGGGTTCGGACCATCACCTACACCGACAGCGACACCTACTATTACACCAACTAACACTCAAACCCCTACGCCAACACCAACACCTAGTGGTACGGGTCCATGTTTAAATGCAACTTATTATGATGGCGTATTTGAAGGTAATGGATTTACGGAAACAGTCAGGTATACATTATCTACAACGTTATTTAATGGACAAAATCAATGGATTTCACCAAATAATGGTTCAATACAGTGGACAGGTGTAAGATGGGAAGTTTCAGGTTGGAATTTAGCTGGTGTAACATTTTATAATCCAGCGCCAACATTCCCTTCACCTAATACAACAAATTGGTTATACCAAGGTTGTGTAAATGGTGCGACATGTAGTGTGTCTTTTACAACTGAGGGATGTGGTTTTCCAACACCAACACCTACTCCAACAAATACTGCGACACCAACAAACACTATAGACGTAAGTCAAACACCAACGGCAACATTAACTCCAACATTGACTCCAACTAATACACCGACAGTTACATCTACACCTGATGCGACTTTAACGCCAACTCCAACTAATACATCAACCAATACACCTACACCAAGTGTTACATCTACACCTGAAGCAACTTTAACTCCAACACCTACCTTAACACCTACTTTAACACCTACCTTAACACCGACAAATACCCCGACACTAACACCTACTTTAACTCCTACAAATACTGCAACGGTTACACCAACGCAAACACCAACGAATACGCCAACCAACACACCTACTAATACGGTAACCCCTACTCCGACAACAAGTAGTGAGGTAATTTCAACTTATGAAGCTTGTGTACCTTCAATTGCTGTTAGTGATTTAATGGTTAATCCAAATAAATTTAATGTTATAAATGTAGATGATGATTTTGTTAAATTTAATTTTACAATAACAAATGCTAATGGAGCAACATTCGATATACAAGATTGTTATCAAAAAGTTGTTTATGATGTTACCGCACCAATACTTTCTCCGACAGTTAATACCATATTAAGCGATTGTAATGGTGGTGGTAAATGTGGTACGATAAACGTACTACTCGAAGGTTGTGTAAATAATGAGACTATAATTGTACCAATGAATCATAATTTAGCGAGTACTCTTATTGTTGGTGATGTTATAAGTGCTGCGGGATTAGCGAGACAATCTAGTTTGTCAGCGTCAATCGTTCCATCACAAGGTGTTAATACATGTTATACCGTAGGTGGTCAAGCGACTAGTATTACTTCAGCACAGGCAGTTACAGTAGGAACAGATTGGTCGTCACCAGGTTATAAATATGCACAAGTTACGGACTGTACCGATTCTTATTGTGGATGTAAAAGTGGATTTACGGTTACTAACATTGGCAGTGGAACGGTATCGTTAATTAATGTAAAACAATGTGATGGTACTGCAATAGATTTAGAATTCCCACAGGGTGATACCGTAGTCAGCGATTGTATAAACATGAATGTTTTTTGGGTAATTGCGGGTCTTAGTGGTACTAACCTCAGTATCTCAGCAGGAGGAAATTATAATGATTGTACTTAAAAAATAAAAAAATGGCAGGATTAACAGGAAATCAATGTACGATAATAACCATAATACCTATGGAGGTAGAGTGTAATGTCACTAATGCATCTTCACCAACGGCATCCGATGGTAGTGCCATAGTTCAAGTATTTGGTGGTACCCCTCCTTATTCTATAACATGGAATAATGGTCAGCAAGGTAATACTTTAACTAATTTAACGCCAGGTATATATTTTGCTACTGTTGTTGACTATTTTGGAGATTATGTTAAAAAAACAACGTGTGTTGTAGGTAGTAGTAGTGAAACAGTTTACAAGTTTATTACATGTCCAGGATTTTCCTCTCGAACAATTTATGTTTCAGGAGCGACTTATGAACCACCATTCCCAAATTTCAAACCTACAATTATTTTTAATGAAATACCAGGATGTTATGAGTTTATTGGGCCTGTTAATTCATCAGGGCTTGAAGTATCTGCCTTAACAATTAATAGTTCTTATACTACTTGTACTGTTTGTAACCCACCCACACCTACACCTCCTACACAAGACCCATTATGTTTGAGTCATAGTGAACTAAATCAACAATATAATTTCACACCTAACGGTACTGATAATAATGGTAATTTCCAATGGTTAGATACTGTAAATGGTCTTACTTTAACATATAATGTTACGAATGGTTGGTGGGAAGTATTAGTATGGACCTCTATTAGTGGTAATCAAGGCGTAATGAGACTAACTCAGAGTCCTCCACAATTACAACCAATAGGAACGTGGCAAAATCAAGGTGTGCCACCGACAAAGGCAAATTGGGTGATGGTAGTAGGGACATGTTCAAGTAATTTAACCAGCTTATCCTTAAGTGTCACTCCAATATCACCACAATGTGAAGGTCAATTGGGTAGTGTATTAATGAATGCTAATGGAGGTTCATCACCTTATAGTTATGTCATTCAAGGTATAACGTCTTCTCAAGCAAACAGTCAATTTAATAATGTTCAACCAGGTAGTTATGTCGCTCAAGTAACGGATAGTTCAGGTAATGTTGCAACTGCTAACTTTACGATTAGTCAAGGAGTGGGTGCGCCGTCATATACAATACAACTTAATAAGTTTAACCAAGTGGTGACTAATAACTTAAGAGAGCAAGTTGTTAGTTATCAATATGATGTGGTCGTCACTCCTCAATTACCATCAGGTGTGCAGGTATCGTTTGATTTAGATTTCGCTCACACTAGAACTAGTACGTACCCTGATAATAGTAGTTCTGACCCTGTAACATATGAAAATACGTTTACGGGTAGTTTAGATGGTAATGCGGTAAGTATCAGTTCAACATCACCTGTTGTATTAGGTTCACCACCCTCACAAAATTGTCCTAACTATCAAATTGATATAGCTACATTTAGTAGTACTGGAGATACAACTATTACTATAGACGGTAGTTCAACTTTTAACGGTACTGTAAGTACAACGGTTACATTACCTAGATACCTAAGTAGCGGTTCATGTAATTGTCCTATTACGGGATTAAACAGAACTAATGTACAATTAAAGAATGTACAAATAATTGGAACAACAACCTGTGGAACAATAAACAATATATCAACACCAATAACTGGTGAGTCTACTCAATCGGGATGTCTTCCATTAACGTAGATAAAAAAAATAAAAAATTAGATAATAAAACTATTTATAAAACATGGGATACATAATAAAAGATACCGCCGCATTAGTTAACAGTAAATTAACCGACGCAGGAAGAAAAAGAATTTCAGAAGGAACATTCAATATTTCATATTTTCAAGTTGGAGATAGTGAGGTTTGTTATGACTGTATACCAAATGCTGATTTATCAACTGGACGAGTATTAGATGCTGAGTATAATGCGCAAAACTTATCACCGATACCTGAAAAAAATAAAGCGAATGTTAAATATCCTTTATTGGTTTCAACTCAATCAACAAACACTTATGGTATACCAATCCCTGAACCAATAATAGATAATATTTATAATACTGCGGCGACGTTAGGTTTTTTTACTGGTCAAACTTCATATGACTTTAGTAATGTTGTAGATAATAGTTTTACTGCGTTTACGTCAAGTGCCTATACAATCAACCCTAATTATGTGATACCAATGAATACCGTAAATTACGGTAACACAATTAGTTTAAATGCTTCAGTTATTGATGCTAGTGTGACGGGTAATGTTATTTCTAACCATATAATGACAGTTTATTATTCGGATTTTAGTACACAACCAATAAGTAATAACTACCCTGTATTGACTTATAAAGTTATTGATATTACGGGAAACACTTCAGGAAATACGGGAACTGTAACTGTTAAACTTGATAGACAATTACCTGACTTACAGAGTATGGGTTATGTTGGTGATGCAAGAGTAATATTTTACCCTTCAGGTATGACTGAATTATATGATACTTATACGCCTGAATTTTATTGGAATCAAGACGCAATTAATTTCGAAAGTAATTGTGATATCTCTAACTATTTTGTAAAAGTTTGGAATATGAATATTCCGTGGACAGAAAGTCCTGCTGGATTATTTACTAATGTATATCAAGGGTACGACCAATTTGGTTCTACAGGGTACACGGGAACTAAAGAATATTTAGGGTATAATTCTAATACTGGCCAAACTGATACTGATTCTACATATTATTATAATTCATTTTCTGAAAAAATTAATTTATCCCCATCAGACCAAAAATCTATATCCATAGTCCACTACACTAATCAATCAATTGATAATTTTTATGGTGAGAAATTTGCATTGACAACCACTGATAATCAGTTTCCACTTTCAGGTCAAACGGGTCCTGCACGTAGATTTAGAGTAAATGTTCCGACACTTATGTGGCACAAATCCTCAGGTGGTACGATGGGTCAAACGTTTTATGTTGACCCTGATGGGTTTGCAAAAGAAAAACTATTTAAACCTCATTATATTGAATCAAACGTAAATAATGATATGAATAATCCGGGAATAAGGTATTACCACCTATGGGATGACAATCCTAATATAAACGGATTTCCAAATAGAGTAGGTAAAGTTTGGCCCGACCTAAAAATGATAACTTTTGATGATGATGAAATTATAGCGTCATTAAGTTATAAATCGAATAGAAATTGGACGTTACCCGCACCAAAATTAGGACTAATTGTACCTAATACCTTTAACGGTACGACTGGTAGTGATACGGGTCTTTTATCAGGTACAACTGAATGTTTATGGTTAACTTATAGGTTTAATAATTCCGCATTTACCGAGTCGTTACATTGTAATTATTATACACAAATATGTGGTACAGACCCAGATTGTCCACCTGACACTGCTGATGTAACAGTTAGATTTGGAAATGAGTTTCCATTTTTATTCAGTGATGGTTCACAATCAGGATTTTCGGCTAATGATATTGTACTACTAGCTCAAAAAGTAGTGTCGGGAGAAAAACCTGACCCAACTGAGTGGTATGAGGTAGATGTGACTAATCAAATAAGTGGAACATCAGTTAACGGTAATATAACAGTATCAGGTTTAACGGGTAGTACTTTAATTTTAAATAAGACTATGTACGATGATGCGGTATCGAATGGTGATGTGTATGATTTATCAAATTATATTGAGTTACCTAAAAATAATGACCCAGAACCTACTTTAACATTTGGAGATGAATATTATTTTTATGGTAATATTGCTTCAGACATTCAAGCTACGATTTATGTTATGAATTATAAATGTAATTTAGGTCCCACTCAATTTTTAACTTCTCAAAACCCAACATGGTCAACTGCGGATTCAGCTTACATAACTGAAGTTGGTCTTTACGATTTGAATAAAGAACTTATGATTATATCTAAGATACAGTCTCCTGAAAAGAGACAAGGTATACAACAGTATACTATAAAATTAGATTTTTAATATAATCACATGTCAAAACAAGAATTAAATAATACCCCTAAAGTCTTAGGGTTGGATATATCTACAAAAACTATTGGATGGGCACTATTTGATGAGAGTAGTCAAAAATTGTTAGAATTAACACACTTTTCACCAGTTATAAAACCTAAACCTGAAGAAAAGATTGAAGAACTATTACTTAAGGTAGATGGTTTTAAAGAGAAGATTGAAGGATACAAAGATTTAAATATTGTTAAGGTGGTTATTGAAGAACCACTTCTTAATTCTAATAATATATGGACAGTGGGTACCTTATTAAGGTATAATTCTATGATTTCAAGGGTAATCTACGAAGTTTTAGGTTTAGTGCCTCGCTACATATCAACATATAATTCACGTAAGTTTGCGTGGCCAGAATTAGTTAATGATAATGGAAAAGGTAAAAGAGTTTTATTTGGAGGTCTCCCTAAAACAATTGATAAGAAAGAAATTGTTTGGAAAAAAGTAGCGGAATCTGAGCCGCAAATAGTTTGGTTATATACACGTAATAATACTTTAAAGAAAGAATGCTTTGACCAAGCGGACGCATACACATGTGTTCAAGGTTATATGAAACAACAAGGCCTTTGGTAGTTGATTTTGTAAATACTTTATTTTATATTTAGTCCTATATGGACAATCAAGATGAATTATTGGTAGTTGACTTATTAGTTAACATTTTTGGTGAGTCTCATTTACATAATGAGATGAGGGCTCAGATATCTTTTGATTGCCCTGTTTGTTCACACGATATTAAAGGTTCCGATAAAGGAGACGGTAAAGGTAATTTAGAAATAAATTATGGTCAACACGTTTATAAATGTTGGGCTTGTTCTGAAACACATGGGACTCACGGACATTTAGGTCGATTGATTGATAAATATGGTTCAAAGAAGGATAAACAATTTTATACTTTAGTTAGACCTGATGAGTTTATTAGAGACCAAAGAAAATACAAAACACTTAGATTACCAAAAGAATATCAAAAATTTAGCGATGTTAATCCTATATTTCCACCAAGAGCACAAGCTTATAACTATTTAAAAAGAAGGGGTATAACTGATGAAATTATTAAAAAATACGATATTGGGTTCGCTAACAGTGGTGACTATGCGGGACGTATAATAGTACCATCATTTAATGATGAAGGGTTATTAAATTACTTTGTTGCTCGTAGTTGGAATAAGTATTCTAAATTAAAGTATAAGAATCCTGAGGCCCCCAAAGAGCTATTAATATTTAATGAAAGTAGAATAAATTGGGATGAGGATATATGGATAGTAGAAGGGGTATTTGATAGTTTCTTTGTCCCAAATTCTATACCACTACTTGGTAAATTCTTATCTGAAAAACTTTGGGAAACACTATACGATAAATCTAAAGGTAGAATTAAGATTTGTTTAGATGCGGACGCTTGGGAAGATGCTAAGGGGCTTTACTATAAGTTAAGTGGTGGAAAGCTATATGGTAAGATAGATATAATAAAACTACCTGAAGATAAAGATTTAGGTGACTTACGGGGTGTTATTCCTGAAGGTAGTTATGTAAAATTAGAAAAATAATGGAAGACTTAAAAACAATATCTCAAGAGATAAGAGATATAATCGATAAAAAACAAAAAGAATTAGAATTATCATTTACTGAGGCTGAACACATATATTTTATGAAGGATAGGGATGGTATCGTAAGAAATAACTTTCCTTCAGTCTCTAAATTATTAAAACATTTCTACGAACCTTTTCCAGCAGAAGACATCGCATATAAGAAGGCTAAAGGGGACAGAGTGGAGATGGAACGATTATTAGATGAGTGGTCAGCCGCGGGTTCGTATGCCACAAATATGGGGTCTCGAGCTCACTTCATATTAGAGAAGAAAACTATTGAACTATATGGTGACTATAAAGAAGTGCGTAAACCTATATTTGAATGTGACATTGAACAAGAACTAAGAAGTAACTCAATGATAAGTGCGGGTGAAAAATTCTTAAAATTAATGGACGAAAGAGGGGCGTACCTTTTAGATACTGAGATGGTTTTAGGTCACCCTGAATTAGGGTATACGGGTCAACCTGATAAAGTTTGGTTAATAATGAATAAGGAGAAAAACGGTTTTGGGTTAGTAATTACCGATTGGAAAACTAACAAAGAAAAGAATTTTAAAAAAACTCATTGGACAAAACCTATGAAATTACCATTTCAAGATTTACCTGACAACGCTTTAGGTCACTATCAACTACAATTACCATTCTACGGAAGATTAATTTTAAAAATGTTGGAAGGAACAAAATATGAAAACATTTCACTTTTAGGGTGTGTTATCGTATTATTAAAAGGTGACAGTGAATTTGAAGAATTTAAAATACCTTCAAAAACAATAAATAAAGTTATGAATTTAAAATTATCTGATTATGGTATATAAAGACCTATATCCTGACATGTTCGATGACAGTGACTTTGACTTATGGAAAAGTAGAAACATAAGAAAAGAATTTTTATCATATGAGTGGAATATGATGGTTCAGGAAGTTGCTCCTGATGTGTTTGAGTTTCCATTTTTTAATACGAAATTCTGTGATAATTTAGTGGAGATTTTAAAAACGATTAATTGGGACCAAGTAAATCGATGGGGTACGCCTGTTTTTTCAACAAACCTTAAAAAGTTTAATTTAGAGAAAATAATGACTCATTTAGTTCACGATTACATTTTTAGTATAGTACAAAAAGAGTGGCATTTAGAAGGTAAAAAATGGAAACTATTACAACCCGACAATAATGTTTTGAAGTTACAAGAGGGACAGGAAATTAGAATGCATCATGATAATGTACACATTTCAATGTATTGTAAATTAGACGATAATAGTAAAGGTGGTGATTTAGTTTTTGAAAAATATGGAAAAACCATAGTACCAAAACAGGGTTTTATTTATATGTATCCCGGACAAATAACACATAGATACGGTATGAAAAGAGTCGATAAAAATGATAGGTATTTTTTAATGACATATTGTACAAGTGATTAGAATATCTAACAATTTTTTAATGGTTCTTGGAATCATATTTTTTCTAATTGGTAGAGAAACAGGTGGGCAACTCCCATCATTTATGTTTGGGTTATGTTTTGGTATGATATATCTAAATTATAAAAGAGATAAAAAAGAAAATAATGGAAGTTAAACATAGTAATTATATTCATCCTGAGTTGTACACCTATGATGATAACCCCGCGGAATGGGAACGTAGATTCTTAAAACCAGAATTAATGTCTGATAATTCTAATTTATATGTACATGAAGAATTATTAAACATATACACTATCCCTGCATTTACGAGTGAGTTTTGTGATTTCATAATGGAAGAGGCCGAGTCTTGTAATTGTTGGACTGTTGACAGGCATGAAAGTTATCCAACAACCGATATGGTTTTAGGTACTATTGGTTTAGGAGATACTTATGAAAAAATATTAAAAAAATATATATGGCCATTAAGTTATAAGTTGTATAAGTTAGAAGGTAATTCATGGTTAAATATGAGTAGTGAAAATTTCATTGCTAGATATCACCCATACGCTCAGTATCATTTATCACTACATCATGACGCGAGTCAGATAACAACCGTAGTAACATTAAACGAAGATTTTGAAGGTGGAGGTACGTACTTTCCAAATCAGAATTCTAAATTAAAAGGAAAGAAAGGTGATATATCAATTCATCCTGGTCAAATAACTCATTGGCACGGAGGATTACCTGTTGAAGCAGGACAAAGGTACATTATCGTTTCATTCTGTTCAGTAAAAAGATAAGATATGGATATAGGAAATAATAACCAAATGAGGGTCAATCCGTTAGATTTACCTAATGTAGAATGTGAAAAATGTGAAAATATTTTTTATGATAAAGTTACGATTATTAAAAAAGTTAGTAAATTACTAACGGGTTCGGCGACTGATGAGTTAGTTCCAATGGAAACTTACGTTTGTACTGAATGTTCACATATAAATAAAGAATTTAATATATTAGGAAATGAAAAGTAGAGATTTTGTAATATGGATTGATGGATTCATACAGGGTAAGATTAACTTAAGTGTTGATGATATAAGACATATTAAAAATAAAGTTGAGGAAGTTGATTTAAGTGAAAATACTGAGGTAATTATAAGAAGGGAGGGTCCACCAACTCAACCAATAATCATACAGGAACCTAATCAAAATGATGATATGGATTTTCCCGGTAAACCACCTAATGTGTATATGTGATATGACAGATGAAAACGAATTTTATTTTTGGGATGAAATGTGGAATGAAGAAAAAAATAATAAAAAAAATGAGAAAAAAACTACAAAAAATAGCTTGGAAGACAAATCGATGGACAACAAAGATTAGTTTGCTTAATCTCTACTTAGGTGGTGATAATCATAAATTTGGGTTTCAAATACTTAATATTGATAAAGGGTTTGTATGGTCAGGGTCATTGTTTGAAATTACGTGGCACTTCCCAACAGTTACACATGCTGGAGAATTAACAATTGATATTTTATTCATATTTGAAAAATGGGATAATTGGTGTATTGATATGATAGATAGAGTTATGTGGGGTTCAGAACTTAGTCGATGGGAAAAAATAAATAGGTTTATTCATTCTAAATTCAAAAGTATAAGATGAAATTGTCAGATAACATAGGTGTTACACCATTACTTAAGATTAGTGAGAAGATATATGTTAAGGTTGAGTTATTAAACCCGACAGGTTCTATCAAAGACAGACCGGCATCTTATATTATTAACGAGGCAGAAAAGAACGGAACTCTATTACCAGGTGGAACTATATGTGAGGCCACTTCTGGAAATATGGGTGTTAGTTTTGCTTGGTTAGCTGCAGAACGAGGGTATAAGTGTGTTATTATTATGCCTAACAACATGTCAATGGAACGTAAGAAAACCCTAAAACTTTATGGTGCAGAACTTATTGAGGTGGATGCCGGTGCGTTTGATGATGCTATTGCACTTAGAGATGAAATGTGTGAGGTGAATGGGTGGTTTAATTGTAATCAATTTAATAACCCTTTAAATGTTGAATCACATAAAGAGGGTACTGCGGTTGAAATATTACATCAGTGTAAAAATATTTGTATAGAACCTAGCGCTATAATCAGTGGTACAGGTACAGGTGGTACACTAATGGGTGTTGGTCCGATGTTAAAAATGTATTATCTTAATATGGATATAGTTGCGGTGGAACCTGAAGAGTCTCCTGTGATGAGTGGTGGTGAACCAGGTTTACACGGTATACAAGGGATAGGTGATGGTTCAAAATTTTTAGTTGATTTGACTGTTGTTGATAAAATTATTACTATTAGTACAGAGGACGCAAAACTAAGAGCACGTAAGTTAGCTAAAGAACACGGTATGTTTGTAGGTATTTCAGCGGGTTCCAATATATTAGCCGCAGAAAGATATATTGAAAAATATAACCCTGATGGTCCTGTAATAACTTTCCTTTGTGATAGGGGAGATAGATATTTTAGTTGTTTATGATAAAAAAGATAGTACATTTTTCGGACTTACATTTGAGGTTATTTAAAGACCACGATTTATATAAGCGTATTATAACTGATATGTTAAATAAATTTAAAGATATAAAGCCTGACCGAATTGTTTTTACGGGTGATTTGGTTCATAGTAAAAATCAAATGACACCTGAACTTATTGAAGTTGTTGCTTGGATACTTACCGAATGTAGTAAAATATCTAAAATAGTACTTATTCCGGGTAATCATGACTTTTTAAATAATAATCTTAATAGATTGGACGCATTAACACCTATTATAGATTCACTTAAAAACCCTGAAATTGTATACTACAGAGACCGAGGAATTTATGAGGACGATAATATAAGTTGGTGTGTGTACTCTCAATTTCAGGGTAATATACCACCTGAAATATCGAATGCTAAAGGATATAAAGTAGGGTTGTTTCATGACCCAATACAAGGTTTGGTTACTGATACTGGTTATGGTTTTGGAGACCATGCTTACGATATCAAAAAATTTAAAGGTTTAGATGTGTTATTATGTGGGGATATTCATAAAAGACAAGTGATTGATATTCCTAATAATAAAAAGGCGTATATGGTGGGGTCGACTATACAACAGAACTTTGGAGAAAGTATAACTAAACATGGGTTTGGTATTTATAGTGTAGATGAAGATACTTATGAGTTTGTTGATTTAACTAATCCTCGACCATTTCTATCTTTTAAAATAACAAATATTGAAGATTTAGAGAAAGGACATGAGCAACTCACCAATTATTAGTCTTACCACAAAAGAGATAAAGGATATTAAAAGTTTCTGTAAACTAAACGAATTAGATTTTGAGAAGTTTATTAAGATATGTTTTAGTAAAGGATATCAGATTGAAAAATATGGTTTGTTAACAACTGATGATGGTGAACAAATTGTATTTGAAGAGAAAATAATTGAAAAAGAGATTATAAAGGAAGTTCCTATCGAGGTTGAAAAAATTATTGAAAAAGTAGTAATTAAAGAAATACCTGTAGAAAAAATAGTTGAAAAACAAATAACTGTAGAAGTTATAAAAGAAGTCCCTTTTGAAGTTATTAAAGAGGTAGAAAAGGAAGTAATTGTTGAGGTTGAGAAAATTGTAGAAGTTGAAAAACCTAAAGAAGTTATAGTTGAAAAAGAGGTATACATTACCGATGATGAACAAGTTAAAGAACTTGGTAGTAAGATTAGTAAGTTGGAGGAGGTGAATAAAGAGTTATCTCAAGAGATGTCTAAAAAAGATGAAAGTTTAGATAAACTTAGGCGAACTTTAGACATTGAATTAAACAAACCACCTACAGAAGTTGAGAAGTTTATTGAAGTTATTAAAGAGGTAATAGTTGAAAAACCTATTGAAGTCATCAAAGAGGTTAAAGTAGTTAATAAAGATAAATTGTTATTACTACAGGAAACCATATCAAAGATGAAAGATGAGATAAGAAAAAAAGATGAAAAGATTTTACAAATTGAGAATAATGTTGTAGAATTAGAAAAAATAAAAGGACCAATAAAGGGTAAATTTATGGGTTCTACAAATTTAAACGATAATATATATAAGTAATGGAATTAGTAATTTGGTTAATAGCCGCGTACGGAATGAGTCAGATATTAGTATATGGTTCAATTTTTAAAGGATTAAGAGACGGTTTACATAGATGGGCAGAAAATAGACTATCAATATTTAACTTCATGGGAGTATTTCTATCAGGATTAATATCTTGTATGATGTGTACCTCAACATGGGTTGGGTTTTTAATGAGTTTTATTTGGTCACCATTTGTTGAGGTTTTAGGGGTTAATATGGCGTTTGGGGTATTTTTTGATGGTATGTTAGCTTCAGGTGGCGTTTGGATGATTAACACGATTGTGGAATGGTTCGAGGAAACAAAAGGTAATGGATAATGAAATAAAAGAAGTTAGGTATTATTTAGTACCTGGTGATTGGAGAATGGTTTATAAAGTCATCGCTTTATTAGTAAGTTGGTACTTTAATAAATCATTACTTTGGTTAGTTATTCATTATTTATTTGGTTGGATGTACTTAGTATACGTACTCTTAATGGGTGGATTTTCTAATGGAAATGTAGATAATATGATTAATTACTATTTCAATTAAAACCACTTATTTTTCTTAAAATAATAGAACATCCCAACAATAGTTAATATTGTTAAACCTAAAAATACCCAAAATCCGTGGTCACCAGTTAGTAAAGGTACGTCATCAAAATTCATTCCCCACATGCCGGTGTAGAAAGATAATGGTAAGAAAATAGTAGACCATATCGTAAGTAAGTTTAACTTACGGTTCATTTTTTCAGTTTGGTCTTTATCGAAAGCGGTATCAAGATTATCCATTAGGGATAATAGAGTATCTATCTTAGTATCATTAGGGTTATCTAATTTATAAAGTAACATTTCTTTTTTAAGTTGATAAAGGTCCATCTCATCAAAGTTAGGGTGGTTACTTTCTAACCCTTTCTCTAATTCAATAACTTTTTTGTTAAATGATTCTATTTTTTCCATATGTCCATAATCCATAATAAACTTTCCATTCCGTACATAATACCTACAAACATTAATCCATAATGTGTATAACCATTGTTGACTACTCCATTAAAATCTTGTATAATTGATGGTATAGTTGAAACAATAATTGAGACTGAAAATAAAAGTTTTACCAGTTTATTGGAAAGTATTTTTGTTATTAGTTCTCTCATATTAATAAATAGATAAATAATTAAAATTATGCCAAAAAGTAAAACAAGAGGTGGTGCAACGGCTCACCGTAAAAGAGTTCAAGCGAGAAATGCTAAAATTAAGGGGATGCAAAGAAAAATGCAAGAACAGTATACTGCTGAGATGACTAAACAGTTAGAGGAGTATAGAAAAACATTATCAGCGGAAACTGAAAATAATGAGGTTGTTGAGAATGAACAACCACTTAACATAAAGTTATAGAGTTAAAATGGATTTGTTTAATCCACCAAAAGAATTAAATTACACTTATATGAGTCATAAACTAGATGTTGATACTTTAGAGAATCCTTATATACAAGTTGTTTGGGAAGATACGCCAGATAATTTCACTCAGGAGAGACTAAAGAGAGTTAGGTCATATTTTGAAAAAAAATATAAATCTAAGAATGTAAACGTAATAACGAAAGTTAAGACGGAAGATATGGATGTGCAATCCGTAGATGTTTCTATGAATATATTAGATGAAAATTTTCAAAAAGAGTTAATAAAAAAATATCTAATTGCTAATGGGTATGAAAAAAGTTTAGATGAGGTATTAAATATTGATTTATTAGTTGAAGATAAAATTGCTTCAGAAAAGGCGGATATAACACCATTTAAAAAGTGGTACATAAAAAATATTGAATTCTCTAACTTTCTATCATTTGGTGACAAACAAGTTTTAGATTTTGAAAAAGTAGAAGGTATTACTGCGGTAGAATCTAATCCACCTAATTTTGGTGGTAAAACGGTTTTGACTGTGGACCTTTTACTATTTTTATTCTTTAACACAACAACTAAGACTAACAAGGCTGAAGAAATTTTTAATAGATTTAGAAATAAAGATAAAGTAGTGGTTAAAGGTGAAATTCAAATTGATGGTGAGGATTACATTATAGTTAGGGAAGTCAATCGTAAATTAAAAAGAAATAAAACCGATTATACGGTTAGTACTAGTTTAGAATTTTTCAAAAAATTATCTGACGGTAGTTTACAAAACTTTACAGGTGAACAAAGAAGGGAGACCGAAGATTTTATAAAGAAGTCTATAGGAACTATGGACGACTTCTTAATGACTATACTAACTACTTCGACTAATTTAGAGGAATTAATTGATTCTAAACCCACCGCTAGAGGGCAAGTTTTATCAAGATTTTTAGGGTTAGATTCTCTTAAGTTAAAAGAAGACGTAGCTAAAGAAATCACTTCAAACTATAGTAAGGGAATGATTTCAAACATATATAATATTGAATCATTAAAGGAAGAGATAGAAATAGCGAAAATTGATATTGAACAAGAAAATTTAAACATACAGAAATATGTTGATGAACTTAACGATGTTAATGGTCGTATTGAAAAAGGTCAGGGTTATAGGGACGATTTGATTAGAAAAAAACACATAGGGTTAGATGATGAGTTACTTAGAATTAATCCTGACTCAATGAAAGACGATATTAAAGAATATGGGTCAAAAATAGGTGTTACACTTAAGGAACTTACTTCAATCAATGTAGTTGAACCTTCAAAATATTATCATGAAGATGAGCACGACCAAATAAAAGAAAAGTTATCGAATGAAAGGATTAATGAAGGGACAATGTCTTCTAAAAAAGAAGATATAGTTGAAGAATTAAAAACATTTGAAGACGGATTAGAATGTCAATACTGTGGTATTGTTTTGGCTCAGTCAACTTATACGGAAAAGAGAAAGAAAGAGTTAGAGGATATTAATATAGGTCTAACTAGTTCTACTCTTAAATTAAAGGAGTTGTTACTTCAAGAACAATCTTTCGTAAATCTTAAAAAAGATTTCGATACCTATGAAAGGAACAAACTCATAAAGGAAAAATTTGAAATTCAACTTGAAACTTTGGAACTTAAAAAAAGTGGTTTGGAAGACAAACTTAAAAGATTTAAAGAAGTTCAAATAAAGTTAGAGGAAAACAAAAAAATTGATGAAACCATTCTCAAAGCGGATATGAGGTTGGATGTTTTAACAGTTGAGAGAGACGGGGTTAATACTAAAATAAGTGATTCAAAAAATAATATTAAAAACCGTAATTCTAAGATTGATGAGAATAATAGTTTTATTATTAGAATAAAAGATGAAGAAAAGAAATTAAGGTTATATAAAATTTACTTAGAATTATTTGGTAAAAAAGGTATAACTAAAATGATTATGAGAAGTATGACACCGGTAATTAATTCAGAATTACAAAGGTTATTAATTGATTCTGCGGAGTTTAAATTGGAGGTTAGAATATCTGAAAAAGATGAGGTTGAATTTTGGATGATAGATAATAATACTGGTATTGAAAAATTAATGAGTTCAGGTTCAGGATATGAAAGGTCTATAGCGTCATTAGCGTTAAGGGCAGTTTTAAGTAAAGTTTGTTCTCTACCTAAACCAAACATAGTTGTGTTTGATGAAGTATTCGGTAAAATATCTAATGAGAATTTAGAAATGGTTTCACAATTCTTTCAAAAAATCAAAGAGTATTTCGAGAAAATATTTGTGATAACTCATAATCCTTTAGTTAGTCAATGGGCTGATAGTGTGGTAAAAATAAATAAAGACAATAACGTTTCAAAAGTAGAACAATGATAAAAATAGTAGTTACAGGTGGAATGGGATTCATAGGTTCACATTTCGTAAACAAATTAAATAGTGAGATAAATGATTGTGAAATAACAGTTATAGATAAACTCACATATGCGTCTAACCCTAACAATATCAATACTCAGGTTAAATTTATTAAAGAGGATATATGTAATTTGACTGAATTACCTGACTGTGATTACGTAGTTCATTTTGCGGCTGAATCACACGTAGATAACTCAATCAAAGATGGTAGACCATTTGTAAGGACTAACGTTGAGGGTACGTTTAATATGGTTGAATTGGCACTAAAGGTTAAAGGTCTAAAGAAATTTATACATATTTCTACAGATGAAGTATATGGGGATATGAATGATTATGGTTTAGAGGTGTCCGCTGATGAAGAATTTTCGTTG
>Ga0209535_1000087_pt1 | contig 54486 bp, 40 predicted proteins | sample LinPmetageLP28_FD_184041 | JGI IMG/M metagenome (GOLD analysis project Ga0209535, IMG submission 184041) | Marine viral communities from the Pacific Ocean - LP-28 (SPAdes) (version 2) | ecosystem: Environmental > Aquatic > Marine > Oceanic | place: Pacific Ocean | collected 2009-08-22 | reverse complement strand
CATAATCTCTCGCTCTCTTTTCTGTTACACTCAGCATTCCGTTTGGAACCCAGTGCATTATAGCACCTGCTTCAATTGCTTGCAACTGATAAGGATGTCTTTTTTCCACAGCACGATCTGCCATGAAAACAACTGCCTTCTTAAAGTATTTAGTACACAGATGTGCCAATGAGATTTGGGCATAACCAGTGGCAGGTGAACTTCCATATACCCACTCCTTGATCTCGGGTTGTGAGCGGATCAGGTGGTCAGCGAATCGCATCTTCGATCCACCACCTATGAGATCGTCACGGACGATGAGGAATCCCTCATGCTCCTCTACAACGGGAGGGGGGAGAGTATCCTTCCAGTAAGGGATCAAGTCTAAGTAGTCTTCTGCTGTCTGTGTGAATAGACTCATACTATTTTCAACTTACTAAAGTTATTCTTCTTATTGAATACCATCATGTTATTAAACTTATCTGCTAACTGATCTGCCTTATGACTAATAATATAAACATTACATCGAGAGCCTAAGTTATGAAGTAGTTTCATAAACTCGTCTGTACCCCCTGAATCTAAAGATGAATCAAACACCTCGTCAAGAATTAGTAAGTTAGTGTTAGCACTGTTCTTCAACCTAGCAATTTCTCGCCATGTTAGTAGTATTGCTAAGTCGATCCTAAGTTTTTCTCCTTCACTGAAACTCATATAACTAAAGTCATCTCGATGTCTAGACTTGATAGTTTCATTGAAGTTTTCATCTAGATTGAACTGGGCAAAGAAATCCATAACAGTTAGATACTTGTTAATAAGTTTGTTCATGGTAGGAAGGTAGTGTCGGATGATCTTAGATTTGATCCCACTGTCCTTTAATAGTGCCATTGCATACTCACCAAGAACTTTCTCTTCTTTGAGTTCCTGCTGCTTCTCTACTTGTTCTTTGCCTTCCCTCGCAAGATTCTTAAGAATGTCCTTCTCTTTGAGGTTCTCTTTGTCGATGGACATGAGCCTACTATACTCTTTTTGATTCTTCGTGATGTAACTTTGATTGGCTCGGATCGTCGTGTTGTGGTTACTAATTTCCTTTTCTTTCTCACGAATTCGACCGAGTGTTTCTGAATACTCATCTAACTTCTTCTCCACAGCATCTATGCTTGTTTCATGATCAACTCGAATTTTATTCTTATCTTGCTTCTCTTCCTCAATCAGTGAACAGATTTTGTTCTTGTGATCCTCGGCGATTGGCTGACGACAAGTCGAGCAGTTATCGTTCTCTGTGTAGAACTTCATCTCTTTCTCTAACCGAGTTAACATCTGCTCTGTCTGATTCAACTTCTTCGTTAGTTCGCGGAACGTCTTCTTAGTTTCATCTTGCTCCGACAGACCAAGCAACAGACTATCAACTTCTGTCTGTAGAGCGTCAATAGAAGACTCTAACTCTGTGATATTATCTTCTGTATTCTTAATGTCAGTCATGATCACTTCGAGGTTGTCTTCGTTTTGTTTCTGTAGAGTCTCGATCATCTTTTTATGAACAGAAACCTTCTCGACAATCACTTCGATCCTTTGATCTATAATGCCAATACTTTCCTTCACTTCAGAATATTTACTTTTCATAAGTGTATTCATTGTGGAGAAAATCTGAATATCTAGAATATCCTCGATCACTTCTCTGCGGTCTGCGGCAGGCAACTGCATGAAAGGAACGAATGATGAACTACCAAGAATCACCACCTGAGTAAATGACTTGTAGTTCATTTTCAAGATCTGTTCTTCAAGCATTCGTTGATAGTCCTTCGCCTTGGCATCCTGATGTAGCATTACATCGTTCTTAAAGATCTCAAAGATCTTGGGTGCCAAACCACGACGAACTTTATAATCATCTTTTCCAATTGAGAACTCGACCTCAACAACGCAGTGCTTCTGGTTAATGCTGTTTACTAACTGAGGAATGTTTACCTTACGAAACGGCTTACCAAACAGACCGAATGTAATAGAATCAAGCAGGGCAAAAGACTTACCCTGTCCGTTCGATCCTGACACCAGAACCATAGAATATTTGTCGAGATATATTTCTGTGAAATAGTTTCCGAAAGAACCGAAGTTCTTGAATCGGACAGTTTTAAATTCAATCATACAGACAACGACTCCATATACAAATCACGAATCATTAATTTTAACTTAGTCTTCTGCTCTTCGTTTAGTTCTTTCATATCATTTACTTCATTAGATATGATCGAAACAGTATCCAAAGATAGATCAACATCCTCTTCTAGCCCATCTTCGTCACCGTAGTCTTCTACTACTGTCACGTTAGATACTGGTACATCATACAGGTTGTCTAAGAATCTGTCAAACAAATATGGTTTAGTTTTGTTGTCAACGAACAACTTAACATAGGCATTTTTATATTCACTGAATGGGAATTTGCCGATGTCAAAGTTTTGGCTATCATCATATGAGATCTTGAAGAACTTCTTTCTCGGGTTCTCGATAAACTCTAAGTCTCGCGTCTCTGTGTCAAATACATGAAAGCCTTTTCTATCATTTAGATCACTAAAGGTAATCTGATACTGCGTACCAAGATACGTCACGTTGTTCTGGACACTACGGCTGTGGAAGTGACCAGACAGAACCATGTCAAATCTCCTCAGACATTCGTCAGACATCCCACCATCGAACGGCAGTCCTCTCATCACCTCGTAACCATTCAGTTCAAAGTGACCACAGATAATGTTACTCTTCGTGTTCTTTAGATACTCTAAAGTCTTCTCACGATTCTCGCTGTTTACCCACGGAACCATACCAACTTTTACGCCATCAAATTCTAGATCGACAGGTTGCTGATATATAAAGAAGTTCGAGTAACGATCACCGAACAACTCATTAACAGAATTCAAATCGTTAGTGTTCTTATAGAACGTATCGTGATTACCTACAATACAATGAACAGTAATACCTTCACGAAGAAAAGGCTCCATGAACTGGTTACGAACACTGTTCAGTGTATTGAAGTTGACAAACTTTCGTCTGTCCATAAGATCACCTAAATGAAGAACAGTATCAATGTTGTTCTTCTTCAGGTATGGAAAAAACTGTTCACGAAAAAAGTCCGTGAAGTAATCTATAAATATTTGACTATCTGATCTTGCGCCCCAATGGGTATCATTTATTATTGCTATCTTCATTTACATCCTCAAAACATGAAGTCAAGCCGGCTTGAGTTTTCTTCTTACTCTTTTTAGGCTCAAACTTCTTTAAGTCATTATCATTTAACTGAAAGAAATCTTTCATTGCTTGATCTGGATTCTTGTCAAAGTAGTTCTCCTTGAACCACTTATGAATATGTCCACCATGATCACCTTCTTCGATCATCTTAAACTTAACGTATGACTGCTTCTTTTCTTTCTCAATACGCCTAAGAAAGGCATAGTAAATAATTTGTGTAAAATATGAGAAAGGATTCTTTGACTTTTCTGGATTGAAATTATGTGCATATAATATACAGTTCTCAATTGCATCTCCAATCATTTCTTCAACAAAAGGATAGTTCATAAAGTTAGGTTTAAGGGCAAGATTAGTTGCAATCTTGATAAAGCATTCCCCAATATACTCTGTCATTGGAGGTTTTGGATCACCATTACTTTCTGCAAGAACTACTTTTTCTTTCCACTCAGACATTTTCACGAAGAACAATTTGTTATCGATATAATGATTTGTACTTTTCTTCTTGGCCATGAATCACATCCTTTGAACATACTATACACTCGATTTAGTTTTTGTCAAGTTTATCCTTGACAGTTTTGGGTTTACCCATATAATTTCACTTGTGAAGACGAAAAAGAAACCCTCTAGAAACACCGGATATACTAGGTGGGAGGGATCCAACGATCCCACAACTTCAACAATTCGACAGTGACTGCGGCTAACTGCATTTCTAAGTGTTTTGGTTTTCTTGGTTTACTAAGAAGAGGCATGTTACATTCTTTAGGTTTCTTATTTCCTTTTTTAGAATTACAAGGTGCGCAAGAAGTTGTCAAATTCGTCCAAGAAGAATCTCCGCCTCTAGATCTAGGTGTTACATGATCGATTGTAAGGTTCTTACTATTTTTTGTTTTTATTCCACAGTATTGACAAGTCCATTTATCTCTTTTGAAAATATTCTTCCTAGTAGGTAAGTGGGATTGATGTGGACTCAAAACATATCTAAGTAAAATTAAAGCGACTGGTAATGGATATGTGCCTTTAGGTGTCTTGATTTTATATGTTTTCGAGAATGAATAAGGCTGAACAGCCTTCCCAGACTCTACCAGAGCAACTGCTTTTTTCCAATCGATTACATTTAATACTTCTTCAGAAGCGTTGAGGAGCAAGACTTCTTTATCCATTTGGTCTCCAAATTATTTGAGATAGTCGTCGATATCCGAACTCCAATCAGTCAGTCTATTGCCAAAGTCTGGGTGAGTCTTATCATCCCCAGTGTATTCTTCTGATATTTTTTCTGAGTTCATGTTCTCGAATAAAAACTCAGACATCTGATCAGGTTTAATAATACCCTGATCTAACATTTTCTTGAGCATCTCGGGTGGAATCATTAGAGTCATTACAATAAACTCTTGCATCTCATCATCGTCTAAATCATCAAGTCCATCTACACCATCAAGTTGATCTGCCAATTCGTCATACATCTTCTTCATGGCATCATCTACGTTTTTGTTTACATCAAATAAATCACTTAACGGATTCTTTGGTGGAGTTGAATTTGGATTTGTCTCATCATCGTAGTTTATTACGCTTCTCTTCTTTTTAAGTTCTTCCTCTCTCTTCTTTTCTATGGTGTAGAGTTTTTCTGTTTCCCCTGTGGGGTTTAGAAACGCAAGAATACTCTCTTGCTGAATTGTAATCTCATCACCATCAGCAAACGCAGTCCAACTCTGAAGCATGGTAACATCTTTCTTCATGCCGCTCATTGGATCGATTACTGATTGTGTTCTGAATAAGAAGGGTTTCTGTAGAGTCAATTTCTTTCGATCTGACTTTACTATCTTTGCTATCACATCATCTCCATTTTTCAATCGGATGATTCTGCTCGTAATCTCATCAGTCATAATCATCTCCTTATATGAATTTTCGATATCTCATAATCAAACTTCTCATTAGTATATATTTTGATTCTCTCTCCAAGATGTCGGAAAGTATGATTTTCGTATTTTCCTATGGAGAGATCATCTGAAAGATCAAACAACTTTACTTTCTGTTTCCTATCTGATTTTCTTAGTCCTCTGCCTATACTTTGAAGAACTCTTACAACAGATTTAGAAGGGCTAGCGAAAACAATGTTATCAATATTCCTAATATTAATGCCAGTAGAGCAGGTTCCGTAAGACGCGACCAGAACCGAGTTAGTTTTCCTATCAACGATCTTGCGAATCTCTTCCCGTTGTATGACATCTGTTGCTCCGTGTATGAGGAAAGTCTCTTTATCTCCTTGACTAATCAATTCATACAACGGTTTCCCGTGCTTCTCCACATAGTTGAAGAGGACTAGAGTATTACCCTTTAACCTGTTGGTTAGTTCGGCAATAAACTGGTTTCTCTTTTCATGAGTAACAATCCATTCTATTTCATCCTGATATTTTTTTCTCTTCATAAACTCCTTCTCGTCTTTAGTATACTGCAACGTAAGGCAGTTAATACTTAAAGTTGAGAGAAGTTTCTTATCCATTAAGTTCTTGGTTGTCGTAACCTGAAACACTCTACCAAAGAGTCCTTCGATTACGAGTTTGTGTGTCTGTGTTCCGTCGAGTGTGCCTGTAGTTCCTATTCGATAGTAGCAGTCATCTAGATTCGACATTAGAGTCGATAGTGATTTGGCTTTAAATAAGTGGCATTCATCACCAAACACACAACCGAATTTTGAAAAATATTCTTTTGGCATTTGATACAAACTCTGCCAAGTTGATATAATAATTCTCTTATCTGTTTCTTTCGACTGACCACTGAATACTTGATGGCAGTTGGACATACAATCCCAATCATCATTCGATGAGTAGTCTTTGAAGTCTTCAAGCATCTGTGATACAAGACCTGTGGTTGGAACAATAATCAACAACTTCTTATCTGGGGGCAGCACTTCCATATAGTAACGCATTAGAGTATAGATGATCAGCGACTTCCCAGACGCAGTAGGAGACAGCAGGAGACATCTCTTGGTATTCAATGCGTGCTGAATAGCATTCACTTGATGTAAGTGTGGTTTAATTGCTTTATTATTTGCTACGATGGACAGAGAGTCAATAAACTCCGTAACGTCGCTCTGAGAGAACTCTGAGGACGGTAGAGAGTCCTTCAGCGTTTCCTCTAACTGGATAGTATATTTTCTATCCTTAGCGAACTGAATGACGTAATCCAGTAAACCTCGGTAGATAGTCTGCTTGTATAGGTTGAATAATTTGATAGTGCCGTCCCACTGCTTCTTTTTATAAGCAGGACTGAACTCATGATTTGGCACTTTGAACGTGAAGAAGTCAGATAACTCTTTTGCTATCCACCTTTCACAATCCAATTTTACATATACGGAATCTAAATGTAGAACAGAAATATCACTCATACACTATATGTATGAGTTATCCGCCGTTAGAAAATTTAGCCCAGTCGATTGCAGATCGAATATACCACTGTCGGTTGTTGATGATCTTTACTACCCCTTCGAGATACTTGACCTTTTCTTCCTGTAGGGCAAGACGATGGGACTGGATGATCAGTTCACGATCAGATTCAATGAACTGATCAGTATCAGCACGAAGAACATTGAGAGGAAACGGCTCCCAGTTTCTTTGCTTTAGTTCTTCATCGCCCATCTTACCAGTGTAATATAGCCACTTATCTTTGCGGAGTGTCTTATACTCTGCCTGCATCTTCTTAAACAACAACGTCTCATCCGTGAATAAGATAAGATACTTATTGTGAAGTTGGGGTGTTTTGATGGACTCGATATCCAATTCGGTTCGATCCATCTCTAGGTCTTTGCTGACCATCTCACGAATATCATTCAGGTTCATACTGTAGAGAAGTCCATACTATTAAACTTAAACTGAGTAGATACTATTATAGGGTCTGGATCAGTAGTTGTCAAATCAAAGTTAATAGAATCAATACTTATTGGAAACATTTTTTGAAATGCTACTTTGATATTAGGCCTATAAGAGTTATTAAGAATTATTAGAGATCCATCTTCGTATGGGGTAAGATCATCTACTGGTAGGTTGTCTTTAGGCACTTCACCACGAATCCAGTTAAATATCTCTAGATAGTTTTTCAGATCTTCATCGACAATAAAAGATAGAGATAGTTCACCATAAGTTATTCTACCTCCTGTATTGAAAACAGGCTCGGCGTATGTTGATTTGGTTTCTGGGTAGTCAACAGTTGTATCGGGAATATTGGCTTGTTGGATATAGAAATTAGTATTAGGAATCTTGTTCAGTGTGAACTTGAAACTGTTACTCTTCAAATAGTTTACTGCGTCGGGTGCATTTCCTGACATATTATTCTCCCAATAAAGTATGTATATAAAAAAACACAGCCCCCCATGAGGAGGGCTGTGAATTTATGCTACCTTAGAATTAAATTCAAGGCTCAGCGGGGTGATTAAGAGCCTGGTTCTGACCGTGGAGGTTAAGAACTTCGAAGATACGATAGTACTGGTTAATACCAGTGACATCGATCTGCTCATTAGAACCGAAGCCTCCAACGAAGGGGTTGGCAACCATTCCGTAACGGGTCTTGAACCCGATACGAGGCTGGAAGGTATCCTCACCAACCGCACGAACCATCTGTAGTGGAACGTAGGGGCAGTAGAACATACCAGCATCGTAGGGACTAGAACCTCTGTAACCTACGCAGATGAAGTTTCGTGATCCAGCGTAGGGATCAATGTAAACCTTCATCTTACCATTGAGAACACCAGCGAAGGTGTTGCCAGTATCGTCAACATTAAGGCTGACGTTAAGGGCTGGTGAGATGTTGAGGAATCCACCCATTGCGAGGGCAGAAGCAACATCAGACGAGCAGATGATGAAGTTACCCTTACCGCGTCGAGTTTCCTTAGCAATCGCGTTGGCTTCACGTTCGATCTGGAACATGAGTCCACGGAAGCGTTCTGCACTCCAACGTCCGTCAGCATCACGGTTGACATCATAGATACCACCAGTGAGTCCTGCTCTAACGTGCGAGGTGCGGAACACACCATCACCGGTGATACCGACCTTGGCACCGGCGGATGCGAAGGTAAGATCTGCGTTTCTAGCGCCAAGTTTGGCGTTGAAGTAGATTCGACGAATAACTTCTCGGTTGATTTCTGCGAGGATTTCAGTCGAGAGGATGTTAGCGAGTTCGCTTTCAGCATCAAGTCCGTGAACGGCCTTGAGGTCTTGAGCGAGTTCAGTGGTGTACTGAGCCTTGAGGGCACGAGTCTTTGCTTCAACAGCAACTCGTTCGATGGTGAATGCCATCTCGCGGAAACGGTTCACGATACCACCGAGTTTTTCTGCCACTTCAACTTCCATACCGCCGGCGAGGGCTGCTGAATCAGCAGCGGTGCCGCTACCGAATGGATCAGTACTGACATCGGCGTTAGCGGTAAATGAACCACCCGAAGCACCTGCACGGGTATCGGCTTCGTCGAATAGTGCTTCAGCCGTGCTGCGAGTCTGCACATCAAGCACAGATGCGTTTGCGTACTGAGCCTTCATTGCGAAGATCAAGCCAGTAGGAGCAGACATGGGCTGCACGCCACAGACATCGTAAGCAATTAGGTTAGGCATAGCACGACGAACGAGACTGATGAGAACAGGATCAAAACCAGCATAATTACTTGATGCTGTACCAGCACCTGCACCACCACCGATGTAACCACCGGCTGCGTTTAGTGGGGTTTCTGAAAGATACTGCTCCTTAAGAGCCTTCTCTTCGTTTTCGAGAAGGACGGCAGTAACCTTTCTCTTATAAGAATCTTGAATTGGTTCAAGATCGTTATGATCTAGAATGGGAGTCCACTTTTCTTCAAGTGAATCCATTGGTGTGATGTTATCGAAATCCATTTTTGACTTCTCCTTTAGTGAGTTTATTTTTTATTCGATCAGCGGGTTCTACTAATTGCTCTGGTATAACCTTCCATAATGGAATTACTTTGGGTTACTTCAGGTGTGCCTTCATTGTTGTCATCAGCGATTGTTTGTTCTGTGACATCGGTGAAGTATGATTCTTTGACAATGACGAGTTTTTCTGCATACTCTTCAATATCGGCATGTTCAATACCTTCAGATAGAGTCTTGAATCTCTCAATCTCGGTATCAACAAGTCCTTCGCACATGTTGTTGAAAACAATTGCACGTTGGAATTCTAAAAGTTCTTCCGAAAGATCCATAGTGTTCTGAATCTCATCATTGAGTCGAGTAACGAGTTCATTATTCTCTTCTGCAAGTTCATCAACAAGGTCAACCTTGCTATCAGGAACTTCAATATAATGATTCTCAAACAAGTCACGGAGTCCGTTCATGAAAGACTCACTAACTTCGGTACGAATACCTTGCTCGACGGTCAACTCATTCTCGGCTAACCAAGTCTGAACTGCGTAATCAAGATACTCATCAATTTTGTTGGTAAGTTCCTCGGTTACTTCAGCGACTTCTTCGGTAAGAGCAACGTTATATGCTTCTTCGAGTTCAGCAACCTCAGCGGCAACTTTCTCGTTGATAGCAGTCTCAAAGATAGTGATTGCCTTTACCTTGAAATCTTCGGTAAGATCTTCACCATCAAAGAGAACGCTTAGATCCTCAGTGACTCCGCCACCAGCCTGGTTACCACCAGCGGGAACGACTTCAGGAACCTTTTTCTCGGGCTTAGCCGCAGAGGGCTTAGCAGCGATGGTCTTCTTGTTCTTCTTTGCGTTGTTAGGACCCTCATCGGTGTGAACCTCATCACCTTTTCCGGTGGCGTCCTTATTGTATGTTTCTGAGTCAAGAACGGGCTTCTCTTCGTTGATCTGGTCGATCTTCTCAAGAATGGTTCTTGCTGTGTCTACGGGATTCTGGCTCATGTGAAGGGACTCCTTTTATTCTTTGCTAGCGCCATTATTTATACTTTTCCAAGTTTTGACATGAAGGAAGCGTATACTTCCATCAGTTTGTTTTCTCTATTGAGTTTTGTAGTGTACGCATCTTCTATCTCCTCTTGGAAAGATTGAATATCTCTTTCCTTAAGAAGACCGTTATCCCAGATCCATTCCTTACCTTCCATGATACCATTGACAAAGGCATCAGGAGCAGATGGATCTGCGACAATATCTACTGCCGAAAGCATGAAGTCTTTCTGGACTTCATTGATTCCGTTTCTTTCCTTGAGTGATCCCATACCTCTAGAAGATACGCCAAGTTTGGCACCCTCATCCATGAGGTTCTTTACGATCTTACCCATAGGAGTATCCATAATCTTTGCTTTACCTAGAAGGTTGTCGTTGTCTTCTCTAAGTTCCTTGATGATGTGTGATACACGATCAAGGTTTACGGTTGGACCCTGTGGGTGATTGAGTTCACCGAACGCTCTGTTCTCGTCAACATAGGTCTTAATATAACGCTTTGCTTCTCCGAAAAGAATGTTTCTTTCGTAGATGCGGTTATTGCGATTAGGCTTATTAGCCTGCATGAAGACACCTTCAATGAAGTAATTCTTCTTGCCATCTTCTGTTGCTTCAGTAACAATGCGAACATCATCAGTTGTAGTTTCGGTGATCAGTAACATGTACTATTCCTCTTCTTGTGGTTCTGGATCGTTCTCTGCTGGATATTTGCTTTGAATCGCATCAGCCATTTTATTATAAAGAATATCTTTGATTTTCATTTCTGCACCAACGTAATTTGTGTCTAGTAATTTATTTATAATATCACTCGATTCCATCTGTATCCTCACTTTCGAGTTCTACTTTTTCTGCATCAGGTTCTTTGATTAAATTTGCAACAATATCGGGGGTAATTTGTCCCGTAACATCCTGAACCTTCATTTTAAAAGTATCGCCAAATGTTTGTTGAAACTTTTCCATATTATCATCAATTATATTTTTTAGTATTTCTTCTGCTGGTTTCATTGTTCATCCTCTGTAGGTATAGGTGGATTGGCCGCTAACTCTTTAGCAATTACGTCCATCTCATCTTCACTTTGTTTTAAAATGTTTTTCTTTACCCAGTCATCTGAGTAGAATCTTCCTAAATATGGCTCAATACTTTGGAGCATTTCTAAACGCTCACGCATTATTTCTGTTTCTTTTAGTTCTGTAAAATAAGAATCTTTCTGGTAATCAAAGTAAATGTCTTGGGCAATCTTAGTCCACTCTTCTTCCTTCATAATACCTTTAAGAAGGCATTGAGTTCTCATTAGTTGAATAAACAGTTCAGAGAAACGACCACGAAGACGATCAATAAACTTGAAGAAGTTTAATTCATCTCTACTGATCTCTGAAGATCGTCCCATGTTGAATCCGTTTTCGGCATCCATTCTAGATGTAGGAACATGAAGGGCGCGATATACTTTCTTGAGGAAGTAATCAACGTCTTCCATTTCACCGAGGTTCTGTCCACCATCTAGGGTTTGAATCTCAGTTCCTCTACCACCTTCTCGTCGTGGTAGCCAGTAATCTTCAAGCATGTTCATGTGCTTGCGATCATCTTTGATCTCACCAGTGCTGGCATCATAGACCAACTTGTTCTGATAACGATTCATGATGTCCTTGAGATACTGTTCTGCCTTTTGTTTGGGTAAGTTACCCACATCAATATAGAAGATACGACGTTCAGGCGCACGGGAGATTCTATAGATTACGGTAGCATCTTCAGTCTGTCTAAGCATGTTCAATGGACGAATAGCCTTCTGAAGATATCCGACGACTCGCTTTGTTCCTGAATCTATAATACCAGAGTGTACATAACAGATAGAATCTGGAGATATCTTTAGACCTTGTTGTCCTGTCTGGAAAGAAGATTGTTTATCCATATTAGTATAGAGGTAAAACTCTTCTACTTTTTTAACTAAATCAACTTTTACGTTTCCGACACTTTGACCTTGCTTTTCTACAGTACGAACTTTTTTAATTTTAACTGGATCAATTGCTCGTAATTCTAGAATACCTTTATTCTTAGAATCTTTATCTGTAATTACATGATAGTAAATCTTACTATCAATATACCACCTACGAAAAATTTCATAGGCTTTATGATTGAATTTAAGAAGTCGAAGAATACCTTCAAATTCTTCTTTCATTTTGTTCTTAATTGTTTGTGGTATATCGACTTTATCTAAATCAATATTGACTATTGTTCTATCTTCTCCGTGAACAATGGCCTCTGTTGTTATATCGTCGATTGCAAGATCAACTTCTGGATAGATTGCCATACTTCTGTAGCGATTGATCAGATCATTTTCTGATTTCAAACTACCAGTAAAATCAACATACTGTCCAAATACACCGCCACCTTCGACGGTAAACGCACCATCATATTCATCTGGACCTACAAATGACGCTCCATTCGTTTGAGCGCCACTCGTAGGTTTAGGTGCTTCTTTTCCATTACGACCAATGGTAAATCCAAATAGATCAATTGGCATTTACTTTCTCCTCAATTATATAAATAAGACTCATCAGGCAGGTAGGCCATCATAACTCCAACGCTCGAATCCAATAGTAACAGAAAACTCTGCGACCGAATCTGTAGTATCAAACGACAGATCAACTGTTCCGACTTCAATAGGCCAGCAGGATGTTAACGTAAATGTTCGTACATCATTTCCTGCATTATCTTGTGGGGTGACCGACCAGTCTGCATATGCTAGTGGACCACCGGTACCGGTACCTCTTCTATCACTGCTTAAAGCAAGGAAAGAGTTAGACCACTTAACGAAACTATCATGGATTTGCATTTTCTCATCACATAAAACGCTGATAGTCCAATCAGTGAAGGTTCTATCTCCTGCTCTTTTGATTTCTGTTCCACGGAAAGGAACAGTAATAGTTCCAAGTGAAGCAGATGGTACGGCAGCACTCTTAATTAAGAACTGACCACCATCGGATGAGAGACTGGCGGCGGCACTCCCAAACCCACCTGATATCTTATACAGGTTAGGTCTAATACCATCACCGAATTTTGTTCTGAACTGTTGTAGTGACATTTATTTCTCCTAGTTCCTTGGTATGTATCAGCCTTCTGTGAAGAAAGATCCCGAATTATTTGCGATGAAGTTAAGTTTAACGAACTGAACACTCTTAGTTGGTTGTAGGTAGATATCGCATACAAATTCACCTCTATCTACTACGGCTTGAGTGTTGTTGCTCTCATCACAAATGATTCTATAGTTCTCTAAACCTCTTGCTGCCTGAACATCTCTCAGAACTGGATTGATTTGATTCACAAAGTTTTCTCTTGTGAAGGTATCATTCTGTTCAAACAGAACAAAGTTAGCAGAAGTAGCAAAGGACTTCTCTAGAATGTTGAATAGTCTTCTGACTTGAATTCTATCAAAGGCACTAGGCTTAGTCTGAAGAGTCTTGTCACCAAAGAGAACTGTTCCAGAGCCAGGGAATGCGAAGACGTTGTTGATTCCTATACTGTATAAACTATCTCTCTGAGCCTTACTTGGGTTGAATGCTAGTTTAGTAACATTTGAGATGTTTCCTCTACTGCTTCCAGCAGGAGAGAACCACGCACCTTGGTTAGTTTCTGTTCTTGCAAGGATTCCTGCAATGTCTGCATTTAGAGGTAACCATCTGGTAACTCCATTATAAGAATCGCTTTGCTGTTTCCAGTTACCATCCATAGCGGCATAAGAAGAATCTCTTGCGACTGTGGTTCTATATGTCTTGACAGTATCGAAAGTAATCTCTGGTAGAGTTGCTTTGTTGATTAGTGATGCTGAATCAGCGAAACCATCACCCACTGATGTAGAGATAAGTGCAATACAGTCTTTACGAGTGGTTGCTAGATCTACAATATGCTGATTGAGAGTAGTATCTGCATCACCAGCAATGAGAATACTAACGTCAACTTCATCTGGATCTGAGAAGTATTTTGTCCATGCTGCTTGCTTATCAGAAGAAGTTACAGAAGTACCATACAATCCACCCTGAAGAGTGTAAGTTAGTGGGGCGGCAGTACCACCGTTTCCTATGTTTCCTTCTGCGTCTACTGGAGCCTTAGCAAAGTTTCTTTTCTTAGTCACTAAAGCACCATTAACATCTAAGTCGGCAGAAGATACTGTAACATCTTGACCAGTGAAGAACTCATTTGCGTAGAATGCCGCAGTCGGTCCAGCAGTTACGCCCTGACCAAAGAGACTATCGAAATCTCCTAACTGGGGATCTAACTTGATAAAATCAGAATTTGCAAGAACGTACTTATAATATAGGGGGGTTCCTACATCATCTACAGCGTTAATGATCTGACTCATTCCCTCGAAGAGTTCTAGAACAGATCCACTTGAACCAAATACACCCCTACGATCGATTACTGCTAAAGATAGTTCATCACCCGCTGCACCAAATCTAGCAGCATGAGATGATGTGTTTGGATTGAAACTAAATGGATCCGTAGCAGTCCCTGCTACATAAGTAAGGCCTGCACTTGCGATTTGAATTTCTAAAGCGCCGTTTACATGAGAACCTTCATCTTTACTCTGGAATGTGAAGAGAGTTTGACCTGAAGGATATCCAGAAGAGCCACCGCTTAATCCTACCGATCCTGATGTTGCACCAGAACCAGCGACTCGAAGAACAGTAAGGTTGTTACCATACTGAAGGAAGTTAAAACAGGTCCACCAATCGGAGCCATAACGCTCTACGCTTGGAGTACCAAATGTTTCCTGTAGTTCCTTGACACTACTAATTAGAGTTCGTTCATTCACTGGTCCCTTGTCGAAACGACCGACAAAGGCAGCGGGTGTAGTAGCGACAAGTGATACGATACCAGAGAAGTCGGTCTCGGTAACGCTTACACTGGGACTTAAAGTAAATGCCATTTTCTATTCTCCTTAGATACGCTGCGTATTCCCTTTATTTATACTTTTGGGTATTTAGAAGAATGATCCTTTGTTGGGTTCCTCGTCTTTATACCACCTATCTTTTCCATCCCAAACACCATTTTCTTCACTCCCACTATCAATAAATCCAAATGGAGACATATCTTCCTCTAATTGATCAATGTCCTCTTGGTATATATCTGTTCTAACGTCAACGTCTGTGAGGTTCTTAAAGTAATCTTGTCGCGTCAACCATCCAAATAAGACTAAACACATTACCAAGTCATCATGGTGTCCATCATCTGCCTCATATGACTGCTTTTTTGCCACAAATGTGGTGAGTTCTCCCACGATTTCTTGGTCTTCTACTAGTAGTTTGTCCTCTTCTATAAGACTCTTCAACACAGAACAGCCTAGTTTCTTGACAACTTGTGATGTTCGAACACCAAACTGAACATTCCCTTTACCGAAACCACCACTGATGGTTTGTCCTTTTCTGCCTTGATGGGAACACATCAATACGTTTTCATACTCAAGATCCGAATACAAAACGTCTGCTACCTGACCACCGATATCGTTAATCTCAACGAGGCAGAATGCGTTGTTATACTGCTCTGCTAGTCTCTTAATAACGGTTGGGTAAACCATCGGCGAAATAAGGTTGTTTCTAAAGCGTGCTACAACTTTATATGGGGGATTTGTTATGTCAATCACACAGAACGCACTGTAGTCCTTTCCCTGACCTCTGGAGGTATCCACAGTGACCACATAGGTATGTCCCTCAACAGGATCATCATAAACACAAAGTCCATCTGCGTTCTTAATCTTAGGCTTCACCCAAGCAAGGGAGTGAATCTTGTGTGAGGATATCAACGTATTACTAGAGCCGATGAAGTCACATTCAAACTCTGACTGGAACTGCTGCTCGCTAGTGTTGGCAATCGTTTCGTTCATCCATACCTCATCACGAAGAGGACCGCCTGGATACTTCGGAACCTGAGACCAATGAACCTCGATCGGAATATATTCATTCTTACCAGACTCACCCACTTCTTTAATGGCGTGCTTCCAATAATGGTAGAACATGTTTAATCCGTTTGGAGTTGATACCATAAGCACTTTTGTGTTCTGTCCAGATGTCACAGTAGGATATACAGAACTAAAGAACTCTTCGGCAATATTATTCGGAACGTGAGCAAATTCGTCAAGGAAGATCATGTTAAACGAACCACCACGAATGGCAGATGATGATGTCGCAGAAGCAAGAACCTTAGATCCATTCTCTAGGATAATAGATCCCTTGTTCCATTCTACAATTCCCTGCTGTAGCCATAGGGGTAGATACTCATATGCTAGTTTAAGACGAGATAGAATTTCTCTAGAGGTAGCCTGCTTGTTAGCGAGAATACCAACAGTCATTGACTGGTTGAATAGAATGTAGTGAAGAATATAAGATACGATCGTGGTTGATTTACCACTCTGTCGCGGTAGTTTGGCAATAACAAAACGATTGTTATGAACCTTCTCCACAATATCCTCTTGATAATCATAGAGTTCAAATGGAATCAAACCCTCATCCAGAGAGACAACCTTAACATACTCTTTGATAAAGTAGTTCGGATCTTGGGCGCACTTCATGTACTCTTTAATTTGTTCTTTGGTAAAGTTCTGCTCACGCCCCGACTCTTTCAAGTTAGGGTTTCCTAGATAACCACTTTTTTTATCCGTCATCCTTTGGTTCGTCCACTATTTCATTAACAACCTTCTTGGTGCTTCTATTGGCATTAATCAGGTTCTGTAACTCTGATGTTGATCCAATAAAGATTGAGTTGTTAGTTGTTTCATTATTTTCAACTTTGGTGACTTCGACATCCTTGACCTTCTTGTGAATGTCAATGAGATCTTTGTTTACATCGGCAACAGTCTTTATGAGTTGAGCAACAACTTCGTAGGCTCGGGGATGCTCACCCTCTTCTGCTACGTTCATAATTCCCTGAATGGCGTCTTTACCGTTGTCGATAAGATCCATTAGGTTTTTTCGTGTAGCAAGATAGTCCTTCTTGAGATCAGGATCTTGAATATCCTTGTGGTTTACTGTGATCTCAGTTGGTTTCTTTTTGACTATCTCTTTCTTTTCTTTTTCTTCAAAGTCCACGCCTAAGGCCTTTGCTAGATTTTTATTAGGATCCATAATAATTCCTATCCGTATGTGGGACCAATATAATTCCCGTAAGTATCTATCGCTCCAGTTACGCCGTAGTTTCCTAGTTCATATAGGTATTCGTATGTGTCATAGGACGAACCTGATGTTCCACCCGATATGCCAGTACTACCACCAGAAATCCCAATTTCATTAAACGCCCATGCTCCTGATTTACCTAAAGTATAATCCCATGATCTTATATTTGCATCTGTGATGATCTTGGAAGTTTTCTTTGGTCCATACATGTAAGTCTTTGCTGTAAAATCAAAAGTTAATAATATATTTCTACGTTCTTCGAATGATCCGTCATAATCTTCTGCTAGAGTAACATCATTTAATATAATAGGAACATCTACTTTCTGAAACAAATCAGTGAAGTTTATTCTAATATTAAAATCAGGAGAAAACATAGGTAAGATTTGTTCCATAATTTGAAACCCATCATCCATATTCCTAACCATAGCGTACAATGAAAATGTAACATTGTATGGAACTTCTGAATATGAAAAAGATGTAGATCCATCAGCGTCAGAAGAAGTAGATTGTTTGTTTAATCTATTTTTGACTCTTCCTGAATCGTATGAAATTGCAGTAATCTCAAAAGACATTCTAGGTAATGTTATTTGAACACTAGTTTGGTCTTCATTGATGCTGCTAGGATTGTCTAATCTCATCAAGAATTTTTCTGATGGTCCATATGATAATGGAACTCTGATTCGATCGACTTGAGTATTTTCTGCTGTTAGTCTCTCTATGGTAATATCATCAAACAGACTACCGAAGCCTATAACTAACTTCCGCACAGCGGCATTATAGTATGTACTGAACATCAGTAATTACCCTCCGAGAATGGATCGGTTTCTGAGAAATCTAATATACCTTGTTTCTCTATACCAAATGTTGTGGCGTCTCCATCTGGTGTATTGCTTACTACATTTTCGGGCACGACAAGGTTTGTTAGAGTAGAACCAGTAATATAATATTCTGTTGAAGAATTTGCACCGCGAATACTCTGAGTGGCTCCCACAGCAAAAGGAACGTTACTAATACTAGAAACAGTTAATGTATTAGTAAGAAGAGACCAGTCTATAACAGTTCCCGTCGATGTCGCTTGTCCTAGTGTTGCACCTGTGATACCATTAGCCTGGAATACTGTTTCTCCTGAGTAGAATCCTGGCCCAGAGTTTATCGCTGTACTAACTGTAAACTCTCTTGCGTATTCCTTTGTTTGGTTCATTTCATCTGGTCCACACACACCAGTCTGGAACTTCTCTAGTGAGTAGGTGAATAGTTCTGCCTGAATTAGATAGGTTTGATTTTTACCTAACTGATAGAATGGATTTTCATGTTCAACAAAATTAATCTCGAACAGATATTTACCCAGTGGGAAGTAAATTAAATCACCTTCTCTGGGTCTTGGGATTGTTTCTAGATTACCAACTTCGTCCATGAATCTTCTGCGTGCAACAACAAGTTCTACTTTATCTTTAATCTCAAGACCATACTTGGCTAAAATATCACCTTCACCTTGGAATCCATCTACGCTCTGTAAATACATTTCAATCTCATATGTTCTTTCAAATTGACTAAGAACATCTTCACCAAAGAGAAGATCTTTCTTAACGTATTCTCTAGGTAGATACAGAACATCCATACCCATCGTTTTGATTGATTCGATAGTTAGATCTTCCATCAGATTCTGTTCGCTGGAAGTGCTTTTAAAATTGAAGTATGGATTTGTTGCCATTTATTAACCTGTCATGAAGTCGATGGGAAGTTCGTATTGTAATCTGATCTCTTCTTCAAGACGTTCCACCTCTTGCTCTGCTTGTTGATATATCTCTCCACCCTTCAGACTGACTCCGCCAGGTAACTGAATACCATCATACTTTAGCATGTTCATACCCCACTGTTTCTTGAGTAAGGCAGTAAAATATTTCTTAACCATCCGATCATTGAAAATCTTAGTATATACATTAGGATCTAACGCAGCATAGGCTTCAACACAAATAAATTGACCAGAAGTTGTTCTTTCAGACCAATCCATATCAATATGAAGTTTATTTGTTACTTTACTAAATCTAATTGATTTATCTGGACTGAAAAAGTCTTGTATTAGACTAGTATATCTTCTGAAAGTGTCGTAAGAAGCAAGAGGTTCAGATCCTCCACCGAATGCGTTTCCTGTATTAATTCCAAAAACATCATTCAATGCCCACTGATATCTGACATCAAACATGTTCACTGTTCCTTGATCAAATCTCAGAACTCTAACCACACTAACAATATCTTTACCGCTAGGACCGCCTCCAGTTGGTCCATCTACTGGACCAATATCGGTTGTTGTAACATATCCATTTGTTCGGTCGGTGTCTGTTATTGCATATTTGAAGTAACATCGCTCAACACCATCAAAGTGACGTTCGGTAAAAAAATCAAGTGCTTCGTCTAATCTATCTTCTGCTTGCTGATAATCTACATTAATTTCTACGACAGGCGCACCTAATTTACGCATAGCATATTCTATGAGTTGATCTCTTGATGATATACTAGCCATACAAAATCTCCTATGTTCTTAGGTATGTATAAGAACATAGGAGAGATCGAATTACTTTGTTTGTGGAGATCCGTTTATTGTAACTTTAACACTCTCCACATCACCCATGTCCATTTGCTCAATATAGTGTCTTCTTGTTATCGGAGATTTTGATTCATCTGCTTTAGATGGTTCGTAATTAGTAAATCCAGGCATATTAAGAGGACAACTTACTTTAGGGTAGTCTAGTTTACTGTATTCATCACCATCCGCTACTAGCCACGTTTGTTTCCTATCACCACAACCACAACCGCCACAGTAATTTCTTTCTTTGTTGACTTTACTTGTTCTTAGATATTCGCATGGTGGTAGTTCACCCGTACCTATACAAGAAAGAACTCTTAGTTGTTTCGTTTTTTTATCTATCTTATTATTAGAAAGACCTCTTGATGCCATTGCCATAGCATAGGAACCAACCATACCAATTTTATCTTTTAGACTTTTCTTTTTTAGATTTTCGGCAGGAGCAAACTCCACACTTTTTTTTTCTTTCTTTACCTTATCAAGCCTTTTTTTCATATCATCCTTTGACATAAAAACTCCATTCACAGAATAAAAGTAATTTTCGAAACAAGAGGTCCAGTTAGGTTTTCTCTCAACGCACCACCCGTGTTCCAGTGTACACTAGTATTTATACCTGTCAAGTTAATTGTTATTCTTTCCTCTGTTGATGTTGTAGATTGATTAAAGATATAATTTAATATTTCCAAGACGCTACTGTTCGTCGGATTATCTACATCATCAGTTGTGTCCTGCACATTACTAAAGTCAATATATTTAGAATCAATATTTAGGTTTACAGATTGATCAGAGAATGTACCAATGGTAGAGAAACTTGTATTAGTCAATGCTGAAGTTTTACTATTCATTATTGTTTGGCATAACTTAGGTCCAAATGTATTATAATTTGTTGTGCTTAAAGTATTATTCCTAAACGAGAAGTATTCTAACGAATCATATGGATTTGGTATTATGGCTTCTTCTATACTAGTTGGTATGGAAGTAGTCATATTTCTATTTGTTTTATTTGGTAAAGTACAGTTTAGTAAATCAGTACTGACACTTATTGCAGAGTCTAGTGAGATTTCACTGATAGAGGGATTGTTCTCTATCTTAATACTACTCAATGGATTTCCTGTTAGATCTATAGTCTTTAAGAATGGCATTCCAATAAACTGTGGATTTGATAAATTACACCTAGCACCAAAGAAATATTCCAACTGAGGATATGTTCCTATTACTGAAGTTAATCCTGAATTATATGCAATATTCAATTTACTTAAATAGATCTTATCGGTTCCTATGTTTAATGAAGTTAAATTATTATTAGGAACATCAACACTAGTAATGTATTGATTAGAACTAAGGTCTAGTGTTGATAAGTTATTATTACCTAAATTGATTTCTTCTATAGCAGCACACTTAGTAAAGGATAATGAAGTCAATTCACTAGATCTTGCATCGAGCATTCTAAGGTTAGGTAAATCTTGCGCCTCAAAATCTGTTTGCATAGTTGTCCAGTTATTACCCTGAACGGCAAATTCTCTAAGATTTGTCATACCTTCAAGATTAACATATGTAATCTGTCGATCTAATGGAACTGGTCCATCAGTATAATAATAACTAGAATCATTTAACATCAATCTATGAATAGTCTCTGCGGGTTGATTTGTTGCTAAAGTTGTTCCTCTAATATTCTTTAGAGTTTCTTCTACATACGGAATGCGTTGAGGTAATAGACCATCGAGTTGGAAATATGCTGTCAGTGATTTTTGAATAAGAATATCATCTAAGAAAGATCCAGGAGCATTTCCAGTTCCACTGATGATAAAATCTCTAAAACCATTACCACCTGCTATGTTGTATCGGAAGGGGGCAATACTATTCACACCAGAGAACTTTTCTTCACCATCAACTGGGTTTGTATTTAATACAAATAAATTGTCTGCAAAATTAGTTTCTTCATTCCAATACAAATAAGCATCTACATTGGGATCTCCACATGTAGAACCTGCCCATATATCATTTCCATCTTGTGAATCTTGTCTTGCGAAAATTTGAACTACGTTCGCGTCACTTGCGTTAGGATCATTTTCTACTTGACATTTACAGAAAACGTTGTCTAGATCAGAAATTCCATCTGTTGATAAAAACGCAACCTTACTACAGTCTCGTTCAATATTCTCACCGTTCACTGGATCTCGTCCGAGTAGACACGTTGTGTTTAGTCCATGAAAGAATCCGCCGGCATCATTACATTGTTTTTCTGTTTGATCATCTATACATGTAAATGAATCAGTACAGCATGATCCTGTTTTTCTCGGCGAAGGTTGTCCGAAATCAAAACAAGAGAAGCAAGATTCCATCCATTGTCCTCCGATTATAGCATCACAATCTGATTTTGTGTAGTTATCTAAACAAAGTTTTGGTTCCCCTGACTTGACTGTATAAGTGACTATACTGTTATCTGCTTGTGTATAGTTTCCGACGGCCTGGTCATCTACTCGACACTGACCCAAGGTTTGACTAACCACAGGAACTTCGCCGCTGGTGCAGTCTGAACATTTTTGACCTGCACGCCATTTCGTCTCCAACACATTTCCAGTATTTAATGTTATTGTATCTAAATTAAAACCGACGTTTGTGCCTTGTTCTATAACTGCAAGATAATAATCCATCTTTTTCTGTAATTCTCTTGCACATGCATATTCGGTCATCATATCAAAGCATTTTGTTCTATTCTCTGTGTGTTCTGTAGTACCAGCAAGAACATTGTCAATAAGATAACAACTACCTGCTAAGAATTTTTCACTTGAAGGCACACCTGATGGTAATGAATCTGCTAGAAGCAAACCAGAAGCAGGATAACTTCTAATGTCATCACAATAAACACCAGCCTGCCAAGATCCTGATAAACTTCTACACTGATCGTATGTTTTAGATTCGCATTTCCAGAGTTGACCATCGTTGTACTGACAACCACCCCACATTATAATTTTATTTGTATCTCCGTCAGTAGCACTAACCACACCACCCGCTAGTATACAATCTTCACTATTTGTATATGTCCTAACTACAACACTCTCACGACCATAAGTTGGTCCTTCTGTTGAATTCCACTTACCATCAATATAATATTTCTTTGGTGTGGGGATTGAGCAAACTATATTACCACCAGATTGTGAACCTTGTGTTGGTGGTCTGTTTTCGTTTCCTGCTGAGTCTTCTGTTGCTTGATTTAGAACACAATTCCAGTTATAACTTGGATTCGTTCTACCATCAATCTGACTTCGGCAATCTGTGCCTGGGCCCTTCCAAGATCCGCCATTTATTTGACAGTCTTGTTGAGTTAGTAGTCCTAGACATGATTGAGCAAAGCAACATGCCCCTAATTCATTTGTTATTCTTTCTTGATTTCTATCACATGGATTTGATTCGCATTGTTGTGCTAATGGTGAATTTACTCCATCGTGGAATACACCACCCAAATCCGAACAGAATGTTTCGTTGCATGTATCGAAACATCCATCATCAACACAACAGGCATATTTAACAGCAGTGAGAGAAGATAATTTATCTCTTTCTATTTGAAAACACGTTTTACCTCCAAAAAATTCTGCATCAAAATTTTCAGGAGTTATACAATTATTTTCTTCTACTCCGTCACTACAACTAGTACATTTATTACATGCTCCTATTGAATCTCCATTTGATGGTCTATCTGGATTTATAAAATTAATTGGACATGGATTATCTTCACAAAGACTACCCTCTCCTCTAAAAATTCCAAGATCTTTTTTACATTCAATAAATGATTGTTCAGAACAATCATATGATGATGAACTCTCGTTATACACACAACATGCTCCAATTGCATTGGGGTTTGGTTGTATTGCTTTTGATCTTGTTCTGAATTGAATAGCCATTATCTATTACCTTTGCACATATCGAAATGTCGATGTGTTGTTTAAAACCTGTTGTTGTATATCCACACTCTTATTTATCTTTCTAAATTGATTAGAAGAATTTGTATTTTGAGAAGCCTCTCTGTTGAATGGATTGACTGAATCAAAAGGATTATCAATATCCCAGTCTGGATTTTCATTATCTTTTAATTTCGTTGGCCAAATTTCGTCCTTCCTTCGAGAACAAATACTACCTGCTGATCCTCTCATGAAATTTCCGTCTCTAATAGGACCAGTTTTTCCTGAACAAGAAGTACCCCACACAAACTCTTCACCTGCACTACTGTCTGCTGGTGCATAATCTACTAGGTTTGATTTGTCGTACACAAACTGACACGAACTGAAAATTCTACTTTCACATTTATCATTGGCACAAGTAGGACATAGTTGTATTCCACAATCACAACCCTCACACTGAGATCTTTCACTTGCATTTTCGAGTAATTGTTTATAATTACCACTCACTATTGTAGGACAACAGATTCCATCACATATTTCACCGTTACAATAACCACACAAGTTAGCCATTTCTGCTGCTGGAGTGCCGGCACATTCATCAGAGCATGGATTTTGATTAGGCGGTGTATTACATCCCGAAGGACAACCACTTGCGTCCCTCATTGTAATACCAGCAATATCTGTTCTGTTTGCAAGTGTACATGGCTTAGGGCTGCATCCGCCAGGACTCTTACAACAATCAGTCCAACTATATGGTATTACATTACCATCTGGTGTTATGATTGGATTGGGATCTGTAATTCTTCTCTTATCTCCAGTTGCGGGTGGATTATAGAGATGTAATGGATTTGGTGATGAATAGCCTAGTGGAAGTGGTCTATATGGACCAGAAGTTCCATTAACTGGCATACTAAATCCAGAAATGTTTCCATCGAATCCACAGTTAGTACAAGAGATATCACTTTCTCTTACCTCGCAACTACTACAATCGCTTAGATTTTCATCTTCATTTGAACAATCTAAAAAGTAAGTTACACAGCAACAAGCACCATTAAACTTCTGGGTTTGACACTCTCTTGATGCACAATCTATACCTTCTTTGTACTGACCAAAACATTCTTCTTCTGGTTTGACGTTATTGTTTGCATATGAAATTTGTGATTTACATCTATAACCAACACAACAAGAACCATGAATTTTATCACCCTTGTTGTCTATATTTCCTCCACTCAGATTATTTCCACTATTAGTTCCACCAAAGTTAAACCCTACAGTATCATCTACACCGTCATTACCTTCATCACAATCTTCAGTAAAACATTGATCACATTCGGGATTCGATGAATCACAACAAGGATCAGAACTTTGACAACAATCATCACCTGGCGAGCAACAGGCTGGTCCCGAAGGGTCATCGCAACAAGGACTTCTGGATGGGTGTCCTGCTGGACAATCACAGCAGCCTGGTGATTCACATGCACAGTCACACGATCCTGCTATGGCACAATTAACATCACCACATAATGTATCAATTCCCATAAAGATTCCACCCAAGGCAGAGCATTCTTGTGGTGTTACCTGCTGCTCGATTGTATCTCCTCTACAGGAATTATTACACAAACAACAAGCACCTCGAACTACCTTATCTTCACAACAGTCATCGCATGTTCCATCTTCTGTCCAGTTAGAATTAGGTCCACCTATTGCACTACATTGTGTTTCTCTCATTATGCCATAACAAGTTCCATTTATTTTATCACAACAAGATCCTAGTACTGGTCCTTCACATGCGTTATATGCACAACCATTTGGCCAGGTTCCGTTATCGGGTGCGGCACAAGGATCTGGGTTGTCTTCAGTTGCTGAGATGAACACACCATTGATTAGGTTACACTGCAATAGTGTTTGATCAGGAATACACTTGGGTGTTCCTAATGTGGGTTCTGTTTCCTCATATATCGTACATGAATTACAACTATCTAGTGTTGGTATCCAGTTAGAACCAATGATGGCGTTACATTCTGCTTCTGTTCTATTGCTACATCCGATAGGACATGGAGAACAACAAGTTCCTATTACACCACGATTACAATCACCACAACTATTCGTTTCGGGGTGGGTTCCGTAACCGAAACCAAAGTTCAGTGATTCACACATACCGGAACAAGACTCAGTAAATTGGAAACAACCTTCTTCTGGATCTGGGCCAGAAGATAAAGGAACACAACAAGACCGTATTCCAGTGTTACATATTCCATCACAATAATTTGCATCAGGAGTTGAATTATCACAACACTGAAAACACTTATATTCATTGCAAATTATTGCATCGTAGGCATTTCCAGTTGGATCCGGCGGCGTTTCTAATTCACCATATTCACCACTGCGAGCCTCTTCACAAATAGTTGCTGCATTCTGGGGAGGACAGTAGATTGGTTCACCACTTTGATCAATTACCCCCGTACAACAAGCACCCAACACTCCCGCTCCACATACTTCTTCTGTTCTATTTGAACAAGAAACTCTTTCCTGAAAAACTCCATCAATATTATTACAATATGATTCACTAGTAAAGTCAATGCAACCCAAGTTACTGCAACAAGATCCTAATTCATCTCCAGCAAAAATATCTACATCCCAACCGTAACCAGTTTGTGTTGCATACCAAGTATTACCATTATCTATAGTAAGAATATTAACAATATCAACTCCATTAGTAAATACAGGAGTTTTATCGAACAATACGTTATTGGGAAATTTTATATTATTAGGACCACCTGAGATCACTAAAGTTACATTCTTTTGTGATGTGTAATCAATTCCATCATCCGAATCTAAAGATAAACCAGGGCTGATATAATCATAAGTTATGTTTGTAATATCGAATGGCGCACTTAGACTGATGTTATTGCTATTGGTTACATCTAACGAGAATCTTCCACTTAGTCCTTCTGAAGTATTTTCTCTGTTGTTTCTTTCTTCTGGTGGATAATAGCAAGAGCCGTTATAATTTTCGTTGGACTGACACTCATTTCCGCATGACAAAATAAAGCCATATCTAGTAGCGTTGCCAGCACTGCGACAACCTGGCATTATAACCAATCTGAGTTTATTATACCAAGGATCATTTTGATTTTGGGTTTCTACCATCCTATCATCTATACGAATACAATAGGAGTGTACATTACCACCTTCTAATTCATCAACTGGACGACCTAGAGTTATAAATTCTTGCCCTCTAAAAACAGCACCGTTGAGGTTGGAGTCACTTGAACAATTTGTATCAAATATAATTGCTTCTTCGGTTGGACATGAAAGTGGTTCAGAACCAGCATTACCACTCCAAGTTTGTGGGTGTGGTCCTGCTTCGTAATTTTCTATTGGATTATCATATGGTGTATTGAAATCATCAATATCTCTTCTATAAGAGTCATTACCATATCCCTCATTTGTAAAGAGAACGTTTCCTGAAATTGGATCTGCAAAATTAACTTCAGATGCACCATACAGAGGTAATTTTAATTTATTGGTTTGAGATGAATCATTTACCTTGGTTCTTAGCATCACGATTCGATCGGCTGCTGATAGGTGATAGAATGTTATACAAATTGTTCCTTCTTTAATCCCAGAGTTTCCTGCTTTATATTTTAATAGATTACTTACATCTAAAATATATTCTCTAAGAGTATCACCAGCAGCATCTACATTGAATGGGGAATCACACCAATCAATATTAAACTCAGTACCGACACTCTCCAGTATATTTCTGAATTTAACTTCAACGCTATTACCTGCGCCTGAAACTATGTCCGCAGAAGGACCATATGTCATGCCAACAGTAGCATTACCTTTGTATCTTGGGCTTAAATATAATAGTTGTCCTGTAACACCTGAGTCGATATAACCAGTAGTAACACCTGCACTACCAGAAATTCCAAGTTCAGTAGCACTGACAGTAAGACTTAAGTCATTAGTTGCAGTTATTCCACGGAATTGAAAAGTAACACCAGTTGTGGCTGAAGCCGAGACTCCCTTAAATGAAGACGGTGTGTTTGTGTAAGTATCACCATCCGCAGTGCCTGTTCCGTATGCATTATCACCAGTCAATCCATCTACGAATAAAGTAGTAGTAATATTGTCAGTATTTGTAAATGTAAGAGAAACCTTATCATTACCATCTATGTCTTGAACTGGATATTCATAATTCAAAAGATAATTTGCATTTGGACCAGTCGAACCAGTAACACCTATATTTCCCGTAGGTCCAGTCAAACCTACAGCCTTAGTACCCTCTGGTCCTGTAGGTCCTGTCACTGCTTGGAATGTACTATAAGCCATAAGTTCCTCTGTTTATATATGTCATGGTCAAAATACTATCAGACATGCGTTGCTTCCAGATTCCATACCGCCAGGGAGGCCTGGTCCTCCGCCTTCTAAGCACGTTTGACTACTGGTAAAACTAAACGAACTCGTAGTTACAGGTTGTTCAAAGACACCAGCACAGTTTGATAGTTGAATCAGGAAGTAATAATCACTACCTGCCTGAAGACCAAGATCGCGTAGGCGTATACTAGGAGTTCTTCCATTTGCATCAAGACCGAAGCCGCCAGGGAAGAACTGATCAGTTTTATCTACACATCCATCCGTATTTCCTACACTACCTTCACATAAGAATATTTTAAGTTCAGGGACGCAATCTGGTGGGGAGGAAGGTACAATATTTGTGAGTTCTAGTACAATTGATGTGTTTTCAGTTGGACAAATTGTATTATTATTACCACTGTCACAGACGTATGAATTTAATTGTGCAGTAGGAGGCGCACAGAAACAACAATCATCATCTTCAGGCAGGCATAATCCACATCGAACACGTTCTTCGCTTTCAGTAACTGAACCAGAAGATGCAGGAGGAACAGTGTTATCGATACCAAATTCATTAGCCTGACCACAAGTAGTAAGGTCAGTAACTAAGAAACTTTCATTACAGTCTCCTTGCGAAACATATCGACACTTTCGCTGATTGAACAGGGTTGTGTAACAACACTTGATTAATTCTTCTGGTGCGGCACAATTATTACAGATAGACACAGCAGTACCCCAAGATGCTTCACTATTAGGATCTTGATGTAATTGATTAATACAATACCACTGACCAACAGGCCATTTACACAATCTAGTTTCACCACTATCATCTGGAGAGTAGCAGCAGTAACCAAAGTCACCTTGAGGATTTGGTAGTTCACATACTTCAGGACAAAATCCATTTTCCGTCCGTGCGAGAGTCAATTGTGTAGAGCCAACTACATTAGCAGAGGAAGGAATACAATCAAATTCATTAACATCTTGTTCGCACTGTACTTCACCCAAGGCGGAGGGATCGTCTCGTACATCACCTTCGGCAAGAATTCCGGTACAACAACAAGGAGTCCCTACGTCTAGACATGGGTTATTTATACAATCACCATCAGGTAAGAATATATCCTCCGATTCCATTGCAATAATACCCCCTCCTAGTTGGATGGTAACACCAAAATTACTCGCAACATCGACAACATCACATGGGTTGGGGTTTAAACATCTTCTACCGGTTGGAGTCGGACAACCACCTTCAGTACCTATCGTCCACTTACGGTATATGACAGTACTTTCCTCTGGATCCCCGGGGGTGGGGAGGATGACTATGCTGCCTACTGAGGGACACTCCGCATCCGTTTCAATACTGGTTCTAGTACTAGCATTATTAGTTAATATATAACAGCAACCTTCTTGTTCGCATATTATTGTTGAATCTTCTGGTCCTTCAACCCAACTTCCTTCACATGCATCATCGCAAGTGTAACTAAGGACACCATTAGTACAACAATTACCGAATGGTTTGTCTTGACATGTACATGCGTTAAGAGTACATTCTCCATCTTGTGTCCATACATTCTCGTCTGCCGTTGGACTATCTACTTTACAATCTACCCATGATACAGATTCTTCGCATCTAGGTTCAGAACCTTCAGGATAACAACATCTTCCTAGTGGACATGGATTATTCTCAGTGCAACTGGAAGTATAAATTTCATTACCTTCACATACATTTCTTGTTTCGCATTCTCCAGTTGTACAGTCCCAACATCCAAAATCGAGGGGAGTTGGTGTTTCTACCAAATCTTCTGTAGTACCACAAACTGAACATCCATTTTCATCAGTATCTTTACAATAAATTCTGTTTTGGCAATTTGTGATAAGAAGACCAGACTGTTTGTTACGATTTTCGTTTACCGCATTTAAGCCAAGAATAGTGTTAATGCGAGTGAGATCATCTCCATCCTCAGCAGAAATTGTAGTGTCTTCACAACTACTATCGTAACATAAACCTAAATTGTTTTCTGTATTTCCTATTAAGGATTGGTTTGTGTTTGTTCCTAAATCTATTCCATATAACAACGATGTATATCGTGATGGACTAAAGTCAGTAAATTTATCAGTTTGTCCAGCAATACACGGTGTTACTGATCCACAGATTACGGGTAAGAATTTAAATTCCAATCCAACAGGAACATCTCTTATGCCTAATTCATCGTCAACTAATTTTGCGTGCTTCTGCTTTACAGAAAAATCAACATAGTTTAATTTTCTGAATGCAGGTGTTCCGTTTATATCAGAACAATTAGGATCTAATGAACTACTTTGACGAAGTGCTTGAATTCTACTTTTACACTCAACAGAAGAAGCATTAAAGTTTTGTTTATCGATATCACTATATGTTCCTATTTCTGGTGTTGGGGCAACAATGCTACTCCACTCTACAGCATTTCCGCAGAATGGATTTTCATCGTCACATTCATTATAATAAACGCTCTGTAGATAAGAATTGTAAAGGCTTGCACAAGTTTCACTCCATGTTCCATCAGGCTTACAACAACTAACATGAGTTACGTCAATATTGGTAACATACGCACAGAAGGAATTGAGACAAGATTCACACGCAAATACTGTGGTTATCTCATCTGTGGATTGTACCCAACTATTGTCAATACTTCCGTCGAATAGTTTTATTCTACTATTACATTCTGCTGAATTATCTCCACAGGGGAATTTATCTGTATTATCAATTGGCCAATTTATAGTAGAACAAGTCGTATCTTCTTGTGTATTTAAGAATTGAACTACAGAGGGACCTAGTGATTTACCACAAAGAGCAGTTGAATTAGCAGATAGACAATCGTCAATTATCCTATCGTAATTTGAACTAACTTCACCACAAACACTAGGAGGGCAAGAATATCCTGTTCCATAAATTTCATCAGAGTTACAATAAGCCAATAGAGTAGGAGAACCAATTGCAGTTGGTGATAGAATATTTCGATCGGTTGTACATGTAAATGCTTCATTATGTCCCACACAGTAACCTTGTGTTAGATCCCCACCCGCTGCTACATGACTCACTTCAATATTATAATTCTCATCAGTATAATTTCTTAAATCGTATGTGCTTAAAACTACTGGAGTTCCGTCTAGTCTTACATCACCTGCATAATAGTACATCTGGTTTGGTAAGCCACTAGCACAACTATCTTCGTTACTAGCGAATGATGGAGAGGCTCCTGCTCGAACACAGTTGTGTGTTTGTACTTGTTCTGGAGGTGCTTCGCATAGATTTCCGCAAACTGGTTCAACCTCATCACCGTGATAAATTCCGCCGTTTTCTGTACAGTTATATTCGTTTGTTATACTACATGTAAAGTTAGTGCAACATATTCCAGTTTCAACTGGATCAGAACATGCATATGTTGGAAGATCCCATATATTATTTTTATAATTACTAACGACAAGAGAGCAGCCTGCACTAAAGACACCAGCAAATGTTCTTCCATTTCCTTCATCATACGAACCAATTATGTCTATGCCAGCATCACCACCTGTTGGTATCATTTCTCGTTGAACAATGACTACTCGCTTATCAACATCTACTGCACCTTCATTTGACATATTGTAATCTACGGCATAACCATCTTCGTTTACTGTATAGAATCTATTACTAGACTTTCGAGTTGATGTCCAGTATGGAACATTAGGAAAAGTATCACCAAGAAGAATCTTAAAATTATTTTTGTCTTGTAATGCAATGAAAGACATTTCGTTTACACTGGGAACGTAATACTGAGTTTCTGTAGGAAGACCATTAGATAATTCATGTGCATATGGTATTGCTTCTGTTTCTGAGTCATGTAGTACATTGCCATATGCTTCATAGTAGGTGTTATGCTTTCCATCTGAAAGTCTATCGCAACCAGTAGGACCGCTTATGTGATCAACAGTAACAGATTGACCTAGTAATTTTAAGTCAGGTGTAGTAATTACTGTATTGTAAATATCTTTTATCCATAGTTTCCATTTACGGAAACCCAATGGAATATTATCTCCTTCTTGAGTACAGTTACAATTTAAAACAGTTCCACATACTTCACATCCACTTCCTTGAGTCCAAACACAGTTAGCACCTGTACACAATGACTGAGTTATGTTATCGCTACAACTACCATCTGAACAGCAACATGCACCAAGAGGAATTGCTTGCCCAGAACAACAATCAACTGATTCACATTCGGTTAGTGGTCCCATGTGAACACCACCTATATCACGACATTCTTGTGGTGTTTGTCTGCTTCGACATTCACTAGATAAACAACATGCTCCTCTTGTCAGTTCTTCGCATGGATCTATACCGCTTTGATCAAATCCTTCACAAGTGTCATCACCATTATACAAACCGCCTAAATCTGCACATATTTGTGCAGAGGCCGTAATTTTACCACCTGCACCTAAACAACAACATCCTAAATTCTCACACGGGGCTGGACAACTGAATGTGTCGCATGATTGGTTGGGGAAGAATCTTCCTGCAAGGAATTCACATTTTGTATCAGACATACGGAAACACGATTGATTAACACAACATGCACCAAAAATAGCGGCACAAGGTTCTGAATTGCATGTAACGTTTTCAGTAAATGTTCCTTCGCAGTCTGTTTTAAAAACATAGTCGGTGCAATTTGGTGGTGATTCACCATCACAACAAGAACCAATTCTTAAAATACCATCGAAGGTAGTTCCATAATTCTTGCCCGCAATAAAACAATGCCATTCATTTCCATTATCAAAAGATATGCAGTTAACTATATCAGTTCCGCTTGTGCTGAATGTTGGTCCAGCAGGCACAAACTTAAATTTACTATCAACGAAAGGATTTTCGCTACTTGCAAGTCCTGCATTTTTCAGAATAAAAGTGATATTCATCGACTCACCGAAAGTGACCCCATCACTATTTAATGCTGTAAATCCATTTGTATTTGTTATTACATTATTGATTTTATAATTTGTACTACCAACAACATAATGATTATTTGCTTCTTTTAGACTTACTGATACATTTGCATTTGCCGCTGGATCATGTCGTTTTACGATTTCTTGAAAGTTATCGAAAACCATTTGTACTGAATTTTCTTGTGGTTCTGTTCCTTCTACAAAGAACGTATCATCTGCACCACGAAGAAAAGTAGTACCAGCATAATATAGAAGTGATCCAGTAGGTCCGACCACCTGAGATGCCTGTCCAGAACCTGCTGGTGCGGTTATAGTTAAAGTTTCGAGACTTTCGCTGATAGTGATATCACCACTCGAACGGAAAGTTCTAAAGTAGGCAGTTGCTCCACTTACTCCAATGAACAAGTTTGCCCCTGTTCCTACGTTTGTCATTATGTGTGATGGTGTATCCGTAGTAACACCCTTGTTACCTGTCATTGAGCCAAGGGTAAATGTGCTACCATCTTTCGATTGTAATACAGTAAAAGCACAACCAGATAGACCAACAGAGGCAGATATGCCACTTCCCGTTGATCCTATATTTCCTGTTGGTCCTGTGTTTCCTGTTATACCTAATGGTCCCGAAGTTCCTTCGGGAGCAGCAGGTCCTTGTGGCCCTGATGGGCCCATCAGTGTAGAGATGGAAGAGTTACTCATATTTTATTTCCCACAGTATAAAGGACCTAATATGTAGGAAAGAATATATCTACGCCGTTTTGAGATTTGATAGGCATTCCGTACCAAAGAATACCTTTACTTGATTGTCTTCCTGTAGAATAGAATTGATATATATCAACTGCTTCTGTCAGCACTGGTCTTTCATTGTAAGGAAAAATCCAATTGGGAGGCCACACATCAACACCCGAAGTAACACCATCATTTCTTGGTTCATTACTTCCTCCTTTAATCGCTAAAGTGAAGGCCGAAGCACGGGTTCCATTACCACCAAAAAACGTATTAAAATTATCTGCTGTTGCTGTTATGTCATTAATTTTTACAAAAGGAGCGTTATTTCCTAATGGAGTCTCTGCATTAGTTTCAGAAATGTATAATGCATCAACATCGAGATACCACATGTTACCCCAAGGTCCATTTGATCCATATGGATTTTCATTCATATATGTAATACCAAGTCTAATGCCAGGATTTATATTAAATTCAATTACCCTATCGCTAGCAGAAATTGATCCACCACTAACTTCATTTAGTGTAAATCTATGAGCAACTTCATTATAACTTCTAGATGTTAATGCAACTGTTTTCTTTGTTGCATTGTAAACCATTCCTGTTGCACCAACAACAGAGTTTCGTGCCTCTGCACTGGTTCCAGCAGAAGCACCGAGGTATGCTATCCTACCTATAACTGAAGTAGGAACATCCCCAATTTGCTTATTATCAATATACGTTATGAAAATTTCATTATCATCTTCAGTTACTGCAATACCACCAGTTCCAGTGAATGATTTATATACAACTGTTCCGATATCAGAAATACAACTACCTACAACTGAAGTCAATACAGAGGCTTCAGTTCCTAGTGATTCTGTGAACAGTCTATAAACAGTAGAACCTGTAGGGCCTATTAAAGAAGAAACGCCCGATTGAGATATTGTTTCTCCATTCGACCATACAGTTTGAGCAATAAAGGAACCATCTTCGAGAATTAAATCAATGCTACTTACTGTAGCACCACTAGGTCCAACTAAACCAATAGGACCAGTTAAACCAATAGGACCAGTTAAACCATCAGAACCAGTACCACCTGTAGGCCCAGTTGGTCCAACGTTACCTATGTTATAACCAATTACACTATTTGCCATTTATTGTTCCATTATCCCGTAGATACTCTAAGGTCTCCACTACTATTCCATAATGCTCCAGCAACAGAGGGATCTGAAGTTGGTAGATTAGTAAGAGAAAGAGTTTTCAAACTTAGGTCGTTTAAGAACGCAGTATAACTTGCATCACCGACACGGATGATCCAGTTCACTGTAACATAAGGAGGCATATTACTTATTGCAGATATACCTTCATCTGTATTATTGGAATATCCTTGCTGGACTCCAGATTCTGTTATTCTATCTATTGAGTTGTAATCAATTTTATCATAACCGCCTGTTTCATTCAAACCGCTCACCGATGTAGTATCGGCAGTAGCACCGAATATAAATTTATTTCTTAGATCTGGTGTTAATGAAGATTCAAATACAACTGAAGATGGCTGTCTCTGTGCGTCTCCTAATAGATTTTTGTTTACATCTAGTAAAATAATATTACTGCTTAATGTGTAACGAGGTAAAGTTAAACTAGTTGTTTGCTTAGTGGCTGTTGTTGCAGAGTCACCACGAATTCCATCTATACCTTCTTCGTTGTAGATTTCATATTCAACAACTAATGTAGTTGTATTCGGACCATCATTTCTAGTTGTGGATATTATTCTAGCATAAATCTCATTAGCAAGAGTATATACCGCACTGGTATTCACTTGTCCTGCTAATACTATAGAGTCTCTATATCCATATCTTTTCTTGATGACTGGTTCGTATAAAGGATATGTAATATTATTAATTGCTCTTCCGTCACATAAGGCCCAACCAGATGGGATACTACTTATATCACCAACGAAAGCATGAATAGAACCTACTGGATTTACTCCACTCATGTATAGAGCAGTATCTCCTCCAAGGTAGTTACCAACATAGTTTTTAACTATTGCATGGTCTTGTGTTGCACCATTTACTACGAATGATGGTGTTCTAATCATGACAGTCTTGAGGACAGTTCCAGCGTCTTGCGGTTGAACACTATCAACGGAACCAGCAGTCACAGCACTAAGATAGAAAACTTCGGCCGCAGTAGATCCATGAATAGTACCGGCTGTCGAAAATGTGGTAGTGTTAATTTCACCATGAACAACATACGAGAAAATATTGAGATCTATGGCTGTTTTTACAACTCCACATACCTCAGCATTTGCTGGGTTGTCTGCTTTGGCTAGAGTATAACCATTAGATGTAGTATCAAATCTAATTACACTACCTGACGTAAATCCATGTCCAATCTGAACAATTGGACCTAGTTCTAGATTTGCTCCAACTTGTACAATTTCGCCAGGTATCGGAGTCCCTGATATATTTGAACTTGATGTATTACAATCGGTCATTAGGCGTCAACTCCTGTATTGAATTCTGCATCTGCTGCGAAGTGAACCGTTACTGTATCTAGAGGAACAAATCCGTCTGGAATAAATATATCAATTCCACTGGGAGTCGCAGATGATGATATAACCCTAGATCCTGCTTTTCCTTCTCTAGTAACATTATTATATCCCTTTGTACCAGAAGTAAGCCGTAAGTCTAAACCTGCATTTACATTGAATGCGGTTGAAATAGAAGCACTAGGTGACCAGTTAGTTATCTTTGTTGGGGTGGTTCTCATGGTTACGGGTAACTTATATCTTACATTACCTATTTGATTCATCATAAATGTCGGAGAACTTTCATTCGCCCCGCCGTCGGCAAATTTCAAAGTATTGGTTCCTATCGAAATATCTAAATCATAACTAGTTTGATAAAATCTTTTTGCTCTTTTATATTCTTCTTCTCTATCAATTTTTATTGGATTGGTAACTTTAAATCCTGTTTCAAGTTTACATTGTGCAATATTAAACGGACTTGAATATGAAACATCAGCCGAACCAGTAGATCCAGTCAAACCATTAAACCTATATGGTGTAAATGATAATCTAGAATAACTAGTTTTATCTGATGTACTCATACTGCCAGGAAGTTTTACTGGAGTAAATGGAACTACATATCTTGTCCAGTTATCAGTGCCGTCTAGATAAACAAGGTCAAGACGTTGAGTACTGATATCACCAACGGAAGAACCACTCCAGTGTTGTGCGTATTCTACTGCAATAAATCCAGTGACTCCGACTGTACCCTTAGCATAAAACGAAAACGCTACTGGAGTTCCTGAGTATGAATTTGCGTTTTCTATTATATTACTGAATCTTACATTATCACCGAGAGTCGTTCCAGTTCCCCCAGTTACTCCTACTTTGAGGGTAACATAATACTTAGGATTACCTAAAACTTCACTCTGTCCATTGGCAAATGATACTCTCGCAATAGACATTGATGCACTTGCACCACAAACACCAATTTGTTTAGTTCTTATCCATCTATCCGCAAAATAAGTGTCAGCGGTTCCTGTGTGTGCAACCGTACCAATTCCTCTTTGCCAAATATCAAACCCACCGTTGATTAAAATATTAGTAGTGTTTGCACCTGTTGTTGTCTGTGCATAACCACCGCCACCTACCGTATCACCAGATCCTCCACCAGCGACTATAGCGGCAGTGTATGCTGCTTCTGATCTTGATGTGTTATTGAATGCGTCACTACTAGGTGTTGAATACCCTTGACCAAATCTACTATTGAAGAATAGAATATGATTTCCCATTTTCAATGCAATTGGAGAAAAACTTCCGTCTGCTGGAACTAAGTCTGTAAGGAATCCAATACCAGTCCCATCTGCTATTGGGTATAACAATGTGTCAGTTCCAGACCAAAATGTGTTAGTGGCTACTCTAAATTCATCATTATCATTCGACATACCATACAAAAGTAGTTCGTGTCCACCACTAACCTGTCTGACAACAATACCAATCATTCTAGATTTATTCACAGGTGATAGTAATTCATAAACACCCTCTTCATTCTGAGATACAATTTGTCCTATGGTAAAACCAGAAGAAGCAATAGTTCTTCTAACAGAAGATGGATCTCCTGTTGATCCACCACCACCACCACCACCAGAAGCAACAGTGTTTATTTCCTGACCTCTGTAGTTGACAAAAAGACCTCTATCACCCGACAATCCAACTAAAACTGGTTTGGAAATATGACCATCTGTTGATGGTTCTATTGTTGTAATATTTCCTAAATTTGTTGGAGATATAAAATAAGGACATCCTACAGAGAGAGCAGCAGAAGTATCATTCACACTAGTAAACGAACCTTCAACTTCTCCATTAAAGGTAACTTCAAAGTCTGAATCTCCATTCACTCTAGAGATCATACCAACTGCCTCTGCGAAAGTAGATCCTCCAGATGCAATTGCCAGTGTGTAACCTGTGGTATCATTACTGCTTGCACGGACTACTTTACCGAAAGAAAAGCCATGAGAGATACCAGAAACTCTTCGTTTATTTACACCCTTTAGAATATCAACTCGACCGTCACTAGATCTTATACGAATAATTTCACCAGCAAGGGTAGTTCCAACTGGAATTGCATCTAGTTTATGCTCATTTCCTACAATTAAATCTGTTGCCGTCTGTTTAAACGAGAGGGTCTTTCCGTTTGTTTCACCGAACATAATTTTCTGTATGGAAGCATTGGCAAGAGTTCCACCACCAATTAGTTTGAGGTCTTGATTAGTAAACCAAGATCCTCCCACATTTAAGAAAAATGGAGCAGTGGTTCCTGAATTAAAATTAGGTCCAGTGAATGATCCAACCACCATACCCGCAGTCGCAGAACCTGAAACTGGACTATCGTCTCCATTAACGTTCACCAGTCCATTTGGAAAGGAAACCTCGCCGGCAGAAGAGAAACTAACACTACCTGTTACAACCAAATCACCACCAACCGTGATACCCTTTGATATAGTATCAGATACTTGCATAGCATAAGTACCGCCGACACCACCACCAGCAACGCCGCCGGTTACATCTAGTCCAACTCCTGCACCAATATCATAAACTTTGAGTAGGTTTAATTTGGCAATTATTTGATCATTTGTTAAATTACGCCAATCGTTGATCGTGTCTCCTAAAGAGACAAGAGCAATTTGTCCTGTATTTCCTGTAATATCGGCCATTAGTTTTCCCTGTGTTTATTTATAATCAACGATTATCCGATGATAGCAGTAGACTCATCAAAAGCCCAATAATATGATCCATTTTTATATTGTGCAATCGGCACAAAGAACTGAGATTGTTTTCTTTTAAACTGATTGGTTCTTAAAAAACCACCCGTAGAATTTAGGGTTATACCATATGCATATCGTGTCGCTCCGGGACCCCCACTATTTTTAAAATCTGTTCCTACTGGATCGAACAGCGTATCATCCTCTATGGTGCTTACTGATTTTATCTCCACATCAAATCCCACATAATGTTCTTCTTCAGGAGCAGTTATTTGTTCTGTATAAATTCCACTATGCTCAACGTTAGATGGTGGAATCGTAATCCAGAAACCATTTGGAATCTCAAATCCAGATGCTACAAGAGAAAAGTTCGTAAATAATTGTGTATTTTTAGAAATACTGAATTTATGAGTGCCTACGTTTACTGATATTGGTGAGGTCGAAGAATTCAAAGACTCTTCTTCTAAATCAATTCTGGGCTGTCCGTGTTTAAACAAAGTTCTATTCGTAGTAGAAATTTGATAAAGAAGAGTAGTTTGTAGTTCTAATAATTCTCTAGACTGCAATGCATATCCTGGCAAGAAACCTAAAGAAAGGTAATTCTTCGATGGCGTCCACGAATCGTTATACGGTGCTACGTCGAAAAAACTATGATACCAAGATTGATTTGCCATTTATTTTTCTCCTATCACTGCACTAGAGTGATTTTGCAGAAGAACACTTGTCCTTCTAATATATTGAATGTGTTCTTGTTTATGTATAAGAGATCTCCCGAACCAACCTTCAGTAGTGGTTGAGTTACTTGTTCGACTGCAAACGTAGCATTAGTAGCCGAAGTAATAATATCAGAAGTAGTAAATGGTCTCAGAGAACCAGTAGTATACAAGTCTGCCTTAGTGCTTGAACCACCACCTGCAAATGCATTTGGTCTCAAATCAATAACAGTTGACTTAGTTCTATCTGCTGCTATTTCTAATGTTGAATTTGGAAGAAGTCTTGTATCTGTAATTTTCTTCGCTGTTGCAATTTGAAAACCGCCGCCACTATCATCTCTAATTTTTAAAATAGGAGTTTGTCTAATGTTTAATTTAATATTTGTTCCATAACCCAACTCCGCCCCTGCAATTTTTCCTGCAAGAGTAGTTCCCTCAGAATATACAGGATTAGCGATTAATCCAAACGCAGCCATCGTTATGCCATTTGGTAATGCTCCAATAGATTCGTTTGTCTGAGATACATTTCCAGCAACCATGAGAGTTCTTGCTTGAAGAGTTGTTCTAGGATCGGTTGACAGATCCTTATTCACATCTCCATATGAAGTTTCTACTGTCATTATATCTTCGACTGATGCTGTGGTTACATAATCTCCATTTGAATTAGGGGAATCTAAAAGGCGTATGCCACCTCCAATGTAATCTTTTCCTTTTTCATCAATCGAATATCCAGTTAACTGAAAACCTTTGCCGGCAACAGGTGTTGTTCTCAGAGAAATTGACCCAGATGTTCCCATCCCGATAACTTCTGTTCTTGGCGTTGCTGTATCAAAATAGATATTTTTACCTGCGTCAATATTAACACGAAGATCATTGATAGATCCTCCAGTGGCTGCTATTTGATTTTGCTGCTGTCTAAATTTTGCACTAGTTTTGTTTGTTATTTCCACATCAGGATCTACTGGAGCAGGGACTGGTAACCACTTTGTTGTTAAAAAATCAATGTCTTTATCACCTACACTATACATGTATTTCCATGTATAATTATCAGCGAGAGTGAACGGCTCAGTATCAATTCTAGTTGGTTTTATTGTAGATGCTACTTGATTCCTTAAAAATCCAGTTTCACTATTCTTAATACAGAGATATACATTAAAATCATCTGTCATAACATATGGCTGATATTCTAATTCAATAGAACCAGTAAAACCAACTTGATAGTTGTACATATTTTTAGTTGAATCAAACCCGCTGTAAATTGTTCCCGAAGTCCAATTGATTCTTGGTACTACTGATGATACTTCATCGGGTGTTATTCTATCTAACATTACAATATTTTCGTAAACTTTTTCAGCAGAAGATAAAGAGTCTGGCTCTACGTCAGTGGGTGTACCTTCCTTTGCAACAAAGAAGAAAATCTGATTCTGCGAAAACATATTTGTTTGAAGAGTTGATGTCATCAAGGCTCTTAAACCAGCAATGCTGGTATTTTCTGGTGTTGCAAAACTTGTATTTATGTTACTGGTCATTATTTTCCTCTTATGCTAACGTACAATTGGTCAGTAATTCAGTCGGATCATTTGGAGAACTATTGGCACCTTTAGTTGGATCAGGAACTAATGATTGAATCTGTCCAAGTATCATGTCACCAAATGCAGTTCCAGTTGTTGGTCCAATCGCCCATGTATTTGGGTGATTGAAGACTGTCCACAATGTATATCCTCTACTATTGGCACTAATATATGTATCTTCTGTATAAGTGTATCCACTTGCTCCTGCTGCTGCTCCAAAAGTATATCCAATTGGAAACTTGTCGGGATCGTGTTTTGCTGTACCACAGTTTACTGTACCTGTTATACCAAGTGGACTGTATTTGAATGGATTGAAACCACAAGGAAACCAATCATATCCCGGTTGAAATACATTACATGTTCCGTTAAATGGATCTCTTGGATTTAATACCGTATTAAATTGATATGCCAAGTAATGACCAACTAACATAGGTTCAACATATCCTGTATCAATCGGACCTGGCGCAGCAGGAACATACACATCTGGCCCTACATTATTAAACAATAAAAATCCAGAAGGATGTGCAATTTCACGAACTGCTGATAAATTAAATTTTCCCTGATCATCATCTGTTGTTGCTTTAACAACATACGAAAATTCTTGGTAATATTTATCTCTAAATCTAACCCCATCACTAAGCAAACTTCTGCTGTCTTTCCAATAACCTTCGTATTTATTTCCTATAGCATCTGAGTCATCCTCTAGATTAGGAACCCATATAGAATCAGACAAAAATAACAGTTGAACTTTAGGATAATCGAAATCAATTTCGGCTGGATCTAGATTATAAACAGAAGAAAGAATAAACCTAATAGATTCTTCGGTTCCTTTGGTAAGATAAAATTGTCTGACGAAAGACAAAAAACGTCTGAGATCTACGATTGAATTGGACGGATCAGACCAATTGAATTGACTATTTTCTGGCCATAATTTAGCAAGTAATTCTTTATGGTGTGATAATAGATCGTTACTGACAGTATTTAAATCCATAAGATATGGAATTTTATCAATCCCGTTTGAGATTCCTAACCATTCAAAGTAGGCCTCTATAAACTTAACATAAAGATCATAGTTTTCTACAACGTGACTTGGTAAACGATCTTTAATGTAGAAAGGAAACCGAGGAGTAACAACATCAGAAGCAGAGGTGTTTCGTTGGAATTGATCATTCCTACGTTCTTCGCCAACATTTTTTTCAAATTTTTGGAATTCTGAGTCGGTTGTTGTGATCATTGGCTTAGTCCTATTGACCCAATAGTTCCTAGTTTATATGTTGCCTGCTTTAACGCTTTTACTGATTTGGTTGTGGGAACCATGTGAATAGTCAAATCCTTTGTTCCTGCATCAGCCTTGCCTTTGCCTGCATCCCAATCAGAAAAACCTAAAATTGAAATATTACCTGTATTGTAATCTACTGTCCCTAACCTATAGTTAAATATTCTACCGGAGTTTAATCCACCGAATATAATAAAACCGTTTCCATCATCACGCAAGAAACCAACATTTTCTGGTTCAGCCAGCGATTCGTTTATATAGAATAGATCTGTAAACAAACTTTCTGGTACTACACTATTTGCAAAAGATATGTACAGGTTTCTATCGATACTTGTATCCGTATAAGTATCATTACTAAAAGAAGATGATATATCAATATCGAGATCAATAGATCGGATCGCTGGATTTTCCTCTACAATTTCTGATGTTATTTTACTGTAAGGTAATATGCCCCTAAACGAACATGCAGGATTGTAGTTTAAAATTTTAGTTTCTGCTATTTCTCGTAAACCAATACCTGAAGAATTTATAGTCGGATCATAAACAAGGGTTCCTGATGTAATGTTAACATCATAACATTGTCTATCCTTAAACTCAGGAAGAATACCGACTACTGTTTTCTCTTGTAACTTGGCTGCAAAATTAGAAAGTTCTTCGGCACTAAATGTTGTGCCACTCGCATCTTTAATTGTTGATAAGAAAAGCCTTCCATATTGTGGTGGATTGTTCTCTTCACCTCCCCATGCAGTTGCATCATATACTTCTGGATTATCTACTTTAAATACAATTTCGGCATCATTTGCTGTAACTGCTCTGTTTTGTGCTTGGAAGTAAGAAGGAGCATTTCTTCTAATACTTTCTGCATCTTCTCTCTCCTGTCCACCGAAAGATGCAGTTATAACTTCGATGGTAAGACCTTCTGAGGTAAACGAGTTCTCTCCGTTAGCATTATTAATACCATTGGGTGTAAGGTATAATGCTCTGACATCAGAACCATCTGGAACTACTTCACCGTATGTACCATCACCGAATGATAATTCATATGCACCAGAGAAAATTGGATCAATAAAAAATACTTTGGATGCAGGGCCAAGGGCAGAAATTCTATCTGCTTTTTTGTACTCAACTCCACCAACAGAAACTCGTACTGAAGATATGTCTACTTGTTCTGGTAGAATAATCTTACCGAAGGAGTAGTTTGTGTTTGTTGTTTGACTGTTCGTTGAATTCTGATATACAGTAACTTGACCTGAGAATCTACTACCATCAGCCCCCAATGTAGTTTGAGATATCGTAGTAAAAACATAACCTGTATCTGCCCCTTGAAAAACAGTACCAACAGGAACTGATGTCTCGTCGGAGGTTATTTTTAATACTGCTCTAGAAGCAATTCTGGATCTCGGAGTATAACCAACAAGTCTTGCCAAAGACATTAAGGAATCTCGTTTTTGTGCAGAGTCAACAAAACTTTCATTAGCAAGAAAGTTTGTATATGTAGAAAAGAAGGCTGTATTATATGCCAACAAATCTATCATAGTAGACAGAGCAGATCCAGTAAAATCATAATCAGTGAACTCTGGTTTGGTTTTTATAAAATCAGTAAGTGATGTTTTGACTTGCTCAAAGTCAGTTTTACTTAAATTGATAAATGAGTCGGCCATATTATTTTACTCTCTCTATGGTTATATCGATTGTATCTTGTGAATCTAGATAGTTGTAATTAATACTTACAGTAAGTGTAGAACTCACTTCATTAAATCCTGTTAAAACTTCAAGCAACGTTACTCTTGGTTCTGCTTCATTGATTAGATTTATAATACTGGTTCTTAACTCGCCTAGAATACCTTGACTAAAATTAGAAAACAATGTATCATACAAATTAGCACCCAGAGAAGGACGAAATGGTCTTTCATAATAATTAGTCAACACTAAATTTCTTAGTGATTGTTTTATTGCGTTATCATCGAATTTACGAGAGACATCACCATTCGCTGCTTTGGCGAAATTAAAATCTATATCAGAATATCGATACCTATCTGTTACTTTTGCCATATCTTATGTATGCCTTATTATTGCTGTTCGGAATCTTGAAATCCTTTATTTGGATCGAATGGTAAACTGTCTCTATTCAGTCTAACCTTCATAGCATCTCTTTTACCAGTGAAAGTTCTTCTGATTCCTGTAACAAGGAAACGTCCTGATGAGGTATTTAAATTTTCATCTCGAACTGTTTGTCCTGGCGTTATTTCTATAGATGGACTTAGTGGAATATCAACTCCAACAATCATACCAATTTCTAGATTTATATCCATTGGTAAAGTTATCTCGATTTCTTGTGACTGAATTAGATTCATCTGGGCTCGTCTATACATCAATTGGTGTTCAGGTGTTGACCAATATCGGTTCCAAGCGTATGTACAGTATTTGGCATACTCAAGTGATTTAGATGACTCCAGAACAACGTTATCTGTACCACCTTTTTCGCCACCAACACAAGTACCACCACAGTCTAAAAATCTTTGCCAGTCTTCCTTATTATATACGGGAGCCGATTGATCATATAATCCCAAGTTTCTGTTTGGAACATAAGCCGTATTTGCTCCCTGTTCTGCAAGAACACCTCGAAGGACGGCTGTGGGGGCCTTGTCGGTGCCAGGATTTCCTAATTGATAATTAGTTTGACCAACAACTCCATCGCTGCCCGTAGTATAAGGACTTGTTCCAAACTGTTTTAGGATGCTAATGTAGTTACTATCTATCCAATTATTTTTATAATCGTGTGTGAAGAAAGGCGCAGTTCGGATGATTCCATAATCATAGGGTGAACCATTAGAATACCTATCAGGCCACTTTACTTCAACTTCAGATATTTCCCATTCAACTACTTTCCAAGAATAAAATAGTACATTTCCTTGACCACCGCCGCCGAAGGTGCCGTCATCACCGGTCCCCTCCTGCTTGACTAATTCCTCTACTTGCTTTGACACATATGGAACCTGAATAGTATCACCTTGATAATCATATTGACCACATAATTGTGGTATAGCACAAGTTTTTACAAAATCATACATTCTGTTTGTTACATATTCTACTTCAATGTTCCTCTCAAAACCCCTTTTACTTCCTACCAGTATACCGTTTTGACCATCGGAATCCGGATTGATACCGGAGCCAAATCCTCCCGTGCCAAACAAACATCTACAATCATTTTCTATCCCTTCTCCCGAGCCAAGACCCCCTTGGTTCTGCTGACCCCCTCCGAAACCGCAATCAGGATCGTTGCAAGTTTGAATTTCATCAATACTAGTTGTCTCCCAATTAAAGAATATTAGATGAGAAGGAATACCTTCTAATAAACCATCACCGCCCATCTGATCAAATATACTATTACCAAACGGCGTCGTGGAGGTAAACGAGGACCCGCCGCCAGACGACCATCCCAGTTGATTCTCCCAGCCGTTTTCGGATGCCGTTGCTTGATATGGAAGGGGAATAAATCCTGAAGAATCATATTCATAAAAGTCTTTGAGAAAGAGAGTACTCTCGAAAAATTGAAAAGTTGTATCATCGAGGTAGGTGGAGGACCTATTAGGTCCAACATCAAAAAATCCCATAAACTCTTTAATATTAGGTAATCCAAATATCGGATTGATCCAATACCCATTCCAAAACATGTTATTATTGAAATTAATAGGATCACCATGCCATCCTCTGATTGCAGGTGAAACATATTCTGGTCCTAGATGTTCTCTAACTAAGCCACACTCTGATGGTATTTCTAAAAATTTATTTTTGATAGTAACACAATCAACAGGCAATTCATCATAAGGAAGTAGGGGTTCATCTGTAAAGCATCTTGGATATTCAAGCCCCTGAAACTCTTGATCTAAAAAAGGAATTACATTAGATTCAAATATTGGTAATGTGGTTGGGTCTACAGGAAGCCCCCCTAATCCCGCGGTGAAGTGTGTAGTTCTAAGATCTCTTCTCTTAGCCGTACATATACTCATATCATTTAACTCATCAGAGAACGAGTTATTATAGAAACCTATTATCCTATTTTCTATACACAAGTCATCTGTTACATAATAACCTCCATCTGGATCTAAAGGAGTGCCAGGAACAAATTGTCTGCACGATAACTTAATATCATTATCAAAATATTCTTGACCTAGATTAGTTATAATAGCATCATAATTTATACTTAACGCTTCATCTCTGCTTATACAATACTCGCAAAATTTATTATCCGGTCCTCTACCAAGTTTACCTTCTCCTGATTCTAACGTATTAATTCCTGCTTCTATTATAAGGTTGTGTTCATAGAATAATCTTTGAAGACATACTTCATAATACTCTCGTAGTGCCTTAATTATAGGCGTTTTAATTTTATCATGAACGGTTCTAAATTTAGCACCATCTAAAGTTGTTTGATTTAAAAACTGACTCTTGAAATATTCTTGGGGATTTAACATCCTCCATTGATTATTATAATAAGTTCCCGTCCCGCGTGGATCTGCACTGGAGTATGCAGAATTCACCGGCGACGAAGCGTTCATTGAATCTATAGTTCCCAACCAACTTTGATTACCTACACCCGAGTTTAAATACTTAGGTGGAATTTCAAGAAAACTAGGATCAGTATATTGGGTGCTTAAATTTATTTTGTCTGGAAGAATAGGATACTTCTCTACTTTTGACCATTTTTTATGATCCTCTAGATAATCGTATGTTAAACCTCCTTGAATAATTGCTTGTTCGTCTAGGACTGTTCTTCCTATGGATGTGTTTAGCCCAGATGGATCCATTACTTTTTGAAGTCCTTGCATACCCGATGGTAGAGATAGATAATATGCAGCGAATGGATTCTCTGGATTTAATTCATAATAAACAACTTCAGAAGATAAAGCCTGCATGTTTAGTAGATCCATAAAATCTACTTGCTTTTTTACTTCCAATTCAATAACTCTATCATATCCACCATTTTCATCGGTAGCCGGATTAGCAACGGAGTGACTATAACTTCTATCTAATTTAGGTTCTCTGAGATAACTATCGATAGATCTAAAATGCCACCCTCGAAGATCGTTCCAGCAAAGAAAGTTTGCCGCATTTGGATTTTCTTTAGAGACAGAGTTTTCAGCAAGTTCATTTAGGACTTCAAAAATTTGCTTAGGTCTGGCATCAGATCGACTCATGTCTCCTCGACTATAATTATTATTCCACCAGTAATTATTATCAACAACATTAGTATTATTCCTATCATCTAAATATGAAGGAATAAAATTCAGCCAGTTTGCAGTTGCTTCGATATCGAGTATTGGCTTATTAAGAAATTGCTTGTCGATTTTTATATCTTCAGCAAATAAACCTGCCTGAAATAACTTGTTAACGAAACCAACATCTTGATCTATAGGACTATCTTCGCTTTCATTATCGATTTGTAAAGATGTTTCTGTAGCAATTGGACCAATGTGTTGATTGTTTAGGTGCTTTTCTAGTTTAACAGAATCTATTAAATATTGGTATGTTGTAAAGTTTAAGGAATATGTTACCAGTGTGTTTGCTTCACTTGTGTTTGATGATATTTTATATACTTTGAATGTATTGGTAATTGGATACTGAGCGTATCCTTCGGTATTGCGATCTCGTTCTGAAGCATCTATCGTAAAAGTTAACCATTCATTTCCTACAAGACCACCCAGTTCACTCAACCATCCACTTTTATCTGCGACTACAAGAGATCCACTCATGCTTGATGTAAACATATCTTCTGTAAAGTCTAAACTAATTAAATCACTATCAAGGGATACCCTGACCTCTTTTCCATCACCGGATGAGGTCTTGTCTTGTGATATTATTATACTACTCAATTCACCTTGAAATGCTTGGCCCATTTTTTATTCCACTTCATTAAATTGTTAATCTGCTTCTATTTGCGCCGGGAGATGAGGTTATCCTAGAATTAATTCCAACAGAAGGAAGTTGACTTAGTAATTTAGCAGCCTCTTTATATGCTTGTTCTTTTAACTCATTAGGAAACACTTTAATGTTTCTCTTTAAATCTGTTCTATATTCTTGTGAATATTTTACAGATCTAAAATAAATACTATAAGCATCGTTGTTTGGAAATTGGATGTACTTATATAAAAGTGTAGTGGTTAAATTAGTAGAACCCGTTGAGGGATCTAAAATCTTTTCATCTGGAGTATCTATAGAACTTCTCGAAGTGAAAGGACTAAGGGCTCTACCATCTTCAGTTTCAAAACCAGATATTGTAGTGTCTGGTGTTCGTACTAACTTAGCCTCGTGTATGTTAACTAATTCATTGTCAGTATTTATCACGCCAAATAAATCTCCTTCTTGAAGACGCACACCCGAAGAATTTATTATATCAATATCTATAGCAAAGAATATTTTTCTTGTATCTACAATCGTAGAAGTGAATGGATTTTCTTCATCTATACTAAGATCATTCTTTACTCTAACTACCGTGTCACCAACATTAAATGGATACAATGAGGAACCATTAACAGGTAAATAACTGACAACATCAACTTCATATGATTTATTATCGATGTCTTGATCTAAACCACTTCTAGGCCAATCTCGAAATGGGTCGGTCATATCATTGAATAACATAATTAACCAATACCATTCAGAACTACCATATAATTTAGTGGCAACTATATCAGGTGTTTCGCCATACTGTACGACATATTCTTTGTACCCTTTCAAGTTACCAAAGGTATCTACAAATTTTACTCTACGAAGAATATCAACAACTTGCTTAGTGTCAGGAGTTCCACCAATTCCATTTGGAAAATTTGTAAACGATGATTTTGGAAATAATTTACTAAACATCAGACATCTCCTCTACGAAATATATTGTCCGCTGTATGGACTGCGATATCTTGGAATGATAATGTTATTTCAACACTCTGGAAGTAATCGTCACTTGGTGTTTCTACTTCAGATGAACCTTGAAGTATTCTACCATCACCTTTAAGTAAAGTAGTTAATCCGTTTGCACTGAAGTTAGTTGCTATTGATGTGCAAAATGCCATTGGAATATAAGGGAATCCGTTATCTGTACCTGAAGGTTGCATAGTAATTTCCCATTGATGTGGGAATTTAAATGCTGTATCTGTTTGTCCTCTAAATGCATCATTTATAGAACTTCCTATATCGCCGGCTAATGAAGTAAAATCGACATTACCCAACCCTGTTGTTTCAGGATAACATGTTTTCTTTAAATACTTTATTATAGAAACAATTGCTATGGCATCTTGAGCGTTTTTAGCAAAGAGGTTGAATGTAAAGTTATGCGATCTCAGTGATGGCCCATTAAACAACAATTCTTCTTTGGGATTTAATTTCCTACCAAAATTAGCAGCAATTGCTTGTCCTACTCCTAGTACATCAGCACCTTGAGCCGCAGAACCAATTAAATCCACCACTCCTCCAATCACATCACCATTCCCCATAAATCCGTTAGCAATTTTAGCAATTCCACCTTCTTTAAGTAAACTAACTTGATCGTAGTTAAACGTATCTGTGGATGAAATATTATTAGGAACTGCTAAACGAATTGGAGGCATAGTTGTATTATTTAATGGAGCAGCAACACCAGCCTTTTTTCTTTCTAATAATGTTTTATATGGTCTAGGTTGCATTTGTAGATAAGGCGTACCAGCCGTATCTTGATGAACGTTTGGGGGATAACTTACAGACCTTGCTGCTAGTTGTGAAATACTTTGTCCGAATAATCCCATGAATTGTTCCCTATAAATAGTAGTATGGCATATAAAACAAAATACTCACCAGAAAATCCTCAAAAGTATATAGGTAACCCAAACAACATAATTTGTCGTTCTTTGTGGGAACGTAGAGTTTGTAGGTTCCTAGACGAAAATACCAAAATTATTCGATGGGGTTCTGAAGAACTATATGTTCCATACTACTCTCCTGTCGATAGGAAGAACCACAAATACTATCCCGACTTCATCCTGGAAAAGGCAGATGAAAACGGAGAAGTAAAAACCCTTGTAGTAGAAGTGAAACCCGAAAAGCAAACCAAACCACCAAAACAGCCTAAAAAGAAGACTAGGAACTACCTTCGTGAGTGTATGACCTACGAAACTAATATGGCTAAATGGAAAGCAGCAAAAGAATATTGCGAGAAGAAGGGTTGGGAGTTTATCGTAATTACAGAACTTGATATTTTCTCTAAGTAAGGCATATATACAGAGGAGAAAATCATGACAGGATTTAACGCCAGCCAACTCAATGGAATTGATAGACTTGCCTTTAGTTCTTTATCAAACAGAACCAAAGGTAGCACAAAACCTGTTTTTCATAAGCACACATTTGATGTCATTATAACTCCCCTTGGAACAGATGTTGCCCAGTTAGGATCATTTAATACAGCAGATGGTAGTATTGTTGTTTTAAATTGTACTATGCCTGGAAAGCAAATAGCAACGAACGAAAAAGTTATCTGGGGACCAGCATATAACGTTCCATATGCTAGAGTCTACAGTGGTGACTTTGAAATGACAGTAATGTATGACAAGTCGTTTCATCAGTATATCAACAGTTGGATGAATTTAGTTATGAGTTCCCCTGGCGACAGAGCGGCTTATTATGACAACATTTTGGGTTCTATTCAACTCAGAATGTATGATCAAACTAGAACCAATTCAACTACATATACACTGGAAGATTGTTTCCCAATAACAATAGGTGGTATTGATTTAGATGCAGGATCACAAAACACCTACCAAACTATGACTGTATCGTGGTCCTTTAGAGAATATACATTAGGAGATTGAAATGAAGTTAGTTGATATGCTTAAGTCTGAGATACCAGAATACACTGTGAGCGTGAATTCAAATAAAATGAAGTTCAGACCCTTCTTGGTGAAGGAAGAAAAGAATCTGTTATTAGTTGTAGAAGAGGGAGAGATGACCGATGTCATGAGGGCAATTAAAAATGTCCTAGAAAGTTGCTTTGAAGATTTAGACACCAGTAAACTTGCTATGGCAGAAGCAGAATATCTGTTTCTCAAGTTACGACAACGATCAGTAAGTGATACGCTAGAACTATTGTATCGCCCTGGCGGAGGCAAAACACCCAGTAAGGTTAGTATAAATCTGAATGATATTGCCTGTCCAAAAAGAACAAAGAAGACAGGCAGTAAAATAAAGATTACAGATAAGATTTCTGTGAGTCTAAAAGATATTACATTGGACGATGTTATTCGTGAGGGTGTCAACATATATACACCAACTAGAGAAGAAAGTATCAAAATTATATCAATCATGATAGATCAGGTCACTATGGATGAAGAGGTATTGAGTTACACTGATATTTCGGCTAAAGACAGATTAGATTTTGTAGAGGCTATGACAGAAGAACAGTTTAGTAAATTGGTGGCATATGCTAAGGATGCACCTGTACTAACTTACACATACGAAAAGGATGATGTAGATTTTACATTAACAGGACTAAATGATTTTTTCTCTTTAGTGTCTCTCACATAAACTTAGAGACATTCATGAAACTAACCTTTCAGTTAATGCACCACTACAACTATTCATATAGTGATATCATGAACTGGATTCCGTGGGAAAGAGAAGTATACTTATCCCAACTACAACGATGGTTACAGGAAGAGCAGAAAATAAAAGCACAAAACAAAAGGTAAGCCATGCGATCATCAGACGAAGCAAATATTAAACGCCAAGAAAAGACTCGTAAAGAACTTCAATCATTTCTTAAACTTGCAAGTAAAAATGAAAAGAAGGTCGGGAAGAGTCTAGATACGAATTCTAGAGGTGCTTTGACTGCTAAAGGAAGAAGGGCTCTAAAAAAGAAAGGCCCTCAAACCAGATCAGAAGGTGGAGAACTAGAGGGCGAACAACTTGATAGTATTGCGAGTGCTGTTGGTGGTAGCATCAGGGGAGCCGCAGAAGGACTCGTAGATTCCGCAGTAGATAAAATAACTCCTGGCGTATTAAAACCTGCAAGAGATTTTCTTCGTTTAAGGGGTGATCAGAAAAAGACTAAGAAGTTACTTGCTACTCAACGTAAGAAATTTAAAGCAAAAGTAGACGAAGCAAATGTAAAGTATCCAGGCGCAGCAAAAAAACTATTCGACTCGTTCCTCCGAAATTACAAGGGTGATCCTGCTGATGCTTATGAAGCATTTCTTGATACACTCATAAAGGCTGAGAACGTAACTAAAGACTCATATGAGTCTTTACTAGAAACCATAAGTGGTGGTGCAGATGATCCCGATGTTTTAGATGCTGCGTTAAAGGACTCAATGGAAGATGCAGGCGTTGACACCCAAGGAAAAGGTCTAGGTGGACTAAGGTTTGGTGGTCAAGACATCTCACCTAAATCATCTGGTGGCGGAGGTGGTGGAGGTGGTGGTGGTGGTTCTGAAGTAGAAGCAAAACTCGAAACAATGATCCAAGTTCTTGGTTTCATAAACAACGATGTCTCTAAAATAGCAAGTGGCGCACCAACCAAATTAGACAAGAAAGAGAATAAATTAGAAGCAAGTAGAAGTCAGTCTAGCGTTAATACTATAACCGAAGTAGTAGGAACCGGAGGAGAAGGAGAATCTGGTGGTGGACTTCTTGGTAGTCTTGCTGGAATGGCAGGATCTATCACTGGACTTATTGCTGGTGTTGGTGGGTTAGGAGGAATTCTTGCAGCACTGGGACCAGCCGCAATAATAGCAGGTAAAGGACTTGCAATAGCCGCAGCCGCAGGAGCAGCAGCATATGCAGGATATAAAGTAGGTGGATTATTAAACGACTTAGGTGAAAATATATCACAAGGTCTAGGTTTCGATCCGGGACAGTTTCAGGATGGATTAGTTAATGTTGCACTAGGACCGTTGGGGATGATCCCCGGAGTTAAGAGTATGCTTGGTTTAGGGGATGTTAGTGAACAGATGAAACGGGAGAGAGAAGGTGGTGTGATGAAAGGTGCTATTGATCAAGCAGAAATTGCTGGACCCTTAACTGGAGATGATTCTAAGGAAGCAAAAATTGCAAAATATGTTCTTCCCACCCTACAAGCATCATCTTTCATACCAGAGATGCTTGAACATAGAGCATTAGCAAACCCCGGAGTTGCAAAAAAGGTATTGGCTCTAAACGCATTCAATCAACAAAACGGTTCTGGTGTAAGAGTATCGGAGAAAAAGATAAAAGATTTTATTGGACAAGCAGAAGGAGTAGGACCACTCGATTTAGCATCTATTGAAGCAAGCGGAGATAACCTAACTTCAATAGCACCATCAGCAACTACAGCCGTACAAACTACGGCTGCAATAGATGCAAGTACTGCTTCGAATGTAGGAATGTCAACTGGTGGCGGTGGCGGCGGGGCTGCTATAGTTGACGCTTCGAGTAGATCATCTTCAAATACAACGAATAATAATGTACAGACATCGGGTGTAGGACAAGGCGATTCTACGATAAAAGCATCACTAATGAAAAATGGCAGTACGAATGCTACACAGAGGGCATAATAGAAAAGGGGAGTGACCGAAGTCACTCCCCTGATCATCTCTCTCCTCTTATTCACTCATCATCTGCTGCGAGTTTGTTGAAGAAGGACAGTGCGTCCTCTTCAGTCTCAGCAGTGGGAGCGGCCGCGGGAGCAGTAGTGACTTCAGGCTCACTAGTCTCTGCGGTCTCAGTAACAGCATCATCCCGTGTGGAACGAACATCGTTACCAAGAACGTCATTGAGACGTGCCTTGAGTTCCTCGTATGACTTGAACTCACTGGGAGCAATGATCTCTGCGAGAGAGTGTTCAGACTTCCAGAGATCCTCAAGACGAGAATC
>Ga0209535_1000086_pt1 | contig 54641 bp, 80 predicted proteins | sample LinPmetageLP28_FD_184041 | JGI IMG/M metagenome (GOLD analysis project Ga0209535, IMG submission 184041) | Marine viral communities from the Pacific Ocean - LP-28 (SPAdes) (version 2) | ecosystem: Environmental > Aquatic > Marine > Oceanic | place: Pacific Ocean | collected 2009-08-22 | reverse complement strand
CCTTAATAGGTTCTGGATCATCATCTTTATTGGATAACTGTTGTTCTTTTTCATTTCTTCTCCATTCAAATGTGTATTGACTTGCAATAAGCAATAGTACTGCTAGTGGATCAAATACAAATATAATAGTAATTATCACCCAACGCACAGCCTGTTCTAATATATCTCTATCTGCTTCTTCGTATATAAATTCTGCAATATATTTAATAGGACCAACTTCAGCTTCTAGCTTTCTATACTCTGCTTCTATAGTATACTTTTCTTCAGTTAATTCGTCTATCAATTTATTAGCATCTGTAATACGTAGACTTTGTGCATCGATGATTGCATCAACATCAATACCTCCATCTACTTTTATTTTTTCTCTTAACTGTTGAATAAGTGACTGACTTGCTTTTACTTGTTCATCTGCACTAGCTCTTATCCTAGCAATTTCATCTCTAGCAGTAGTTACTATTGGAGATTCTGTTGCACGAACATTCTCAATCTTAGTAAGCATCTGTACTTCTCTGTCTTTTAGTGCAGGTATTTGTACATTGCGTATATCACTTACAATGGTACTAAGTCTTGTACGTTCATTGTCTACTGTAGTTTTTGCTTCTATTCTTAATTGTGAGATTTGTTCTTGTAACTCACTAATACGTTCTTTTTGCAATCCAATCCAAGTATTAGCACTACGTCTTGTGTTTGGACCTGCTTCGCCGTCTGCATTTGAACCTATTGTTAATTGTGCTTGTTTAATTTGCTCACGTTCGTTACTTGCAATTTGTCCTTCAACTTTTGCTATTGTGTTTTTAATAGTTGCAATCTGTGCTTGTATTGGATCTATGGCACTGTTGTCAACATCTAATCCTGCAATAGTTACTTCGTATTCTTTAGCATTATTATCTAATCTTACTAGTTCATCTGTAATTTTGGTTAATTGGTCTTCATATGGTTTGGTTCTATCAGCATCACTTGTTCTAGCATCTGTAATAATTTTTTGTTGTTCTGCAATTGCAGGCTTAATACGTTCGTATGCATTGTCTATACGACTTTGTTCTTTTTCTATTTGTGCATTGATATCATCATTACGATTACCAGTACTGCTTTCAGCTTCATTTATTTTTGTTTCAGCTCTACTAATAATAGCTTGTTGTCTAGCAAGTTCAGTTTCAATACGTGCTACCTGCTCTACACTTTCAATACTAGCACTGGTCTGTTCAATATGTGCTTTACTAAGGAAACCAAAGATACCCATACTGGTAATAAACATTAGTACAACAACTGCAATGGCCAAATAGTATCTTAACCACCAAGCGGCACGTTTCCAATGTTTGTGCAACCATACTGCGGTAACTAACTTACCAACTTCTAATGCACCGCCCATAATCATAATAGGCACAGCCGCCGCGGCGAATATAGCTACCAGTCCTGCAATACTATAATATATCGCAATAGCACTAATACAAAGGGCTGTTATAAAAACTAATAGTCCTAAAAACAAAATTTAATCTCCAAACTTATCGGCGTAGCCGTCTTCTATCATTTTCTGATTAACATCTGTTTTGCTGTTGCTTGCATCTAATGTATAAAGTTTTCCCATTATTCTGCCAGCTTTACCTCGTTTATTCATGATTGTCTCGCAGATGAAATCTTGACCTAGTAATTCTGTCAGTTTAGTTTTTGCCGCAACGGCATTATTTTTCTTATTTTCATCTGTAGAACGAATGTCATCTACGTTGACTCCGTATAATTTTATTCTCTGTCTGATAGTTACGTTGAAACCTAAGTCGATAACTGCATCCACTGTATTTCCGTCTATCACTCTAATTGTATTGCATTCATATGTATACATGCAAAATCCTTTATTCATTTATACTATTTATCGGAATTCACACGATTTTGTTGTTGATTTGCGAACCAGTCACGGGCTATCGGACTAGTTGGCGGCGAATCAACAAAAGCTCTGATTGCTTTTTCTATTTGTTGAAAGTTTCCTTTACGGTCTGGATCTTCTAGTCCACCACTGTTATCAACTATATAAAAATTTTGATTTCCAAATAATTGTTGGAACTTCATCATATTATCTTGTACACTAGCCCACATTTTGGATACCATTTCAGCTGGTAACTGGCGGGGTCGCATTTTATTTCTTTCTTGAGCTACTTCTAAGTTGGTATTAACAAATACCATTATTGTTTCATAACCAAGAGTTTCAAGTTTTTGTTTTTGATCTCTTGTTTTAGCAACATCTTTAGCAGTGCCATCAATAATAACACCCAGTCGACCCGCTAGATAATTTTTTTGTCTAAGTAAAGTTAATCGTTTGGCTTTTTCTCTGGCCTCTTGTCCTTGTGGACTAGCAACTACATCAGGATCTTTTAAGTCTAAGTTTTGTAACTGAGCTAGCTTTTCGTATACATCATCACTGTTTACTACTTTAAGTCCAAGTCGACTATCGCCCATTAGATTAGATACAACAAAGCCCTTTCCTGAGCCAGGGCCACCAGCTAAGAAAACGGCTTTAAAAGTATGAGGATCGTTAGGACCCTCATCAATTATAGTATTAATTACTTCATTTATTAACATACATATATTTATGTTAAAATAGGCTTAGTCCCATCTGTAGAATATATGACTACCGATCCTACCAACATGGTTCATACCTCTATCATGTGCCCAACGTGGCTTAACATATGTTGCATGATAGTGTGTTGCACCTTCTGTGATACCTCTGTGTTTATTAGAATATAGTAAACTTCCAGCTACATACTGTGCAGTAGCCCAACCTGTTTCATCATCAGGAATATCGTCTTTACCATCACAGTACCAACTAAACTGACACCTATTCCTAATAGGATTAAATATTCTTTCGTCGTCGGATAGGTCAGGATCTTGTTTTGTTTTCCAACTTTCTTTAGTTGGGCCTTGGTATACTACTTCGCAAATTGTATTAGGATATCTATCATCTCTGACTCTGTTTAATACAACATCACTAACTGCATACATACCAGCAAGATTGTCGCTTCTAGCTTCATAGTATACATTTAAAGCCAAACAATTTGCTTCGCTGTCACCGGGCATTATATCTGGATATAGTTGAGTATCATCATCATCTGGTATAACTACAGTTGCTAATTCATCTCTTTCATTTTTTAATAAGACTTGAATCATATTTGTTTCACCTTTGGCAATTGTAGCCGGAGATGATGCTATAGCTACAAATGTCAAAATAACCGCCGCATTCATTGCAAATGTGGTAGCTGGTATAATATATCTATACATTACTCTGCCTCTTTTATTTTATTATTATGTGTATTTACAATTCGCCAAAAATGATTCGCTCTCTTACTTTACCTGTGTCGTCGACAAAATCGACTGAACCATCTCTAACGTTTCCTCGTTGCTTCAGACCATGTTTATTTTTTGTTAATTGTTTCATATGTCTGACAGCTTTATTTTTATCTCCAAAGAGATCACAACTTTTGTTTTTTACACCGCCATAATTGTTATAAAAAACTGATTCAACTTCATATGTAGCCATAATATATACCTCGTCCTTTGTATATAATATAATACTTTAACTACTATATGTCAAGTGTAAATTGATAGTCTGGAGCATTTTCTGCTTCGAACTGTTCTACGATTGCCTTCTTTTTGGAAATCATATGCTCCAGCGAATACACTGCCATTCGCTTCTCATCACTTGCTCCTTCTGTCAAGTTAATGATTGCACTTTCCAGTGTTTCAATATCTTGCAATACTTCGTTCATCGTCCACCTCCTACTGGTGATACCCATTGAACCAAATCAAATGGATTTTTACTGTTGAAAATTGAACACTGAAATCCTGTCTTCTTAGCGGCTTTTACAGCCGCCGCCAGTGTTTTATGACTGCTATGAGTATATCCAAAATTTACAAGGAATACATCAAACATTAAGCAACTTCCTTCCATCCAACACTGGCACAAACAAACTGTTTACCAGTTTCATCTTCGACAACATCAGCAACACTTACTGAATACATCGGAGCCAGTCTCTCAATGTTTTCTTCAGGACCAATGTTACCTACTTCAAATACACCTTCAAGTCCTTCAGCAGTTATGTTTGATACATGAGTGTACCAGTTATTGTCCATTGCAGTTTTTGCTAACGAACCAACATTTTTAGCAAAAGTCATATCCAATTTAGATTTATGCTTAGGAACACTGTCATGCCCTTGTGCATTAACTTTGTTATGCTCTGCTTCTGTTAGATGTATTTGGAAAAGTTTAAATTTCATTGTGAACCTCTTTGTTAACTTACTCTTATACTATAACACCAAGATGTCTTGTTGTCAACCTTTTTCTACTATGTCCATAGCCCATTGATCCCAAGGCTCATTTTTTGTAGCTTTCAATAAGTTAAAATCAACTTCATAACCATCTGCTAAAACATCTTCTAGCATTGCATCTTTAATAACATTTAGGTTAGCTTTGTCGTTTGTGTCGATCCAAAGTGTTCCATGCTCCCAATGCATATTTGGAGAAGATGCACCTAATTCTGCAAACTGTTTTTCTATAGCAATAATTGATTTTGTTTCTAAACCCATTGTGAGCTCCTTTGTTAGCGTATACATATACTATAACACCAAGAGCTCTTGTTGTCAACCTTTTTCTTCAGGTTTTGTTGAGAATTCTAAATTAAAATCATCGCCAGCTATTAGATCATCTATACTATAATCTATTGTGTATGTTTTATTTGGATCACCTTTGCGAATATCTGCAAACAATCTATCCAGTGCTTCGTCTGACCAATTGCTATCAGCGTCTACATCATTAACTATAATTTCTTGAAAGTTTTTCCATTGATAATAGTTTTGTATATCAACTGAATCACAAGGATCGAATCCTTCAGCTACCATATCTTTTAACAGTGCCTGATCATTTAATCCACTTTTGCGTTTAGCTCGCTCTACATTAAAATTAATAATATCTGCTGTCATTAATCGCACTCCGGAAATTTATGTTTTACTAGTTGTTGAATTGGGTGTAATTGACCATTCATATGTTGTTCAACATATTCCTTAGGTTCTTCAGTTCCCCATCTGTATATGGCATTTTTAGCCATATTAAATATTTGCCTTTTATTGGCATTTATTAGAGTATCTTTTGGATCGTCATCTCCAGTTTCGTGTAAGTATCTGAGTGCAAAAATTGCAATATCATCTACACTTAGTGGGACTTCTACCTTTGCCAATATTCTTCTGCCATTGCCAGTGTCTTTTGACCTCATTGTTTTGCCTTTCTATTGCCTATGTTTAGTACTTTGATGTGCCATGACATCTCTCCATTCATTCTTACTATAGTAAGAGTTTATGGCAAGATGACTCGAATGTCAACCTAAAAAGATAAAAAAATTAACTTTTTGTTAACTTAATATTTATACTTCAGTTTTTGTGAATCTTACTTTCCAGTTAACTGTTTTACCAGCTTGACCTTTTACTCGTACTCTAAAAGCATTTGCAATTACTTCAGCACTTACATTCCAACCTGTGTAAGTTACAGTCCAATTGGTTGTATCTTGTGCTGGATCTAAGTTATTTCCAGTTGCATTAATAGCATTAAGAGCAGTATATGTATTTAAATCATATTCAACTACGTCATTTGCATTGTAACTGCTCATAGGATCCCACGGTGTTTGAGCTAAATCTGCTGTGCCACTACGTTGATAATCTACTTTGCTATTTGTTCCTACAATACTTTTTGTACCACTACTATCTGTTATAACACCTTCAACTTTAAATGCTTGCTTTTCTCCAGTAGTAGCAACACCTAATGCTTTCATTTCAAAGAACCAAGTTTTGCTTGTAGCTGGTTCGGGATATGCACTATTAAACTGAACTGCTAGTGCTGTACCATCTGTTGTTTGTGTGCTACCACTAGTTAGTACATCTGGATCTCCACTCAAGTCAACTGTATCTGTACCTTGTGTAATTGTCACACTATTGTCTGTACTGGTTAGTGTTCTAAATTGGAAAGTATTAGTGCTACGTTGTTTGAATACTTGACTTCCAGCACCTACGTTTGCACTTGTAATGCTATCACTAATTTGTATCTCTGTGCCACTTGTGGTAAGTGTAATACCACCAGTTTGTGTTAGTGTTCTAAATTCTAGTTGGCTACCAGTAACTTGTTTAAATACCTGTTGTCCACTGCCTAAGTTTAGTGCAGTTGTAATAGTACCCGAACTTCCTGTTTGCGTACTAAGTTGTTTCCAACTATTAGTATCTCCAAAGTATCCTTCAATTGAATGTGTATCTGTATTGTATCTTATTTCACCAACTTCTGTATTTGGTCTTTGTGCAGTAGTACCTGCTGGTATTTTTATAGCCGCTGTACCTGGTAGTCTGAGATTGTTATCTAAATCGATCTTAATGTTACCACCAGCACCTGTGCCATTTGTAACTTTAATTGCACCACTTACACCTTCTATTTCTCTAGCACGACTTATACCACTATCTTTTACAATAACACCGTTACCTGATTCAACATTTAAATTGTTTAAAAAGTTAAACAGTGTGCTTGTAGCTTGTTGAAAATCTGCAACTGTGCCTGTATTATTGGTAGTTGTATCTTTACGTGTAAAGATTGTAAGTATATCTGTACGAATAACAATATCATCAGTAGATGTACTTGCACCAAGCATACCTGCTTCACTGTTTACTACAAATAAATTATTACCTGAGTTATTGAAGTTATTAATTACAGTAGTGTTACCAGTTGTGCCACTTGAGCCTGCAATGTTACTTACATCAGTAGTAAGTCCTCCAGCATTATATCCAGGACTATTTGGTGTAGTTGGACTAGTTCCGTCACTTTTTCCTGAAGTTTTTTGTGTATAATTTGCTGTATAGCCAATAATGTTTCCGCAGTAATCATACACAGGTGTTTGATTGTTTATATCTGGTGCGGGGTCATCATCTTTTGCTATAATATCTAATAGACTTTGCTCAAGTAATAATTGAAAAATATTACTATATTCAATTACGTCACCTTGCAGTATTCGATTGCCATTTGAATCATACTGATGTCCAACACCCGCTGATCCTGTACTTTGCCCTAAACTATATTGTACTGGATATCCACTTAGCCTGTCATACAGACCTTTAAGTTGAGATACCATTCTTGCATTACCTGCAACACCACCGCTGTTAGGGTTGTGTAACACTCCCATTTCAGTGTTACATCCACTATCAGGTGTGCCAAACTGACTTCCACCTTGACTGTAACTACCTGATATATTATTTTCAAAATCAATTAAACTTGAAATAGATCCAGTAACACCATTGATATCTGTTCTAATACTATCAAGAACACTTTGTCCTAAACTACCAGCATTAATTGAACCAATATTGCTTGCAATAGTACCTAATATTCCTCCATTAAACACACTTGCATTAAACCCGCCACTTGCACTGATACATGCACAGGTTTGTCCGGGAGCAATACTTCCTATATCATCTATTAGTTGTTTACCTGCACCAAGAAAACTTCCCATTGCACGTTCTAACATATTTGGGATAGCAATAGGATCTACAGGAGTACTACAAAAGTTAATCATATTAGCAACGTTTTGTGCTTCTGCTAGTACACCATTTAGTCGACCTAACACTTCATCAAGTTTGGTGTGATCCATAAACTGTTCCATACCAGACTGTAAATCAGTTAGTGCATCTTTCAGTTCTCCTTGCAAACCTGGAATACCAAGTAGTGCATTGATGTTACTGTGCATACAAAGTTGTATATTAGGTAACTTTAACCCATTACCACTAAGCATACCACACAATAATTCACGCAGAGTAAAACTGTATTCAGCACTTGCTACAATTTTTAAATTCTCAGATCCTGCGGCATTAGTACCACTTATATGATGTCTAGCATCTAAGTACTCATTAATATCGTTAAGTCCATTTGGAAAGTCTTTAAAACTCATTATCCACTTCCTGCACGTACATTAGGGCTTGCACTACTAGCGTTTGGAGAACAATGAGCTCCACCTGGTATAGGACACAATGCGTCTGCACTAGCATTATCTCCATTTAATATTATTGGAATACTACCTGCTCTGACCTTACCAACAGTTTCACTTGCTTTTAAACTGCCACCACCATGGGTATTGGTGTCTCCATCTACACTAATAGGTCTGCCATTTACTCTAACATTTGCTATTCGTGTAACAGTAGAAGCACCGCAACTACGGCTGTCGCCTTGTCTGTGTACATAAGCTGTCATACAACTATTTATAGTTTAAAATTAGTGTTCGCTGATGCTGGTGCAATACCGGTTGTGTTTTGTATGTACGCATCTGATAAACTTTTGTTTGGTTTATTAGTTGTAATTATGTGTTCCTTTTTAATTGTAATAGGATCACTACTAGTCGTATCAATGCTCATTAACCATGGAATAAGCATTGCTTGTCCATTTTGTGGGTTAAGTGTAATTACACATGGCTTTACGACTTCTATATCACCATCTTGTGAATCGAACCTACCTACAATTTCTTCACCTGTGCTTACTTTTACACAGATTGTTTCACCTTTTTTATAACTTGAATTCACTAACATCTATAACTTCTCCTATGAGTTCTTTTACATATTTTGGATCTAACCGAACGAGTGCTTGTCCTCCACCTTCAACTAGTAACTTTCCGTTATGATAAATTTGAGGCATAGTTCTATGTCCTTCACTTATTAAAAACTCTCTAGCTTCTGTATTGGTATCCACTCTAATTTCTTCGTATTTAAATCCGTTCTTTTCTAAATATTGTTTAGCCATTGTGCAATAATGACACAATGGCTTACTATAAACTGTTATCACAGTTTCATTCCTTGGAACGTACTTCCGTTTACATCTTGTTTAGTTCCGCCAATAACATAGCTACTAATTTCAGTTTCTTGTGGTGCTACTTGTACTTCTGCACCTGCAATCCATTTTTGTGTCCATGGTAAAGGATTACTTACACCTTTGTATGGACTTGTTAGTCCTACAGCGGTCATACGTTTGTTTGCAGTCCACTCTACATATTCACCTAATAGCTGTGCGTTTAGTCCAATCATTGACCCATCTTTAAACAAGTAATCTGCCCAAGCCTTTTCCTGGTCCACTGCATCAATAAACAGTTGTACCATTTCGTCTTTGGTTTCCTCTTGAATTTTAGCAAAGTCTGGATCATCTTTTGGCATTAACTTTAGCAATGTTTGTGTACTACCCAAGTGTACATTCTCATCACGACAGATTAATTTAATAATCTTAGCATTGCCTTCCATCTTTTTAAGTTCAGCAAACGCCCAGCTACATGCAAACGATACATAAAAGCGGACGCCTTCGAGAATGTTTACGCTCATCATTGCTTTCCAAATTAGCTTTTTAAGCTCGTACTTGTCTACTACAATCTTCTTACCGTTAACTGTATGTTTGCCTTCACCTAGTAGATTGTACCACATGCCCATTTCAATAAGATCATCATAGTGCTTGCTGATATCGCCTGCACAATCCATAATTTCACTGATGTCCATCATACCATCAAAGATAATACTAGGGTTTGAATACACATTACGAATAATATGTGTGTAACTGCGACTGTGGATAGTTTCGTTAAATGTCCATGTTGTTACCCAGTTTTCAAGTTCAGGTAAACTTACTAGTGGATTGAAACTGTCTGCAGGAGCTCGACCTTGAACACTGTCCAATAAGATCTGGCGTTTTAAGTTACTGGTAAAGATATGCTGTTCGTGTTCAGTTAGCTCTTTAAAATCTTTTGCATCACGTAGTACGTCTACTTCTTCTGGTCGCCAGAAAAAGCCAAGTTGTTTGTCTGTTAGTTTATCAAACTGACGATACTTCAGAGTATCATAGCGTTGGATATCAACGCCTCCGTTTGGGTCTAGGAACATCAGACTTTCGAGGTGCTTGTTCCGTTGATTTGCATTTAATACACTCATTTCTTCTCTTTCTTATTTTATATTGTACAGCTTTCGCAGTCTTGATCTTCTATTTCATAGTCGTCTACAGTTATATTACTTGATTCATTTAGTTTGTCAATGTCTAATTCGCCTTGCCCGTCATATGTGTTAAAATAATACAACTGCTTGCCGCCGTATTTGTAAAAGATCATTAAATGTCTTAGCATCTCACTCATGCTAATCTTTTCATCTTCATAAAATACTGGATTATAACTGGTGTTTACACTAATGCCTTGGTCAATATACTTTTGTAATACTGCCATAATACTTAGATAGCCTTCTGGGCTACGTTGATCCCATAATAATTCATACTTGTTCTTTAGCTTGTGTATACTTGGTACCACTTGTTTTAGCACACCATGTTTACTTTGCTTAACACTTACAAGACTGCGAGGTGGTTCAATACCGTTTGTGGCATTGCTTATTTGTGCTGATGTTTCAGCTGGCATTAGTGCCATTAGCGTTGAATTTCTAATTCCTGTACGCTTGAGTTGATCTCTTAGTTTTTTCCATGGCATACGTTCTTTGTGTGGTACTAGCTCGTCCACATCTTGCTTGTACGTTTGGTTAGGTGTAAGTCCGTTATGATATTTGGTTTGGTCACTCCACAAACATGCACCTTGCTCTTCTGCTAGGTCTGCACTTGCTTTGATCAAATAGTAACTCCATGATTCAGCAAACTCGTCAATCATTTTCAAGTCGGGTTGTGAGTATGTCATATTATTTTTTGCCATCCAAAATGCCAAGTTAATAATACCAACACCCAATGGTCGTCTACCTTCTGTAGCAGTCTTAGCCGCTTTAACTGGATAGTCTTGATATGTTAATAGTGCATCAAGTCCTCTAACTGCTAGTTCACATGGCTTTGCAAAGTCTTCTGGCTTCTTAATAAGACCCCAATTGATAGCACTCAGTGTACATAATGCAATTTCACCTTCTTCGTCATTAAAGTCGTTAAGTGGTTTAGTAGGTAAATCAATTTCTGCACATAAGTTACTTTGTCTAATCGGTGCTACTTCTTCTATAAAGCTACTATGACTATTTGCATTGTCTACATTTTGCAAGTATATACGTCCTGTGTTTTTACGCTCTTCCATAAACTGACTAAACAATTCAGTTGCACTAATTGTTTTCTTGCGTAGTCTTGTATTGCGTTCTGCACGTTCATACAGTTCTTTAAACTTATCTTGGTCACTAAAGAACGCTTCGTACAAACCAGGAACATCGCTAGGTGAGAAAAGAGTTATTTCGCCGTTGCTAATAAGTCTTTCATAAAACAACTTACTAAACTGTACGCCATAGTCCATATGTCGCACACGATTGTCATCTGTACCTTTGTTATTTTTAAGCACTAGTAGGTCTTCTACTTCGAGGTGCCATATAGGATAATATAGTGTTGCCGCTCCGTTTCTCACGCCGCCTTGTGAACAACTACGTGTGGCACTTTGAAACATTTTAAAGAATGGGACAACTCCTGTATGATAGGCGTCACCTTTACGTATGGGACTGCCAAGAGCACGGATTGATCCTGCTCCAATTCCGATTCCTGCTTTTGCTGAAACATATTTAACGATGCTTGAAGTAGTAGCATTGATGCTATCAAGGCTATCGTCAGTCTCAATAAGTACGCATGACGAAAATTGGCGTTGTGGAGTTCTAACGCCAGCCATGACAGGAGTAGGTAAGCTAATATAAAATAATGAAACTGCGTCATAATAATCCTTTACCCATTGCAATCTTGTTTCTCTAGGGTATTCAGCAAACAATGTTGCTGATATCAGCATGTAAGCCATTTGTGGAGTTTCTTTGATTATATTTGTTACACGATTCTGCACAAGATACTTGCCACGCCATTGCTCCATAGAAGCATAGGTCATACTTTCATCTCTATCGTGCTTAAGATGTGAATTTAATTCATCCCATTCTTGTTCTGTATATTTTTCTAGTAGACTAGAATCATAAAATCCTTCGTCTACATTCATTTTTATTAGTTCAAATATATGCCACGGCTCAAAATTGCCATATACCATTTTACGCAAATGGTAACAGATTAATCTTCCTGCTACCCATTGATAGTTTGGTTGTTCTTCACTAATTAAATCTGCCGCACTTTTAATGAGTGTTTCTTGAATCTCGCTACTGGTAATACCACTATAAAATTGTAAACTACTTTTAATCTCTACTTCACTAGCACTTACACCATTTATATTTTCACATGCATAAAAAACTACCTTGTGTAGTTTTTCTAAATCTAGTATATCTTTATTACCATCTCGTTTGATTATTTGAATTTCACTCATTGTTGTTTTTCCTTCTCATCTGTGTATCTCTGTACTTATTGTCTATACGAAACAAGTTATGTATCAAGATTTGATTACATCTGCTATTGTTTTATTAAAACTAATCGATACGTTTTCGGTTGGTAGTGTACTTATCGATCCGTGTTCATAGTTAAGCAGATACTTATTATCAATCCATGCACATAATTTTTGTGTGCTATTTTCTTTACATGTGACAAACATCAGTTCATTTGGAATAGAATCATTGGCATAATAAATTGTATAACTCATTCCTAATGCAAGGCTATTCTCACAAAAGTTTCCTGTGTGCAACATCTCCCACGGTGTAGGCCAAGTATTGCTGTCTACTGGATCAATTGTAATACTGCTCAAAGGAGCCATCTTCCACCAATCCACTACAGTCTGACACACCTCCAATGTATTTTTGGTGTCCAAACCTTTTCTAAAATCTCTCCATTTGCTCAGCCGAATACTGGGTGCTTCAAACCAAGCATCATTTATTAATTGCTGTTCCAAAGTTGATACGTATATTTAAATTTACAGATTTTATTGTCAGCGTCAGTATATTGTAACTTCATTGTGTTTGCAGTTGCAATATTGATACTAAATGTGATGCCTACTGCGGCTGTTTCGGTATAGTTATCATCAATTGTACTTGTGCTCGCACTGGTGTCAGTTGCAAATCTTACTTGTCCCATTCTTACGCCACTTGTACTTTCCAGAGTATAATCCATAACTACTGCATTATAAAGTGTAGTATCTACTTGAAATCCAGTATCTGCGCCACTTCCATTTGCCGCAAGTTCAATACTACTAGGAAGTGTTACGTCACTATCAATTTCAATTTCACTATTAAATCTTGCAGTAATAGCACCTGTTGGGGCACTAGCAAAGGTAATAGTAGTTCCGCTTAATGTATAAGTGGAAGCATTTTGTTGAGCACCAGCGACAAAAATTGCAGTAATATTAGGCTTACTCAACGAAAGAGGAATAGTAAACTGTGTCAGTACACCATTACCTGTGCCAATACTAACACTATCATTGCCAATAAAAAGACGTCTTACATCTTTGGCATATCCCATCTCACCTGGACCTAGTAAAGGCAGATCAGTAAAGTTACCTTGTCTAACTCTTATTTTGCTTATTCTTGTTGTCGCCATTGTTTACTCCTGATACAGTATTTATGACAAGTTGTAGAACTCTTCTACTCTCTTGGCCCATTTTTCTGTCCATTGTTCAAATTCTTCTGGTCCTATTTCCCATAGTTGCCAGTCGCAATCTCTACTACACATAAAAATTGCCGCATGTTCAATTTTAGTTTCAAATACTTCATTGTGTGCCATAGCATAAGCTGATGCTTGCATAAAATAGTCATCAATCCATTCACGTTTCTTTGGTCTGTTAGTTTGTTTAAAGTCCATTATAGTTGGACGACCTTTGTATATACCCACTAGGTCTGTAGTACCTGCATATAATCCTGGATAGCACAAGTTTACTTCACTACCCCAAACTTCATCAATGTCAGATTCTACATTTTTAATAACAGTTTCTGCCATCATCTTGGCTTGTAACATATTTTTGCCTGTGTACTCTTTGTTAAGACTCCATGCTTCTAAGATCTCATGCATAACTGTTCCAACACTAGCGGCTTCAGTTACAATCTCTTGTGCTTTCTTTTCACCTACACGCTTTTTCCAAGCATTAAGGTGTGTCATGTCTTTGGTCTTACTGAGTATAGTTGTTACACTAGGCACAGGTTCGCCATAAGGATTTTCGTATAGACGTTTACCGCCTACGCTTTTGCGTTTAAATTCTTTGTAAGGATAGGGTGTGGTGATATTCAACATGTACTAAATGTAACACTGTTTTATCTCAGTGTCAATAGCTAATGACCCACTTTAAATTTTTATTTGTGGTTGTGTTTTTAAGTCTTTCAATTGAATATCCAAGATTTTGAAAGTACGTAACGACCTGTGTCATTTGATCTGATTTTGCTCTGTCAACTGTAGTGCCTGACCATACATTATAATATGCAACACTATCTGGACTACTTGCCGCATATGTTTGAGCAGTAAGTCCTAATGCTGTGTTTGCTGTACCTGCTCCTACAACAACTGTCCATGTAGTTGCCGCTGGTGCTGTGTATGTTAACACAAGATTGTTGGTTGCATTTTTACTAGCTACTAGCCCTGACACAGCCGCATCATTGATATCAGCTATAACTGCATTTAAGTTTAGACCACTTGTGCCTAATGTAATTGTAACTCCAGCAATTATTAGTGTTGGTGTACCTGTAATAGTTGGTGCCGCCGCACTACCTGTTATAGTAATTGTAGGTGTTGATTCAGTCATTGTTGTGCCGTCTGTTATTGTAGTTTGGTACAACCCATTTCCTGCATCTGTGATAACCTGTTTCATAAGAGCCTGTGTTTCATTGAATATTGTTAAATCAGCTCTAGCAATTGTTCTTGCTGATGTTTTGTTTATATAATATGTCACAGTTTATCATCCTTTTGTATTTGTTTTTGGGCCATTTTGCTTACTGTGTTATCTTCTGGACCAGCATCGGAACGGGGAATTGCTGTATCCAGTGTAACATCTTTTTTATTACTTGTGCCTACACTAGTAATTGTTGGCAACATATCAAGTAAACTTTGTATGCTTATGCTATGACCCATTGCACGAAGTTTTGCAAGTACCATGTTGGTTGGTATTTTAGTTTTGCCATTGGCTTTTGCCCTAGTAATTACTTCTTCTAGGTCATTTAAAATATCCACTTGGTCTTCACTTATAACTTCGTTAATCAACATTTACTGTGGTCCTATCTTCTCTGGTAATCCATTTTTGGCTTTTGTCTTGGCTTTGAATTTCCGTAGTAGTCGTTCCAGCTGTCAAAACCTTTTGGCGGAGCAGTTCCCATTCTAACTGGTCTACTAGGTTCTGTAGGAGGTGCCATTGGAGCCTTTGGAGCCTTGCTAGGCATGTCTGGCATCTCTGAATCAACATCCGGCATTGAAATTGGCGGAGTATATTTCTGCATCCTTGGAGCCTTATATCTCTTACGAGGACTAACCATGTCAAATTCTCCGATAATATTAATAAAATGCTCATTAGACATTTGGCCACTCTCTACCATTTTAAAGAGCCTGTCCTTACTCTCTAGAAACTTTTTTTCAGCTAACGCACCTTGCTCTATATTAGCTAAAGCACTTTCGCCTTTTAGTTCTCTGCCAACAGCGTTGTCCTCACCTGCCGCCGCTTCATCTCCGCCGAAATCGTCAGCATCCATATCCATGTCTTGTGCTCCATCCATTGGTGCTTCTGGATCCATATCAGTATCACTCATACCCATGTCAGTTGGCATAGCTTCTGCAGGTGCTTCACCTCTAGCAGTAAGTGTTGCATTTTCAACTGCACCTTTTGCAGTTTTCATTGCATCAAGTAACGCACCTAAGGCGCCATCTGCGGCAGTATTATATGCTTCAGCTTGTTCAAAACCTACTTGTTCTTTCATTGCATCTACAATTGGCATAAGTTTCTGAACTTGCATCTCTGCTACGTCTTCTACCATTCCTTGTAATTCGTCAACTAATTCTTGAGCGGCTAGCATTACTTCTGCTTGCTCTAGATCATCTTCCATTACAAAACTTTCTTTGGTCTGCATACGCTTACCATCGTTTCTTGTTGGTGCAATTTCTGTAATATATGTTTTAAGTTGATGTTGGATCAACCCTAGTTTGTTGTACTGTGGATTTTCCCAGTACTTGAGATCACTTTCTTTAATCGCTGTCATCTTAGCGTTTGTTGTAGACAGCATTCTGTTAAGTGACTCGTAGTTCATAGCAGATAAATCGACCTCGTGGTTAAAAGTATCAGCTAAAATCTTGTTCAACTTACTAACACTATGCTGTGCTGAGTTTAAATCATTTAGATACATGTTTCTATTCCCATTCCTTATAATGTATTTATAGTTTTTGCAATATTTGTTGTTTTGCAGTATGTAGTCGATTCTGTGCTTGACTCATTTTTGCTAACATTACAGCTTCATTTATAGAGTTCTTAGCTTTTGTCTTGTACATATAAACTTCATATAATGCATTATTATAATTGAGATCTGCTTTAAGCAAATCTTCTACTTTTGTATGCTTGTTTAGCATTAAATTCTTTACAATACCCATTGCTGTTTCAAATAGTGCAACGTCTTTATGAATAATTTTGTCGTCTTCACATATATTGTAAAATCTTTTTTGTTTATTACCAAACTTTTGTAGCACAATATCAATGCGATAATTTTGTACACTAATACTGTTTTCTGTAATCTTTTGATTGATTGCAATGTTTAGATCAACATCTTGCTCAGCACGTTCTGCTACAATTCTTGTAGTTTTATCTACACCTTGTAATTTTGATAATATATCGTGCATTGTTTTTGTTTGTTCGTCCATGACTACCTCACCATATTGTTCATATTAAGTTTATACGTCACTTGTTTTTGGTCTATATTTTTATCCAAAATTCCTCTGGTAACAAGATTACTTGCTATATAAGTCTCACGTTCTGTTAATTGTTTTTGTTCCAACACTGTGTTGTCTTTAAAATGTTCGTTAATAAATTTGTTTTCTCTAGTGTTGATCCATGTCATAATTCCACCTTTTGTTACTACTGTTTTCATTATGCTTGTCCTTGAGGTGGGTTAAGTATTCTACCAGGTATACCAGTTGGTATTTTTTTAGCTAGTCTATTCTGTCTACGCATTTGACTTGCTTGTTTGATTTGCATTTCTCTGTTTTGATCTTGATTACGATTTTGTAATCTTTTGTTCATATTTGCATAATCGTCTTGTTGGTCCCTGCCCATTGCGTTACCAGGTCTCATATTATAACCTGCTTCATCAGCTTTAACTTTTTTAGGCTTTATACTAGTCAAAGGTTTACTACTACCATAACCTTCAATAATATCCATTATCTTCATCTTTTTCTCCTCATAGGCTTGTTTAACCTTTTTAGTGCTCTACTAGCTGGATTAAATTTTTTAGTACGCTGTGCCTTACGAGCCATACGCTTGCCCATTTTATTTTTAGTTTTACGCAATGTTAATCTTTTTTTGATATCAATAGGTGCACCACATTGTCCGGGCTTGCTAACCAGTCTTCCTGCTCGTTGGCCTACCGAACAACGGTACTTACGAGTAAGATTTTGACCTTTTCTTGCCCACACCAACTGTGATTCAATCACATCAGTAATATCAAGTTCATTTAAGTTCATATGTATATTTATACGGAAATTAGTTCATTAACAATACGATGATTGTCGATAGTATACCTGCTGTTACGGTCGCGGCGGCACCGAGCATTATTTTATTAGTTGACTGATGATTCTTGACGTTTTCGTCATGCATAGTTCGCATCTCCGCATGAAGATCTAATACGGCCTTTTCGACCTTATCCAATCGTGTTTCCAATCCCTTGTACCTTTCTGCACAAAGATCAACATGAGCTTCTAAATTTGTACGCTCTAGCGTAGTAGTTCCATTTGACATAGATTTTACAATTCTTTCATCTTCTCTGTAAGACGTTCAGTTAGTATTTTATGTGCCTGTCAGTTTTTTGCCTAAGTTTTTGCCTACGTTGTATTTATTGTATCTGGTGATTATATTTAAAATACAAGTTAACTACTTTAGTACTAATTGTTTCGAAACTTTTTGTTTTTAATTCAGTAGTTTCTTCTAAATTTGTATATATTGCTACACCATCACAGTCGTTGAGCAAATGAAACGTTTTATTGCCGTTTTTACTGAATACATCGTTATGCTCTATACTAAAGTCTAATCTCCATACTGTATGTAGTCCTTGATACGCAATTCCGAACTCGTAATTTACTATATCTTGTGTCATTAACACCGATATCTTTGGATTAATTGGTTGACTGCGTAAACCTAGACTTTGTACAAGTGTATTTAAATTTTGTTGTTGATTAGATTGGACTATATGTGTTCTTGATTGGTTAACGTTTGTGTTTGTTATGTCAACCAGTGTATAAGCACTATAATGATGCACTAGAAAGATTTGCCAATGTCTTTAGTTCCGCCCATTACAGAGCCTTTCATTAAGGCTCTTCCCAAGTAGTATGAACCAGCTAGTGTAGCACCAGCTGTAGCAAGTGCCGCTAGTGTATCAGTTCCTTTTGTTTTTGGTACTTCTGCATTATGGGCATTACGTATTTCAAGTCCTTGACTTCTACTAATATCACGTACATAACTATACATTTCGCTTCTTAGTGCTTTTGTTCTATAAAATTGTAAAAGCCTTGTCATTACTAATTTCTTTTGCATACTGTTCAGTCTGGGCCAGTTTTGTGCTAAACGTCTTATACTTCTATAGTTACTGTTTTGTATATTCAGTCCACGCTCCAATTTTAAGAAAAATGTTTCGGGAGATACTATTTTTCTACCCTGTCTCATTAGGTTTAAAAATTGTTTAATTTGTTGTTCAGGAATATTAAGTCTACCAAGTTGCAGTTCATTTTTTTCTCCTGCATCAGTCATACCGTTTTTCAATGATGCAAGTGCAACATGTAAATCTGTACCACCTTGCATATAGTTAAACTGACTACCATACTTCATAGTTCTGTTTGCATAACTTTTAGCGGCTACAGCATAATCATTTTCATTGTATAGTATGTACATAGTAAGCATGTTTAAAAATGCTAAATCAGCCATATCACGTGCATTTGTTCCTTCTACACGATTTTTCGTACGAAACATTTTACTTTCGTTTAATGAACTTATAAAACTGTATTGTGACTCTGGTGTCTCAGTCATTTCGTGTCCACCTTGTATTTCAGACCATTGTTGTAATGTATATTGTTTATTCATGTAAGTATTTATCAAAAGCAGAACTAACTAAGTTTCCTAATCTTGTTGTATGTTCGAGATCTAAATGGGTTGTGACACCATTTACTTTTAACATACTCGAACCTATAATATCTATAAATTTCATATAATTAAAATCTAATTGTTCTATATCTGGCATTGCCCATGTAGGATCGAATTTGAGAAATAGCGAGAATGTACAACCTTTAACTTCGGATTGCAACAGTAAATTATTAATCAATGCATAACTGCTATAGATTGTATTTGTTAAATGACTGTTTTTTCCAATATCATTAAGATATTTTATGTGTCCACTTTCAAACGTTATATTGTATTCAAGTCCTCTATGTTCTAAGAAAAAACTAAGTTCAGGATTACTTAGTTCTGTTCTAAATAGTTTTGGTATGTCTTGTGTTCTATATAAAGTTCTATTATCTACAACTACTGGTTCTTCAAAACCTTCATGATGGTAAAGCATAAATCTAGGTTCCCATGTTTGTTGTATTATACAATGTTCATAATCTTTAAGTTTGTTTTGTTCATGCAGTGTTCGAATTACATGTGCGTAATTAATAGCGCCGCCTCCTTGAAAGCTATAGACTGTATAATCATAGTCTTTGGAAAGTTGATCATACCAACCAAAATCTGTATGTAATATTTCTGTGTTATCGGGTGCTAAACTGTATCTGCCAGCTGTAAAGCTACAGCCTAATATCAGAACTTTTGGTTTCATTTAGTTGGGAGTCCATTTGTGTCTAGGTACTAATTTAATCTTATCCCTAGTTGCCACATATCCTTCACCGCCTGTTTGGTCGCCTGTACTTGCTTTGACATCAGCGCCTGCATCGTCTAATTGGTCAATTATATTGTTCTTGATAGTTTGTATTTTAACAACAAGATCCAACATAGCATCTAAACCTTTTGTATCACCTGCTATTAGTTTTGTTTGCTGACCTTGGCTGACCTTACTGGTTTTTAGCCAATCGAAAAATCCTGTCCTGAGTTGGTCTAACTTACCTTGTTTGGTCATTTGGTTAACATAGTTATAGATTATTGCATCTTTTCTACTCAGTCCTTGCTCCGGCGCTAACCAATTGTCTATTATTTGTGCGTTCGCATTTGCCGTTGTAACTATATCCTGAACTGCACTTGTATCAACTTTGGGTTGATGTGTTACATATGTTTGTCCTAGTACCAAAACCGCATTACTATTAATACTCTTAGTGTCTTTGATTGGAGTACCTGTCTTATCTCCAAATGCATCATGGTATGTATGTACTACTACGCCCACTGTACTGCCCGCTATACGTTTACCTAACGCACTTGCCGGGTCAACAGTGTATGTAACTTTGTTAGGAGTGAACTGTAAGCCTGCTTGTGAGCTTACAACGGGCTTGCGTGGTGTATAAAGTAAATCTCCGTATACATAGCCTTTCATATCACTGGGTGTATTTGCTTCTAGTATATCAAACACTCCTGCCATTTCTCCAGCAAAGTCTTTACGCCAGTCTTCGCCTTGTCCAGTATTCATAATAAAGTCTTGTAATTGTCCACTACTGGTTGTTTTGTTTTTGCCCCAACCATTTTTACCAGTCATTACAAAAGTACCGTCTGGTTCTCTTCCCCAGAATATAGTTGGATTACCGTCCCATTTAATACTAACGTCTTTTGAATCTTGTCCTAGTCTTGTGAGTATCTCTGCGGCTTTTAACGCACCTCTGCTACCTTCAAATGTAACTAGGTCTTCTAAGTGATTGTACTCTCTACCTTTGCTGGTAGTAGCTTCAGTTAGAAATTGATTGGCTCTCATTATTCAAGCTCTTTCCAGTTTGCTCCACTACGCAAGTCTGCTAGCAATGCATCACCTTTTTCTTTACCCAATGCCGCCATTATAGCTTCGACACTGCCTATATCTTTTCCTGAGGCATTAGGGCCTAATAATGCTTTTGCTATTTCATCTATGTTACTGGTTATCAAATCAGCTTTCTTACCATTTGCATCTCTGCTAAACAATCCTTGATAAGGTGACCACAACATGTTTTGATTACCAGCTAATTTAGCTAGTGCAATCATTTTGTTTACACCTTTAAACTTACTACCTTGTGGAATACTATGTGTATGAAATTGTGCCGCATTCTCTGCATTAGGTACAACCATAATATCAATTTGATGTGTTTCATTACCAGCGGGTACTTCGACATGTACACTAGTACCACTCTTCTTTGTAGTAAATCCTGCTAGTCCGAATAACTGTTCTAGTTTTTGTCTAATAACTTTGTCTTCAGCATCTTCCATATTGAAGTGTTGCTTTAGTTGATCAACATCAACTATCATATCTAGGTCACCACTAATCTTTCCTACAGTAGGTGTTGCACCACTACCAATGGGAATAGCTTTAGTACCAGTCTTAGCTAGTACACTATTAATTGCTTTCATTAGTGTTGGAATTTTAGCATGATCGAAACTTACACTATTAGGAAATATATTTCCACCTTCTTTAACAGTCGCTCTCAGACTATCTCCAATAATTCTTTTAAGACGGCTACCTCGTTTTTTACGTTTTTTACTTCCGCCTAATATGTCTGCTATTCTCATTTACTTTACCAATACCTCTTTGAAACTTACGTGGATCTTTTGTTCTGATTGCATTTATTAATCGTTTGTTTAAATCAGCCGCTGTCTCCACATCAAAACTTTCGTTAATTAAATTAATTAAATTAATTGCAGTCACTATAATCTGTGTAGCATTTGATTCAACAATCTGCTTAGTGTCACGTTTTGGTGACATTGCATTTATTTCTTCCAAAATTGATCGTGTTTTTCGCTTCATCTTAATAGTATTTAGTAAATATCATTGCTGGAGCATTGGTGACTAGCACTTATGGCATTTGCGTATTTCTTGATTCTCAACTTAGGATCCGTTAACAATAAGAGCAAAATCATCAATGGCATGCAAGCACAAAACACAGGCTCAAACTAGGCTCATATTAATGACTCAACTTTAAAACACAGTGCTTGTAGTTCAGAATCATATTTAGATAAAAGATAAGGTACACTGCACCTTTGCTTCAGCACACATTATATTCAAAGTTTTGACACGTGTCAGACTTACTAATAAGATTTGCTCCATTCTTAATATGGAATTTTCTTGCCATTTCTGTAAGTGGACTTAACGTAACAAGTTTTTCTATGTTTTCTTTTGCTTTCATTAATACTAGCAATTCATTTACAATGGTTCTCCCTGCACCTGGTTTGTGGCTCCATACAGTATATGCTACTGCAATAGATCCGTTATCATTTTTATATTCTTCAAGTTCTTCTTCTGTCATTGGTACCTGAGTACAATAACATATACAAATTACAGCTGATATATCATCTAACACATAAACTTGCTTTCCCACACTTGTTTTTTCAATATGTGGTCTTACAGGGTCACCGGATAGTATATCCAGTTCATCTATACTAATTAATCTGATCACTACTCGCTCTTTCTTAACAAACTTTTAAGTCTGTCTGTTGCATCTATTTGTGGATTTGCATCCATATTATTTTCAGTTACATTTTCGCCTGCGGGTGCAACTGTGCTTTTTGTTTTTAGTTTTTGATAAATGCTAGTTACGCCACCATCATCTTGTTGTTCATCTTCATCTAAGTCTTCAATACGCAAACTATCCATATTGAACTTCAAATCCAGTTTACTTCCAACACCACTACTACTTCTAGTTTTCATAAATTGTATTTGTACTCTGCCACGCTCTCGCATTGCCCTACTGCTGAATATACCAATCAAGTTATCAGCAGTATTAATTTTACTTATACCGCCTGCAATGTGGCTGTGGTCAAATTCTATTTCATCAACTGCACTACGATTTAACTGAGAAGCAGTAATAAACAGTATGCCTAGCTCTGTTGCTAGGTTACGTAGTTCTTCACTAACAAACTTATCTTTAATAAATTGATCACTTGGATTAACTTTTACTGTAACTGGCATCATAAGATCCAAGTAGTCAACTAGTAGTGCATCAACATGTAAGTTGTTTTGTATCTGATATTCTCTCATGTATGCTTTAATATCATTAACTGTAGTGCCATTTTTCATTTGTATTACTTGTAGTTTACCTGCTTTCTTACTAGCCATCTTAACACGTAGTTCTACATCACCACTATTCTTCATTACGTCTTTGGTACTCATACCAGTAAGCATAGCATCTAGTCTCATAGCACACAATTCTTCACTAAGTTCCAAACTAATGTACACCACGTTCTTACCTTGCAATGCCCAGTTCAGTGCCAAGTTTTGCATAAACAAACTCTTACCACTACCACTACCACCTGCAAAGATGTTTAGCTCGCCTGGATTAAATCCTCCATATAGTACTCTATCAAATGTGTCCCACCCACTACTGTTCTGTCCTCTGTTGTCTTTAATTGCTTGAATACGTCCTGCTGGATCTTCCCAATAGTCTGTGCCAAAGTTTTTAGCAAGTCCTATTTCTGTTGCCGCTTTGATAATGCCTTCTACTGTTCCATATTCTTTGTTCTCAAGTTTGTCTGCACTTTCAAGTATAGCCGCCGCCAATGCTTTGTGTCTACAAAACTGTTCAAAGTTATCCATAAACCAATTTTTATGTTCTACTGTTAACTTGTCACGCACATCAGATATTTCAACACCAGCGACACCTTTAACTTGTTCCAGCATGGGAACATCATTATATTCGTCTGCATGCGATTTTATAAAGTCTACAGTATCTCTAAACTGCCTGTCAAAGTAACTGCTTTCTAATATAGCATTACAACGCACAAATAGATCCTTGTCAGCCAACAAGAATTCTAAGTACAGTTTTTGTAAGTCTGGTGTGTAATCTTCGCTCATAATATTCCTTTATTATACTACCTACATCTACTTTTTGCAAGTATTTTAATCTTTGTACTATTTTTCTCAATACTTTCTAGTATGCTTTTTACTGTAAACAATCTACCATAACGCATAACAGCATCATTTGCATCTTTTATGTCTGGTTCCCATTCAGGGAATGCAACACTCCAGCCACGTTTAATAGCTGTATTAATTGTATCTATCCCTGCTAAATCAAAGTCGGGTAATAATACAATGTCTTTATCTAACTCTTCAATAATAGTACATTGTGTATCACTAGGACTATTACCAGCTAGTGCAACACCTCCAACTTGTATTGCATCCAACTGTCCTTCTGTAACTATAATTATGTCATGTTCCTTTTGTGCGTCTAAATTAAACACAAAATCTTTCTGTTGTTGCAAATAGTATTTGGGCATGGCTTCTGGTCTATTGTCAGGACACCATCTTGCTGTATAGCCTACTATTTTATTCTTATATCTAAACGGCAGTATAACTCTACTAGCAAAATGCATATGTGGTGACCAATACCAATCTTTATGAAAGTCTAATCCACGCTTCATTAGATATGTACATGCTAGTGCTAGCTTATCTAGTTGTTTCTTATCTAGCTTATCCAATGGATAATTACCAATTTGATAACTGTCTTGTGGTAGCTGTTTTTCTTCCCAATCTATTTTTAATTTTTCAATACGTTCCTTAGGTATATATTGCCCAGCTATATCATTTGCTTCTTGCTCTCGCAAAAGTTCAAAGTTCATACGCTGAATATCACTCTCGTCAGTGCCAAATATTTTAAGTAAATCTGCTAGCTTTCCACTAATACGTCTACCATCACTCCATCCTGTTTTAAATCCACAGTTGAAGCAGTTGTATTGGAAGCTGTCGTCATGGAACATTACGCCTCCTCGTTTACGTTTATCTGGACTATGTCCTCGAGTAGAACACATAGGACAGTTACCACTAATCCATCCACTAGGAGTTTGCTTCCAGCCACTAGGCATCTGCTGACGAATAAAGTCCAATACTATCATGTTTTAATATTAACTTCTATAAATGACTTTGTCAAGTGTTCCTGCATTACCTGCATCAGGTGTATGCACTAATCTAACATAAGTGTACATACCTGTGAATGTATGATAATCAACTGCGGTACTAGCACTTACTGTGTAGCTTTGTCCAGTAATATCAAAAAAGTCACCGTTAAGTGGTTGTAAAACAATTGCACCTTGCATCTTATAAATGCCTGTATAGTTGGTTAAATGCACCTGCACAGTATTCAATCCACTCTTACTATTGTTTACTGATGGTCCAGCCATCTTGCCACCTACCCTATCATTACCGACAGAATTGAATACACTTACAGTTTCACTAGGTCTAAGTTGAGGTACTGCTCCATCTTTTATTTCTAAGACAAAAGTAATCCTACTGTTCTGGTCACTGGATCCGCCGTAATTTCCGCTGGTTCCTGTGACTGCATAAGTAACTATAAGATCATATAACTTAGCAGTTAATGCTTCAGTTTCACCGTGGTCTAACTTGAGTACAAGTTGTCCCTTATCATAATCTTGAGGGACTATGTTTTTAGTAAGTATACTAGCTTTTGAGCTTCTATCAAGTACATGAGCAGTGTAAGTTTTATTAAGTAACGATTGAGGTTTACCATCAGTATCTCTGACAAAAAAGTCAAATTCAACATTAAGTCCTCTATAAGCAATCAACGGTTGATGATTGTCTGGTCCGTAGTAAGTAGTACCACGTCTTGTTGGTACAAGCACTTCTGCTCTCTGGTTGTATTGATATATTGTTCCTTGATACATATGATTAATCCTTACTACTATTTATTTGGATAAGTAAAAACAATGAACAACATTCCTAAGAAATACCAAGATTTGTTAGACCAATTTCCATTTCTTACACTTGTAAAGTACGGCGGAAATGAATATGTGGGTATTATACAAAATAAAGATAACAATCTTGTAAGTATGTACAATTATGAAGGTATTAAAGATCTTCAAGACAGAATGCAATTTTTAGAATTAGGTGAAGAATGGTGGTGGGGAACTAATAGAATGATTCCTATCAACATTATCTTCAAAAATGACTTCGAAAAATACCGAAGTAGTTTGATTACCTTTAGTCTCAAAGATTTTGAAATTTTGCATGGACCTTGTATTAGCCTAAGTGACATTATGCAAAAGCGAGTTAAAAGACGTAACATACAACTGATTAGAAAAATTTAGTAACCTAACTGTTCACACATTAAATTGATGTGTACGACAACTGCCATTGCATAACTTACAGCGTGGGCTTTTTTAAAGTAATAAGCCTTGTTATCGTTTAATGGCTTTACCCATACTTCTTTCATTATCGTTGGCCACCCTTTGTCCTGAAGATGGCGTTTCGCTGGACGGATGATCGCTAGTGTTGCCGCTAAATGCTCTACCGATGTAGGTTTCAATTGTTTTAATAGTTTGTCGTGCCCGCTCAGATGAAACACTTTTTCGACGAAGTCTGTGTGGATTAATAACTCCCATATTGGTTCCCTTTCCATTAATTGTTTTAGATGATCATCATCTTTTACGTCTTTATATATAGTCAGATTCAACAAATCTAATTTGAAAAATCCCATACTATCAGCATCTGTATGTTCTACAGTGCATATACTCGTAAATGGATTGCTGGGCACTCTATGAAAATAAACACCAGTATTGTGTTTACGGTCTTTAAGCCTGGCTGGTACATGTTTAAAAAGTTTTAGTGCTTGTGTTCTATCTGCAAAATCTATGTCAATATCAGGCAGGGCCATCTATCATCTCCTGTACAAAATGTGCGTCATGTGGATTCATTTGTCGTTTCTTAGACCAGTAGTCAGCATCAATGCAGTTTGCAATCCTTGCAACACACTCACCTGGCATAGCGCCAATTGCTGTTTCTGCACGTTGACTTGTTATAATTATCCACGGTGATATCTTTCCCATTTCAATCCAGTCTGCGATTACATATCCGCTAGCACTTTCCCAAAATGTTTCAAAGTATTCTGTTTGTGAAGCATGTTCTACAAAACGTTCCAATGCACGTTCTACACTTTCACGTTTACAATGATCTTTTACAAACAACAAATACATTTTATCAGTGGGCCAATCTTTTAGTTTTGCTTTATTTTTAATAAGCCAACGTGTAAACTGTTCTTGGTCAATTACTTTGGTGTTCAAACAGTATGCACCAAACTTTACAAAAGCTGTGTAGTATTGACTGTCTACAAAGTCTTTGTACTCTTTGGGTTTACTTTGCATTTCAATTCTATAAAACAAATCATAACTACCAAAGCCGACCAAGACATCTTGATTATCTTTTGATTGCCAACGCCTTTTCTTTTCGCAACTATGTGCCAATAGAGTGCTTTCTTTCTGAAAACTCTTCTTGCAATAGTCGCATTTGAATGTACCTGTTGTCACTTTAATAGTTCCTAGTTGTGTTACCAGTTGTTCGGCTGTAGTCATTTAAACTTCCGGTCCACTATCTTTTTTCCTACATACAGTAATGCTATAACAATTACAATAACACCAAGTACAGTTGCTTCCAGTATTAAGTCACCTTGACTTGAATCTATTTCAATACCTTTTTCAGATATTGCAATTCTACAATCTTCGCATTGTTCATTCATTTTTTAAACAGCTCTTTAATTTGTTTCTTATCCATGCCCATTTCTTCAGCTAGATCTTTGAAAACTTGGACATCATTTGTACTTACCAATAGTTCTAGTTCATCGTCATTGTATATTGGATACAGTTCTTGTAGCCACTTCATAAGTTTACCTGCTTTACCTTTTCGTTGTTTACTTGGAGGTATCCACGGGTGAAATTGATTAGTACCCAACCCAACACACTGTAACAACTTATGTTGTAGTTGAGGATCACGTCTTAAGATGTTATAGTGTTTGTTCACAAGTTCATTTGTTAATGCAAGATAATGATATGCAATATCTTGATTCGTTGTTTGTACTGCACTGGTATAACGCATCAATATAAAGATGCCAACTTTCTTTTGTTCTTCTTCAGTTAAGCTATCCCACCAACCTTTATCACGTTGGTCGATTGCTCGCATCTCTTCTTTAATACTAAGTTTATCTACCATATTTCAAGTACTCTTCCGTTGCCTATTATTATAGCACAACAAGTAACTATATGCAAGATAATCCAGAAGGTTCTGAACCATAATGCTTTGTGTACATCACTTTGTGTAATAGGCAAAAACTCCGGCTTGTCATCGTCATTGATCCCAACAGGCATGCCCACTGTTCTCGCCCACAATTTAAGCCATCGTCTTTGCCCTCTCATTACATTGCGTTCTTTTTTTCTTGGATTTCAGCACGACGACTTTTTGTCAACTTGCCTAGGTCGCCGAGTGCTCCTCGAGCTCGGGTTGCGGCTGTTTTGGTACTTTTGCCTTCCCATGTTTCGTGCTCTTTAAGATATGTCTCATATGCTTCTACGATTTGTTCGTGTAATGTCATGTTATTCTCCTTTATTTTAAATTTTTGTACCAACAGTTCTTCTCACAATATCATTGTGATTAAACTCGGCCCAGTACAATTCAAATGCAACTCCGTCATTGAGTCCTTCAAACTGATGAACCTTACCCGGTTTAACTTGGGTAAAGTCTCCTGCTTCTAGTATGGTCTCATCAACGAGACCATTCTGATCATCCTGCCAAACACGAACAATCATCTTGCCCGATTCAACAAAAAATCCATTCCATTTAAATTGATGTTCGTGTTCACTACACTTGTAGCCAGATTTGAATTCAATTCGATGAAACTCTAATACACCATTTGAATGTATTAATTCTGTATTACCCCATATTTTTCCAGCTTTCATTCTACCATAAATCTTCCGTACTTAAAACATCTGGTACTTTATTTGTATCCTTAACAAAGTATGCACATGGGCTGTTCTTCTCTAACAAAAGTGGTACTGCAAGAATGTGACCAAACTTCAGTTTAGGAAAGTACCATTTTACTTCTTGATATATGTTTACTATTTCTATCTGTTCAAAACTTGGAAGAAACCCAGTTATAGGATTGAATACAAATGCTTTAAAGCCTCTGTCATTTAAACTTGTAACAGGTAGTACTTCTGGATCTCCTATCATAGGATCACATACAATTAGACTCCAGTCCAATGGTACTCGTACTTGCCGTTGTCCAATTTGTAGTACTGCCGCAGGACTATTAAAACTTTCTAAAAATACAAGAGGAACAAATATATAATCTGCTTCCTTAGGATTACTATAATCTAGAACACAGTATCGTATATCTTCTATTTCTTCGGGAACGAAATCTAAGTCGTATGTTTCGTTCTCTACTGTTAGAATCTTTGTCATTTATAATTCACCTTTTCTATATGAAAGGGATACTTGGCTTCTCGATAGAATTTCTTTCGCTCAGTCAAATGCCTTTTACTAAATTTTGCACTACTGGTTATATCCCATATTTGTACATGGTCTTTATCCTGTGCTTTTCTTATGCCTCTTCCTATACTTTGTATAACTCTAACAAAAGATTTGCCAGGTTCAACAAGGACTAAGTTAAAGATGCGAGGAATATTAATCCCCACAGAGGCAACTCCGTATGTTGCAACAATAATTTTATTGTTTGTGTCGCTAACTTCGTCGTATTCTTCTTTTCTATTTTTACTTTTCATCGATCCGCTAACAAATACAGTTTCTTCTCCTAGTCGTTCTACTAGTCCTTCTCCAGCTTTGATACGGTCTACTAGCACTAATGTATTACCTGCTAGTGCCATTTTTTGTATAAGCTCAGCCATATAGTCCAGTCTATCTTTATTAGTTGTGAGATATGTTAGTTCACTTTGATAGTCTCCATAGCTTATTGTGTCTTGTAACTGTAGCACATTAACATTACAGTTGGCTAGTACACCCATGTCTTGTAGTTCATGAGCACTTAAACTGTTTACTACTTCTCCTAAACTAACTTCTAAACTTAATCTTTCAAAGTCTGCTTTGGGTATTGTACCTGTTAGTCCCCAACGTATAGGAATACGACAGAATGCACCAGTTAGCAGTTTCTTTAATACGTCTGCTTTAGCCTGGTGAACTTCGTCTACCATAACACATACAACACCCTCCGCAAAATCGTGTAACCCACTGTCGCTCAGTCCGTCTCTGAATCTTTTTTCCAAAACATTTAAACTCTGCCAAGTACATATGGTATGAGTTCGCCCCAACTCTTTTCTATCACCGAAATAGACTCCTACATCAAGTCCCAAGTTTATATAATCAGCTTCGGTTTGCGTTACCAAATCCTTATTGGGTACTATGACTATCGTTCGACCATAGGGTTCACACTTGTAACTCAGTGCCGCAGTAATAAGTGTTTTACCAGCACCAGTAGCGATCTCTTGTAAACAGTGTGGCGTTTCCAAGAATTGATTAATAACTGAGACCTGATAATCACGCAAGACAATTGGTTCTCCTTCGGCTGGATGTTTTCGGGGCCAGGCTCGGTCAGAGAACAAAGCCTCAGTTACTAAGTCAAAATTGAAATTGTGTGATTCTCTCTCGTCCTCTATATCAATTGAATATCCTTCTTCTTCGAGTACGGGGAGGATTAACGGCAGACAATTTACAAATGTCATGCCACCCATGGTAAAATATCCTACGCAACCGTCCCAGCGTCCTAACTTGTATGCTGGTACATGAAATGCATAAGGCAAAAAGAATTTAAGTTTCTTTTCTAGTGTACGGCGAGTAGTTAAAGCAAGTCCCTCGAACTTACAATTAACTTCATCTTTGAGAATCAGTTTTGTTTTCATACGTTAATTATATGCTCGTTTTTAAGATTTGTCAATAGTTAGGTAAACTTGCTTTTGCTTGAAGATTATTAGCATGATTTTCCATTTGTTGCAGTTGCATTATAAGTTTGCTAATCTCTTCTTTAAGTTGTTTTATTTCTTTATCTTTTATTTGTAATTCAGGTAATCCTCGATAACCATATTCTGTGTATCCGACTTTCATGTCTTCAACAAGTGATGCGTGTATAAAACCTTCTGCCATTGTTCTCTCCCATTACATTATTACTTATAAAATAAGAGGACTAGTAAGAAATCTTACTAGCCCTCAGGTACCTAACTGATGTGAGTGAGAGTGTTGCAGACAGAGGAGTACATCAGTTAGTATTAGTAACCCAAGTGAGTTAGGTTACTAAATTAGTTAAAGCCTTTTCATACAAGTGGACTCTGCATAACTCTTCCACTTTTTAGCATTCATTTTCTTAAGGTCGGCAATTTTGAGTACCATTCTCAAACTCATTTCCCTAAGTTTATTTTTGTTAGTGTAGATGTAATCCATCAAGTCTTTGGTTTCATCTTCACCAAATTTGTAAGTGTCTAGCATACCTTCGCCGATTACTTGCTTACACCTTAGAAACTTATCTCGCATTGTATCCAATGTAAGATCCAAATAGTGACACCTAGACATAATCGCATCTAAGTGATCCTTCAACTTACCACGTGTTCTTTCGAACTTTACGTTAGTGATAAAGATGATCGAACCTTTAAAGTCGAACTGGTCCGGAACACCGTTGTTAGCAAGTGCCCTCGATTCTGACCTCCAGCTTAGTGTTCGTTTTGCTCCACTATCTAGTGCCGCTTTAAGCAAGTTCAAACTAAGTTCATCATACAGGACACTGTCACAGTCATCCAGTACTAGTACACTACCTGCCGCACTATAATCATATAGTAACTGGTAAAGTCCGATAGGTGTCGCCGCACCTTTCTCAACTCCAAACCTACGTAGGCTATCTTGGCTTAGTTTTTTCATAATGCCTGCATCTTTAAGCACCTGTTCAACTCCAAAACTTTTACCAACACCCGGAGGTCCAGTAACCACCATTCCTCTAACAACACCATCACAAGCCGCATATGTCATGTCTTCGAGGATTGAAAATCGCTCCCGTAACCTGTCGATGATTTCATCATCTGTTTCAAGCTGGGCGGCTTGACTTGAAACAACATTCTCTCCATCTTCGAGGTAGTCAAATTCACTGTTGTCAACTACTTTAACACGAATGGATCGGTCCGGGAAACCAGGTACTGCACTTCCATCGACGGTAATGAAGTTACCTGTTTTACCTTGTTTGTAATCTTTGATTAAAGGAAACACTACATCCTTTACGTTAATATTTCTATATGTACCATTAGCGATACGAACTTGTTTTTCTGTTGTCTGCATTGGTTTCTCACTCCTATTTTTAACAACTTATATATACATAATAACATCTTATACAGGTATGTCAACCTTTTTATTGTTCTATTTTGACATAATTCATTACAGTTTCTTTACAATTACTGAACTTGCTGACATCATGTGTCTTAACTTTTCCAGTAAGCATTACTTTTTTACTTTCTAATATTTGAGCAATATCTGGCTCTCTATTAAAGAAAAACTTTACAATGTTTCCATCATCATTAATGCAAGTTACCAAATGTATATTATACTTGGCAATAAACTTTACATCTTTAACGTCAACTTCAAACTTTAATCTTTCACCTACTTTGCCAACAAACTCGCTGGTCTTTCGATGAAATTCAAAAAAGTCATCTAACCCTTGACGTTTTCGAAGCACACGAAAACTGTTTGGTAGACTAGCAATTACTGCAACACCAAAATTATCTGTAGTTTCGTTACCTATTGAATTGAGTACACTTTGTTCAAAATCATTTAAGGTTCCCATAAGTTTTTTGGAAACCAACTCTTGTTTGAACTCATCTACAATTTTACCAGCCTCAGTTTTAGTCTCTTCACTAATAGGAATATCCTGTGCGTCAGGTAAATCTTGCACAAAATTAAGAATGCAAGTTTTATTATCATTTACACGTTTTTTAGATCCTTGGTCATAATAACCAAACCCACTTTTAATGAAGCCTTGAGCTTTATCTACTTCAATAGCAAGCTCTAGTACTTGACGTGAATTATATTTTGGTTTCTGTCTGGACATTTCACAACCTTTTTTTTAACTCTATATATTGACTATAACATCAAGATGTCTTGAAGTCAACCTAATAATCCAAAAATAATTAAGAAAAATGTAATTATCCATCCTGCTTTATTTGTTTTTCTTAATAAAGTTATAAACGGATTTTGTTTTTTTAAGGGGGGTTGGCTGTAGAGGAAATGATGCATCAAATCCTCCTCAGCTTCTTTTATTGTTATTTCGTCAGTTTGTTGCATACTAAACTCTTACCAGTTGGAGTGTCGATGGTTATAGCTGGCAACGTTGAATCGACTTCTCTACATTCGATTGATTGCCAAGTAAAACCATCTGCACGTTGAATCTCAACTGTGTCTAAGAATTCTCTATTATCAAATGACCATAACGCCATAAACATAAACATTCCTAATGCCATCGGTTTCTCCTAGTTAGTGGCGGACAGTCAGGGATTCGAACCCTGGGAAGGCGTTAACCTTCGTCGGTTTAGTAAACCGGTGCTTTCGACCACTCAGCCAACTGTCCTATTACATTATTAGTTATACTACTATTTTGAAAATAAGTCAAGTTGTTTAGTATAATTTTTCACTGTTTCTTCAGTCATTATACCTTCACACCAGTTTTCAGCGGCACTGACTACAAAATCTCTACTGTTATCAGGATAATCAATTCTACCAACAATTTCATCATCTTCAAAAAAACTACACTGTAAAAATTCATCATCAATTAAACTAATAATAGCTAATCGATTATCTTTTTCAAATCTATTATAGTGCATATTACTGAATGCCTGAAAAATGTTGTTCAATCATTTCCAAACGGTCGCTTGCCGCCGCCATTTTATCAAGCTCTGCAATAATAGCTTCAGTAACATCACTGTGCTCACCAATGCCTGCAGGCATTACTCTATAGACTTCGATGTTTGCTTTGTGTACTGCAATTTCACCTTCCGCTTGTTTGCGGGCCGCTTCAATTAATATATCTCCAACTTTCATCTTTTTTCCTACTCTTTGGCTAGCAGTTGTGCTAGCTACTGATATTTATTTTATTCGTGTTCGCCACCATTGCCTCTGCCATTACGACTTTGAAATGCTGTAAACACTGTAGGTTTACGTTTGGCTGTTTCAAATGTTGCTACTGTAACTGCAATAGCACCCAGTAATGCTATGTGTGCCATCATACTAATTACACCAGCCCACAGATTACTTACAATAAATCCAAATGCAATACACCACATCCAGGCTAGTATTTGCATAATTAAATGACGTGTTTGAATGTCTGGGATATTTTTAAGTGGATTTTGATCCATATCCATTACTACATTCCAACAATTATAAACCCATTCTCTCATTGAGAAAACTCCTTTTTCAAATGTTACTTTCTTAGGGTAATGTGCATCAGCAGTGTCGCGGTAGTCAGTAGCATCATAAACGTCTTTAAACATTTTTGATACTTTGTGCGTCTTGAAGTATGCAGTTACTCTATACATAATACTAATTCAATACCTTTCATATTTAATATTTTGGCGGTCCCTACAGGATTCGAACCTGTGACCTACTGCTTAGAAGGCAGTTGCTCTATCCAGCTGAGCTAAGGAACCTAATTCTTCTTATTTGTTTGGCTTCTAGATCCTGGCATGCAACTGTTTCAATCTAGTAACTTAGCCTACCCTTATCTGCCCAACGGGCGCCGGTGTAGGTACCAAGTATTCCTTTATGCTACTAATTCGTAAGGTGTATTCCATTTACCAACATTAATGTCGGTGTAATGCGAACGACTAAAGTAGTCAGTCATTGCATCATCATCGTTAAAGTATTTAGGGCCTTTCATAGCCGCTAGTAATTCATTTAGAAAATCTTTTGCCACTGGATTGTTGGCATAATGATCATCAATCCAATATTCGTTAACTTGAATATATTGGTCACCATGTGTATAGTTACCTGTAAAATCAATAGCACCAGATTTAATATTTACTGACAGTGTACTATGATTTCTAACTGCAATACTAGCTTTCATTTTGTACTTCTTAAGTACTGATTTAATTGCAGGAGCAAGATCTTTTTTCATTGCTTGGGAAACATATGCCATTTAGATTACCTCGTTTTGTTTAACTTACTCTTATAATATAACACCAAGATGTCATACTGTCAACCTTTTTTTATAGTTTTTCTAATCTTTTTTCGTGCCTGCCGCCTTCAAATTCTGTAGCAATAAATGTATCAACTATGTTGATTATCCAAGCTGGGTCAGTTACTCTAGCACCCAAGCACAATACATTAGCATTGTTATGTTGTCTTGTAAGCATTGCAGTATGTGTATCTTTACAAAGTCCTGCACGAATCTTTGGATTACGATTAGCTGTCATACTCATACCAATTCCTGTGCCACATACTAGGATGCCAAAACTAGCACCACCATCTGCTACCAGTTCACATACACCTTTTGCAAAGTCCGGGTAGTCGCAACTTTCTTCGCTATCGCAACCCCAATCTCTGACATTGTGCCCTTGTTCTGTTAACCATTCACTGATTGCTTGTTTTGTTTTGTAACCACCATGGTCACTTGCTATTGTTATAATCATCCCCAGTCCTTAAAATCACCTAGATCTTCATTATCGTCAAAGCCTTTTGTGTAGGCTTTTATTTCATCTGGTGTCATTAATGCTTCAGGTATCTGATCTGATTGCATAGTGTCGCCAGTATAGTAATGAGGTTTAAATCCTCTACGATAGTAGCTGTCTGCTCCACCTCGGTCATATGGGCCGCCATGCCTTGTATCATATTCCATATTAGGACCTTTCAAAAACTCGAACTACACCAAGGTCAATATCGTCAAAGACCTTTTGCATAGCTTGCATAATCCAAGCCTGATTATTTTTTTCGGCTTCCACATAAGCATTTTGCAATGCTTCTAGTTCTGCCATTGAGATAGCTTTTACCTCAGTTTTAAGATAAGTGTACGCCATTAAGCCGCCTCCATCCATCGGTTAAGTGTGTTAACATCTACGCTCAGCGAACCAGCAAGTTCAGCTATACGTTTTTCTTCTGCCGCTTGGTATGCCTTTTCTGCTTCACGTTCGGCATCCATTTCAGCACAGGCTTCATTAATTAGTTCTTCCAACTGTGCATCTGACATAGTTGAAAAATCAAAACTGCGAGCATAGCTTTTGCTATATGCGTCAGCAGTTGCATAGTATGCACTTTCTTCAAGTTCGGTGCGTTGGAACTCTACTAGTGTACCGCTAGGAACCCGTTCGCTCCAATAAGCAGTATCCTCAGGTTCAACCATCATGCCCATCCAGCAATCAGGTTGTTTGCTGAATTCAATAGCTTCAGCACGTTGAGCATTAATATAATTGATCAGTTCCTGTTGCATTATAGTCTCCTTAAGCCGCTTGTTTCATTTTCCAATCATAAACGATACTTGCACTCCAACCTGGATTATTATTGTCTAACACTACAGTTGGTGCAACTTCATGTCCGTTACGTGCCTCTACATACTGCTCAACAGTGAAGTTGTTAACAAGTTCTTTCATAAACTTAGCTTTAGTAATTGGCGTTCCGGAATACTTAAAACGTGCAATAAACAAATCAATTCCACGTCCAACGTTACTTGGGTGTACATTTTTACCTGCTTTATAAACTGGACGACCTTCATAATCGCCTGTATACATTAGGTATCCGCCGTGGAAATTAAACTTAGATTTATCAAACTGTGTCATGTAGTACCTCGTTTTGTTAACTTATACATACACTATAGCACCAAGATGTCTTGTTGTCAACCTTTTTCTGCATCTTTTTTTAAATTATTTGTGTTTTTTCATGTCCAACATGTATTTGTGGATCTACGTAAATGTCTATACCTAGTGCTTTGGCATCCAAACACCAAGCAACATCTTCACTGCACATTTCATATCCTTGTGGAACTTTTAGCTTTTTAGGTGCAAACCAAGGATATTCCATTTGCTCAAATACACCTTGCTTAACTAACACCCAACCAAAACCTATATAATCTGCTTTAAAACTAAACTTACGTTCTAGCATTTCATCTGTTTTTATAAACTGATAATGTCCATGTTCAGCGAAATATTCATCATCTAGCTTTTCTACAATAGGTGTATATCCATGTGGTTGATTATACCAACCACTAGCTACATCACATTGCATGCTTATTAGTTTTGAAAAATCACCTATTGTAAATGTTTGGTCACTGTCTATCCACATCATATAATCATATGGTACACCATTAAATGGCTTTTGAGTTGGGCCGTTTGTTACATCAGCACCAGCTACTTTACATCTAGCAAAATTTACCATACTGCTGTGTTGTTGACTAAGAACAGGTTGGATACCATTTTGTAAACACCAAGTCCATATGTTTGTAAAACATTTTAAAAATGTGCCACTATATGAATCACCTGGTAGACAAAAAACTATTCTCATAAACTTACGTCCTCTAATCCAGCCGCTCTCAGCTTAACAATATTGTTTATTTGGAATTGTTTTGCATCTATTGCTTTTATTAATCCCATAAACTTATTCCTAATTAGTGCTACTTCATTAATAATATGTTGTTGGTCAATTACTTCACTTTCACTATCAGCATACTTTTCAGCATCTCTACTTGAAAGTGCTTTGTTATAGGATTCTAAGTATTTTCGATAATGTTTATTACGAATCTTACGCATCTCAATATTGAGATATTCAAGTATAGCTTCTAGTTCCTGCAATTGATTAAAACGATATTCAACTATACCGGGCATATCACGTGAATGTTTTTCCACATTGCCTTTGAGTCCACAATCTAATCTTGCTTCATCTAGTTGTTTCTCGAAGTGTCCAATTGCAGGAACTATATTAGCTATATCCTGACGTACTTTGCTATACCAGCTCATTTACCAATCATCATATTCATCTGAGTCCTCATCTAAGTTATCATATGCATCTTCATAATAACTGTCTTTGATTACTCTGTCAAGTGTTGAATCAAATCCAAACCATTCATCGCCTACTTCACTTAAATCGCAAATGTTTTCATTGATAACTGCTAGAAACTTTTCACATGCCAGTTCTCTATCTTTGGCATTGATGTAAGTTTTAATAGATAGCCACATATCTATGTAGGCGGCTACCTCCGTATCACTCATTTTCATTTATAGGTTCTTCCTCAAGAAAGATGTCGTTAACGTCATCCTGGATATTTAGTTCTTCTTCAACGACAGCATCAACAATCTCATCATTCCATTCTTTCATAACAAGATCCAATGCATTGTCTTTATTAGCATTCCAAGGCTTACGGAACATTTTAATTACTTCGCCTGTAGTTGGGCTAGTGTATTCTAAACTGTTGCCACTTTTCTTTAGCACTTCTTTTGCTTCTAAAAACTCAACTAATCCACTATACGGACTCATACCTGTCTCATAAGGAATTTCAACCTGTACACTTTCAAAAGGTTTAGCATAACGTGTTTTCATTACTTTACACGCCGCTCTAATACCATGTACTTGTGATGTTTTATTACCATCTGCGTCTACTTTAAGTTTTAGTTTACGCATAGCAATAACGATACTACTTGCATAGATAAATCCTTGTCCACCACTGATCTTGTCATCTGGATCAAACATATCCTGACTTGCATAAGTGTGGTTAGTTGCTAGTAGTCCTACGTTAAATTCACCAAACATGTTAACTGTATTACGAACAAGCGATGTTAGTGCTTTGGGCTTACGACCCATATCACCTTTCATATCACCTGCTTGAAACTGATTAACATCAGTTGGTGTTAGTAGCATACCTAAACTGTCTACAACAAATAATACCTTAGGTCTGTCTTCTTTTTCTTTATCAGTATATTCTGCTTTGTAATCTCTCATAAAATCACTAATAGTTCTAGCGACATCATCAATCATACTCATATTAAGTTTAAGTAGTTTTGCTTCGTCAGTGTCTACATCTAGTGCATGTAGCCACTTTTCATCAAGTGCATTTTCACTGTCAATTAATACAACAAAAATACCTTGATCCTGTGCCGCTTTGATTACGTTACCTGCGGCTATGTAACTTTTACCTGCACCGCTTTCGCCTGCAAGAACAGTTACTTTACCCAGTGGAATACCCTTTTCAAATTCTCCACTGATTAGTTTGTTTAGTGTGTAATTACCTGTACTGATCCATGTATCTGGATCATTAAACCCAACACTTAGTCCGGGCACCGCTTTAGTAATACTTTTGCGGAATTTACTTACGTCAAAAGGTTTTGCCATCTATTTCTCCATAAAGCCACAGTAGGCGACTATATGCCGCCTACGGATAGTTTTCATAAATTAGTTGTTACGATTTCTAATAGCCGCTAAAATGTCTTGGGCACTAGGTTTTGCACCATCACCTTCCGGTGCTGTTGCCGCTACTGCCGCCGCTACTTGTTCCTGCATTTCTGGAGGAGTAACTGGAGCCGTAGCTTCTGCTACTGGAGCAGGTGCCGCTTGTGGTGCTGGCTGTGGTGTCGGCTGTGGAGTGGGTGCAACATTTGTTACTGTTGATCCACCTTTAGGAGCACTGTTACTTGTATCAATCTGTACACCAGCAGGGCGATAATAGTTACCCCAAAGTTCTGGATCATACATTTGACCATCAACACTTGCTTCAAACATTTCGCCAATAATACGAAGCTCTTCTTCGCTAGGCTGTTTAGGAAGATAATCATTTAGAGTAAACAATCCGTGTGTTTCGATTGCCGCTCTTTCATTGCTATCTAAGCTACGTTCACGCCTAGCCCAACTACTGGTACTATAGTCTGCATACTGACCTTTAGTTGTCTTAGTAAGACGGAAGTCAGTACCTTGCTCAATATCTGTAGGAAGCTCTGTAAAGTCACTGTCCATTAGTGCGCCTTTAATAATATTAAAGATGCTTGGATTGATAACAAACCTACGAATTGGATTATCAGGTGTAGTGTCTTCTTGTAGCGTACTTTCAGCTACAAAGCCTTGGAAAACATACGAACGCTTTTTCCAATATTTACGACCCATATCTTCAAGTTTAGGATCTTTAAACCAAGGGCGTACCTCTGATAGTACTGGACAACTTCCTACTGGTCCCCACATTTCGTTACACGGAACGTTTACAGTAACCTTCCGACTGTTAGTGTCATCTTTAATGCCAGCAAATTCTAAACGAATCATCTGACGTTCACGCCAAAAGTAAGTATTGCTTGCATCACCATCTGGTAAGAAGCGAAGTACACTTGTTGAATTTTCTGGGATATTCCAAAATGGGAAGATAGCGTTGTCGCCACCTGATTGCGACCTAGTGCCGCCTGTTTCTTGTGCTTGTAATTTTGCACGGATTTCTGCCAATGTTGCCATAGTTATTCTCCTATATTTTGCCTATGTTTATGCCTAAGTATGCCTTTGTGACTACTAACATATAGTCACTAGTATATGTGTAATTAGTGGAGTTGTCAACCAAAAAGTTTATTAAAATCGTATTTGTTAAATACTCCCTCAAATGTTTGTTCATAGTTGTCACCAGCTACACCTTTAGATTCACTTGCTTTTGCAGTTAACTTGGGCATTAATGTTTTAATAGCACGTATTGCTTTCTTAAGCATAGCACCATCTTTTACATTGTCAACCACATCGTCAAATCTTGCAAGTAAAACTGAAAGTTGATCCTGATCTTTGCCGCCATCGATTGCACCACTAAGATAACTAGCAACTGCACCCAACTGTGTGTTAACTGGCATATTAGCAAGTTTCTTACTTACTAATGGATTCTCTGGATCACTTTTTACATCAATTCCCTTACGTAGTCTAACTGAATCCATTTTTTCAATTGTACTAACAAGGTCATCGATTGTTTGTATTGCAAAGTCATCAGCTTCTTTGATTGCTTTCATCTCTTTAACTAATGCATTTACATACGGTAATGCTTCATCTAATGATTCATCAAATGTACGCACTGTAAACTGACTGCGAAGTTTATTACGATCTGTTTCGTTTATTTTTACTTCTTTTGCTTCAAACGCATCTTTTGCTTCATTATATGCTTTGACGCCTTTAATTTTATTAATTGTTTCTCTAATACTAGCAATGCGGGTAGAGACTGCTTCCACAATATCTGCTGTATCTTCATTTACCAAACCATTACGTTTACTGTAGTTAGCAAACTCTTTGAGCTTTCTAAGTTCTACTGTTTGTTCTTGAATGCTTTGTCCAAACGTATCATGCGGATTGCCACCTTCTTTAACATGCCGTAGCATAGCTCTGCCACCTGCTAAGTTGTTAGTTGGCATCTTGTAACGTTCGCCTTCTGCATTTTCAACATATATAGCACTGATGTTTCTACTACGGCTACCACGTGATTCTTCATTAACTGGTTTTGTGTGTTTTATAATGAGTTTGGCACTCTCCAATTTTTGATAACTGCTTTTGCTAGTACCATATGCGGCGCCAATACCTTCTTCTATTTTCATGTCTCTCACCTTTTGTGCTTGGTAATCTTGGTCTTTTGGAGTTATTTGTTTAGTAAAACTTTTCAGTGTATACTCTACAATACTCCTATTTGCTAATATTTTTAATTGATCTAATGTATCTTTTATTTCGTCAAGTTCTGTGTTACGATTGATACTTACTCTAATTTCTCGTTTACTATCAGTTTCGTCTAGGTTAACCATACTGCCTGATTGAGGCAAATAAAATCTTCTTGCCTTATTTTGGTCAACTGTGTTCTCTCCTTCGTCGGTGAAGAGTTTAACAGTCTGTCCACTACCTTTTAGTATTTTAAAGATATCGCTTGCAATATTGTCACTTTTAATCATAACATGTCCTTTAATGTATTTATGTTAGAAACACAAACGGCATTGGTTGAACTGACTCTTCATCTGAGAAACTGTCCTTTAGCTCATCGTATGCATTCTCATCATATTGTGCTACTTGTTGTGCAATCCTAACAACTAGTACACATGCCATTACAAGATCATCTGTTTCGCCGTCTTTAGCACTAAAACTGGCTCCTCTAGCAATGAAAGTTTTAATTTCTCTGAGTAATGCACCACTGGCAATTTCCATTCTATCTGTTTCGACCCATGTTTTAAGTTTACTACATGCCGCAAGTTTACTTTTGTTTGTAGTTGTAAAGCCTTTTCTAAAGCCTCTGTTAGCACTGCGAGGCTGACTTATAAACTGTCCGGGTATGTTATCTTCACCCATCTCAGCTATAACTACAAGTGCCGCTTCTCCAAGTGTATTATTTTCAACACTCCAGTATATTTCACTGTCTGCCGCTGTTTCTTGTACTTCCATTAGCATTTGTCTAAGTATTCGTATTTGTTCTGTGATGCTTGTTTTGTTATGCATCCATTCTGCAACCTGTTTCATACCTGGCAGTTCATAAATTTGTATCGCGGCATTGTCGCCACCAGTTCCTAAACTTGGATCTAATCCTGCAATATATGTTTTACCTTGTTGTATATTCTTATACCAACGAACTTGTCCTGTACGTTTATAAACTTCTTTATGTTCCATCATAGCTAGTTTTAAACTACTAATTAATGTTTCATCATACGCAATAAATTCGTTAAGGTGTTCACGACGGAAACGTTCTTCACCTATTTTGCCTTGTTCTTCATCTGCCCAAATTTGATCTCTGTCTGGATGTTGTTTCCAATCTGCACTGTAACTTTTAAATCCGTTTTTGCCAGTTACTTTTTCATTTCCAAACTCGTCGATTGTGTTGCAAGCACCTCGCCAAATTTGTGCAAACTGATCATCATCTTGGTTTGGTGTACTAGTAATAATACACTTACCACCTGTACTTAATGTAGGCGATAATGAAGTCCAAAACTCACGAGCAATACTAGGTCTCACAAATGCAAACTCGTCTAAGTATGCTAGCGAAATACTCAAACCACGTCCAGTATTTTCAGTTGTAGCTTGTGCAATAATACGGCTACCATTATCAAATTCGAGTGATCCTTTATTGTATGCTGTACAACCTGCTCTCACATGGTCAGGCAATAGTTCATATGCAAATCGTATACGTTGCATGATCTCTTGTGCACCACTGTATTTGTGTGCCGCAATAAGAATAGTTTGGTCAGGTATATACATAGCATACCATAGTAGATATGCACCAGCCGCGGTTGACTTACCCATCTGTCTACTAATAAGTGCTATACTATAACGGTGATCATGGTATGCATCTAGTAGTCCTTTTTGAAATCCAAATAGGTCAAACTTCAATCTACCTTTGACTGGATGCTGTATCCATACAAAGTTCTCAATAAAATATTGAGGATCTTGTGTACACTTAACGATTTCTTCAATCTGTTGTTGATTAAACTTTTCTCGTTTGTACGGGGTTTTGATTAAATTTGTATCTACACTCATTATAGTAGTACTTATGTTAAAAAAAAGGAGCTATGTTTCCATAGCCCCTAAGTTGTAACCCGTAATTTAATTATTAACTGGATCTAAATCTAAGCCTGCATTTTTTCTTAGATTTTGTATGTGCATATTGCCCATTCTCGAGCCTTCCATATTAGGATTGCTACCCGTAGGTTCTTGGTTAACTTTTTGACTTTCTACCATACCTAGGTCATCTAGTCTGTCCATAATCCATTCTACTGGATCACCATCTCTAGCTTTTTGTGTTCCTATTGGCATTTCGTCTGAATAGTAACGATATAATTCCATATACAGTTCTGAGCGAGTATCAATATCGCCCATCTGTTTCATCTTTGCAACTTCTTCAGGATGTTTAGCCATAATAGCCATAACTTCGTCTGATTCCATTGCTTCTTTGATCATTCCTACACGTTTTAGTAATAGTTGTAATTCGTCGTTTGCATCCATCTTTGTTTCTTTATCTGCACATGAATCACAACCGCAATCACTTTTGTGTGCTTCTGTTTTTGATTCCATTGCGTCTCCGCCTTCTAAGTGTGCTCTGCCATCTTCTTGCATGCCTTGTTCACTAAAAGTAACTTCCATACCAATCATTTCACTGATATGTTTTTCAAAACCACTATCTGTATATACTGTCCAAGGACCGTCATGTTCAACAACTACTTCGACATAGCCTTCTTTATCTGTGACCATTTCGTAGTCAGTCATTGTAACCATGTCTGGATTTTCACCATCTCTGTCCCAGATGCTATCGCCAGCTAATTTAATTTCATGTGGCATTTTACCAAATGCTGGACCGCCACTACTTGCTTTTGCTGGATTGTAATCTGGCGCTCCCATGCTAGGATCTTCATTCATACCAAGGTTTTGTTGTATATTTTCATTTAGACCTGCTAGTTTTTTAATACGTTCGAGTGTCATTTGATTAGATCCCTGCGTTTCTTTTTAGAATTGACATCTCTTCTGACTCTTCAACAGCTTCTTCGTCGTCGTCATCATCTTCGTCTTTATCTCCGGACTCTTTCTTTTTCTTGTCTTGATATGCTTGTAATCCTGGAGGAAGTTTACCTTCTTCTAATTCGTCATCTGACTCTTCAGTAACAGCTTCTTCGTCCGTTTCTTCTGATTCGACTTTGTATTTTTTGCCGTCTACTTCAAATTCTTTTTTGCCAGCTTTTCTAGCTTTTTCTAATTCACCTGAGAATTCATTACCTTCGTTTGGCTCTTCCTCAAGTTCTGTTTTTACTTCTACTACTGGATCAGCTTTGTATGCTTGCCATGCTTCATTGACATCTTCTACTTTGTGATCTGCATATACATTTGTCTCTTCTACACTAACTGGTTGACCATTTGCACCTAAGTATCTACGTAAACTTAAATCTGCTGGGCTACCTAGTGGGCCTTTATATTCTTCTGGGTTAGGCTCAGTAGTGAGTTCAGCACCTGGCATTTCTTCTGCTACAGGAGCATCACCGACTAGTTGGTTTAGCTGTTCTGGAGTAATCAAAGCAATCATTGCTTTCATATCTTCTCTACCAGTCATCATTGGTTGCTCAGCTACTTCTTGTTCTACTGGCTGTGGTTCTATTGCAGGTGTATTACTTTGCTGAATTCCTGCTAGTTTGTATAAGTCATTTAAATCCATTTCTTTACACCTTATATTCTGTTTGTAATTCGCTCTTAGGAGCGTTTTTAATCATTGTTGCATTATATTCATCACCAAAGTGATCTTCTACTTTTATTTTTTCTGCATCTTTATATTCTGCGTCAGCGAGTATACTAGTAGCTTCTTCATCTGATTCTTCTTCAACTTCCCAAAGTTCTTCGGATTCGTTCATGCTATTAACAATCATTGCTCCTAAACTTACACCACAGATGCTTGCTATTTCTTCTTGTATTGCATTTGTCGTAGCTGGTAGTTTTATTTTAATATCGTATGTGTATATTTCTCTTGCCCCTACATCACCAAATCCACGTGGAGTGTGCATTATAGTTTTCTTAGGTGCACCCATACTTTCCATACTATATTTTTTCATATGAGATTCTACTCTGTCCATGCAGTCATCTGAGATTTCGTTCAAACTACGTAGTCTAAACTCGTATGTTTTTTCAGATTCTACTAGATATTGTTTCAAACTTTTCATCGCTGTTTCCTTCATTATAGTTATTTATCAGAGTTATTCATTTTTTCAATCACTGCATTTATTAAAGTATTGCGATCTTCGAACTCTTCTGCTTCGCCTTGAATAGTATCATCTTTACCATTGTCTTTGGCTATTTGCTGATCCAACTTAGCTTTGTTTAGCTGTAGCTGTATCATTTTAAGTTTTTTGTCCATTTTAGCTGTTTTAGCAGTAATAGCATTGGTCATCATTTTACTTGCAACATCAAATACACTTGCCGCATGTCTGTCTTCTACATTTTGTCCAAGATCCATAAGATCTTTAAATGCATTCATTGCTTGTCCTGCGTAATTATCCATGTCACTATCAAGTGTTTCAAGATCTCTTACCATCGGTAATGCTGAATCAATCTTATCTGCTACATCTAATTGTTCTTGCATTTTAGTTAAATCTAATCCTATAGATTCTTCTTGAACATCTGTGGGATATTGTAAATTTGATTCATTTTGGATTGGAGGTAAATCAAACACTTCTTCAATTTTTTTATTCATTTACGTTTCCTTTTTTTAGGATTATTAAACAATTCATTTTCTGTAAGCACTCTAAACCCTACACCCTGTCTAATACAAAATTGTTTTGCCGCTTGCCACTTAGCTTCATTTATAATCGCTTGTGTTTTTTGCACAGTTCCTTTGGCATATGCTAGTGTCTGACCTGCAGGTTTTATCTCTATCATTTCAGCTTTACGATTTTTATCTTTGTCTTCGTATACTATAAAAAAGTCTGGGACATAATTACTGTTCTTACCTGTTGCTGGATTTCTGTAAGGTATCCTGTGACTTTCACTTGCCCATGCTAGTATATGTGGATGACTATCGCACATACGCATAAACTTTAATTCCCACCCACTTCGATAGCGTGGTCTGTGCTTTCCAATATACTTGCTTGGATTGCGAACTTCGTATATGCCTTGTTGAAACTTGTGTGCCATTATAGCAGTATTTATCTTTAGGTTGGACCTACATCTGCACTTGCATCTACTGGCAATCCCTTAACAATTCTTGTTTTGCCATTTATTTCTCGAACTACTTCATTTGCTCCAGGTGTTCCGTCATATGCTCTACCCATTTCTTCAAGTACCTGCACACCCATTTTTAAATCAATAGATGGATTTGTTGGTCTATTAGATACATTTGTTGGAATAGTGCTAATTGTTTGACTTTCTGCAACAGCTTCATCACTCATATCTGTTGTTATTTTTCCAACATTAAAATGTTCAGGTTGAAAACTTACACTGTATTGTAAAGGTTGGCTATCTGAATGAGCCAGTGTGTCGTGATTAATAGCTGTAATCATACAGTTGTATAACGCAAATGATCTACCACCTTGAGCTGTATCTCTATTGTGTATTCTTATCTCTTCAAAAAAGAATCTACTACTAGTTGGTATTGATTTTGCACCAAACGGATGAGTTGATCCAGCTCCAAACTCAGACTGTATTGTTTGGTATTCGTTAAAGTTTTTAGTATCTACATCATGTCCATGAAAGTAATGTCCAGAATATGCTTTCATTAATGTCTGAAATGTATTGTCTTTTGTATCATAAAAAACAATAGGTACTGCACCAACCTGCATTCTAGTTGGTACATACCTTTGTCTATTGTATTGATTAATAGGTGTAATACCATAATCAACATCTGGTAAACCTACACTTACCACTCTATGAAAGACAAAGTTTCTTTTGAAACTAGCATCTTCCATATAGACGTTTTCGTTAAGTATAAATTCAAGTTCAAAATTAAATTTAAGCCGCGGTATAGCGACAGGCATTGCTGAATCAATGTCAAAAGCTAGAGCGGCATGATTTTTAAAACCGGTATTATAAATTGCCATCCGCTAAACCTTTAAGACTGTGTTCCTGCACCTGTAGCATTACTTAATGTTTGATCTGGTGTAACACCTGTTAATGTAGCATTACCTGCCGCATCAATGATTTCTGCATTATCGTAACGAATACTTACTGTAACTTGTACTTGCTCACTGCTAGCATAAGCCATTTCACCATATGAAATATTTTGAATATAGCAACCAGCTAATTCAAATTTATCAAGTATACCTGGTGTTGGATTTGAGCCATCTAATGTTTCAACGTTCATCTGAAACTTATATCCAGCCCCACTTCTTCCACTTGATTGATTTGCATGGTCAACTTGTCTATTAAGTTGATTATTCATTTCTCTCAATACAGTGCTATCTACGTCGTCTCTAAGAACGACTGAAACAGGTTCCCATGTATGTTTACCTGCCAAATATATTCTACTATTATATACGTCCAATGGAATCTCGTCATGAGTTAGACTAGGTCTACCCACACTGATTACACTCCTTGTAGGAGTTGCACTGAAGCCATCGCCTATAAATGTTACCCTAAAGCGATATTGTAGCTTGGGCATGATTGTTGTTGTGTTTCCGCTGTTGTCTGGAACACCTAGTGTTGTAATTACTGCCATTTGATTCTCCTCGTAATACCGGCTAACAGTATTTATAGTTTTTGTTCAAAAAATTAGGCACCCTGGAGTGCCTAATTAAGTATTATGTTAATTATTCTTAGTTTGTTGCGTTTAATGTACCTGTATTCACCAATCTAATTGGAATATAGATAAACTCTGCCGCTTTTGATGGTTCAATAGCAACATCAACATAGAATTCATTACGATCAATTCTTGCCGCTGTGTTGTTACTAGTATCACAAACTACTGCAAAGTCATTCAGACCTCTTCTACTTAGAATATCTGCTAAGAATCTTTCGAATGCTATTTTGGCTCTTGCTCTTGTTTGTTCATCATTGATTTCAAACAAGAATGGTCTAGCCAATTCGTCAAATCTATCTCTGAGATATGCTACAAGTCTAGCAACATTTACTCTGTCAAGAGCACTTGTTGTACTATGTAGAGATTTCTGTCCAAATATTACAGTACCTTGTCCTGGAAATGTAGTAATTGGGTTAAGTTTAACTGTGTACATTGCGTCACGTTGTCCTTGAGTTAGACTTATAGCTTTGAATTCATTTTCTGTTGTAATGTGTCCAACTGCACTTGCATTCTGTACAACACCTCTTGTTAAGCCAGCAGGAGCGAACCACTGAAAGCTAATGTTGTCATTGTATGCAAATGTATAAAGTGCCATATGACTTGGTGGAACAGCAACAGTATTTCCTTCTAAAGGTTCTGTTGTTTGTCCAGCTGGATAGTATACTGCTGAATATGTATTCTTTGTTACTAATCCATCTTCACCATTTTCTGTTGCACTTCCTGTGTTACTTGTCCAATTAATTACATCAGTTGGATTTTTACGCATTGGTGCATCAACAATAATGAAAGCTGTCTCGCCTCTGTCACTATTAAGTGTTACCATTTCGTCTACTAGTTCTGGATAACCTGGTGCGGCAATTAAGCTAAACCTATTGCTAGGATCTCTTAGATCTGAGCCAGCGGCTTTGCTTTGAATTGCAGTTGCAATAACTTTTCGTTGTGCAAATCTACCAAATGCTCCACTACCATCTGCATGGTTGCTTGCACCGTTTCTCCAAGCAGTGCCATTCCATTTACGCACTGTATTTTTACTTTGTGCCATATTAATAACAATCATGCCTGCTGGATAAACTCCACTAGCAGGTGCACCAGATATAGTAGTTGCTTTACCACCGTTACTATTATCACTTGCTGTGTCTGTAATATCAGCAAACAATACACCATTTGATGTTGTTTGATCTGTGTTACTATGTAATACCCATGCACTGTTTCCAACATTACGTTTGTAAATTTTTGGATATGCACGTTCGTTAGCTTGTCCTTTGCCAGCTAGTGTTGTGTCAATCCAAAGATCTCCTGCACTAGGTGAAGTCGGAGCAGTCGTGCTATATGTTGGTGTTACTGGTGCATAACCACTGTTTACTGAATAAACATCTAAACTATTAACTGTTGCATCATGCCAGTATTGTCCAGTTGCCGCTGTAGCTGTTGGAGTATTTGCTTGACCAATTACATCAGGTGCTGTTAACGCACCCACTGCTCCGCCAGTTAATACTTCTCTTACTATTAATGTACCACGTGTATTAGCTTGTTGGTCTAGTAATAGATTTCCTACAATTGCAGTGGTTGTAGTTAACACACTTGCACTTGAACCGTCTTGTGCTACAAAGTCACCAATTGCGCCAGCGCCGTCAGTTTGTGTTGTACTAATACCTTGTACTGTTTTTGCTACAAAAGCTGTACTTGTGCTACTATATGCAAAGAATTTAAGATCAATACCATTACCAGCACTAGTTGTTTTAATCCAAATATCGCCAGCGGCTGGTGAACTTGGAGCACTATAATGTTCGTCATATGATGCAGTACCTGAAGCAAGTGAATTATCAATTAATTCCCATGCGCCACCGGCACCATGGAAGTATTGAACACTCAGTTGTCTTGCGGCAGTAGTGCCTGTTTCATTGTCAACATGAATAACAACCAAATATGTGTCGTTAGTTGCGGCACTTGCGGCTGTACTAGGTGTATGAGTTGTTGAACCATCTACAGTTGCTTGTGCGCCTGTTGCGTTAATTTCTACAGTTGGGATTTTATTTTCCCATGTACTGTTTGTTGCACTCCATTCGTGAATACCATATCTACTTGCATCTGTGTCTAGCCATAGACCATTTGCAGTTGCATATGCACTTGTTGGAGTTATTGTACTAGCATCTAGTTGTGCAAGATTTAAATCTGCTCTAACAATAAATGCTTGACTGCCTTGTCCTAAATAACTGTACGCCGCCATTAAACCATATTCACTGGTTTCGCTACCTTGTACAATTGTTGTTCCACTTTTAGTGAACGTCGGATTACCAAAAAACTGTGTAAGTTCACGTTGACTTGTAACTTTAATTACGTTACCAGCAACTGCACTTTTTGTTTGTTTTGCAATTCCGTCGGCTTCACTACCAGTAGGGTCTGTTTTGTCTTGGCGTGTTGCTACTAGTAGTAGAGGAACAGTTCCGGCACCTGGAGCACCATAAGCACTTTCATCTACTACTGAAACATTTACGCCTGGAGATACTAAAGTTGCCATAATTTTTGCTCCTCTGATAAGTTAGTTTCTACAACTATTTACCATAGTGGCTATATATCAGGGTGGTTATGAAGGTTAACTTAGTAGTTAATTATTTGCTGTACAACAGTTTGTAGTTCTTGTAAACTATCATCGTTGTATATAATTTGTTCAAACGCATTATCTTTGTCTATCCATGCCCATTCACTTGCATGTACATCTGTAGGTTCTACATTATTATCACGTTTGTCCATAAACCAAAGAGGCAAATCTCCTCTGCGTACTTGCCATACTTCGCCTTGTACACCTTGTATCATTTTCACTTCGTTTGGAAAACGCACATCGGGTATTACCCAATTGGTATCTGGGTTTTCAAGTATTTGTTGTTTAACTAAACTTACCCATATACCATCAAAGAAACCATTACGCATACAGTCTGTGCCAAACAGTTGTAGTACTAATCTTGGAGTGACAGACATACCTGTTTCATTCGTCCAAAATTCGTCTTGTTTCTCACGCCAAATACGACTACGATCTGTATCGCCTTCTAGCATATCTCTATCCCAACTAAAAACACTTGCAACACCATCTTTTAGTTTGTCTGCAAAACTTAGTTTTTTAAAGTTGTGATTTTGTACAAGTATATCGGCAACTGTACCTTTACCACTGCCAATAAGTCCACATATTCCTATAATCATAAGTGTATTGTATTATAAATGAAATGGTTTGTCAACCAATAATTATACCAAGTCCAGCTTGTCCTTCTGCATAGAACTTGAGATCATCTTCTAATTTATCAATTGTTGACTGTGCATCCATACGCAAAGCATCAGCATTAAGACTGGTGCCACCTTGTGGCCCTGCAATAGTATTAAATTTACCTCTAGCTTCTGCAAGTATTAATTTACCATGTGCAAGTGCATAATCTTTTAACCAAGGAGAACTGTATGGATCTTGTAGCAATTCTTCATCACTACGTTGTTTGTAAACATGTATATAAACTGTGTCCTCTGCTTTTACTTTTCTGTGTAGTAAAAGTTTTTTAGTTACAGTGTTCCAAGTAAACGTATAGTTTTCTCCAAACATCTTGCCTAATGTTTCTCTGTGTTGGCTAAGTGCATCATATATTGCCATACCACCTGCTCTACCACTGTATAGCAAATAGTTATTGAGATATGCAGTTTCAAATGGTTCAATATCGCCTTGTCCGCCACTGTTCAATGTACCACTTGTTCTTCTATAAACATCATATACATCTATAACATCTGAATCTAACGTGTACTCACTTATATCCTTAGTAAGTTCAAGCAGAACAAATGCTTCTTCAACTGCATTTTCACTACGTTGTCTATATTTTTCAAAACTTTTTTTGATAGCTAAGGTATAGTGTTCAGGGTCGAGTTCGACGTCAACCATTTGACCACCAAGTCTAAGTTCTATCTCTTTTGTTAAATCATCTTTCAGTGCCATACTGTTATTTATGCTACTTGAAGGCTTTTAATATAATCGTATCTGCATTGAATCTACCATTCATTTTAGTCTCTGTTGTTTTGAGATATCCAAACTGTGCTTTTAGTTTGTGTTTGGTAACCTTTTTCCAGTTAGGCAATATTTCTTCTGGCTTACGAACTGTCTTCTGTAAGCTACGAATTTCGCTAAAGTGTTGTAGTGTAGTTCCTTTAACTTTAAACTGTGCATGATCGTCTGCATAGTAGATACCCAACTTACGATTCTTTGTGTTAAACACAACTAGTGCAGTTGCATCAATAATCTCACTTGGGTTAACACTAGCAATACCAAAGTCTCCGTCACTTGACTTAAACTTGAGCTTCTTAACCAGTTCCTGAGCACTTTTAACTTTAGGTTTACGCACTGCCCTATTTTGCTTTTGTTCAGCTTTCATAATATCGATAGCATCATGTAGTCGCTTGTAAAAGTCTGTAAGTTCTTTTATTTGTGCTTTACTATAAGTTTCATAACCCTCTGCAAGTTGCTGTTGCATATCATCACGCTTCTTAGCTGTGGGCAAGTTAGCCAGTTCTTGTAGTTCTTCGTATGCACCACTAAACCAGTTTGTAATAAAACGAAGATGTCCTAAGTTCAATCCTTTTGCTTTAAACAGTTTAATTGGATGCACATCTTTAAGAGGATTTTTTTTAGGATCACGCATCCAATCATCTAGCCATTCGTCTAGTTCTTCTGTTTTATCTCCAGCCGCTTCTTCAAGACGCTCTTGTATGCTAGGTATGTATACATTTTTTGTTGTGGCTTTTTTCTCTTCTATAATGCCTTTGCCTATTTCGCTAAAGTGTTTGATCCTTTTAACAATCCATTCGCTTATCGGCGTAATATCGCCGCCTGTGCCTGGACAAGCCTGCCAATATTCTTGCTCTTTTTCATTATAATCAGGACACCCATCTAATAACATACGACAGTAGATGCCTAATAGGCTTTCATACTTTGTGGCTTTTTTAACATTATTAATAGTTTCTTTGTCATAACCGTTCTGTTTCATCCATGTGAAGCAGTGTTCGATGTTTTCATTGTGCTTGTAATTCATATACCAGAAGCTATTATTTTGTTGTTTCAAACTGTGAAACTTACTGCCGCTCATATTTTCCCAGCCTTCAAAGCCAGGTGCTTGCAAGCCACGTTTGCTAACACGTTTAAAAGTTGGTTTTTTCTTAACTACTCGACCGGTAATTTTGTTTACTTTAGCCATAGAAGCCTCCTCATATTTTTTTGTGTCTACATATTAATGTAACACATCTTACTTATTTGTCAACCTTTTAGATTCACGATAAATAACTGTATGCCACGATTAAGCGTTTATAAACCGACCAAAACAAATGATTATTACTTTATGGATAGAACTATCCGTGAACAATTCAGTGTAGGCGGCACAGGTGTACATGTACACAAATATGTAGGGCCTGCCGCGATGCCTGATAAAAAAGATCCTTCACAGCCTAATTATATAGCAGGATTAGAAACTGATCCACTCAGTGGAGAATTTATTAATGTCGAAGGATTACTCAACGAAACAAAAGTACAAGACTTGTTGTTTATGGAAAATAGAGATAGAAAATATGATAGTGACATATATGAACTGCGTGGAGTTTATAATGTACAAGACACAGACTTTGATCTAACACAATTTGGATTGTTTCTTAGTAATGACCAGATGTACATGACATTTCATATGAACGAAATGGTTGATATTATGGGTAGAAAACTTATGCCCGGAGACGTATTAGAGTTACCACACCTCAGAGATGCACTATTGTTAAGTAATGATAAGAAAGCTATTAACAAATATTATGTAGTAAATGATGCAAATAGAGGTGCTGAAGGATTTAGTCAAACATGGTATCCTCATATATGGCGGGTCAAATTATCACCATTAACAGACAGTCAAGAATACTATGATATACTCGGAAGTAGCAAAGACAGTGAAAGTCTGAAGAATGACCTAAGTACATACAAAGCAGAATTTAATATAAGTGATGCTATTGTTGAAGCGGCAGATTTACAAGATCCAAACGGTACAAGTTTAACCAGTCATCTATTTGGATATGATCATCCAACAAGTGGCGGATTAGTCAATACATCAGATACATACGAACATGGTGAATCAATTGCAAGTGGTGATCAATTTCCAAGTGATCCTAATCAAGGCGATTATTTTATCAGAACAGATTTTAGTCCAAACAGATTGTTTGTTAGAAGAGGTAGCAGATGGCACAGATTGTATGATAACATTACAGATAAGACATGGACAGATAAAACATATAATGCTAGTGATTACATTAACAATGAAAGAACGACAATTATAGATGATAAAGAGTTTAACGAGCAAACTCCACTTAGCGAAGTAATTAAACCAAAAGCAGATAATACATAATTTGGTAAATATGAATAACAGATATAGGAAAAACAAATGGCATTAACAAAACGATCAGGAAAAGGTTCAGCCCTAACAAA